>Ga0172375_10001591_pt1 | contig 36311 bp, 34 predicted proteins | sample LakKiv1m_FD_114537 | JGI IMG/M metagenome (GOLD analysis project Ga0172375, IMG submission 114537) | Freshwater microbial communities from Kabuno Bay, South-Kivu, Congo - kab_092012_11.1m | ecosystem: Environmental > Aquatic > Freshwater > Lake | place: Democratic Republic of the Congo... | reverse complement strand
CAACAATTCCAGCCAGTATATAGCAACAAAAAAAGCCCTTAACAGGGCTGTTTTCAGGGCTAGATGGTGGTTCAGGCCAGAATTGAACTGGCGACACATGGATTTTCAGTCCATTGCTCTACCAACTGAGCTACCGAACCAACGGTGGCGGTCCCGACGGGAATTGAACCCGCGATCTCCAGTGTGACAGACTGGCATGTTAACCACTACACCACAGGACCGTTTGGTTGCGGGGGGAAGATTTGAACTTCCGACCTTTGGGTTATGAGCCCAACGAGCTACCAGACTGCTCCACCCCGCGATATGAATTTTGCTATTCTATAATATCAAAAGCGTTCTTTTTTGTCAATCAAAAAACGGCTGAAAAATACTGGTGGAGTATAGCGGGATCGAACCGCTGACCTCCTGCTTGCAAGGCAGGCGCTCTCCCGGCTGAGCTAATACCCCTCGCTTGGTACCCGAGGCCGGACTTGAACCGGCACGTCATTACTGACATTGGATTTTAAGTCCAACGCGTCTACCTATTCCGCCACTCGGGCAAAAATGGTGACCCGCAGGCGATTCGAACGCCTGACCCTTTGATTAAAAGTCAAATGCTCTACCTGCTGAGCTAGCGGGTCATCAGAAAGCTCATCATCTGAGCTTTTTCAAGAAAATGGTGCCGAAAACAGGACTTGAACCCGTAACCTACTGATTACGATTCAGTTGCTCTACCAGTTGAGCTATTTCGGCACATGTGGCGGAGAAAGAGGGATTCGAACCCCCGCGGCGCTCGCGCGCCCTGTCGGTTTTCAAGACCGATCCCTTCAGCCGGGCTTGGGTATTTCTCCAAGTATGGACTTGTTTTCGAGAAGTGGTGGACCCAGTAGGACTCGAACCTACGACCGATCGGTTATGAGCCGATAGCTCTAACCAACTGAGCTATGGGTCCATCAATTTGGTAGCGGCGGAGAGACTTGAACTCTCAACCTCACGGGTATGAACCGTACGCTCTATCCAGTTGAGCTACACCGCCAGTTAAAATTGATTTTGGTGGAGTATAGCGGGATCGAACCGCTGACCTCCTGCTTGCAAGGCAGGCGCTCTCCCAGCTGAGCTAATACCCCACAAAAAAATGGTGGGCCTAAATGGACTTGAACCATCGACCTCACGCTTATCAGGCGTGCGCTCTAACCACCTGAGCTATAGGCCCAAAAGAAACACTTTGCAGTGCGAGTTATATTTTACTATTTATAGATATTTTTGTCAATTACAATTTACCCAAAGTTTTGCATTGCGGCGAAAAACGGCCGCAATCGGCAAAATGCCCAACATTGGCCTCAAAGCGGATATTTGCGGTTGTTCTTCCGGAGCTTCTCGAGAATGATCGCTTCGGGATCCAGCCCGAGATCGACAGTCATCGCCAAGGCATAGATCAAAACGTCAGCCAACTCTTCCCTGACGTTTTCCATATTCGGAACCGTGTCGGCCCATTGATAGTTTTCCAGAAGTTCCGCCGCCTCGATGATGATCGATTTGGCCAAAGCCTCCGGTGTGTCGTGTTCCTTCCAACCGCGTTCGTCGCGGAAACGGATGATGATGTCAAGCAGTTCTTTCACTTGGTGCCTCCAGTATCTTCTTGATCCTTTTCTTCAAGGTCGGTCTGTCGATCAGGACAATCCGCCCGCAGCCCAGACATTTGATCTTGCAATCGGCGCCAAACCGGATGATCTCCCAACGGTTCTCACCACAGGGATGGCCTTTCTTGAGGACGACGATGTCGCCCAGCTTGATTTCGCGATCGATCATTTTTTCAGCTTCTCCGTGAGTTTCTTCCGGAATTCATCCACGTCATCCAAAGAATCGAAGGCGATGACGATCCGGTTGGAAGAAACCTTGACCTTCTCCTTGAGGTCGAAAGTATCCCGAAGTTGGTTTCTGGTCATCTGGAGTCCGGCGGTGAAATCCTCGCCGATCGGCTTGCGTTTGATTTCGTTTTTCTTCTTTTCTTTCCTGACCAAAGATTCGATGTCCCTCACCGTCAGTCTGTGTTCGATGATCATCTGGGCGATGGCCTTGATCCGGTTCACATCCTTGAGCTTGCTTAATGCCCTGGCGTGTCCCATCGAGATGTTGCCCTGGTTGATCTCATCGATGATCGCTTCGGGAAGCGACAATATCCCCAGGGTGTTGCTGACATAGGAACGGCTCTTGCCGATCTTCTGGGAGAGTTCAAGATGGGTCAGATGCAAGGAGTCGATCGCGTTCTGGTAGGCCTGGGCCTCCTCGACGATCGTCAGATCCTCACGTTGGATGTTCTCGAGCAGGGCGAGTTCGGCCAGGTATTGGTTGTTGTAATCCCTGACGATGGCGGGAACGGTTCTGAATCCGGCCAATTGGGAAGCTTTGCATCTTCTCTCGCCGGTCACCAGCATATACCCGTCGGCGATCTTCTTGACGATGACAGGCTGAAGCACGCCGTTGATCCGGATGGATTCGGCGAGCTCGTTCAGGGAATTCTCATCGAAATGCTTCCGGGGCTGGAATGGATTCGGCTCGATCTTGTCGAGCTCGATCTCGATGACTTCCTCTTTTTCCAAATCAAGGATTTCGTTTTCCGACAACAAATCGGACAATCCACGCTTAACGAACTGATTCTTAGCCATTGCGGGCGATCACCTCTCTGGCAAGCTGCTTATAACTCAGGGACGATTTGCTCTTGGGCGAGAATTCCGTGACGGGAACGCCGTAGAAAGTCGCGTTCGAGCAGGATACGTTCCTGGGGATGATGGTCTGGAACACCTTTTCTCCGAAATAGGTCTTGACTTCGTTCACGACCTGGAATCCGGACGAAGTCCTGGTGTCGAGCATGGTCAGAAGGACTCCGAAGATCGTCAGGGTTTCCTTATTGACCTTCTTCTTGCTCTGGACAAGTCTGATCGTGTTCAAAAGCTGGGTCAGTCCGTCCATGGCGAGGAACTCGCACTGGACGGGAACGATGACGCCGTCGGATGCCATCATGGCGTTGGTCGTCACGTAGCCAAGGGACGGCGGGCAGTCGATCAGGACGTAATCGTATTTGTCCTTCACTTTTTCCAATTGCGTATGGAGGATGAAATCCCGGTTGGTGTTCAGGATGATCTTCTCCTCAACGCCTTCGACGGTTGTCTTTGCGGGAAGCACATCGATCAGGGGATTTTCCGTCTCGATCGTGATTTCGGGGATAGAAGCCTCTTCGATCAGGCAGTCGAAAACGCTTTTGTCGAAACCGCCCCGGTCGATGCCCATGCAGGTGGTGGCGTTCGCCTGGTAGTCAAGATCGATCAGGAGGACTTTCTTGCCCAAATGGGCAAGCGAACTTGCCAGATTGATTGCGGTCGTGGTCTTGCCGACCCCGCCTTTCTGATTTGCGATCGAGAGAACGATGCTCATATGATCTTCCTTCCGGTAGTCTATTGTTTTTTGCCTAGATAATCGACGAACAGATCGAGATTTTCCTTGAAGAAGGCGATCTGTGATGGTGTCAGGAACTCCTCGGCGTCGCTGCCGGTGAAGAGTTCCTCGATCTCGGTCTCGGTCAGTACCCGCTTCATCTGTTCCCACTCGTCACTGCCTGTGACCTCGTTGGCGAGATACTGGTAGATCATCGCCAAGGCGATGACTTGTTCGTCGCCTTTGGTGGAGAACTTCCTGAGCGAGTAGTCATAGCGGTTCTGGTTGTATTTTTCCGAAGGCTTGAAACGGGAGAAAAAATTCACGATCATCGAGAACATGTCCGTCCTCCGGTTGAGCAGATACTTGTTCAGCCGGTTGGCGGTCTTTTTCATGCTGACGCTGATTTCCTCGTTTTCCAGGATCCTGGCGATCCCTTTCTCATGTATATATAAATATAGATCGAAGACATTGATGATGTCTTTTCCCGATTCCTTGGTCTGCTCGCCGATGAAGACGGCGAGCTCATTCACGGTTTTCTGGAAATCAAGATCTTCGTAGGCCAACGGCCGCTTGTTCATCTTCTGGAATTCATCAAGATAGATGAAGATGTCGTCTTGATATTTGTCGATGACATGATTCAGTCGCACCCAGTCGAAATTCATGTCTGTGTAGAGTTTCTCGTTGTACAGGATCTGCATCAGGAAAACGATATAAAACAGCGCCAGGATCAGAATATAGATATACATCGATCCCGGGATGTCCTGAGCCAGGACCAGGGCGCTTTGATGGGTGACGATATAGAAGATGCCAAGTCCGGTGACGATCGTACCGTAGACCAGGTAGGAATAGAGTTCCTGGTAGAAGATGATGATGGTGAGGGCGATGAAGAAGAAAAGGTAGGCGTAGAAAGCCGAAGTTCCCTGCGTATAGAACAAGGTCAGGCCGATCGAATAGAGAATCGAGATCTGGATCGCGGCCAGAATCTTGTTTAGTTGGATCAGGACCGCCATCAAGCCATATACAACCAGGAAGATCGCCAGAATCAGGATGGTGATGAAGGTCGAATAACTGAAAAAAAGCGAAAACGGAATCGTGAGTGCGGTGATTACCAGCAAAAAGGCCATGACCAGGAGGACCTTGATCTTCCTGACCTCGCTCATCGGCAGGAATTCGGTGTCAAAGACGCGTCTCAAAAAATCTTTCATGAGGACACCTTCTTTCCGAGGATGTCCTTGCTGATGGTATCGAAGACCTCGCTGTTTTTCTGATAGATCCGCATGACCCTGGGGTCGATGTAATAGAAGTAATCCGTGCTTACGAGCGCATCGTGGATCGTCTTTTCCGCCAGTTCCGGGAATCCGTCCATGCCGCGCTTCAATGCGGCATAGAAGACGACGAAGGCGATGATCTTGATCTCGAGGCTGTCGGTCTGGTGATTGAAACTCTTGAAGTGGGTCTCCGAGAACATTTCCCGCTTTTTCACGTCGATATCGATCGTATGGCTCATTTTCAGGGCTGTTTTCCTGAGTTTGTGCCTGGCGCCGATAAGCAATTCCTCGAGCGAGTCCATATCTTCTTTGGCGAATTCGGGATACTTGTCCCCGAGAGTCGATTTCTTTTCGCCTTTCTCCATAGCCAGAAGAATCTGCATCTTGTTATGGAAGGCGTTTTCGATTCCCAAACGTTTGGAAAACGCTTCGAGAAATTCTTTGGTGCGCCGGTAATAGCTTTCGATATCCACATCTTCGTCATGAACCTGCTTCTGCAAGTCGATCAGCAGATCAAGGTTCCGGAATTCCGTTTCCCGGGACAAGGCGATCTGATTGTAGAAAAACTGTTTCTGCTTGACGATGATATAGGACGAGATCGTGAGGATCAGCACGAAAGCCAAGAAGAAGATTCCGATTCCGATCTGATCCTGCAGACTCGAGTTCTGCATATTGACGTATTCAGGAAAGTTGAGCATGAACATCACGACCGAGAAAAGCAGGAACAGATTGCTGATCAGGATCACCTTGAGATCCTGATAGAAGGCGCTGACGGCATAAGCGATGAAGAGAGCCGTTATCGCCGAAGGCGATTGGAAGATGAAGACGATCGAGATCGTCAGTACATAGATGCCCAAAGTGGTGACATATTTGTTCAACTGATAGAAACGATAGTTTTCCCTGCCATAGGCAAGCCCTGACATGTTGAAGATGATGACAAACAAAAAGCCCACCAAGAGACTGATGGTCTGCTTGAGGTCAAAACCGCTCACGAGCATGTAGACCAGCGTGAAGACCATGACAAAAACCATCAGGATGACGACAAAGATGTTTCTCGTCCGGAGATGCTTGATCTCCAAAGCCTCCCGGTAGTCGGCGATTTCCGCAAACATGTAGGATTTGTTCTTTGGCACGATGCTATCCTCCCTGTCAGAGGGGTTTTTTCTTGATCTTTGCATAACTGCGCGGATACATCGAATCCGTCATCCGCGTTTTCCTGATCACGATCAGGACATGATGGTTGTCGCCATCAAGCACATAATCGATTTTCTTCTCGATCTTGCCTCCAAGAAGACTGATCGCCTTTGCGGCTTCCTCGATCTCGGCATCCGATCCGTAAGTTTTCATGGCCACAAAAACACCGCCTGGTTTGACAAACGGCAGACAGAGTTCCACGAGGATGTTCATCCTGGCGACGGCACGGGCGGTGACGATATCGAAATGGTTCTTTGTTTCCAGATCCTCGATCCTCTGGTTCACAAGTTCGATGGAGCCTGTTTCGAGGACTTCGAGCAGCTTTTCCATAAACCTGATCCGCTTGCCCAGGCTGTCGACGATTGTGACCTTGATCCCGGGGAACACGATCTTCAAAGGCAACGAGGGAAACCCGGCGCCACTACCGACATCGAGCAAGGTCTGAGTGTTAAGCTCGACCGCTTTGGTCAAAGACAAAGAATCCAGAAAATGCTTGACATATACTTCCGGTTCGGAGGTGATGGCAGTCAGGTTCATGACCTGGTTCTCCTGCATCAGGAAACGGTAATAACGGTCGAACTTCTCCAGGATGCCATCATCATGCGGAAGATTGAGTTGTGCCAGTTTTCCGGCGAATTCCCGATTCAAATGATCACCTTATTCCATTTTACCACAATCACAGAAAATATAAAACAAAGTTAGGAACTTGAACCAGGGTGTTTTCTGAGCCGGAGATGGATCAGCAACATCTGGATATCGGCGGGATTGACCCCGCTGATCCGGGCTGCCTGCGATATCGACTGGGGCCGGATCTTTTTGAGCTTGCTTCTGGCCTCGTTGGCCAGATTCATGACCTGATCATAGTCGATATCCTCTGGAATCAGAATCGCTTCTTCCTTTTGGAAACGTTCGGTTTCCTTGATAGCCTTGTTGATGTAGCCTTCATACTTGACATCGATTTCGATCTGTTCGTATATCTCCTCGGACATAGTGAATTCGTCCGGGAACAGTTCCTTCATGGCTTTGGTTCCGATCTCCGGACGCTTGAAGATGTCCAACAGCTTGGTCTTGCCCTTCAAAGGTGGATGGCCAAGTTTGGAAAAAAGCTTGTTGACGGCTTCGCCGGGATAGATGTCGATTTTAGCCAAGCGTTCCTTTTCGGCTCCGATCTTGGCCATTTTATCAAGATATCGTTCGTAGGCGCTTTCGCTTACAAGCCCGATTCCATGTCCTTTTTCTGTCAACCTGGCATCGGCATTGTCATGTCTCAACAACAGCCTGAATTCGGCCCTTGATGTCAGCATCCGATACGGTTCCCTGGTACCTTTGGTGACAAGGTCATCGATCAGGACGCCGATATAAGCCTCATCCCGACGCAGGACGAAAGGATCCGCTCCATCCAGCTTCCGGCTGGCATTGATGCCGGCCATCAGTCCCTGGGCGGCCGCTTCCTCATATCCGCTCGTCCCGTTGACCTGGCCGGCGAAATACAGATTGACGATGACTTTCGATTCCAATGTCGGTTTCAGTGTCGTTGAATCGATGGCGTCGTATTCGATCGCATAGGCGTATTTGGCAATGACCGCGTTTTCGAGACCGGGCAGGGACCTTATCATTTGATCCTGAATATCATGGGGCATCGAAGTCGAAAAGCCTTGCAGATAGACTTCTTCGAGAAACTGGCTTTCCGGTTCGATGAACAATTGGTGTCTTTCCTTGTCGGCGAAGCGAACGAGCTTGTCTTCGATCGAAGGACAGTATCTGGGACCGACGCCTTCGACATAGCCGCCATACATCGACGATTTTTCCAGATTGTCATAGATTATCCGATGGGTATCTTTTGTTGTGTGGATCAGGTAGCAGGGCCATTCATGGTCCAAAATCCGGAGATAGGTAGGATCGAAACTGAAATGATGGATGAATCCGTCTCCGGGACTCATCTCCATCCGGGAATAATCCAGGGAAGCCTTTTTCAGTCGCGGCGGCGTGCCGGTTTTCAGCCTGAGGGTCGGAATCCCGAGCGCTTTCAACTGGTCGCTCAATCCGAGCGACGGCCTTTGCTTGTCAGGGCCTCCAGGAGTTTTTTTGTCGCCGACCAGAATCGCTCCGTTCATATAGGTTCCGGTTGTCAAAACGACGATCCGGGATGAGATTTCCTTACCGTCTTCGAGCCTGACGCCGAGGACCGTCTCATTGTCCACAAGCAGATTGCGGACATAGGCTTCGAGCAATTCGATTCCCGGTTCCGTTTCCAGCACCTTGCGCATTTCCTGGGGATAAAGCACTTTATCCGATTGGGCCCGCAATGCTCTGACCGCCGGGCCTTTGGATCCATTCAGCATCTTCATTTGCAGGGCCGTCCGATCGGCGTTTCTACCCATTTCCCCACCAAGGGCGTCGATTTCGCGGACAAGCGTCCCTTTGGCAGGCCCCCCGATCGAAGGATTGCAGGGCATCGAGGCGATCATATTCAGATTTCCGGTGACGACCAGGGTCTTCTTGCCCAGTCGGGCAAGGGCCAGGGCCGCTTCGCTGCCGGCATGGCCGGCACCGATGACGATGGCGTCATACATGATATCACTTTCTCTCCGATACAGTTCAGATGAGGCCGAAATGGGCCAGGGCGTTATGGACGCCATGTTTGTCGACATCATCGGTCACATAACTGGCGACCGCCTTGACTTCGGGATAGGCGTTGCCCATGGCGATCGAATTCTTTACCGATGCCAGCATGTCGATGTCGTTGTATCCGTCGCCGATGGCATAGACATGATCCTGGTCCAAATGCAAAAAATCGATCAGGAAACGGACGCCATTGACCTTGAGACCGCCCTCCAGATTGACATCATAGCCAAAACGGTTGGACCGGTTGAAGACCAGTTCCGGGAAATCTTCCCTCAATCCGGGAATGACCTCGTCTTCGAACACGACGAAGGCGAGGACCTTGTTCCTGGTTGTGAAAGAGGTGTCGACCACCGGTTCCTCGATATGGAAGGTTTCCGAAAAAAGCCGGACCAGTTCCGTGTCTTTCCGATGGGCCACATAGCCGCTTACACCTTCGACAGCGAGGTCGAAGGGCACTCTGTCGGATACCAAAAGCATCCTTTTGACGGTATCTTCCGGAATGTAGCGTTCGTGGACTACCCGGCCATGATAAACGATATAGTTGCCGTTGGCGGCGACATACGAGTCGATGCCAAGGTTTGTGGTTATGTCATAAAGCAAATGCGGGACCCTACCGGTCGCTATGATCGGCGTATGTCCGTTGTCTTTCAGTCTCTGAATGGTTTCTATGATGTTCGCTGCGGGTTTTCCTTTGTCAAGCAGCGTCCCGTCAAGATCCAAAAATACCACAGCCATGAATTAATGTCCTCGCTTCCAAAAAAATCTCCCATGAAGCATCTCCACCCACATAGATACCTTACTTAAGGCTGCTTCCGTCAAGACCTGACCTAATTCGTGGATACCTATTGAGTGAAGATGCTTCATAAGAGATTCTGACGTTATTATAACATGAAATCGTTGTTTTTCAATGTTTTTTGCTCGCGCAGTTCCTGAAAGAACCGCTTCAGCAAGCGACTTGAGTCTGCCGCCAAAACCCCGGATTTGATCTCGATTTTATGATTGAACGGATATTCAAAAAGATTGAGGATCGACTGGTGGGAACCGAATTTGGGTTCCGTGGATCCATAGACCAAACGCTTGATCCGGGCCTGGATCATCGCGCCGGCGCACATGACGCAAGGTTCAAGGGTCACATAGACTTCACAGTCGTCGAGACGCCAGCTGTCCAGTTTCTTGCAGGCCTTGTCCATGGCGATGATTTCCGCATGCGAGAAGACCGTATTCGAATTCTCCCGATGATTGAACCCCCTGGCGATGATTTCGCCGTCTTTAACAATCACGCAGCCGACCGGAACTTCGGCGCGCTTGAAGGCCTTTTCGGCTTCCTTCAGGGCTTCAAGCATGAAGAATTCATCGGGATTATTCCTTGTCGAATTGGTCATAGACCTGGGGCCTTCCGGGCACATCGTGGCAATGGCGACATCTGGCTTCGTAGGAATCCTGGGCACCGACCAGAATGATCGGATCGGTATAGTTGGCGGGCTTTCCATCGATGATCCGCTGCGTTCTCGTGGCCGGAGTATGGCATTTGACGCAGATTGCCGACAGTTTCGTCACCTCTTCGGCGAGAGACAGGAGTTTGGGCATGAAGGAGAAGGGCTCGCCGCGGAAATCCCGATCGAGTCCGGAGACGATGACGCGGATGCCGTGATCGGCGAGGTATTCGCAGATCTCGACGGCGTCTTCGTCAAGGAACTGGATCTCGTCGATCGCGACGACTTCGGTATCGTCGGTGACATAGTCCATGATCTCTCTGGCTTTGGTGATGTTGATCGACTTGGTGCGGTTGTTGTTGTGCGATACGACTTCGCCTACAGCGTAGCGGGTGTCGATCGTGGGCTTGAACACGATGATGTGCTGTTTGGCGTATTCCAGGCGTTTTACTCTCCGGATCAATTCCTCGGTTTTGCCGGCGAACATCGGGCCGGTGATGACTTCTATCCATCCGTCTCTTTGCTTGAGATACACTTTGTCAAACCCCCCTTCGGAATCACAAAAACATTATACAAAAGAGCAATAAAAAAAGCCATACCATCTGGCTTTTTTTCTTACTTGTTTTGGTTGTCGTCTATACCGTAACGTTTGTTGAATTTGTCGATTCGACCGGCGGCAGCCACAAATTTCTGTTTACCTGTATAGAAAGGGTGGCAGTTCGAACAGGTATCGACTTTGACTTCTTTGGAAGTCGAACCGGTTTCAAACGTGTTTCCACATGTCGAGCAAGTAACCGTCACTTTATAGTATTTCGGGTGGATGTCCTTTTTCATTGTCTGTTGTCTCCTTCTGCCATGATTTGGGTTCTCATAGTAAGTTTTTCAAGCAAACAGTATTATATCAAACATCATTTCAAAAAGCAAGCAAAAATGCATCCGGTTCGAATAAGCGTCCAAAGCAGCGAAAATTGGCGTATTTTTGTGATAGAATTATGATATAATATGCGTGTGAAAACCAATCTGTTTGTCTACTTTGAAGCAATCACGCCGATTTCCTTGAGTTCCTGATACAACCGGGATAGGGGAATCCCGACCACGGTGAAGAAATCGCCGTCGATTTCGCGGATGAAACGGGATCCGTATCCTTGGGCGGCATAGGCTCCGGCCTTGTCCATCGGTTCCCAAGTCGCGATGTAATCGGTGATCTCCTTTTGCGTAAGCGGATAGAAAAGAACCCTGGTCTTGGTATGGAAGGTCCGTGATCTTTCCTTCGTCATGATGGTCACTCCGGTCACGACGTAATGGGCTTTGCCCGAAAGTTCCTCAAGCATTGCCTTCGCTTCTTCCGTATCCTTCGGTTTCCCAAGGATCCTGGTCTCGGTGTAGACCAGGGTGTCGAAACCGATCACAACCCGGTCCATATGGTCCCGGAAAACACCATAGGCCTTCTGGAATGCCAGATCCTCGACGAGTTCGTCAGGCAGCGCCTGTTGGTCGATCTTCTCCTCGATATCCTTGGTGATGACTTCAAAGGAAAGCCCCAGCAAGCCGAACAATTCCCTTCTCCGGGGCGAATTGCTGGCCAGTATGATTTTCTCCATGTTTTTCACGCTCCTGTACAGTTCAATTATATCATATGCGTATTATTTTCATAAGTGCAAAGAACGCCATAAATAATTAATCATATTTATATCACAAACAATTGATATCCTTATTACAATTCCTTGAAAACACTTGGGAAAAGAGGTGATGCCGATGTTGGTTTTCAACGATAATTTGATCGAACCTGGTGACCGTTTGGCAGTCGCCATCAGCGGCGGCATCGACTCGATGGTCCTTTTCGATCTGCTTCTGAAACTGCGGATGAAACGTGATTTCTCCCTGGTAATCTGCCATGTTAACCATCATACCCGGAAGGAAACCGAAGCTGAAGCCGAATTTGTCTTTCAGGCAGCCAGGGACAACCATCTTGAATGTGAGATTCTCGATTATCATCCCACCGACAAAGACAATTTCCATCAGGCCTCAAGACAGGCGCGTTACGATTTTTTCCTCGCAGCAGCCAAAAAACATGGTGCCAACAAGATCGTTCTGGCCCATCACGCCGACGATCTCGCCGAAACCATCCTGATGCGTATTTCCCGGGGCAGTTCCCTGGCCGGTTATTCCGGAATTCCCGAAACCGGCCATTACAAGGATCTCCAAATCATCCGGCCGCTGCTAAAGGTTTCCCGCGCGGAAATCGAAACCTATCAAAAAGAATTCGGCATCAAATATATGGAAGACGCCTCCAATCAGGACGACAACTACACCAGAAACCGGTTCCGCCACCATCTGATTCCCTTCCTGGAACAAGAAAACCCCGCTTATACCAACAAATTCGTTCAGTTCTCCGTTTATCTTCAGGAAGCGCACGCCCTTGTCCTGGATCTCGCCGATTCTTTTCTCCAAGGACACGTTACCCAAGAAGAGAATCTGCTGGTGATTCCCTGCCCGGCCTTCAACGGACTCTACAAGGTGGTCCGAAGGGAAGCGGCGAAACTAGTCATCGACAGGATGACGAACGATTCCCTTGAGGTCACTTTCCCGCAATTGGATGCGATTCTCGAAATGGCCGCCTCGGCAAAAACCCATTCCGAATTGACACTCAGCCATAACCTGTCGGTCAAGAAAAGTTACGACCGGCTGATGTTTTGTTCCGCTTTGCCCGAGAAAGGCGACTACGAGTATCAAATCGACGGTCCGGGAGAAATCCAGCTTCCGGGCGGCGCCAGGCTCCTGATTTCCACAAATAACAGCAATTTGCGTGGAAAATCCTATGAATTATGGTATAATGATTTAGATTTCATCTTCCCGCTCTCGGTCCGCAACCGGCGTCCCGGAGACCGGGTAGAATTCCCTTATGGAACCAAGAAACTCAAAGATCTTTTCATCGAAAAAAGAGTGCCCCATCTCTTCAGGGACGAGATTCCGCTCGTCTTCGACAAACAAGGCAATCTGTTGTGGATTCCCGGATATTACGGGCACAAGGCAACAGGAGGAAACAAACTCATCCATCTGATCTATCAGAAAGGAAGATAACCATGCTGGAAAAAGATATCGAAAAAGTCCTGGTAAGCGAAGCGGAAATCCAGGAAATCGTCCATCGGCTGGGCGCCGAGATCACCCGTGACTATCAGGGTAAGGAACCGCTCATCATCGGCCTTCTCAAAGGCTGCCTGCCGTTCATGGCCGAACTGATCAAACATATAGACCTTTACTGTTCGATCGATCTCATGGGGATCGCAAGCTATCATGGCGGAGTTTCGTCCTCCGGCGACGTCAAGATCACCAAGGACCTTGACACCACCGTGCTTGGCAAGGACGTCCTGATCGCCGAAGACATCGTCGATACCGCCAAGACCATCGACATCGTCAGAAAACTGCTCCTCTATCGCGGAGCCAGATCCGTCGAAGTCGTGACCTTGCTCAACAAGCCGGCCGGAAGGATCATTCCTTTCGAGCCCAAATACATCGGCAAAACCATACCGAAAGAATTCGTTGTAGGTTTCGGTCTCGACTATGAGGAAAAATTCCGTAATCTTCCCTACGTAGGCGTTCTGAAACAAGCTGTCTACACGAAATAGACCAAGGAGAACCAAATGGCAGAAAACAAAACTCCCGTAAAGAAAACATTCAACAACCGCACATCGCATTTTCTGATGATTGCGCTTTTGGTGTTGCTTGCGATTTCGATCATCTTCAGTTTCAGCAAGATGAACGCTCCCCAGGAATTAAGAAACGACACCTTCCAGTCCGTATTGACGAACCAGGGCGTCGCCACGGTCGAAGTCACGCCGCTATCCGGCGACCTCAACGACCAGGCCTATAAGGTCGTAGGTACCCTGGTGAGCGGCACCGAATACATCACCTATCTGGCCAATAACGACGAACTCGCCATCATCCGTAACATCATCACCGACCTCAATACGGATTCGACCACGGTGAACGATGTCCAATACACCTTCGTTCCCGCCGCCACCTACAATATCTTGAACATCATCTTCCCGATCATCCTCGTCGCCGGCATCGTGATCATGCTCGTCTTCATGATGCGGGGCGGAACGAACGCCAACAAACAGGCCTTCGATTTCGGCAAGAGCCGCGCCAAACTCAGCAAAAACCAGAAAACCACCTTCGAAGATGTCGCCGGTGCCGATGAAGAAAAAGAGGAGCTCCGTGAAATCATCGATTTCCTGATAGCCCCGAAAAAGTACATCGACCTCGGAGCCAGGATCCCCAAGGGCGTACTTTTGGTCGGGCCTCCGGGAACCGGAAAGACCCTGATCGCCAGAGCCGTGGCCGGTGAAGCCAACGTTCCGTTCTATTTCGTGAGCGGCTCCGACTTCCTGGAAATGTTCGTCGGCGTCGGCGCCAGCCGGGTCCGCGACATGTTCAAGACCGCCAAACAGAACGCTCCTTGCATCCTGTTCATCGATGAAATCGACGCCGTCGGCCGGCAAAGAGGCACTGGCCTCGGCGGCGGCCATGACGAACGCGAACAGACATTGAACCAACTGCTGGTCGAAATGGATGGCTTCGGCCACAATTCCGGCGTCATCATCCTCGCGGCCACCAACCGTGTCGACATCCTCGACCCCGCCCTGATGCGTCCCGGACGTTTCGACCGCCAGATCTATGTCGGCAGGCCCGACATCAAAGGTCGGGTCGCGATCCTCAGGGTCCATGCCCGCAAGAAAAAGATCAATCCTGCAATCACCTTCGAGGAGATCGCCAGACGGACTCCCGGTTTCACCGGCGCCGATCTGGAGAACCTCATGAACGAAGCCGCCCTGCTTGCGGCCAGGGAAAACAAGAAGCAAATCGAAATGTCGCATATCGATGAAGCTGTCGACCGCGTCATGATGGGACCGGCGAAGAAATCGCGTGTCTTTTCCAAGAAGGAAAGGAACATCATCGCCTTCCATGAAGCCGGCCACGCCGTCATCGGTCTCAAACTCGAAAACGCCAATATCGTCCACAAGGTCACGATCATCCCGAGAGGGCAGGCCGGCGGCTACAACCTGATGCTGCCGGAAGAGGAACAGACCTTCCTCCAGACCAAACAGAACCTGCTCGAAATGATCACCGGACTCCTGGGCGGACGCGTATCCGAGGAAATCACCTTCAACGAAATCTCGACCGGTGCCCACAACGACCTGCAAAGAGCCACCGAACTGGCCCGTTCGATGATTACCGAATACGGAATGTCCGACAATCTCGGCCCGGTGACCTATGAACACGATACCGGAACCGTATTCCTCGGCCGCGACTACGGCAAGGACAAGAACTTCTCGGAAGCGATCGCTACCGAGATCGACAAGGAGATCCGCGGCATCATCCATGGTTGTTACGAAAAAGCACGCGAAGTGTTGACCGCCAATCAGGATCTGCTCAAGAAGATCGCCCATTACCTGCTCGAAGTCGAAACCCTGACCAAGGAAGACATCGACGAGATCGTATCGACCGGACGCTTGTCCCGTTGGGATGACATCCTGGTTACAAATCCCGGGCTCAAGGAACCTGAGGAACCGATGGAAGCACCCAAGCCGGAAACAGAACCCGAGGAAAAGCCCGCAGCTACTCCGGAGACTCCAGAGAAAAAGGATTCGGAACAATAAAAATTCGGGGATACTTCTGGTATCCCTGTTTATATGGGAGGCATATCCATGCGCCTGGACAAATATCTGAAAACATCACGTATCTTCAAGAGACGCACCATCGCCAAGGAGATCGCCCTCAACGACAAGATCACGATCAACAATCGGATGGCGAAGCCAAGTTCCGAAGTCAAGGTGGGCGACATCATCAGGATCAGCTACAAGGACAAGACCCTGGAATTCAAAGTCCTTGATATCTCCATGTCCGCATCCAAGGATGCGGCCCAGGGAATGTATGAGATCATCGGTGAAAAATAAATATCGATGGCATGTTTACCCGAAATAAGATATAATCTAGATAGAGCATTTTCAGAAAGCGGTGTTGGATCATCAAAAAACTACTTCTAGCCCTTCTGGCAACATTTTCCGCCGGAATCACCATATCCTGTGCCGATACGACGATCGCCCACGACATCTATGTCACCGTCTATCCGGTCCAGTTCGTCGCCGAATCGATCCTGGAAGGCACGCCGCTCACGGTCGGCATCGTTCCCGGGGTGACCTCGCATTCAAGTTCTGTCGACTGGTCCCCCAAGGAAATCATCGCCATGACCAAGGCGAGCTACCTCTTCTATGTCGGCGCCAACTATGACCAGTACATCGACTTGCAGATCAACAGCATCTTCGCCAACCAGGACGTCGAACTGGTGAAAATCCAGGATCAGCCCGGCTACATCCAATTCAATCTGGGCGAGATCCATGAGCATACCGACTCCGAGACGCCCGTCACCACTTCGCCGACGGACACCAGTCCGTTGGGATATGACCCGCATTTCTGGATCAGCCCGCTGAAAGTCCAGCAGGTATCCGCGCTCATCTACGACAAGCTCGTGGCCCGCTATCCCGAATACGCGACCGTCATGCTGGAAAACTATCAGACGCTGGTAGGCAACCTCCAGGCCCTGAGCGATGAGTTCCTCCAGGTGATCGAAGTCCAGACGAAACCGATCCTGACCTCGACCAACATCTATGGTTATCTGAAATCGGATTACGGTCTGGAATACATTTCGATCTCTCCGGGATACCATGAGGAGACCGAGCAATTCACAACCCAGGAAAAGGAAGCGATCGTTCAGGAAGCGGTGCTGCACGACATCCATCATATCATCTATGAGAAGAACATCACCTCGCCGCTGTCGAACGCCGTATTCGTGGCGCTTCAGGAATATTATGGAGAAGCCCCGGTCAAACTCGAATTCGACATCCTGCAGACCCTTACCGACAGCGACAAGGCCGCGGGAAAAGATTACATCTCCGTGATGTATGACAATCTCGAACTGATCAAACAGGCAACCGATTACAATTCTGGACAGGAGTGAGCATATGGAAACCAAACTGACCGAACAGGAAATCATCCGGAGAGAAAAAGCCGAAGCCCTGAGGGAAAAGGGCATCGATCCCTACGGATCGCGTTTCGACCGCACCCACAACACGGAAACCTTCAAAGCCGAATTCGGAAAATTCTCCAAGGAAGAATTGCATGACAATCCCCATCCCGAACTGGTGAAGATCGCCGGCAGGATCATGACCAAAAGAATCAAGGGCAAAGCCGGCTTCGCCCATATCCAGGACCAATACGGCCAAGTCCAGATCTATGTCCGCCAGGATGTCGTGGGCGAAGAGGAATATTCGCTCTTCGACGCCGCTGACATCGGCGACATCATCGGCGTCCACGGTACGGCGATGATCACCAACACCGGCGAATTGTCGATCCGGGTCACCAAATACATCCACCTCGTGAAAGCCTTAAGACCTTTGCCCGAGAAGTTCCACGGGCTGGTCGATGTCGAGGAAAGATACCGCCGGCGCTATGTCGACCTGATCATGAACGACAAATCGAGAAACACTTTCATCGTCCGTTCGAAAATCATCCAGTCGATGCGCAACTACCTGAACAATCTGGGTTATCTCGAAGTCGAAACTCCGATTCTGCATCCGATCCTGGGCGGAGCCAACGCCCGTCCCTTCGTCACCCACCACAACACCCTTGACATGCCCTTCTATCTCCGCATCGCTCCCGAACTCTATCTGAAACGGCTCATCATCGGCGGTTTCGACTGTGTCTACGAGATCGGCCGCCTGTTCCGTAACGAAGGCATGGACGTCAAGCACAACCCGGAATTCACGACGATCGAACTCTATCTCGCCTACAGCAACCTCGAAGGCATGATGAATCTGTCGGAAGACCTGATCATCCAGATCGCCAAGGAAACCGTCGGCAAGACGACCCTTGAGTATCAAGGCAAGGAGATCCATCTGGAAAAAGGTTGGCGCCGGGTGCATATGGTCGATCTGATCAAGGAAAAAACCGGCATCGATTTCCGGATGATAACCGATTTCGAGACCGCCAAGAAACTCGCCCTCGACCATCATCTGGTCGTGGAGAAACATCTTTACGGCGTCGGCCACATCATCAACCTCTTCTTCGAGAATTTCTGCGAGGAAAGCCTTGTCCAGCCGACCTTCGTCTACGGCTATCCGATCGAAGTCTCGCCGCTAACCAAAAAAGAGCCCGACGATCCCCGGTTCACGGAGCGTTTCGAACTCTTCATCGACGGCAGGGAATACGCCAACGCCTATACCGAACTGAATGATCCCATCGATCAGAAGGAACGGTTTGAAAGCCAGTTGAAGGAAAAGGATCTCGGCAACGAGGAAGCCAACGAAATGGACACCGACTTCGTCGAGTCCCTGGAATACGGCATGCCTCCGACCGGCGGCATCGGCATCGGCATCGACCGTCTGGTGATGCTTATGACCGACAGCGCCTCGATCCGGGACGTGCTCCTATTCCCCCACATGAAACCCAGAGTAAAATAAAAGTCGGATTGATCCGACTTTTTTTATTCTTTGTCTTCCTTCTCGGAAGTATCCTTTTCCGCGTCTTCCGTTTCGGTGATGATCTCGGCTTCGATCACATCGGGTGCGGGAACGACTTCTTCCGGAGCTTCCTCCCTGATCACATAGTCTTCGACATTGACGGAATTCTGGAACATTTTGGCCGCCTGTAGGGCGGTGTGGTGGCTTTTGCCGTTGGCGATCACGAAGGCCAGGTTCTTATCCATTTCCAAGGTGTCGTTCATCAGTCTGTAATACTGGGCCAGACGGTAATGATAGGTGAGTTTCGTGGAAATGTAGCCATCGGAATTGCTGAAGTGCTTTTCCACGACTTCCTTGAAGGCTTCGGGAGCGACTTCGCTGTTGTTCAGGGCTTCCAGGACTTCGACATAGGAGGCCACGAACGGTTTGTACCTTCCGGAGATCCGCGGTTGCAGGTTCTTGATGCGGTCCAGGGCCTGGCCGAACTCTTCCTTGTCGCCAAGCTCGAAGGCGGCGTAGGCGGTAAATGCGAAGACAAGCACGTGATAGACGATATTGAGATGTTTCAGTTCCAAGAGATGGAAAGTCTTGATCGCGTCTTCATATTTTCCACAGTAATATTGCGCCATCCCGTAATAAAGGGCGTAAAGCTGCTCGACATTCTTGGTCGGAGCGTTTTTCATGCCATGGTACGCCAACTGTTCGGCGCCCTCGACGTCAAGGTCGAAATCGACCATCATGTTGAATTTGTTGGAAAACGTCTGCAGCGGCGTCGATAACCGATATCGTAGATACATGTATCCGAGCATCGCGATCACAAAGACCCAGATCCATTCCAGATATCCCCAGATTGCGTTCGTCACGATGAGTCCCACCGACAAGACGATGATGACGATCATGGTGAATAGATATTGTTTCTTGTTCATATATTAGTCTCCTTCCAGATCTTTTCCGATCAGGATTTCTTCCTCTTCATCCAGGACCAGTCCCAGCGTGTCCGCGACATCGACAAAAATGTCGATGATTCCGGTGAACTCGAATTCCTGTTCCCCGATCGCGGTATGCATAACGTCATCGACGTAGAGAAAAAAGGTATCCGGAACCGTGCGTCTTTCCTCGAGCATCAGTTCCAACTCCTCGACCAGCATGTCGATCTCCTCTTCTTTGGGGGAAAGACCCTGTTCGCTGAGTTCATAGCGCACATCTTCGATATAAAGCAAGGCGGAAATAACTTTGTCGTAATCCAGAAAAGCATGAAAATCCCCGGCAAAATACGTATCCATGTACATTTTGCAGGTTTGGAACTGGTCGTTGATGTATTCGAGTCCGACACTGAAGATCTTGTCCAGATCGTCGTTGGCTTCCATCCGGGAAGCACCGATTTCACAATCGATGAAGGCCAGCACTTCGAATACGGGTTGAAACCGGTCGAAAAGGATCGATCCATGTTCTTTCAGTTCCTCATAGAACGGGGCGTTTTCCTTTTTCCAGGAACGATACTCCTTCAACAGGTCTTCCATCATGGGCGGATCATGCCTGATTCGCCGAACCGAACAGTTGGATCTTTTCCCGTACCGCTTGCTTGATCGCTTCGACTCCCGGAGCAAGAAGCTTCCTCGGGTCGAAGCCCTTGCCTTCCAGATCCTTGCCGGCTTCGATGTATTTTCTGGTGGCTTCCGCGAACACGAGTTGGCATTCGGTATTGACGTTGATTTTGGATACGCCCATCGAGATCGATTTCTTGATCATGTCATCGGGAATACCGGTGCCGCCGTGAAGTACGAGCGGAACGCCTTTGGTGATGTCGTTGATCTCTTTCAAGACGGTGAAATTGAGTCCCTTCCAGTTGGCGGGATACTTGCCGTGGATGTTGCCGATGCCGGCAGCCAGGATGGTGACGCCAAGATCGGCGATCATTTTGCATTCCTTGGGGTCGGCGACTTCGCCGGCGGCGATGACTCCGTCTTCTTCTCCGCCGATGGCTCCGACTTCGGCTTCGATCGACAATCCCAGTTTCCTGGTGGTGGCGACGAGTTCTTTCGTCTTGGCGATGTTTTCCTCGATCGGATAATGCGACCCATCGAACATGATCGACGAGAAGCCAGCCTCGATGGCGGCTTTCGCGCCTTCATAGGTGCCGTGGTCGAGATGAAGCGCGACCGGCACGGTGATGTTCAGGGTTTCGACCATGGCTTTGACCATGGCGGATACGACCTTGTATCCGGCCATGTATTTGGCCGCCCCTTCGGATACCCCGAGAATCACCGGCGATTTCATTTCCTCGGCGGTCAGAAGGATCGCCTTGGTCCATTCCAGATTGTTGATGTTGAACTGCCCGACGGCATAGCCTGTCGCATACGCCTTGCGAAGCATGTTTTCAGCTGATACAATTCCCATATATTGAATTCCTCCTTGGTTCACATACCATGAAAATTATACTGGATTGGCTCCGGAAAGTAAAGTTACATCACCAAACAATCAGATTGCAAATATGAAGATCTGTGGCCATAGATAGCGCGAAATCGGGCAAGATACACCGATAATGAAAAACTTTCATTTGACCCAACGCCCAAAATTCTCGTGTCGAAAGAATTGCAAGACAGATTGAATATGGCCAGAAACTGCGATTGTCCGGAATAAGCACATTATGGATGAAATGGACCGGGTAGTGGTTTGAAAAAGCATTTTTAGCCGAGCTTGAATGAAGCCAAAGCTACAGCTTCAATGAATCCGGAAAACCAAAAAAAAAGCCAACCGGGTTGGCTTTGTTTTCAATCAGATTCCGGATACAGGCATCGGCCTTACTTTCACCGATGGGCTGGTGACTTCAAAATAGCTGGTCTTCGGGTCGTTGGCGACTTCGACGATATCGTTCAGGAAATCGATGAAATTGCCGGCGATCGTGATCAAGGCGACCGGAGCTTTCAATTCTCCGTCTTCGATGACGAATCCCGAAGCCTGCAGGGAGAAATCGCCACTGATGGGATTGGCTCCCGAATGGGCTCCCTGGACTTCCGTGATGTAAAGGCCGGCTTTGACCGATCTGATCAGATCCGTTTTGGTGAGGACTCCTTCCAACATGACGAAATTACTGGCCGATATCGAGCCGCCAAAACTATTGCCCGTTGAAGCGACACCGTCCTTTTTGGCGGTGACGAGATTGTGGAGATAGGTGGTCAGGACTCCGTTCTTGACGATTTCCTTGTATTTGGTCGCTACACCTTCGTCGTCAAAAGACCGGCTCTGTCCGCTCTTTTTCCGGAAAGGGTCGTCGACAAGGGTGACCTTGTCGGAACCGATTCTGGAATTAAGCTTGCCCTTGAGCAACGACATTCCCTTTTGAACGTTGTCGGCTGAGAATATGCGTTGGAAGGCCGAAAGGATGGTGGACATGGCGATCCGGTCGAGAACGAGTTCGTATTTCGCGGTTTTGACCGGTTTGGCGCCTAGTTGTCTGGTGGCGTTATGGACGATTTCCTTAGCCATCTCATCCGGTTTGAAATCGGCGAAATCGTTGGTCATGACGACATCGAAGGCCGTTCTTTGATCCTTTTCGTCCTTGACGATCACCTGGGCTCCGAACATGGCGCCATTGGCCTTGTCTTCCAGTTTCAGCCCTTTGGTGTTTTGAAGCAGCACCTTTTTCGTCGATTCCGAATAGATTGTCTGGACAAAGGAGACCTTTTCGCTTTCCCGATGCAGAAGGGCGTCGAGTTGTTTGGCCAAATCGATTTTGGCGGTCACATCCAGATGATCGAGATTCCGATCATAGGCCCCTGTCAACAGTTCGTAATCCGGATCGCCAGCATAAATGATAGCATCGTCGAGGGAGTCGATGACCTTGGCGTTTTGGAGCATGTTCTTGATGATGCCGTCGATGGATGCGTCATCCATAACTTCGGTGACATATGTTGCCATCTTGTTGTTGAAGATGGCTCTGATCGTCAGGCTGGAAGCGTCGGCGATTTCGTATTTTTCCAATTCGCCGTTGAAGACTTCCATGCTGAGGTCGCTGTTGTCGGTCAGAAACACCTGTATATCGGAGAATCCGGCTTCAAGCGCTTTGGAAAACAATAATTCGATATTCATCCTATTGTTCTCCTTTCTTGCCGCCGACCGTGATCGAGGATACCCGCAGAGCGGGTTGCCCGACATCGGCGGTGATCATTCCGGAGATCGAGCCACACATGCCGCGGGCCCGATCGAGATTATTGGCGACCATGTCGATTTTCATCAGAATGTCGGCGCCGTTGCCGACAAGGGAAGCTCCCCTTACCGGTTCGGCGATCTTGCCGTCGCGGATCATATAGCCTTCGGATACGGAAAAGTTGAAGTCTCCGGATCCTGGATTGACCGAACCGCCGCCCATCTTGGCCGCATACAAGCCGTATTTGGTATTGGCAACGATCTCCTCGAAGGTTGATTCGCCGTTGTCGATATAGGTGTTGCTCATCCTGGATGTCGGAGCATATTTGTATGATTCCCTTCTCGATGAGCCTGTGGGAAGATGATCCATCCTGCGGGAATTGAGTTTGTCGACCATGTAGGATTTGAGCACGCCCCTGTCGATCAGGACGCGTTTTTGTTGGGGATAACCTTCATCATCATAATTGGCCGAGCCCCAGGCGTTCTCGATCGTACCGTCATCGATCGCGGTGACGATGGGGGTGGCCACCACCGTATTCAGTTTGTCACAGAAAACCGAGGCGTTCCGCGCCACGGAAGTGGCTTCGAGGCTATGCCCGCAAGCTTCATGGAAAATGACGCCTCCGAACTGGTTGTCGATGACTACCGGCATGACTCCCGAAGGACACTCTTCGGCGAAAAGCATGGTTTTGGCTATCCGCGAGGCATCTTTTGCCATGGCTTCCAAATCAATATCCGTATAGAAATATTCATAGCCTTTTCCGGTTCCCGGACCAACGCCTCCGGTTTGCATCATCCCGTCTTTCGCGGCGATCGAGTTGACATACATCCTGATCCTGGTCCTGGTCTCGGTGACGAAACGCCCTTCCGAATTGGCGATCAGGACTTCCTGGACGCCATCGGAAAGGGATACCGCCACCTGGGAGATGACTTCGTCATATTCCTTGGCGGCCTGATAGGCCTTCTTCATCAGGGCCACTTTTTCCAGTTGGGCGATCCGGCGGGGATCCATTTTGGCCCGGTGACGAGTTCCGGTTTCCAGTTTCATCAGACCGGTCCTGGTGGTGAGTTTGTCTCCGCTAAAGGACTTGGACAGATCGACGGCCAGCTCATACATGGCTTCGGGATTGACATGGTTGGTGTATCCGTAGACGCTCCTGGGGCCTTCCGCCAGACGGATACCGACGCCGAAAATCCTTGAACTGACGGCTTTTTCGATCCGGCCCGATACCATCTGGAAGTTGTTCGCCTGTTTTTCTTCGACGAACACCTCCGCGAAATCGGCTCCGGTCGCCAGGGACAGATCCAGGATCTTTTCGATTGTTTCCTTAGGCAAAAGCATGGTTGTTCTCCTTGGATTATAGATATAGTTGCGTATATTTCGCTTTCAGATAACGGATATAATATTCCGGATTGAATGGCTCCCCGGTAACTGCCAACAAAATTTCCTTTGGCGACTTCGAGGAACCGTACTGATGGATCTTGTCCTTCAGCCAGGCATTGATCTTCTTGATATCGTTGTTTTTGACTGCTTTTTCGACAGCAAAGGCTTTTTCCATCGTGTAGTAGATTTGGGCGGCATAGGCGCTGCCAAGCGCATAGGTCGGGAAATAGCCGAACAGTCCGGAGCTCCAATGTACGTCCTGAAGCACGCCTTCGGCGTCGTTTTTCGGACGGATGCCAAGGTATTCTTCCATCTTGTCGTTCCAGAGTGTCGGCAGGTTATTGACGTCGGCTTCTCCGGTCATGAGCATTCTTTCGATCTCATAGCGGAGCATGATGTGAAGCGGATAAGTCAGTTCGTCGGCTTCGACGCGGATCAGGGAGGCTTCAACCTTGTTCACACCTTTGTGAATCTGGTCAAGAGAGACATCTTTCAATTGTTCGGGGAAAAGCGATTGGAGTTTCGGGTAGTTGACTTCCCAGAATTCACGGCTGCGGCCGAGGATGTTCTCGTAGAATCGGGACTGGGACTCGTGGATGCCCATCGAGGTTCCGTTTGTGAGCATGGTGTCGTTCCACTTGGAGTCGATCTGTTGCTCATAGGTGGCGTGACCCAATTCGTGGATCACGGAAAAGATGCTTGAGAAAAGCAGGTCCTCATGATATCTGGTCGTGAACCGGACATCTTCGGGAGAGGTGTTCCAGGTGAAAGGATGCACGCTTTTCTTCATCAGGCCGCGATTGCGGTTGAAAGCCAGAACATCGACCAGGTATTCGCAAAAGTCCTTCTGCTTCGCGACATCGTATTTCTTTTCAAGGAAAGCGAGGTTCGTCTTGTCCTTGACGGCCAGGATCTGTTTCACAAACGGGACGAGGTCGCGTTTCAACGTTGAAAAGAAACGGTCGTAGTCCTCCATCTTCATGCCTTCCTCGTAGTCATCAAGCAAGACGTTGTAAGGATGCTCGTCGAGACCCATATAGGCCACGAACTTCTTCTGATAGCCGATGATTTTAGCCAAAGTGTCGCTGAACGCCGGATAATCGCTGTCGGCCTTGGCGTCCTCCCAGGTCCGCTGTGCCATTTGGAGCAGTTCCTGATAGGCGACGAATTCCGCTTCCGGGATCTTGATGATCTTGTCGAGTTCCTTCTTGGCCTTTTTGACTTCACGTCTGGCGAGATCGTCGAGTTCGTCTTTCTTCTGGTCGAGTCCGTAGACGACTTCCTGGAATTCCTTGCTGGTGGAAAGCCGGAACAGTTCGCCGCTGATGATGCCGATCATCTGGGCCCGGCGGGGAAACGAGTCGCGCGGGGCTTCCGTCTGGGAATCCCAACCTGTCAGCTGCAACATGTAGATGTAAGCTTTTTGCTTCATGAGTATCTCATGAAACCTTGTCAAATAATCCATCATATAATCACCTCGTTTCCTATTATAGCAATTATAGCCCTTCAAAGCCAATGAAAACTGCCCCATACATGAAAAAAACACAATCAGCGGTGCTGACTGTGTCTGTAATCCAAGGAAGCGCCAACGAAATCGCGAAACAGCGGATGCGGCTTTTGCGGCCGCGACAGGAATTCGGGATGGAACTGGCAGCCAAGGAACCAGGGATGGTCCTTGAGTTCGATCATCTCTACGAGACCGGTATCGGGATTGATTCCGGAAAACACCATTCCGGCTTTTTCCAACACTTTCCGGAATTTGTTGTTGAATTCATAGCGGTGCCGGTGCCGTTCTCTCACTTCCGCCACCTGATAGGCTTTCCCCGCCAGGGAATTTTCCTTGATTAGGCAACGGTAGAGTCCCAGACGCATCGTGCCCCCCATCTGGATGCCAATGTATTGTTCGGGCAGATAATCGATCACGTTGTAGATCGTTTCCGGATCGAATTCGGTGGAATTGGCCTGGGGCAGTTCACAGACGCCGCGAGCGAATTCGATCACGGCCAGTTGCATTCCCAGGCAGAGACCGAAATAGGGTATCTTGTGCGTTCTTGCATATTTGATCGCGAGGATCTTGCCCTCGATGCCCCTTTGACCGAAGCCTCCGGGAACGACGATCCCGTCGACGGCATCCAGCAACAAGTCGATATTCTTCTCGTTCAGTTCCCCGGAGTTGATCCAGTTGATGTTAACTTTGACATGATGGAAATAACCGGCATGCTTCAGGGCTTCCGATACGGAGAGGTAGGCGTCATGGAGGCTGACGTACTTCCCGACCAGGGCGATCGTGACTTCGTTTTTCAAGGTGCGGACCCTTTCGACAAGATCCTCCCATTCCTTCATGTCGGGTTCGGGAGTGTCAAGCTGCAGGTGTTCGCAGACGATTCCGTCCAGATTCTGTTTCCGGAAATTGAGGGCGACCTCATAGAGGATCTTGGCGTTCAGACATTGAATTACCGCTTCTTTCCTGACGTCGCAGAAAAGGGCGATCTTTTCCCGGGCCGCATTGGTGATCTCACGGCTGGTTCTGAGGACGATCACATCCGGCGTGATTCCTAAAGACCTCAACTCCTTGACGCTGTGTTGCGTCGGTTTGGTCTTCAGTTCGCCGGTGGTTTCCAGATAGGGTACCAGGGTGTTGTGGATATAGAGGGTGTTATGAAATCCGAAATCGCGCCTGGCCTGGCGGATCGCTTCCAAAAATGGTAGGGATTCGATATCGCCGACCGTGCCGCCGATTTCCGTGATCACGACATCCGCGTCGGCTTCCGCGGCCGCTAGTTCCAGTTTCGACTTGATCTCGTTGGTGATGTGGGGTATGACCTGGACCGTGGCGCCAAGATAGTCGCCGCGGCGTTCCTTGTCGATCACGGCGGAATAGATCTTCCCCGCGGTGATCGAACTGTTCTCGGTCAGGTTCTCGTCGATGAATCTTTCATAATGGCCGAGGTCAAGGTCGGTTTCGCCGCCGTCATCGGTGACGAAAACCTCGCCGTGCTGGTAGGGCGACATCGTTCCCGGATCCACGTTGATGTAGGGATCGAACTTCTGCATGACCACTTTCAGGCCCCGGTTCTTCAGCAATCTGCCCAGGGAGGAGGCGGTGATGCCCTTGCCAAGACTGGAAACCACGCCGCCGGTCACAAAAATATATTTGACTGCCTTCACATTTTCACCTCTAAAAAGCAAAAGAGCCCTCCGAATGGAGAACCCCTTTTTTTGAGCTCTTTTAGATTATAACAAATTGTAGTTCGAAATGCAAATGGCTTTGGGATTATTCGTCGTACATTTTTTCGTAGTCGTCCATGTACTCGTTGTACTTCTCGTCGTCGAAATCCTCTTCCTCTTCGGGAGTGATATCGCTCTCGTCCTCGACGAACTCGTCTTCCTCATCCTCAAAATCGTCATAATCGATATCATCTTCGTAGTCTTCGAAATCGGGTTCGGTTTCGTACTCGTCTTCCTCTTCCCCTTCTTCTTCGTCGATCTCGTCTTCTCTTTCTTCCTCGTCTTCTTCGTATTCCTCTTCTTCCTCGAGTTCTTCGAGTTCTTCCTGGTAATCGGGGAATTCATCATAGTAAGCGCCGTCTTTGTCCCAAAGATCGATCGATTGCCGGCTCTTCAGATCCCACTGGTCATCGCCGACATAGACGAACTTGGCGGAAATGATGAAGTCGGCATAGACCTGGGCGATGATATCGTTTTTTTCCTCGTCGGTCAGTTCCTTGACTTCACAGATCGCCTGGAACAGTTCGATGAAAGACATCGGTTGCTTGTTCTTCTGAAGAAGCTCTTCCGCGACTTCTAGTATGGAAAGCTGGTTCCAGTCACTCATTGTATACTATCCTTCCGTTCTTAATTCCATTTCACCAATAACTGGTGATTTGATACGACTTCGTTGCCGTCAAGCAGATCGTAGTCGAGATGGAGCTGTGAAGCTGTCACTTCCATCTTTTTGGTGAAAACGTTCATCACAAATTCGAATCCTTCGGATTTGATGGTTCCTCCGGATCTTTCGGCGAGACGAAAAACCAATACCAGCTCTTCGGGACCGGTCCGATAAAGATAGGTCTCGTCACGGTTGAACTGGAAGCGATAGGTCTGCTCCCTGTCGTTGGTGAAGAAAAGCTGATTGTCGATTGCTTCGCCTTCCGAGGAAAAGGCGGTCTGTACTTGGCCATCGATCTTCATTTCGAAAGTAAATTTTTTGTTCAAAACGATGCCACCTTTTAAATGCTAATTTATTATATATTACTTCAAGTATAAATACAAGTATCATATTTCAGTTTTTTTGTAAAGCAAATTCATCAGAAAAATTGGTCATCGTGGGTAAAACTGTCGCTCATGATGTTGATAACGATATTGTTGCAGTGATCGCCGATCCTTTCCAGGTTGGAGAGGATGTCCACGTAGAATCCGGCTTCGGTCTCGGAACAGGTCTTGTCGTTGATCCGGTTCACATGCCTTTTTCTGGCGATCTTGACCATCTTGTCGAGGACGTCTTCCCGGATGTTGACTTCCCGGGCCAGTTCCTTGTCCTTGTCGACATAGGCCTGGAGGGTGTCCTTGAGGGTCCTTCTCAGGAATTCATAGAGATTGGTGAGATCCTCTTTGGCGTGCTCATGCAGCTCCATGCGGTTGTCATGCCGCTCCTGGAAGAATTCGAGAATGTTGTCCAGGTGGTCGCCGATCCGTTCGAGGTCGGTGATGGTGTCGATGTCCTTGGCCAGTTGCTGGATTTGTCTGTCTTCCAGATCGTTGGCGCCGATCTTCACGAGATAGGCATGGATCTTGTCGTCCATCGTATCAAGGAGTTCCTCGCACTGGACGCCCATCTCGAAATCCCGGCTATCGGTTCCAAAAGTGTAATTGAAGGCGAATTCGAACATGGCGCGGCTGACATTGCCCATGTTGACGATCGCTTTCTTGGCGTTTTCCAAAGCGAGATCCGGAGATTCCTTGGCCAGGTGTTCCTCGAGCACGACCTCATCGACTTCGATTTCATGCCGTGAGGGAATTATTTTGGAGATCAACCAAACCATCTGTCTGATGAACCAGTACATGACGAAGACGTTGATGAAATTGAAAAGCACATGGGCCAGGGACACGGTAAGCTTGTCAGTCAGGTACTCGGCCCCGAAGAAGGTTTCGCCCAGAAAGGCGATCAACTGTGTATAGGGGCGCAAGAGGATGAAGAACAGAATCGTTCCGATGGTGTTGAACATGACATGGATTCCGGCGGCCCGTTTGGCGGCGGTGGTTCCACCCGCGGCGGCCATAACCGAGGTAACCGTGGTGCCGATGTTGTCACCAAGCACGATCGCGATCGCGCCGATAAGCGGGATGCCTCCGGTCGAATAGAGCTGCTGGAGGATACCGATCGTCGCCGAGGACGACTGGATCACCGCGGTGGTGCCTACGCCCACCAGCACACCAAGGATCGGATGGTCCGCGACTCCCAGAAGCATGTTCTCGAAAGCGGGCAGGGCCACGAGTTGCTTCAAGGATCCGCCCATGGTCTCAAGACCGAAGAAAAGCATGCCGAACCCCAGAATGGCCTTGCCGAATTCCTGGACCTTGCGCTTGTGGATGAAAAAGATCAGGACGCTGCCGCCGAACATGATCGGCATGGCATAGTGTCCGATATCAAGACCGATAAGTACGGAAGTGATCGTGGTACCGATATTGGCGCCGAAAATGACTCCCACCGCCTGCGGCAACGACATCAGACCGGCACGGACCAGACTGACGACGAGCGCCGTGGTTGCGGAAGAAGACTGGATTATACCGGTGATCAGAATGCCGACTATGATTCCTTTCAGTGGCGTATTCGTCGTTTTCTCGAGAATCATTTTCAGTTTCGAACCGGCCAGTTTCTTCAAAGCTTCGCTCATCATGTTGATGCCGAACAGAAACACTCCCAGTCCGCCGAGAATCTGAAAGATCGTCAGTTCCCAGTCGATTGCCAAAAACATCGGTCCCATTGGTTCCCTCCATATATGCGGTTGTCTGTTATCTTCAAGCCGCCCCCATTATAACAAATACCCCGCAATAAAAACACCACCAAAAAACGCTTTCATCAAGAATTTTCACGAAAAAAGAAGAACCTTAGAGGTTCTTCACGGGCGATTCATTATTTGAAGCGAGGGATTCTTTGTAATCCTTGACCAGAATATCCGCATCTTTCAGCATCTCGTCGACTTTTTCCCAGGTGCCGAGGTTGGCGCCGCAGGCCATCGGATGGCCGCCGCCTTCATATTTGTTCGCCAGCTTGTCGATCGCCGGTCCTTTGGACCGCAATCTGGCTCTGACGATATTGTTGTCGTACTCGGCGAACAGGATCCATACGGGGCAGTCTTCCAAGGAAGAGAGTTCATTGACAAGCGATGTCGCCTCTTCCAGGGTGACAGAGAATTTGTTGATGATCTCCGGGGTTATCTTGATATAGGCAACTCCATGTTCAGTCTTGGCAAAGTTTTGTAGCACATAACCCTGGATTTTCATCTGGTTCTCCGATTTGACATCGAGAATCGTCAGGACATCGTTGAAATCGAGTCCGTAATCCAACAGATGCGCCACGGCCTTGAAGGTGTCCGAGGTGACGGAGCGGTATTTGAAGCGTCCGGTATCGGTGACGATTCCGGTATATAGGGCCCTGGCGGCCTTCATGTTCAGCTTGAGCACATTCGAGAATTCCAGAAAGAATTCGAGGATGATCTGCGAGGTGGCCGGTCTCGTGGTGTCGACATACTGATAGTCGCCGTAATCGTCGACCGGAAGATGATGGTCGATCTTGATCACATAGGCTCCCTTGCCATACCTTTGATCGGCGACCCTGTCCTTGGTGGCGGTATCGACAACGATCGAAAGCGCGCCGTCATAGACGGAATCTTCGATCTGGTCGACATCGCCCAGGAACTTGACGTACTCGGCGGTTTCACCGACGAGATAGACTTCCTTGTCCGGGAATGATTCCTTCAGGATCTCCTTGAGTCCGATGCCGGCGCCGTAACAGTCGCCGTCGGGACGCATGTGCATGTGAATGATGATTTTCTTGTATTCCATGATTTTGTCGAGGATGAATTGCTTGTCCATGTCAGGCCTCCAGTAATTTATCCAGATCTTCGAGAATCAAATCGCATTCCTTGAATGAGTCGACAGTGCAGCCACAGGCGAGCAGATGCCCGCCGCCGCCGTATTTCTTGGCCACATTGACGATCGGCGTCTCCCGGCTCCTGAGTTCGCAAAGGATCCTTCCGGAAGCCGTGTCGTAGGTGAAGTTGGCCCAGATCGGAATCTCTCTGATCCCGGACAACTGATTGGCGAGTCCCCGGCTGACGGTGTTGCTGTCGAGCTGGTGCCTGGTAAGAAAATCATGATCGTTTTTCCGGTAGCCGACATTGTTCCTTGTCAGTTGGAAACTGTTCAGGTATTCGGCTTTGACCCGTTTCATCTTCAGGGATTCGACATACATCAAGTTGTAGATGGGGGCGAGCTCGATTCCGGTCTCAAGCAAGGTCGCGGCAATCCGGAAGGTTTCCGGCCTGACATTGGCGAAGAGAAAACGTCCGGTATCACCGACGATTCCCATATATAGGGGCTTGGCGGCTTCTTTGGTGATTTCAATTTTGGCATTGATCAGAAAAGCCGCGATCATCTCCGAGCAGGACGAGATTTCGGTGTCCCGGTAAAAGATTTCGGCTTCGATGTCGGAGTCGTTCTGGTGATGGTCGATGATCACGACTTTGGCCGCTTGTAGATATTTGTCGTCCGCAAGCATCTGCCTGACCGAAGTATCGAGAATGAAATAAAGCGATTGGGACAATATGTCATCGTTGATGGAGTCGAGTTCGCCGAAATGATTGAGGGAATTCGTATCGCCGATGGCATAGATCCGTTTATTGGGGTATTGGTTCTTCAGGGCATAGTAGAGACCGAATTGCGCTCCATACGCATCGAGGTCAGGCGATTTGTGCCTGGAGATGACAATTGTATCGTAGGTTTTGATCAGTTGATGAATTTTGTTTTCCATATGGATCCTCATTTTCAACTTAGTAGGTAATTATATCATATAAATAAGTTCGTGCATATGATTTCGCCCAAGATAATGATAAATACCCCGCCCCCGCCCTGCTGCGTCACCAAGCAAGGAACAAGCAAGAACAAAATCAAATAGTTATTGACATATGTCAACAATAATGCTATAATCAATCCTGAAGGAGAGGATGAATATGCCGAGACCCCCCAAGCCGAGAAACGTCTGCCGCATTCCCGGCGCCAGAAGATATGGTCCCTGCCTTCCGGGACCGAATGACGAGCCACAGGTGCTTCTGACAATCGACGAATTCGAAGCGATCAGACTGATCGACCTTGAAGGCTATACCCAGGAAGAGGCAGCAAAGCAGATGGACGTGGCCAGAACCACGATCCAAAGAATATCGGACCTGGCCAGGAAAAAGATCGCTAGCGCGATCGTCAACGGACGCTTTTTGGCGATCGAAGGCGGCCCTTTCCGACTCAGGGGCCATGATTTCGCCGTAAACAACCGTCCCGCAAGACTAAAAAAGAAAATTTTGCCAGAAAAAGGAGCTAAAATGAAAAGAATCGCCATGGCGCTTGACGCCGGAAAAACGGTCGACCATTTCGGCCATTGCCACACCTTCGCAATCTATGATGTCAACGAAGGCAAAATCGAAAAAACCGAATCCTTGCCCAATCCCCCCCATCAGCCAGGTTTCCTGCCCGGATTTCTTGCCGAGCAGGGCGTGGATGTCGTCATCACCGGAAGCATCGGCGTCAACGCCAGAAACATGCTGACGGCCTTCGGCATCGAAACAATCTGCGGGGCGGTCGGGAAGGAAGACAAGGTCATTTCCGAATTTCTCGCCAACAAACTCGTAAGCAACGATGTTTTTTGCCAGGGCCACGGACTACATGAGCATCATGGTCCCGAACACCATCACGGATAAGAACTCCCGATATAAAGCAAACGACTCCGACCGCCATTGTGGCGGTCGGTTTTTCTTGATTATGCTTTCATTCTCTTATCATCATGTCCTGTATCAGCAACGGACTCACAACGCGAATGAAATATAATGCTTTCCATATCGATATTCAAGTGATATAATGATATGGCACGACGATACTTCCAATATATTATAAGGATAATGATGAAAATGTCTACCAAGCGCAAATTCATGATTGTTGTCCTGGCGCTGGTGCTGGGGCTAGTCGCATTCGGCTGCGACAATGTCTCCACAACCACAAACCCGACGACCACACCGACCACCACAACCACCATCTCGACAACCTTCAGCACCTCGACAAGCTTCACCACCGAAGTCACAACCGTAACCACAACGCCGACCTCCGTGACAACAACGGTACAGTCGACAGACACGACCACCACCAGCAAATATCTGGGTCTGGAAGTCGCCGATATCACCAAGACGGAATACAATCTGGGAACCACTTTCGACTTTGATTCGATCACGGTTCTGCTGCTTCGTTCCAACGGAACCTCCATTCCTTTGGGAAGTACGGTATATACCGTCTCCGGCTTCGATTCATCGACACCGGGAGAGAAGACGATCACCGTCAGTTACGATGTCTATTCGACCTCGTTTGTGATCACCATCTTGCCGGCGGATACCGGTCTCGTGATCACGATGGAGTATTACGAAGCGGCGGACGGCCTCATCGGCCAACCGCTGATGCTGGCGCTACGAAACATCATCAATACCGGTTTCACAGCCAGAAGTTATGGCGATGCGAGCTATGCGCTTGACGACTCGGATGAGGATCCCGTCAATCCCAACAATGTCATTCTTGTCTACACCGGCATATCGGTAAGCGGCGCCTGGGACGGCGGTGCGACCTGGAACAAGGAACATGTCTGGCCGCAATCCCTGCTCGGTGTCAGCGTCGACAATTCCTATGTCGGCGTCGGTTCCGACCTCCAGAACCTGAAACCCGCCGAACCATCGATAAATTCCTCCCGCGGCAACAAATATTATGCCAACGAAACCACATTGGCGAGTTTCGAACCCCGGGATGAGGTCAAGGGCGACATCGCCAGAATCCTCTTCTACATGACAGTCATGTATTCGAATCTGACCCTTGTGGATGGAACTCCATACACTTATCAGATGGCTCTGCTTAGCGTACTGTTGGCGTGGAACGATCTCGATCCGGTCGATGATTTCGAACGGAATCGGAACGAATACATCTACACTTACCAGCACAACCGCAATCCTTTCATCGATTACCCGGAATTCGTGGATCTGATCTGGGACAATCTGTAATTTGATACTGAAGATTTAAAACGGAAGTCCGCGGGGACTTCCGTTTTTGTCAATTCATCGTGTGCGTGCCGAGATCGGTCGGACTGTCTATGGGATAGGCATCCCACTGGGTGGTCGGGTCATAGGTGTCATAGGGATCGGTGTCGCCGCCGGTTATGGATGCTTTTCTGACCAAAGTCATATTGGCGGTCGCGACAGTTGTATCTCCCCAATAGCCGCTGCTGGGCCTTTCGCCGATCTTGCCGATGCTGTCGACGACAGAACCGTTATGTTTCAGTACGACCGCATCGTCGCCGTTGAAGTTGATGACGGTGCTGTTATAGATATCGATCGCCGTGTAGATCGTCGCATCGGAGCGCGATACGACCACGACATCGCCTGGATTGAGGGTGCCGGACAAAGTCATCGTGGTCGAAGCGGAGACGGCCCCGTTCGAATAAAGTTCCAGTGTATATTCGCCCAAATTCACAGCGTGATCGAGCGGATTGTAGATCTCGATATACTTGTTGAAACTGGTGCCTTCGATATACTGCGAGATGAAGAGGTCGTCGCCGGGAACAACGATTACAGGAGCTTTCATCAGCACATCGATGATTGCCGAATCGGATTCATCGTTGTATGAGATCGCAACGGTAATGGTTCCTGTCGTATCGGTTTCGGGCCTGGTCACAGTGAAGGCTCCGGAAGCATAGCTTAGGTAATCCGTCAATTCCGGAGATATGATGATATAGGTATAGGTTCCATATGTGAGTGCGGGAAGCAACAGACTGCCGGTCACTTCTAAACTTGACGGAAGCTTGCCGATATCCATCGCCAGTTTTTCAGCATCGGTCAGCGTTTGGGCGACTATATCTTGATCGGTGCCGTCAAATGTCACCCAGAATTCAGGAACGGAGGGATCGAGGATGCTCGAACCGGATTCATAATAGGTGTAGTACAATACATCGATTGTGACTTTCTGACCCACATATTGTGACAGGGCGACTTCCGAATCGGAAAGAGAATTGTAATAAACGGTTGCGACTCTCGTCGCGCCGTCAAACAAATAGATGTTTTGGAACGATCCCTGCATCAGGAGTTGCGGGGTCACCGTTATCGTATAGATCTGTCCGTTGAGCAGGCGGTTCGTAGTATCGATCAACATCAGGTCGGTAGCGTCATTCAAAACGATTTTTTCTATATCAAGAACGTTGTTGGAATTAAGAACGACTTGCTCGGTCAAATCCTTCACCTGAAACAGATTGTGATAATAGTAATATGTGCCCTTGACCCTGACTTCGTCGCCGATATTGACCAGGGCGACGTTCTCCGGAGTGGTGTAAACGTTCAGATACGCTCCGCTGGCATCGGTGATGAAATATCCATACGCGTATTTTGAATAGACGAACCCGGCGGCGGTGACAAAATCGTCGATAGCCGCATTGGTGTGGAGCTCGGTCAGGTTGTCATAGGTGGTGAGTCCGAATTCGGCGCTGACGCGGATGATGTATTGTTTTTCATAAGTCTCATCGCCATAGGCGAAAGTGCCTGTCAGTGTCACGGTCACATTTCCCACCGTTTCGGACGGTCTTTTTACCGTGGCTGGATAGACTAAGAACTGGTCATTCGTCAGGATGACCTCGTCAGCTATGGAAATGTACTCCGGTTTGTCGCTCTCCCAAGTCGCGGTTGCATTGCCGACTTCCGCCGGCAGAACGAAATTGGAGGTCATATTGTCGGAATTGGAGATGATGACCATATTCGCCGCTTGAGCAAGCATGAGCAGAACCGGATCCTCGGTTGTTTCCGACACCGTGGATGTTTCTGTCGACACCGAAGTCGGAACCGTAGTCGCGGTAGTCAAAGTCGATTCAGACGTTGTTGTCTCCGATGAAATGGTTGTTGTTGCGGTCGTAGTATTAGTAGTTGTGGTGGTGGTCGTGGTCGTTGATGCGGTTGAGGCGGGATTCCTATCACAGGCAACAATAACCAGACCTATTAATGTCAGGAAAATAAGTGCAGCAAATTTATGTGGTCTCATCTAT
>Ga0172375_10001588_pt1 | contig 36333 bp, 40 predicted proteins | sample LakKiv1m_FD_114537 | JGI IMG/M metagenome (GOLD analysis project Ga0172375, IMG submission 114537) | Freshwater microbial communities from Kabuno Bay, South-Kivu, Congo - kab_092012_11.1m | ecosystem: Environmental > Aquatic > Freshwater > Lake | place: Democratic Republic of the Congo... | reverse complement strand
TCCAGTTTGTAGAGTTTGGTCAACATAAAATCACCTCCTTCCATAGTGGGTGATTTTATTATATTCCAAGAGCTAACGCTCTAAACGCACACACCCGCTAACGCGGGTGGTTTACCGGATTAAAGAAAACCCTCCCGCTAAGCGGAGGGTTTTTTAATTGAAAAATAAACCAGCCAAAAAATTATCGCCAGATCATTTTTAAAGTAGGTCGTATCAAATATTCCGTGAATAAAAAAGCCGAGTAAAATCGCTAACAGTAAATATTTATTGGCATTATTTCCTTGCATAAAATCCCGAAACCAAACGAAAATCAACAATAATAAACCGGCGAGGGAGATAATGCCGCCATAAAGCCAAAAGGCTAGGTAGAGGTTGTGTGGATGGGGGACAGCCCATTCGAGGTAGGGCGGAAAATACTTTTGATATTCCAAATACTTATTCTGGAAATTACCCGGACCGATGCCTAAGACCCAATTATCTTCCAGCATTTTAAAGGAAGCTTGCCATATCATAACTCTCGACTCCAGGGAAGAGCGGGCATAATTTTTAATATTTCCTAACTTGTCGCTTCCTTTTTGAACTATAAAAAATAAAGTTAGTGCGACCAGCACCAGCAAAAATATTTTTCTATTAGCTTTTATTAAATTATTGGTAAAAAATAAAAACAAACTAAAGACAGCGCCCAATGTTGCCCAAGCCGTATAAGAAAAAGTAAAATATAAATTTACAATTAGTAATCCTGCGGTTATGGCATAGAAAACCTTTTTCCTTTTAAAGGAAAACGCCGCCCATATTAAAGCCGGTACCAGATACATTGCTAAATAATTTGGAGAATTGAAAAAAACTTCCAGCCGTCCATCAAAAGTAACTTTTCCTAAAATTAAATCCATCAACCCTATTAAAGAAACAACTACAGCTGACAAATAAAAAACACTGAGAATCCTTCTTTTATCCTCTTCTTTCTCCATAAGAGAGCTGGCTGCCAGGGAAAAAAGAATGGGAAAAACAAACCAACCTTTAATAATGCCAAGCCCAACACAAAAATTATTGTTTATTAGGGTAGAAATAACCAGCCCCGAAATAATAATTGCTGCCGCTATTAGATTCTTTCGATAAAGCAGCGCTGTTTTTTTTATATTTTCCAGCGCATTGCCATCAGAAAAAATCTGGACAAAAAATAAGACCACCAGACATTCCAAAAGATTGATGGGAATACCTAAAATTTTAAACCTGATCAGATAGGCTGGCAGTAGAAAAATTATAAGATAGGCTAAATTTTTTGCTTTAAATACTTTTTTCATTTTTTTCTTCAATGTTGCTAAGGGCCGCCAATATTAAAAATAGCGTCAGAACCACTGGTGAATAAATAGCCGTTTCGACCAAAGAATGAACCGAAAATACCGTAATGCTGACAGCTCCCATCAGAAACAGGCTGTTGTTTTTTCCTTTTTTTAAAAAATCAAAAAATATTAAAACTATAAACCAAATCCAAATGATAGCGTTAAAAATCCCGGAATCGAGGCCAATATCCAGATAGGTATTGTGGGCGTAAATCGGTTCCCGATAATCGGCTGTTGGTTTTATTTCCAGCGGATAATTCCCAATACCCACTCCAATTAAAAAATTATCCTGTAAGATATCCGAGGCTTTTTTCCAAATTTCAATCCTCCCTTGGTTTGACCCTTCATTCAGGTTGAAAATCGAATAAAACCGATGGGAAACAGAGCTGGGTAAAATTAAGGTTATGACCACTAAACTGGCTATCGCCAAAGAAACCATCTTGTATTTAAAGTTTATTTTTTTCCAAAATAGACCTACCGTTAAAACAGCTCCGGCAAAGATTCCCAAATAGCCTCCCCGGGAAAAAGTTAATAAATCGGCCACTAAAAAAATTATTAAAGAAAAAACGATCCAGCCTTTTCTTTTTTTTAAATAAAACAACAACCCGATAGCCAGGGGGATCAGCATCCCCAAATAGAAAGAAAACATATGCGGATCCGGGAAAACCGAAGTGGCCCGCAGATAGGTTTTTCCCGAAACATTAACCAGCCAACTGGGATTATCCAATACCGCTTTTCCGAAGCTTTTACCCAAAAAAGGGATCACTATATGATCGGACCAAAATTTATAGGTCCACTCAAGACCAGCAATAAATTGCAAACCAAATTGAATAATTCCGATCAAGGAGACCGCCATTCCGCTAAAAATAAGCGCTTTTGCCATTTTTGCCATTTTTTCCGCGCTATCGATGGTTGCCGACACAACAAAATAAATGGGAAAGATGGAAAATAAAAACAAAAGTTTTCTGATAGACCATTCCGGGTTTCTGGCAAAGAAAACCGAGAATGCGCTTAAAAAAAGGAAGGAAAAAATTAGAGCGGTCTTCAGATTATTTTTAAGGATTATTTTTTTATTTTTAAGTCCGCTGGCCAGCCAAGCAAAAAACAAGACCAATATCAAAACCCTTATTGAGGCCAGATCAACCCCTTCGGCCGGATTAATGGCCGGCTGGAACGGAAGATAGAAAGACAATAACAATAAAAAATAAAACATGTTTTATATAAAAATTTTTCTCATTATTTTTAACAGTTCGGCTTGTAGTTTTCCACGGTTCTTTTTAAAATAATATTCCTGCGCCTGGTAATACTCCTTTTTTTGGTTTTCTTTGCTGGAAAAGCTTTTGCCGGAAAAATGCTTAACTTTAATTTCTGGCAAGTACATAATATACTTTCCTTTGGCCCTGATTCTCTTGCAAAGATCCATGTCTTCAAAATACAAGAAAAAATTTTCATCAAAACCGCCAACAGACTCAAAATTTTCTTTTTTTATGAACATAGCGCTCCCGCCCACCCAATCAACTTTTTGCGCTTTTGAACTTAGCCATATTTTACGGCTCTCGGAAAGTCCCAGGTTATTGAGCATCAGGTTCCAAAGAGAAATTTCCGCTCCCGCAAACCATTTTTGGGTTTGGCCTGTTTGATCGATCATTTGGGCTCCAATAACAGCCAGCTGCGGCCTTTTTTCAAATAATTCCCTAACTTTCCCTCCGCTACCGCCAACCATCTCAGTGTCGGGATTTAAAAATAAAAGATATGCACCATTGGAATTTTTTGCCCCCAGGTTAACTCCAGCTCCAAATCCTTTATTTTTTCCGCTCTCGATAATTTTTACTTCCGGAAAGTCCCTTCCAATGAAGTCTATGCGTCCCGGCAGATTATTGTTCACGATAATTACCTCAATCTCTAAGGATTTCCCCCAATTATAAAGAGAAGCGAGACAATTTTTCAAATAGCGCTCGCTTTGATAATTTACAATAATAACGGAGAGTTGATTAAAACTTTGCATTTCTAAAATCCTTGTAAGCTTTTTGGACAACCACTGGGATACCTCTTTTGTTTAGCAAATTAATATCCAGCCAATTTTTGATTTTTCTTAAAAACAAATAACTTTTTGTCCAGGGACTTAACAGATATGGAGTGTTTTTTTTAAAAAAGATAAGCCCGGAAATTACCAGCCAATAAATCTTGCTTTCTTTGTTTTTCTCGCTTCTTTCGAAATGATAAACCCAGCTGGCAGTCACGATTACAATTTTAAACCCGGCTTTTCGGACGCGGAAACTCAAATCCGTATCCTCCCAATAAAGAAAAAAGTCTTCATCAAACAAACCAATCTCCTTAAATACGCCGGCCTTTACCAGCATAGCACAGCCAGAGGCAAAGTCGGACCGATAAGAATCTTTGGTTTCTATCCGGTGGCTGTGCAGACTTTTCATTTTTAACCATTTGATTTTTCCTCCGGAAAACCAAACCTGCTTATTTTCACCGTTAAAAATTACCGGGCTAACGATACCTATTTTTTCTTCGGTTTCGGCCACTTCCACCAGCTTCGCCAATGAGTCGCTCTCAATTTCAGCATCATTATTAAGAAGAAAAACATAATCAGCCATTCTTTCCAAAGCAAAGCGGATGCCTATGTTATTTCCTGCCGCAAATCCCAAATTTTCTTCGTTTTTAATAAAACTGGCTTTGGAAAAATTAAGTTTAGCCGTCTCAAAGGATCCGTCTTGAGAATTATTGTCCACCACTACTACCTCAAAATTGGGATAATCCGACTTAAAAACACTGGAAAGGCATTTTTTTATGACGTCTTTCCCGTTATAATTTAAAACGATAACAAAAATTTTAGGGTATTTCTTCATATTCCTCAACTCCTTTTTTGCTTATTAAACTGAGAATCTCCGAGGTCTTGACGGTTTTAAAGACCCAAAGAAAAACGAAATAAACCACGGCGCTTCCCAGCGCCAAGAAAATAAAATTAATTCCGGAAAAAACGAATAAAAACGTAGCCATGGCAGCGGCGGAAAATAAAATACCGCTTTTTTTATCCAGGCTCGGCACATATTTTATGTTTTGGTACGTCAAATAAAAAGTCAGTACGACTACCAAAAATTCCGTTAACACGGAAATATAGGCGGAGGCCAGGTAAGAAAATTTTGGAATAAAAATCAAATTAAGCGCCACATTAGTTGCCGCCACAAAAGAAAGAATCACCATTAATTTTTTCTGCATATTTCCAACGATAATCACGGTATTAAAAAAACTGCCAAAAAATATCATTGCTAAAGCAAAGACCAATATTTTCAAAACTCCGGTAGCCTCTGAAAAACCCGCGCCGCCAATCAGACCGATGATGTCCTTGGCTAAAAATAAAGTGCCAATTATCAGGGGAATAACCAAAATTATAAAAAATTTGAAGGTTTTATCCGCAATTTGTTCAAAACTTTTCCGGTCGGTAAAAATATATTTTGCCATCAAGGGAAGCACCAGGCCGGCAATCATGGCCGGAAAAAAGGTTATATTCTCAATCACCTTGTAAGCCGCATTATAAATCCCCACTTCAGCCGGACCTTTTAAGATTGAAAGCAAAATGGTGTCCATTTTAAAATAAACGAACGTTATAATCGTAGCTATTCCTAAGGGGAGCGATTCCTTTAAAAATGTCTTCCAGTAATTAAAATCAAAATGCATTTCAAATTTAATATATTTGCGGGACCAGAAAAAAACAATCAGAAAACTGACCGCCATATTAAGCAGAAGGGAGAGAACGATCCAGCTAAATCCTAGACGCATCTTTATGGCCAGAATAACGGCTGCCACCTGAAAAATTTTCCCCAAAAATTCACCGATCGAAACCTTATCCATCGCTAAATTTTTTTGAAAAACTCCGTTTAATATCTGATAGCCGGAGGAAAAGATAAAAGAAGCCGCCACAATTATTATTCCTTCCTTCACTTCAATAGGGTAATCCAAAAAAAATACCAGGATTGGCGCGATAACAAGGACTAAAAATGAGGAAATAATCCTTAAAGAAAAGACATTGCCCATTATTTTTTCCTCGTCGGCTCCCGGCCTGGAAATTTCTCGGGTAGAGATATTGTATAAGCCCAGATCGGTAAGCGAAGTAAAAAAAGACAAAAACGCGAGCACGGTCGCGTAATTTCCAAATCCTTCTTTGCCCAGATAGCGGGTAATAAACCCGATTGCCACAAGAGCCAACACGGTTGAAAGGATTTTTAAAACCGTATTAACCGCCACATTATAGGCAATTTTCCTGGCTACTGCCATATACAAATTTAATTAGCTAGACAGGCTTAACAACAACCTTTCTGCTTTCTCCCTCCCCGATACTTTCGGTTTTTATCTGGTTGTTTTTGGAAAGCTCCATATGGACGATTCTTCTTTCGTAGGCGGACATTGGCCTCATAACTATTTCTTTTTTGTCCTGTATCACTTGGTCGGCTATATCGCGGGCCATTTTTTCTATCGACTCGTTTTTTTCTTGGCGATAATTATTGACATCAACAACAAAATTTACCCGGTCAGAAGTTCTTTTCCGAACAACCACCCGGATAATGTGCTGCAAAGCCTGGAGATTAACCCCATATTGTCCGATTAAAAAATTTGAATCGCTGGTTTTGACGTTATATAAATAAGTCTTGCTTCCGTTTTCTTCTTTTTCCGAAGATTCAACCTCTGCCGGGAAACCCATTTTTTCCAAAAGATTCGCGATGGCTTCCTTAATTATGTTTTGTTCGTTTTGTCCTTCCATAATATTTTAAAGTTACAAATTATCTCTTACCTTCGCTTTCCTCGAGGCGTTCGATATAGTATTGCTGGACAATCATAAACCCGGTGGAAACCAGCCAATAAAGCGCCAAACCGGCCGGAAATTTAAATCCGATAAAAAGCGTTAGAAGCGGTCCAAGATAAAGCATCTGTTTGGACATGGTTCGGGCAAAATCATTTTCACTTTTGGGAGCAGCCGGCATTTGCTTGCTCATCATCATTTTGGACTGGAAATACTGAGCCACTGCGGCCGCTAAAATCAAAATTATTTGGGGAACTTCTTTAAGCGTTATACTGCTTAAATTTACCACAGAAGACATGTTAATTATTCCCAAAAACATATGGTTTATCTGTCCGGGATTTTTAATAAAAGAATAAAGGCCCTCCGTCTCAACCGCCAGCCCGGCTTGAGAAATATTAAAAAGCACCCGATAAATGGCAATCAAAAAAACCAACTGAACAATTAGTGGGAGGCACCCTGAAAGCGGATTGGCTTTATTGGTTTTATACAGCTCCATTAAAGCTTTGCTTTGCTCTTCTTTGTTGTTTTTATATTTGGCTTGCAGCTCTTTTATTTTGGGCTGCATTTCAGTCATTTTTTTCTGCGATTCAATCTGTTTCCTGCTTAGTGGAATAAGAATGGCTTTTATTAAAACAGTTACTAAAATTATCGCCACCCCGAAATCGGGAATCACATCATAAGCCAAAATCAATAAATTATATATCGGCCGATAAATCAGATCATTAAATAAAAATGACATTTTTCTTTTATTTTATTAATTATTCCCGGAAATTAAATTACTTTTATTTAAAACAACCACTATATCCTGCTCCAACTTTTTAAACTTAACCCTTTCCCCGTCTCTTTTCCTGAGCATCACCACCACATCAAATCCTTTTTTAATTTTTTTGAGATTCAGCTGGAAACTTTCCCGCAATTGTCTTTTGACCATATTCCTTTCCACGGCCTTCTTGGAATACTTGATACCCACCACAAAACCGATCCTAGTCTCTCCAAAAGTGTTTTCTAAAACTTTTATAGCCACATTTCCTTCGGAAAAAAATTGGCCATTCCTTTGAATTTCTGCAAATTCTTTTCTTTTAACCAGTCTGTTTTTAAAAGGCAACATAATTTTTAACTTAAACGCGGGTAAGCTTTTTCCTTCCTTTTTTTCTGCGTCTTTTTAAAACATCCCGTCCGTCTTTCGTTCGTTTGCGCTTCAAAAAACCATGCCTTCTTTTTCTTCTTAATTTTTTGGGTTTGTATGTTTGGCTCATATTTTTAGCTTATTTCCTTTATTTTTTACTAATTAGAAGTTTATCAACTAATGGTGGGGAAGTCAATTTATTGCTTTTGATTCGCAATTAACTTGCATAATTATTTTTCTTGTACTATAAAATTAATAAAGAGTATCAACAGTTTATGAACAGCTTCTTCTCTTTTCTGCTTCTCTGGTTATTTTAATTTTGTGATATACTTTAAAAACATTCTTTCTTTTAATTAATTCAAGCCGTATGACCAACGAAGAGCTTTGGAATGCAGCCATGGGGGAAATTGAGCTTTCTATCTCAAAGGCCAATTTTATAACTTGGTTTAAAAATACCTCTATTTTATCGAACACGGATGGGCATGTGGTCATTGGAGTTCCTAATGGTTTTGCCAAGGAATGGCTAGAAAACAAGTATAATCTTTATATTTCCAGGGCTTTAAGAAACATCCAGTCGGATATTAAAAATGTTTCTTGCGCCATAACCACCAATCAGGAAAGATTGTTCAAAAAACAGCCCATTGATGCGGCTATTCCGCCGAAAAACACCTTTTTACCCGAAAAAAGGGCTGAAATAAGCCAAGAAAATAATCTTAATTCTCGCTATATATTCGAGAATTTTGTGGTTGGAAGCAGCAATGAGTTGGCTAAGGCGGCTTGTTTTGCGGTTTCCCAGAACTTAGGCCGAGTTTATAACCCTTTATTTATTTATGGCGGTGTTGGACTGGGTAAAACCCACCTTTTGCAGTCTATTGGCAACGAAGTCCTAAAAAAAGACCCTAAAAGACGGGTAAAATACATGACATCCGAAAGATTTACTAATGACTTGATAAATTCGATAAAAAATCAGAAAATTGATAGTTTTAAGGAATATTATCAGGCAATTGACCTTCTTATTATCGATGATATCCAGTTTTTATCGGGTAAAGAGAAGACTCAGGAGGAATTTTTCCATATTTTCAATTATTTATACCAGTTAAATAAGCAAGTAGTGTTAAGTAGCGATCGACCGCCCAAAGCCATTCCCACCCTTGAGGAAAGGCTTAAGTCAAGATTTGAAGGGGGAATGATTGCGGATGTCTCCAGACCTGATTTTGAGGTAAGATTGGCTATTTTAAGGAAAAAGGCTAATGAAGAAGCCTTAAATATTGATAATGAGGCCCTAGAATTCATTGCTTCTAATATAACTGCCAATATACGCGAGCTTGAAGGAGCCTTAAATCGAGTCTCTGTTTCCGCTCAAATTACCAATCGGGACACAATTTCCCTGGATTTTGTCACCACTTTACTTTCCGATCTAATTTCCAGTGGCAAAAAGAAGGGTATCACCCATAAACATATTATCCGCATAGTTTCTGAATTTTTTGATATCAGCCCGGAAGATTTGGTCATAAGGGGCCGGAAAAAAGAGGTGGTTAAGCCCCGCCAGATTGCCATGTTTTTAATGAGAAGCGAACTTAAATATTCCTATCCGGGGATTGGAGAAAAATTGGGGGGCCGTGATCATACCACAGCTATCCATGCTTTTGAAAAAATAACCAAAGAATTGGAAATAGATAAAAAGCTATCAGAGGACATTGCCTGCCTAAGAGAACGTTTATATGCTATAAGTTAACATTGTGTGTATAAGTTGTTATATAACCCCATATTAACTTGTCCCTTTATCTAACCCTTACTTGTTACTATTTGGAGATTATTAAATTAAAAAATTAATTATTTCCTTAGCAGTATCTTTTTTTAAAGCAGCTCTAAATATCTTATTCAGTTTTTATTCACATAATATTTGCTTTAAATAAAGCTTTTTAGGTTAAATATCTTTCTATATTATAATAATAACGAATTAAATTATATTAATAATAAATATATCTTTATGAAATTAATTTGTACCCAGGAAAATTTTAAAAAAGCTATTTTTAATTCAGAAAGGGTTGTTTCCCGTCAAACAACCCTGCCTATTTTAAATAATATTTTATTTGAAACCGAAAAGGGCGGTTTAAAACTATCAGCCACTAATTTAGAAATAGGAGTGGTAACTAAAATTGGAGCCAAAATTGAAAAAGAGGGAAAAATAGCCATTCCGGCTAAATTACTTAGTAATTTTGTGAATAATTTACCGGCTGGAGAAAATATTAAAATTGAAGTCATGGATCAAAATATAAGAATAAAAAGCGGCGCCTATAAGGCTGTGATTAAGGGGTTTTCAGCTACGGAATTTCCCCTTATTCCCAAGAAAACCAGCGACTTCCAGTTTTCTTTGGCTGGGGAGAAAATTAAAAAGACAATTTCTAAAATTATAATTTCCACCGCCATTAATGAGGCGCGGCCAGAATTAACCGGTATTAATTTGATTTTAAAGGAAAAAGAGATTTTTTTTGCCTCAACCGATAGCTTTAGGTTGTCGGAACAAAGATTGGTGTTGGACGAAGAAAATATTAAAAAAGAGCTATTTTTGATTTTACTGACCAAAAAAGATAATTATATCATACCGGCCAGCACTATGGCTGAGCTTAGCCGGATAATTCACGACAATGAAGAAAGTTTGGTAAAGATTTCTTTGGAAGAGGGGCAAATATTTTTTGAAGTGGATAGCACGGTTTTAGTTTCTCGGCTGATTAATGGGAAGTACCCTGAATATAAACATATAATTCCCAAAGAATTTAAATCCAGAGTGGTAGGCGAAAAAAATCTTATCCAAAATGCAGTTAAGATGGCCAGCTTCTTTTCTTCCAATAAAACCAACGAGATCGTCCTAAAAATGAGCCAGGAAGAGAAAAAGGTTTTTATTGAGGGTAGAAGCGTAGAAACCGGAGAAAATGTTTCTGAAGTTAATTTGGACACCAAGGGACCCAACCAGGAGATTATTTTTAACGCCAGGTATCTTTTAGACGGAATCACCTCAGTCGCCACTTCGAAAGTGGTAATTTTAGCCAATAGCGGCGCCACACCGGTAGCCCTCAAGGAAATCAATGAAAAAACCGGCGAAATACTCGAGGACTTTATTTATATTGTTATGCCGATTAAAAATTAGAAAATGGATCCGAAAAAAATATACGAATTAGTTATAATTGGAGCTGGCCCGGCTGGCCTCTCGGCCTCGATCTATGCTTCCCGATATGGGATAGACCATTTGATTTCGGGAAGTTTAGCAGGCGGGGTTATTTCTGAAACCCACCTGATTGATAATTATCCGGGAATTGAAGACGCGGCGGGTTTTGATTTTTCCCAGAAGCTGGTGCATCACGCCAAAAAATACGGGGTAGAAATGGTGGTTAATAATGTAGAGGAAATAATAAAAAAAGAAAATATTTTTGAATCAAGATTATCAGCCGGAGAAAAAATAAAAAGCAAAACCATTTTGATTGCCACCGGCAATAAGCGCAGGAAGCTAAACATACCCAGCGAAGCAAAATTTATCGGCAAAGGAGTTTCCTATTGCGCTACCTGTGACGGTTTTTTTTATAAAACGAAGGTGGTAGCCGTGGTTGGCGGCAATGACAGCGCTCTTGGGGCGGCGCTGTATCTTGCAAATTTAGCTAGCAAGGTCTATATAATCTACCGAAAAAGCGCTTTTCGCGCCGAGCCTTATTGGATAAAGAAAGTGAAAGAAAATAAAAAAATTGAAAGCATTTTTGATTCTAATATAGAAGCATTTTTCGGGAAAAATAAGATGGAAAAAATAAGCATAATTAAAAATAATAAAGAATCACAAGAAATAAAATTGGATGGGGTGTTTATTGAAATTGGTTCTGAACCGGATCTTGGTTTTGCAAAAAACCTGGAAATTAATACAGATAAAACAGGCGCCATAAAGGTAAAAAGGGACGGTTCTGCTGGAGAGGTTGGTGTTTGGGCGGCTGGAGACATAACCGATGGGTCGGATAATTTTAGGCAAGTAATTACCGCGGCCGCCGAAGGAGCAATAGCCGCCCGAAGCATTTATAAATTTCTTAAAAAATGAAAGCCCTTAAAAATCTTTTAACTGGAAAGAAAATAAACCAAAAAGTGTCTCTGGACGACAAGACAATTTTTTATCTTTTTAAAAAAGTCATCAAAGACGAGTTTGGAAATATAGGAAGCGATAAATTTTTGCCAGATTATTTTTCTAATAAAACTATTTTTGTAAGATCGGACAGCGCAGCTTGGAAAGCCGAGCTCTGGTTGCAACGGGGGAAAATTATTAAAAAAATAAATGCCGAACTGGGTTATAATGCATTAGAAGAAATCAAATTCAAATAAAAAATCCTCTGTTGCGGAGGATTTTTTAAACTAATAATTTTAAGGAGTGGGGATTATAACTGTACTGGTACTGGTACTGGTACTGGTATCGGTTCTGGTTCTGGTTCTGGTTCTGGTTCTGGTTTTGGAAAATCACTTTCTTTGCACTCGTTATCCGGCGGAGAGTCATATTTGTAGCCCTTGGCGTTTTCAGCCCAGTCGCTGACGGCCTTTTCCCAATTTTTATACTGCGAATCATTGCCGGGATTTTGCGGCGCATCTCCCTGGGGGTTGTCTTTTTGGACGTAATAAAGAATGCTGTGGCCGACAAAATATTTTTTCTTGGTGGAGTTGCCCGGGCAATTATCGTTGGCTAAACAATACTTGCCCTTTTTGGTCTTACAAACCTTTATTTCTTTAACGAAGTCCTGTTTACCGTCAAGGATGTCTTTGCCGGTATCCTTTTGCTTATATTCAGGAAATTTTTCAATTGCATAGTTTTTCAAAGCCTCATTCATAAAGTTTCTCCAAATAGGAGCGGCTACATAAATTCCATCCGCGCCTTGGGCCATGGTCGAGTTGTCATTGTTGCCGGCCCAAACTCCGGCTACCAAAGAAGGCGTATAGCCGATTGTCCAGCCGTCGCGCCATTCGTTGGTAGTTCCCGTTTTAGCGGCCACTTGGCGATCGGTGAAGCTTAAAGGGTTATTGTTTCCAAAAACGGGAGCCCGAAGGGAATTGGTAGACATTATATAATCAATCATCGACACATATTTTTCATCAATAACCCGGTTGCCGTCATTTGATTTATATTGTTCCAAAATTTGTCCTTTGGCGTCCTCTATCCTTAAAATATTGACCTTGTCGTGATGGATCCCTCCGGTAGCAAAAGTTCCATAAGCATTAACGTGGTCTACCAATTTAACTTCGCCTCCGCCCAAAACCAAGGATAATCCGTATTGGTCGGGATCGGCAAGGGTGGTGATGCCCATTTTTCTGGCGGTGTCGATAGAATCTTTAACCCCGGCCAAATAAAGGGTTTCCACGGCCGGAACGTTCAGCGACATCGCCAAAGCATCTTTCATTTGCAGCGGACCCCGGTTTTTGTTGTCATAATTTTTTGGATCATAGCTTTTTCCGCTGTCAGTGGAAAAATTGGTGTCCACATCCCAAAATTGGGTTTCGGGGGTATAACCTTTTTGAAAGGCGGTCAGATAAACATAGGGCTTCATTGAAGATCCCGGCTGGCGGTTACGGATGGAAACATTAACCTGTCCGTCGATCGAGGTGTCAAAATAGTCTTTGGAACCGACCATAGCCAAAATTTGTCCGGTCTTTGGATCCATAGCCACCAGAGCGGCATTCTCGGCTTTATATTTTGTCGTATTACTGTCGGATCCTTCTTTTACAGCCTTTTCGGCAGCCTGTTGCATATTCCAGTCAAGAGTGGTGTAAACTTTCAAGCCATCCTGCTCGATTGCTTGGTCACCATATTTATTGGCTAAATAATCTTTAACATACATAACAAAATGAGGCGCAGAAATGTTTTCCGTACTTTTAGCCAGCTTGCCGAAAACATCCATATTTTTGGCTTCATCCGCCTGTTCCTGGGTTATATAGCCGGCAGTTACCATTTTTTGTAAGGCTAATTCTTGCCTGGCCTTCAAATTATCCTGATGGGTGCCAAGCGGAGAATAGTAAGTTGGGGCTTTTGGCAAAGCAGCCAACATAGCAGCCTCATCCAGAGTCAAGTCTTGGGCGTGCTTTCCAAAAAAAGTCTGGGCCGCCGCCTCGATTCCGTAAGCATTGGACCCGTAGGGAATTTCATTTAAATACATGCCTAAAATATCATCTTTGGAAAATTTTTGTTCCAATTCAATCGAAAGGATCACCTCTTTTATTTTACGCGTAAAGGTTCGCTCGGTAGTCAAAAGGGAATTTTTGATTAACTGCTGAGTGATAGTCGATCCTCCCTGGGCTGCTCCCAGATGGAGAATGTCGGCCAAAGCCGCTCTTATTATGGAAGTTAATTTGATTCCTTTGTGATTATAAAAATCCTGATCCTCAAGGGAAATGGTGGCATACTTGACCGCATCGGGAATTAAGGAAAAAGAAATCTGAGTCCTTTTTTCTTCACCATGAATATCATAAAGAATGTGCTGGCCGGTCCGGTCATAAATTCTAGTCGATTCGGCCACAAAACGGGTGTTTATTTTTCCCGGACTGGGGAGGTCCTTTGCAAAATAAATAAAAACAGCAATAACAAACAGAATAAAAACCCCCACCAAATAGCCGAACCACTTTAAAATTTTTTTCCAAGAGAATCCCTTTCTTGGTTTTTTTAACAATGATTTTGAATTTGGAGAAAACATATTTTTCATGGCATATAATGACTTGGATACCAAAAAAACAATAAATCGAAAAAATATCTTAAACCGATTTTTGCAACCGTCTTTAGAAAAATCTTCCGGGCGGAAAGGATGTTGTTGCATGGGAGTTAATTAATATTTTAGCAAGAAAACAGCCTAAAATCAAAAACACCAAAAGCTATAAAGCAGCGTAATTTATGAGCTCAAAAACTTTTATCATCTTTCTAAAAAGATTGTTTTTTAAGAAAGCCAATTCTTGCTGGCGGCATTTATTATAACTCGAAGTTGATTTTTTATCAAAGTATCCAGAATGGCAAACCATCTCTACGACAGAACCCCCAGTTTTTTTAAGTTTTTCACTCAATGTTCTTAGACGATTTGGGTACCAGCTGACAAAAAAATCCGGGGTTTTTAACCGGGCTCTCCTGATTAATTGGCGGCTGCTCGGTAAATTGGATCTGACCGGCAAGGAATATTTTTTTGCCAGCTTAAAAACTTTTGGCAAATTGCATTCGGTCAAGTGCATATGTTTATGCCCGTCCAAGTGGGACGGAGGGTAACCGAATTTTTTAATAAATTTTTTTATCTGATTTTTAATTTCTTTGGCTGAATCTTTTTCTTTAAGCTCCAGATGCAGGCCGATGGAAATATTTTTCAGATTTTTAAAATCTGAAAGATTGACGAATTTTCTCCTAATCATGACCGTGGTGCTGCTGATAATTTTTTTCTAGCCAACTCCAAAATACCTTTATTAAAAAGTGGAGACAAGCCATAGTCATCGGCATTGAGAATTAATTTTTTCTTTTTGGCTGAAATCAAGTTTTAAGTTTTAAAATAAAATTGATAATTTCCCGGACCACATCGCGAGTTTGGCCGTGGGTTGGATTATAGTGGATATAGATGTCCGGCTTGCCGTTGATTTCCAAAATATTAAAAGATTGTTTTTCCGGATCCAAAGAAATGTCTTGGCAAATAACATCTAATCCCGCCAGGCATTTGCCAGCCGCCAAAGAAGCTTGGGCGCAGACAGCAATTGCCTTTTTAGAAACCAAAGTAGTGACATCTTGTGTTTCTCCACCCTCTGCTAAAGCTGAACTTTTTTTAAGATAAACGATCTGTCCTTTATCGGGAACGCTCTTTAAAGTAAAGCCTTGCTGTTTTAAATTTTGTTTAAATAAATCATTAATAATGGTTCTTTTCTCCGTTTTTTCCTGCTTTTTCTCCATCAGCTGTTTGACGGTATGCAGACCGTCTCCAAAAACTCGAGGTGGTATCATTTCCAGTCCAGCGATCATTTTTCCGGCCAACATCAAAATCCGGTATTCTTTGCCTTGTACCATTTCTTGGACAATCAGTCGTGGAAAATTTTTTATTTCCCGGCGAATGATTTTTTCGGCTGTTTCAATATCTTGAATATTAGGGAAAATGCCTTTACTGTTTGAACCTTGGGCATCTTTGATAATCAATGGATACTTCAAGGTTATTAATTTTTTATTCAACTCCTTCTCGGCATATTTATAAAGGCAGACGCTTTTAGGAGTCGGCAGCCCCTTTTCCTTAAGCAGCAAATAAGTCAAATCTTTAAACTTGGTGGTATCGCCTCCAACCAGGACATCGGTGGCAATTTTAAATTTTCTGGTGACTAAAATTCTTTTTCCCTTCAGGTGGATGTAAAAATAACCCCTTTCCGGAATTAATTCTTCAATCTTTCCTCCCATTTCCTTGACCACTCTTTTTATGACTGGCGGATTTTTTTTCATATTTTTATTTGTTTACGTCGATTAAAAATCTTTTTAAATTTTTTCGGCCGATAATTATCGGATATTGCAGGTTGCTTCTTTTAATAAGGGTAACCTTGGTCAAAACGCTGGCGCCGCCGATGCTCAAGGTTACTTTTATAGTTGGCCGGTAAGTGGTGCCATGGGATGACTTGACTATGACCGTGGTGGCAATATCCGGAATATTTTTAAATAAGCTCCATCTTGCCTCCCGGCCCAAATTCTTTATCTGTTCATAATCGACATTAGTTAAGCTTTCATAAGCCTCGACTGTTTTTTCAAAACCGATGGCTTTAGCCAGGGAAGTATCCATTGAGGAAAAACCGGCGCCAGTATCAATTTTGGCCAAAATCTCGATTTCTTTTCTGTTCTTGCCGATCAGTTTAACTTTTTCAACCGCCCCGATCACTTTTTTACCGGAAATTTCTTCCACATTTTCTTCAACTTCGCCGCCGAAAAGATCCATGCCGACGCGCACTCCTTTTTCAATGGATTGTATCTTTAACCCGGCGACCCTTTCCAGTCTTTTTTTCAGGCCGGCAAGATTGGCGATTTGAATTCCCAATCCCGGACGGGCATTGAGCTCTAAAATGACCGGACCGCGTTCGGCGTCAATGGCAATATCAGCGCCTAAATAGCCCAAACTGGAAAAATACTGGGTCTTGACGGCCAAAGTCAAAATTTCTTTCCAATAGGGGATCTTGATTCCGCTTAAAGCCAACCGTGTTCCGTGAACTTTTTCCACCAAAGTTACGCCCTGAAAAGCGGTGGTGGTAATTCCGGTAGCCATGTCGATGCCAACGCCGATTGCCCCCAAATGTAAGTTGGCTTTTCCGCCAGACTCTTTGGTGGGTAGCCGCAACATAGCCATTACCGGCACTTTGTTAAATACGATAACCCGAATATCGGGGATGCCTTTAAAGGAGTAGGGCTTAAAAAGCTTTAAGAGTTTCAATCTTTCCTCAAAAAAGGCAATGTCAGGCGTATTGGAAAGCGAAAAAGATCCGTCTAATATGTTGTGGACATGATTTTTTATGTCTTCAATCGTAATTATTGATCCGTCGGCTTTTATCCAAGCGTCATCCCGATCCTTTTTTTTGCCATATACGATAATAATGCCTTCACCGCCGAAACCTCGGTTAGGTTTTAGGGCAAAGCTGGTCGGTAGACTTTGCCAGTCGAATTTTTCAAGGCTCTCCGGACATTCGATTTTAGCAATCAAAGCAGAAATGGAAACCCCGTTTTTTTTGAGCATTCGTTTGCTGAGCAGTTTATTGTCAGCAATGTGCCTGGCAGCCAAAAGATTATTGGGCCGGATATATTCCAGGTTGCGGGCGTTCATGCCCAAGATTTGGTGGCCTTTGGTAAAAAATTCAAACATAAAAAATTACATCTTTTTTATAATTTGGCGGAAGCGAAAGTATTCGCTGATACGCAGGCCGGTCCACTTGCCTAAAAAAATATTGATCGGCAAGGTAAAAATTATTATCCATGGCTGGGTGGCCAAAAGGTGTTTAAGGAACGGCCAGGTAACGATGTAGTAGCCGATAATGGAAATAAGCAGCGTTTCAAAAGCCAAAAGGGTGGCGGTCTTATTGCCCTTTTCAATTTGGACAGCCACAAATTTTTCTACCAAAGTGATCATTATCAAAAGCGGAAAAATCTCCACGCCGGCCAGTCCTGTCCTTTTCATATTTCCCATAAAAGTGAGCATGGCCAAAATAACAATGGCAATCACTGAAAGCATAATGGCTACGCGCGGCAGATACAGCAATCGGAAAGGTTTCAGCACGAAACGCATCAAAAGTCCGATTAAAATCACCATCAGAAAAATAGCGATTCCATAGCGCAGTTTTCCGGTAGCCACAAGGGCGAAGGTTATGATCAGCGGCGTGTAAATTCCAAAAGCTTTGATTCCGATAATTTGCCTTAAAAAGGCGATAAAAGTCGCTATTATTGGCAACATCAAAATCATGATCACGGTCGATTCCGGCACGCCGTGAACTTTAAAAAAATCCAAAAGGGGACTAATATTTTCCATGACAATATAAATTAATTATTTAAATTTTTGCGGCTGTTGATATGGCAAATAGCAATCGCCATGGCATCGGCGACATCATCCGGCTTGGGAAGCGATTTTAATTTAAGAATTTTCTGGGCCATGACCTGGACTTGTTTTTTCTCCGCTTTGCCGTAACCGGTCATCGCCTGTTTCACTTGGAGCGGAGTATAACCGAAGACTTTAACATTTTTTTCTTCCAATGTCAAGGCAATAGCGCCCCTGGACTGTCCGACCTGAATGATGGTTTTTTTGTTCTTGAAAAAAAATATTTTTTCAATCGCAGCTTCCGCCGGTTTATATTTGGAAATAATTTTTTTCAGGTCTTCGGAAATTTCCAAAAGTCGCAGAGACTCATCTTTGGTTTTGGGAGTACTAATATGGCCGTAAGCTATCGGGAACAAAAATCCTTTCCTTTCTTCTATTATAGCCCAACCGGTGGTAGCCGTGCCAGGATCAATTCCTAAAATTTTCATTTTTTATTTATAAGTTGTCGTAAATTTCCTGGACGTCGCTTTGGTCATCCAAAGTTTCCAAAAGTTTTTCATAATTAATTTTGTCCGGTTCGTTCAAAGTGGTTTTTTGGACGGGTGAGTAGATCAAGCCGGCGTCTTCGATCTTCAACCCTTTTTGTTCCAGGCCATCCTTAACTTTTTGCAATTCTTCCGGATGAGTATAAACAATCAGAATGTTATCGGAAAAAACAGTATCTTCCGCTCCGGCATCAATGGCCTGCATTTCAGTTTCATAAAGATCGCCATTAAGCACTTGGACATTAATATTACCGACTCTTTTAAAAAGGAAACTCACTGATCCGGCTGGCACTAGTTTGCCGCCGGTCTTGGTTAAAATAGTTTTAATTTCACCCAATGTCCGGTTTTTATTATCCGTGGCAGTCTTAATCAGCATCGCCACTTGTCCCGGACCATAGGCTTCGTAAATTATTTCTTCAATCGTAGCGCCGTCCTTGAGTTCGCCGGTGCCGCGCTTGATGGCTCGGTCAATATTTTCTTTAGGCATATTTTCGGCACGCGCGCGGTCAATAGCCAAACGCAATTGAAAATTCATATCCGGATTGCCGCCACCGTCCCGGGCGGCGATGGTAATCAGTTTACCGTGTTTGGTAAAAATTGTGCCTCGCTTGGCGTCATTGATGCCTTTTCGGTGCTTGATTCCGGCCCAATGTGAGTGTCCTGACATAACTTTAAAAATTAATTCTTACAATATTAATACAAGTTAAAGCCTAGCATTTAAACTAACTACATTCAAATTTTTACTTCCGGTAAATTATCCCAAAGCAATTCAAAAATTAGTTTCAATGTATTATATATTTCAGTCGATTCAATAATTAATCCAGTTTCTTCTTTGGAGGACATGAGAGCCACCCGACTGTGGCCGTAAATATTTATCTCTACAGAAAAAGGATATTTTTTTGGATCAATTAATTTGGAAGCACGTCCTTGTTGCTGATCCTTGGCGACATAATCGTGGGCAATAATTTCAGTGGAAGGCATAATCGCCCATACTTGAATGCCTTTAGCCACTCTTTTTTTAATGTAATCAGCGGTCCAGTCTGTGCCCAAAGCCTTTACCACATGCTCGGAGGCAAACATTAATAGCTCCCCTGAATAATTCAAGGTATCGCCATAAACCTGCTTTAACCCTTCTTTTCCTTCATAAAACCTGATTTTGGGTTTACCGGTGCGGACATTGTGAATGGATTTAAGCTGTGGCAAGATTTCAGAAAATAATTTTTCTTTTTCCTCAAGTTTTTTTCTGATCTTTTCCGGATCTTCGCCCACGAAAAGCCTCTTTTTGCCGACCGAAGTCTCTGAAATTAACCCTTTTTCGATCAAATCCAAGAGAATGTCATAACAGGTGGTTCTCTTGATTTGGGCTTTCAAGGCAATATCAATCACGGTGGCGCTCCCTAATTCCAAGGCGGCGAGATAAACATTCGCCTTGTGTCCGTCCAAACCAAATTGTTCTAATGCTTGGTTTATTTCCATATGTCGATAATTTTCGTCAACATTTTAATTATATTACACTGGTAAAAAAAGTCAATATTGTCTTAAAATAAGGGATAATTTGAAAAATGGCATAAAAACTATTGAAACACTTGACGCTTATAATTGACAAAATGATATTTTGGGTGTAATATGGGCTGTTAAGATAAATGATTGAAAAAGATAGTCTTAACAAAGTTCTTTAAACTAAAAATAAAATATTAAAAGGAGTTATGCCATGAAAAAGACAATAATTGCCTACCGCGAAAACGACCTGTTTAACAGTTATATGTCTGAGATTATAGAGGGTGCCGACGAAGTCAAAGTCTTTTCCAGAGAGACAACGCAGGAAGAAATAGATGCTTGGCGGAATCAAAATATTGATGATTCTGTCACATATATTTCGGATGAAACCTGTGGGGTTGAACTGGGAATGGATAGAATTGGAATCCTCGACGATCTCTTCAGGGTTACGGCAGAAATGGCTATTCTAGGCGGTGTTCGTAGAATGGACAACGACCTAGAAAATTCAGGCAAGGCATTTCAATCTATCATTAAAAAAGTGGTAGAAAAAAATGCTCCTGGAAGAATAGCTATTTCAGTCAGCAGATACCTCTGTTCTCATCAGCCCTTTAGTTCTTTTAGCAACTCAACCGAAGTTGCTGAAAAAATTAAAGCATGGTTGGTGGAAGCAGGTATTCCCAAAGGGATAATCAAGCTTGGTTATTCCAAGCAAGATGACGACCTAAGGGAAAACTGGGTTATCTATGATCGGCATGACTTTATTCAGGAAAAGTACGATCGTCCTGAAATAGCACTGAACATGTGCATACCAGTGGAAACACTGTATGAGCAATGCTTAAATGCTGGTCTGATAACCGAGGCCTCTGCAGATGAATTTCTTCATCAGCTCAAAAAGAACTTTAAAAGAGTTCTTGAGGGTGATGTTGAATTTCTGTCGGCATTCTGATTCTGCCAGGAGTAACGGTCGTCCTGGGACCCGAAGGCGAGTTGGAGCCTGAGACAAAGAAGGTTACCTCATTTAAAAAATGAGCATAATCACCAACCGACTGACCGCAGTCGCTAAGCGGAAAAAACGGCAAGAGAGTGTAATGCACTTTCTTGCCTCTCTTGTGAAAATTATTATTTTCAATAGTAATTTTTTTGGAGAAAGTTCTTTCAAACAACATAACCAAATCAAAGGAGATAGCCATGAAAAAAGCAATTTTAACTGAGGATGAGGCCAAGGGTTTTGTGAGAAGCAGATTTCCCGAACAGCTCCCGGAGTTTTTCAAACCTTTTTTACAGGATGAAAAGTGTCCAAATGTCGGATTATTGCGAAGAGTTGAAAGATTTGACTCATCAAGAGGAGTTCCCAATATCATTGCCAATTATTTCTTGGTCAAGGATGAAAAAGGAACGGTTAAATGCTGGAAAGCTCCTTATTTTTGGGGAAGAGGCATGTCTTACGAAATCAAAGGGATGAACATGGAAAACGAGAGCAGTATAGTTCTGGATACGACTATTGGCAAAAGATACATAACAGTTAAAGAAATAATCGAGAATCACGCTGATCATGACACTAGGGCAGAAGAATTTTCTCAATTACGACGGTAGAAATAATTTCGAAAAAAAATGCACTATATAAGGAGGGAACATGGAAATACTTCACACTAAAACTATAACCGAAACGATTAATGACAGACTGGATAATCCCCTGCAAAAATTGGATGATAGAACCTGGGATATTATTCTGAATGGCAAAAAAAAATTCAAATTCCATCTCTTAAATGTTCAGGACACGGCAGTACATGTAGGAAATGATAATATCAAAATTTTCCGGAGACTGGATTTCGGATTCGAAACTAAAGCCTGCTCGACTAAATCCCGAAAAAGTAAGCTGATCTCAAAACTAATAACCCAAGGCAAAGGAAAATTCCTTTGCCTTTTATTTTTAGCCCGATAAAACAAGAAGCAGTTGACAAAATTGTAGTAAAATAGTATATTTTAATGTCGCAATAAAAAACCAAACTAGTACACTCACATAAAAATACCCAAAAAAAAGGGGGACCGTATGAAAAAAGCTCTAAAAAAACCACGCGATGAGGGACTGGATGTTCTTATTATCTCCAGCAACCTGGGCGAACTCCTAAAAGATGAATGTCTCGAAAGAGGTTTAACTGCCGAAAGCATAGTTCACAATGAAGCCGCTGATTCCTTTAAGATCCGCAAACCCAGGATGGTTGTTATATTCAATTATTGCAAGGTAGGCGAAGACGGGATAGAAGAAGTTGGGAATAAAACGCTGGCCAAATTGCTGGAACTTAACGGCAAACTAAAGCGCATCACGGTCGGCAGAGGAAGCGAGGAAGGGAATCAAAATCATTTCAAAATACCCTTTCCTTTCAGCAACCTGGCGACAAGAGTATTTGAAGTTATCGGTAAAAAGGAAATTTATTCATCCAAAAGAAAAACTGAAGATGAATAGAAACCTTTTTTCAGCAAAAACGAAAAGCCCTAGCACGAACTTAGTGTTAGGGTCTTTTTTTATTTGAAGCTAAAAATAATTGTAAAGAAAACGGCTTAGCAGGGAGTTTAATGCAAGCAATAAATTTTTAAATATTTTTAACATATAAAAATCTTCTGTTTGTTTTTTTGTTGAAGCACCAAGGACAATCTCTCCGGGTGTATATAAATTTTTAGGAATATTTACGGATGTCGCGTAACTTAGTGATGATATTTTACTCTTCTTTTGTATTTGATGAGAAGCTGATTCGGAGTATTTTCCAAGATTATCCAAGAGCAGGTTGTTGTCTGCATCAATAGTTGCTGGCTTGGTGGAAGGTGGATTATTTTTTGGCGTGGCAATGGCCAGTTGGTTTTTTGGCAAAATCCATTGCCAAGCGTTATTTACTAAAGCAAAAATTTCATTTTCCGCCACAGTGCTTGTTTTTTTATCATACTTGGTTTTAAATGCCAGTTTTCCATCGGGATAATTTAGCCTGATTTCAGATTTTTTGTTGTTGAGGGTAAATTTTGAAAAATCCCTGGTGATTTTTAGTTTTGCCTTAGGCCCGATGATTAAATCAGCAAGGACGGGATGATTATAAAGTTTCTTATTTCCGGTTGCCACCGCCCAATTTTTTAAGTTAATTTTTTTATCGGTTTGATTTTCCAAAACAATATATTCAAAGTCGCTGTCTTTGCCTCTCGGGTTGGCAGAAATTTCAGTTATTCGGACTTTTTTCTTGGGAAACTTTTTAATCTCAATTTTAAAATTTTTAATCTTTTCCTCGCTGCCGTCAAAAATTTTAAGAGCAACTTTATATTTTTTGGCCTTTTCAAATTTATGTCTGGTTTCTCTTTTATAACTTTTATGTCCATCGCCGAAATCCCAAGTGTATTTCAGCTTATCGTGGTCTTTGTCGGAACCGCCAGCCGAAAAAATAACATAGGTGTTAATATAAGCTTTTTTAGGATTTTTGACTTTAACTGTTGGTAAATTATTGAAGCGATTTTCTTTATCAGGAGTCAGAAAACGGCTCCAGCGCCAGGATTTTCCGTCAAAATTATAAGAAAGGTCGGTTTTGGCTCCGCTGTAGGTAACACTAGAGATTAATTTTTCATTCGGGTCAAAAAGGGATACGGTTTCCAAGCCGGAGTTGTTAAGAGCAAAAGAAAAATCCGCGCCTTTATAAACCGTCAGAAAACTTTTAGCGTTAATTTCCTTGTTTGCAGGAAACACATACCTTCCGGTTTTGGAGGCATCTCTTAATATGTAGTTTTCCAATGCCTGTTTTTCATCGGTCGGATTGTACAGCTCGATGTATTCGTTATTGTTCTTGCCCGGCGCTGGCAAAATTTCATTCAGATAAATTTTATCGGAATAGAATTTAGGCGCAGGCTTTTTAGAGCTTTTGACTCCTGGCGTGCCGCTAAGAACGTAACTTTCCTGCCAATTTTCAAAATTATCACTTGCTTTAAAATCAATTTTTTCCAAGGTTAAGCCGTTATCTTTGCCGCCCGAAAAATTTGAAAAATCCAGTTGGCTGGGAAAAGTGGCGCATTTATCAAAACTTAAACGCAAGTATTTTTGGGTGCTGACGAAGGTAAAAGCGCTTTTGGCCAACGAAAAAGACGAACCCGGATAATCTTTTTTAAAATTATCCTCATCGGTTATCAACAAGGCAAAATTATCCGGCTCGATGACCAGATCGCGGTCTATCTTGTGGCAGTTTAAATAGTGGACTCCATCGGCCCCCGGCTTTAAATCTTTTTCGTCTATCAAACCGAAAGAGTCTTTTTTCAGTTCAATGCTTTTCTCAGCGGCATTATAAATTTCAATCCACTTGCTGTGTTCGCTGTTACTGCCGGCCGGATCATACATGATTTCTGTAATCATCAAATCACTTTCAGAAGCCAAGCAAAAAAAAGGAAAAATAAAAAACCATGCCAGACAACACGGCTTGATAAAAATTAAAAGCCGAACTTTATTTTTATTTTTCACCCTTATTTACCCCCACACCAATTGAAAATAGTTTGAAAGTATTGCATCCTTAACTAATATCAAAAAATAAAAGCCGCTAGATTTATAAGAAGCAATTAGCAAGTTCTTTATAAATTTCCGATTGGTGTGGGGGTTTAAAGATTAATTCCTTCGTGGACTTTTTTCTCGATCATTTCTCCCAGTTCATTGCTTTCGTCTTGTTCCTGTTTTTTCTGCAAATTCATGACCATATCCTTGATGCCGTAAGGATTGGGAACATTGCGGAAAATGAAGCGTTCTTTTTCTCCGGCCGTCTGGATGTAAATGTTGCCGTAATTGAGGAAAGTCGGAATGATGCCGATGACTTCAGTGGTGATGTCTTGGATCCGGTTCAGCTCCAATTCGCTGACATCGCGGTTAAATAATCCATTTTGGAGGATATTGACAATCCTTTTGTTGGTGATGATCCAAACATCAAAATAATAATCCACCCAGATCAAAGCAAAACAAACCCAAATAATCATAGCGAAAAGGCTTTCGGCAAAAATAAACAAGATGTTAAAGGATTTTTTCTCCATTATCGGAAAAAGGGCCGGAATTGACGTAAAGCTGGCAATTAAAAGAAAAATCATAGCGAAGACAAATAAGAGCTGGAGGAAAATATCAAACCAATGCCGGCGGACCACCAAAAGGATTTCCTCGCCCGGTTTTTGTCCATCAAAATGGTATTTTTTAAATCGGTCTATCATAAATTAATTAATAAAGCCGCTTATAATAAAATCCCAGTTTATCGAAAAAAATAAAATCACATTGGCGATCAAAAGTCCCAGAGCCACCGCGGAAAAAACAGTTACGCTGAAATTTTCCATATTTTGCTCAACCGAGTAGCGGACTAAATGATAAACGACGAAAAGAGAGAGCAGGATGTAGATTAGCACGATGATTAAATAAAAAATTGTAATAACTCCGGCCATCATTTTTTTAAAGCAAAGAATTTTGTTTGTTTACGAATTTAATTCCCAAATGATTGTAGGCGTTCTCTGTAACAATTCTACCACGAGGCGTCCGGGCAAGAAAGCCGATTTGCAAAAGATAAGGTTCATAAACATCTTCGATAGTTTTGACTTCTTCCGAAGTAGCGGCAGCGATAGTGGAAAGGCCGACTGGTCCGCCCCCAAATTTTTCAATGATAGTTTTTAAAATATGGCGGTCGGCCGGTTCCAGGCCGATCGGGTCAACGTCGATCATTTCCAGCGCTTCCTGGGCCTTGGCACTATCGATATTTTTGTGGTTTTTTATTTGCGAATAATCGCGTACGCGTTTTAATAGTCGATTAGCCACTCGAGGTGTGCATCTGGCGCAACTGGCAATTTTGGAAAGCCCCGAATCGTCCACTTCCACTCCGAGGATCCGGCTGGAACGTTTAAGGATTTTTTTAATTTCATTTTGATCGTAAAAATCCAAACGATGGGTGGCGCCGAAGCGGTTGCGCAAAGGGTTGGAAAGTGAACCTAATTTAGTTGTTGCGCCGATCAAGGTGAATTTTGGCAGCTCCAATTGGATTGTCCGGGCCGAAGGTCCTTTGCCGATAATGATGTCCAGCTTGAAGTCTTCCATAGCCGGATAAAGAATTTCTTCGATCAATTTATTCAAGCGGTGGATTTCATCGATAAAAAGCACGTCGCCGTCTTGCAAATTAGTCAAAATTGATCCGAAATCGCCGACGCGCTCAATGGCTGGACCGGAAGTGACTTTAATGTTTACTCCCATCTCTTTGGCAATAATATTGGCTAAAGTAGTTTTTCCTAGTCCTGCTGGTCCATAAAGCAAGATGTGCTCGATCGGCTCTTTCCGCTTACGGGCGGCTTGGATCAAAATATCCAGATTTTTTTTAACCTTTTCTTGCCCGATATATTCCGAAAAACTTTGCGGGCGCAGAGTATTATCCAGGTTGTTGTCAGCGCTGTCGATAGCATTTGATTTGGTAACTTTTTCCGCTTCATTCAATTGTTCGGTTGATTCAATAATCATAATTTTTGCCCATATCGGGTGCTTCACGGGTATTATACAAGCATTTGACAAAATATAAAAGTTATGCTAGAATGCCCAGTCATCAAAAAATCCCCTAAAAAAGGACTTTGGTGATTAGCAGTTTCCTGTAGACAATTGGTGGCTTCTATCTTTTGCCATCAATTTTGGGAGCATTTTTGTCCAGATATGGGCGATTTGGTTTCGGCTGGATCGTTCCTCGACATTGCTTCTTCCCCGGGGCCCTTGGTTCTGGGATTTGTCTACAGATTAGTGTTGGAAAAAAGCAGAAAATAAATAATTCTGCTTTTTTCATAAGTTGACCAACATCCCTAAAAAAATATAAAATGAGTAATCGGCTTAATGAAGTTTTTTTAAAAACAGAAAACATAGCGGAGAGATGGCATGGCGATAGATAATATTTTTTCAAATGATGGACTGATCCGTCCGGAGCTGGTCTTCCAAGAATGTCACAGGCCAAATGGATGGACACCATACAATAATTATTGTCCGGATTGCGGAAAACTAAATCCTAATTTCAAAGCGTCCAAGTACAGAAAGATAACCAAAACTAATTTCTATCTAGTTAAAATTAAAGCTGGCTGTGGTAATAGCCATAAATAGTGGAAGGAATTATTGAAGAAAAATAAAACGCCCCATAAATATTACTGTTTCTATGGGGAAAAACTTTAATCTGACAGAAGGAGGGATTAATATGACCGAAAAAACCGGGATAAAAGAAAAGATTAAGATGGTAATAATATTTGCAACTGCCTTTGCCATTCTTTATTTCAGTTGCTTTTCCGATTTTATTTATAAAATTCCATGAACCGGATAAGCAATGAGAGGCATTTTTTCTCAACAAAAAAGAGGACTAAGATAAGCTTTTCTTAATCCTCTTTTATTTTTATTAAATTATAAATCGGTCACTCTTTCCACTTCCTCGACGGTCGTTTCGCCTTCCAAAACTTTTACTACCCCATCTTGGGCCATAGTTACCATTCCATTTTCAATCGCCTTTTCACTAAGGGTATCGGTGATGGCTTGCTGAGAAATCAAATCCTGGATATCTTTATCAATTAAAAATACTTCGCTGACAGTTGTTCGTCCCTTGTAACCCAAACCATTGCATTTGCCGCATCCCTTGGGCTTATAAATATTGCCGAATTTAGGAATGATCAAATTAGCTTTGGTTGAAATAGTTTTAACCACGTTTTCAATTTTCGTTTTTTCTTCTTGAGAAGGTTCCGCTTTAACTTTACACTCGCAAAGCTTTCTGACCAGCCGCTGGGCAATAAAACAATTGACCGAAGAAGCGATATCAAAAGAAGAGACGCCCATATTGAACATCCTTTGCACTGCGCCGGCGGCATTGTTGGTGTGGAGGGTGGATAAAACCAAGTGCCCGGTTAGCGCTGCTTGCACGGCAATTTGGGCAGTTTCATTATCGCGGATTTCACCGATCATCATAATATCCGGATTCTGGCGCAGCAGCGCCCGGAGAGCTGTGGCAAAATTATAACCCGCCTTATCATTAACCGGAGTTTGTAAAATTCCTTCCAATTGATATTCGATCGGATCTTCAACGGTAATGATTTTTATTTCCGGCTTATTTAAAATATTCAAAATGCTGTAAAGAGTGGTAGTTTTTCCGCTGCCGGTCGGGCCGGTATTAAGCACCACGCCGTTGGGCTTTTTAATCTCATTCATTATCTTATCCAAATTTTGCTGGCGGATGCCCAGCTTAGTCAGGTCAAATTCAATGGAAGATTTTCGCAGCAGCCGCATCACCACCGTTTCTCCATAACCGCCTAAGATTATGGAAACACGGACATCAACCGAGCGTTCCTTGACGTCTTTAATTTCATCTTCAAACTTTATATTAAAACGGCTGTCAATGACGCCTTCGCGCACCTCGGTCTTAAAACCGCTCAAAACTTTTATCTCGCCCAAGAGATTGGGATATTCCGTGAGCGGAACGGTAGCGACAGTTTGCAGGATGCCATCGATACGGAAACGGATATTTACATTTTCCGCTCCCGGTTCAATATGGATATCACCAACACCCAGGACAATGGCTGCCGCAAAAACTATTTGATTAACATCGGTCCTTTTGGCGGCTGCAATAATTTCCTGGAATTTTTTAAAATCATTTAAATGTTCGAGAGCTTTTTCATAGTTGGCTTTTTCCACCATAATTCCCCGGCCTAAAGTTTGAGACATCAATTTTTCATAAATCTGCTGGAGGAATTCGCCTTCGCCGGTTACCCGCTTCACTTCATCGATGGAAGTAATGCCTTCCAGGGCTTTTAAAATTCCATCCTGGAGCATAGTGATCATTCCGGCTTCCAGGGCAGCAATAGTTAGTTCTGTTTCTCCGGCCAGTTCCAAAATTAATTTTTCCAGATCGTCATTTAAAGTTAAGATTTCAAAAATTCCAATCCGTCCCTTGTATCCCAAATTGTTGCATTTTGGGCAGCCTTTGGGGCGATAGAGCTTAGTTATGTTTTTAGGAATATCCACTTTGGATTTCGGCGAAATTATGGAAAGAATTTTTTTGATCGAATCGATCGATTCCTTGGCGGGTTCATATTCTTCCTTGCAATCACAAAGTTTCCGGACCAGCCGCTGGCCGATAAAAGCATTCACTGAAGGCGCAATCATGGATGGTTTCACGCCCAATTCAATGAGTCGCGGGATCGTTCCGATGGCGCTGTTGGTATGGATGGTGGATAGCACCAGGTGCCCGGTCAGCGCCGAATTAACGGCGATGTCGGCGGTTTCATCATCACGGATTTCGCCGACCAAGATAACATCCGGATCCTGACGGACAATGGCGCGAAGGCCCGTGGCAAAAGTATAGCCGCGGGATTTTTCCACTTGGGTCTGGGAAATCCCCTTTACTTCATACTCGATCGGATCTTCGATGGTGATAACTTTAGTTTCCGGGCTGTTGAGCTTATTGATGATGGCATAGAGGGTGGTGGTTTTTCCCGAACCGGTCGGGCCGGTCGTCAGGATCATTCCGTTGGGCGCCGACATTTGTTTGTTCAGTTCTTCACCGGCCAAACCTCTGAGCCCCAATTTTTCCACGCCCAGTGATATCGAGTCCGGATCCAAAAGCCGCATCACGATGCTTTCCCCGAAATTTCCCGGAATAATGGAAACACGGATGTCGATTTTCTTGTCGGCAATGGTCACTTCGAAAGTTCCGTCCTGGGCAATGTCGCGGATATTGATTTTCATTCCCGACATCATCTTTATCCGGGAAATGATCGATTTGAAAACCGAGCCGGGAAAGAAAGCCACATCATGGAGTACGCCGTCGATGCGGTAGCGCAGCCGTATTTCTTTTTCTTCCGGTTCAATATGCACATCGCTGGCGCCGATCTTGTAGGCGCCGCCCATAATTACGTTTAAAATCTGCGTAACCGGCAATTCGGTAATCCTTTGTTTTAAGGTAATCAGGTCTTTCAGATACTGGTCGAATTTTTTCAAGTCTTCTCCTGTCAGAGTTACGCTTAACTGGGAAAGAACATCGGTGAAAATTATTTTTTTATAACGTTCCTGAACCTGGCTCATGTTGTATCCGGAAACCACGAAAATTTTCATTTCCCAGCCGTTTTCTTCGGCCAATTTTTTCAAAAAATCGGCCGTTTCCGGGCGCGTCGGGTCGCTGGAAACCACTGTCGTTGTCCGGGCGACTTTTTGGATGATAGCCACATTATATTTTCTGGAATCCTCCTCGCTCAAAAGTTTCAAACTTTCATTGGCAATCGGTACCAGGTTGGTATCGACATAAGGGAAATTGATCGAAGCGGCAAAAGTTGAAGCCTGTTCCTCTTCGGATTGGTGGCGCATTTCGGTCAGGATTTTTCTGGCAGTTTTTTCTTTTTCGGTTTCTCCTTCTTGCCGGGTGGGTTTTATTACTTTAGGCATAATTTTGTTTTTCAGATTTATTTTACCATAAATGGTAACGGTTGGCTAAAAAACCCTTCACAACGCGAGTGAAGGGTCTATTTTTTGGCTGTGTTGCCGGTCAGCTATTTTCTGATGGCTATGCCATACTGGTGCCGCAGCATATTGTAAATCTTTTCACATTTTCCCAGTCGGGCGACAATGTAGTCATTATTATTTTCATCGGACAACAGGGTGGTTATCAGATCTCCGGCCTGCAATAGTTTTTTGGCAAAACCTTTATTATCCAAATAACTACCTATGCCGCTTTCCGCGACAATAGCCGATTGCATTAATTTTCGGCAGTCTTCCAACTGGCCTTTTAAGTTGTCTACCGCGTCTGCCATAACAGTCCTCCTTATTTTTGGCATTTTTTATTGGGTGGGAAGAATTTCTTTAATCTTCCCGACGATTGTTTCTCCCGCCTGTGTTAAGTCGGGATTAGTTAATTCTATCTCTAAAACATCTTTTTTAACATTGCCCGTCAAAACAGTTTGCATCTTGGTCAGCAGCTCATAATTGTTGGGCTTAATCACAGCGATGGTTGATTCCGGCGTGCTTTTATAAAGCAGCATAAAAATTTCGCCTTCTGTGTAATTCTCCCGGAGTTTTTCCAGAATCAACAAAAGGTCATTGGGATTGGAACGACTCTGCACGAAATCTTCCACGGTAATTTCCGACCAGACCAATTTTAACTGTTCGTCCCATTTCATCTTGGCCATCGTCCGGCCCCAAAGTTTCAGGATGTGGAGCGGATGAGTCTTATACAGCCATCTGACGATTTCCTGCTGGTCGGCGCCTTTGTCCATCAATTTAGCCGAAGCCAGAAGCGCGCGCGGAGTGGTATTCTTTTTCTGGAAACTGTCGGTAGCGCTGATGATGCCGGCCAAAAGGCATTCGGCGATGGTTTTATCAACCGCCGCGGCGTCAGTATCTTCCAAGACACCGCTTAAAATTTCACTGCAGGAAGAGGCGGTAACGTCAATTAAATTTATCTGTCCGAAATTTTCATTGCTGCCCCGGTGGTCGATATTCACGATCGGCACTTCAAAAAACAAATCCGGATTGGTTTCGTGGATTTTTCCGATATTTTCCAGGTCCGGCGAATCCAGGACGATCAAAAGGTCGTATTTGAACTTAGCCAGAATGAAAGAAAAATCCCGCGGATCAATGGCGCCTTTTTCCGGAGTGAGATAAATATTAAATTTCTCTTCGGTTTTTTCGGTGCGGATATTGACGATTTTATTTTGCGCCGTATCGAACGAAAGGACGAAATCCCGGGCGCCGGAAATTTCATTCAATATTTTTTCCGGTTTCGGCAAGAAAGAAAATTTTGGCGGAAAGTGGTTGGAAAAAGCGATAGTCGGAATTTTATTTTTTTTCTGCAGGAAAAAATAAAGTCCCCAGGCGCTGCCGATGGCATCGCCGGACGGATTGTCAGGAAGGATGATCAAAATTTCTTTGGATTTTTCCAGAAAATTTTTAAATTGTTCAAGAGGCTCAAGGGACATAGAGAGGTTATAAGGTTTAAAATTTTAAAGTTAAAAAATTTTGCACTGTTAAAATCAAATGGATATTACAAAGTAGCAGAGGGCAAAAAAGATGTCAAATTAAGGCTTAACTAAGCCCTTGACTTTTTCCTTAAAATGTGCTAGTATAGACTGTTCTGGAATGAGCCAGACAAAATCTAAAAAAACGCCTAAATAAGGCAAAAACACAAAAATAATGAGAAGGAGATAGCACATGAAAAAAACAATAGCAGTATTAATGGCAATGGCAGTGGCAATTGTTTTCACCGGAACAGCTATGGCTGGCGATTACCGCGGTAACAATAATAGCCATAATGTTTATGGCGGCGGTAACCGGAGTTATGGCCACAATGGTGGCAACTGGAACAATAACCAAGCTACCGTAAACTATAACAACTACAACTACAACAATCGCGGCAGCCATCATGATGGCAGGAATTACCACAACAATGGTTACAGGGATCTCGCCATCGTAGCCGGTGCTGCAGTAGCCGTTGGAGCAGCTGTGGCAGTTGTAGATTATGTTGTAGGTCTAACCTGTCCCCAGCCGGTCTATTACCAGTCAGTGCCAACTGGGTACTGGGTAAATGATTACTGTGGAAGGAGGATTTGGGTTTCAACTGGTTACACGCAAGTCCCCATGTCATATCCACCTCCTTACTAATTGACGATAATTCGTCACCAACAAAGAGGATAGCTTATAACTTCGCTATCCTCTTTTCTTATTGACAAAATCGCCTTAAAGTATAAAATAACTTGAATAATGTATTATTAATAGAGCGGTTATTTAAAAAGTAGAAAAGTACCATAGATAGTAAACTTTTAACCAAAAACCGAAAGAGAGAGGAGGAAGAAAATGAAAAAAAGTTATTGGATTATTGTGGTGGTTTTTGCTTTAAGCATCAGCGCAGCGGCACTGGTTCAGCCGCCGGCTGTTTACGGCCAGTATTATTATGGACCGCCGCCAGGCGCTGTTTATGCTCCGCCCAATTGTCAGGTTTATGTTCCGCCCAGACCCGATCCCTATGTGATGCCGGCCCATGATACTTATTGGCAACTGGGTTGCCGAGGATATGCGCCGATGGAGTGTTATGAATATGCGCAGCCTTACGGCGGATGGACCCGCCGATGTGTCCCGCCGCAACGGTATTCCTGTCCACAAAGCAATTGCGGAAATTGCCAATGCCAATGCCGACGTTGTTGCGAATGTGACAAAGGCTACAATGGGAACAGGAACCATAATTACAGCAGCCGGGAAAATAAATGGAAAAATGGAAACGGCAAAAAGTATTATGGGAAAGAAGACAAGAAAAAAAATTATGGGGAGAGCGAAGAAGACGAAAGTGAGGATGACGAATAAAAAATAAAGTTGATAAAAATATCCAGAGGCTAGTCGAGTTATATAATTCGGCCAGCCTCTTTACTTTTTTGGGGGAAAGGTGTAGTGTATAAAATCCGAAAAACGGGTGTATAATGTAATTAATAATAAAAAGCTCTTTTAAATAAAAATCACCAACGCCCTTTTCAGGGAGAAAGGAAGGCCGATTATGTTCAAACGAATAATTTTATTGGCAATAATGTTGGCTATGGCCGGATGTGCTCCTTTTTTACCTTATCGTCCGGTTGACTACGCTCCGGCAAATATTGCGCCGCCGGTAGTGGCGCCGCAGCGGTACTATGCTCCACCGTCAGCGTATTATGCTCCGCCATCAGTTTATTACTATCCATCTCCGTATTATTATTCTCCGTATTACGCATATAGTCCCTTGGCCGACCCATTTTTTTATATGGGCGGCTATTATGGTTATCGTGGCTGGTATGGAGGCTATCGCGGGTATGGCTATTATGGAGGCCACCATAATTATGGAGGTTATCGCGGATATGGAGGCGGTCATTATGGCAGCGGTGGATATCGCGGTGGCGGACATCATGGCGGACGGCATCATTGATGGTTTTTTGCCAAAAATACGCTTAATGAAAGGGGGTGAACAAAAGTAGTTTGTTTTTTTGCAGTAATACCAATCAATCACAAAAAGGGAGGAGGTTCTTATGCAGAAAAAAAACTGGACAAAAACGATCATTCTTGGTGTCTTGGCGACAATTTTAATGGCTTCACTGGTTCTGTATCCCCCATACACGGCCCGCGCCAATCATGGCGCTGAATTGGCCGGTGCAGCCATTACCGGTTTGGCAGTCGGCGCTTGCGCCAATGAAGCGATGAACCGTGACCGGCAGAATGTTTATAATCAGGGCCGCGTCGATCAATCAGCCGCTCAGCAGCCTCCGTCGGGCCAATGTTTGGACGGGCAAATCCTTTATAACGGCGCGTGCTATCCGCAGGATCGCTGCTGGCAGGATACAGTATACGATGCAAATCAAGCTCCTGTTGGCTCACGGACTGTTTGCAAATAACATTTGCTATGCGGCACAAGTTAGCGGCTGGGTTTATTTAACTTCCAGCCGCTTTTCTTTTTGCTCTTTTTTAGCTACTATGAAAAATATGAAAAATTTTGTAACCAATAATTTTAAGGAAACGCAAAAATTGGGCGAGCTATTGGCCAAAGAAATTTCCGGCGGACAAATCATTTGCCTGTCCGGCGATTTGGGTTCCGGCAAAACCACTTTCACCCAAGGGTTTTTAAAAGGCCTAAAAGTCAAAGGGCCGTACACCAGCCCGACTTTTGTCGTAATGAAACAGTATGTCTTAAAAGATAAAAACATTTATCATGTAGACGCTTACCGGATAAAGGCCAAAGATATTTTAAATCTGGGCTGGGAAGAGATGATAAAAAATAAAAATAATATTATAATAATCGAATGGGCCGACCGGATCAAAAAAATTATTCCCAAAGATTCCGTCTGGATAAAATTTGAATGGCAGGATGAACATAAAAGAAAAATGACATTTATGTCATCCCGAGCCCTGTCTGCCGGCAGGCAGGTTGTCGAGGGATCTAAAAATATATGAAATCAAATACTCCTATTCCCAAAAAAGCCAAGCGGGTTTTTCGCGGCAAGATTTTTGAAATCTGGCAATGGCGGCAAAAAATGTTTGACGGCAGCCTGGGTCTTTTCGAAAGGATCAGGCGTCCGGATACGGCTACGGTGATCTTGGTAGTTGGCGATAAAATTATGATCCAGCAGCAAAGCCAGCCGGCCAGAAAAAAATTTATTTCCCTGCCGGGCGGGCGCTGCGACAGCGTAAAAGAAAAACCGCTCGTTGCGGCTAAGCGGGAAGTGTTGGAGGAAACCGGATATGCCAGCGGAGATATTATTCTTTGGAAAAAATATAATCCCTCCAGTTCGGTGGTCTGGACGGATTATAATTATATTTTCAGAAATTCTAAATTTATCCAAAAACCCAAACTGGACGCCGGAGAAAAAATTAAAAATAAATTAGTCGGCTTTGATGAACTATTGGCCCTGGCTAAGAATGACCGGTTTCGGCATCAAGAAACTCGGATTGATTTTTTTCAGATGCTGACCGATCATAAAGAAAAAGCTAAATTTAAAAAGCTGCTGTTTAATAAATAATTTCACACAGTCAAATTCCGCTATGCGGATCCCGCTTAGGCGGGATATTTGACGGGGTAAAAAAATATGCGTAAAAAGATAATCTTAATTACACTGACAATTTTATTTCTATCCGGTTGCGGTCCTGGCAACGGGCAGAAAACGGAAACGGAAAAAGCGCTGGATACTTTGAATCCGGCGGCGCAACTGCAAGGCGGGATTGATATGAAAAATAAAGCGCAGGAAGATATCAATAAGGCGACGGAGAAAGAAAATAAGCTGCGCAATGACGCGATGAATGTCCTTGGCTCGGAAGATAATAAAACAACCAATAATAATTCAGTTAAAAATATGCAACATATCATTACTATCAAAACCAATTTGGGAGAAATTAAATTTGAAACTTATGATGCCGACGCGCCGAAGACCGTCAATAATTTTATAACCCTAGCCAATAAAAAATTCTATGACGGGGTGATTTTCCACCGCGTGATTGACGGCTTTATGATCCAGGGCGGCGATCCGAACGGCACCGGCACCGGTGGTCCAGGCTATCAGTTTGAAGACGAACTCAATCCGCAAACGGATTCCTATAAAGCCGGCTATGTAAAAGGCACAGTGGCGATGGCTAATGCCGGACCCAATACCAATGGCAGCCAATTTTTCATCATGGTAGCCGATTATCCGCTTCCGAACAGTTACACGATTTTTGGCAAAGTGATTTCCGGACAAGATGTGGCCGATACGATTGCCAAAGTGGCCAAAGATTCCAGTGACAAGCCGCTCGATAAAGTGGTGATGGAAAAAGTGACAGTGGCCGACGCGCCGCAAAAATAGAAATATTTAAATTAACCGGCCCGGATGTGGCCGGTTTTTAATTAATCCGGTAAACCACCCGCGTTAGCGGGTGTGTGCGTTTAGAGCGTTAGCTCTTGGAATATAATAAAATCACCCACTATGGAAGGAGGTGATTTTATGTTGACCAAACTCTACAAACTGG
>Ga0172375_10001587_pt1 | contig 36364 bp, 29 predicted proteins | sample LakKiv1m_FD_114537 | JGI IMG/M metagenome (GOLD analysis project Ga0172375, IMG submission 114537) | Freshwater microbial communities from Kabuno Bay, South-Kivu, Congo - kab_092012_11.1m | ecosystem: Environmental > Aquatic > Freshwater > Lake | place: Democratic Republic of the Congo... | reverse complement strand
TATCGTATCTTGCTTTCGGAGAAATTCTTGATTTTTGTCACCGGGAGCAAATTGAATTGATTATCATGATTCCCCCTGTGCATGCCCGTTGGGCTTCTTTGCTTTATCTGGGTGGGTTGGGGGGCGGGCTAGATGACTGGAAGAGGCAGTTGGTCGCGATGAATACAGAACGGGCGAAGAAGTTCGGCCAGCCTGCTTTTCCCCTATGGGATTTTAGCGTTCCACATGAATATACAATGGAATCAGTGCCGAGGAGCGGCGGGGAAATGCGGTGGTTCTGGGAGAGTTCACACTACAAGAAAGAATTGGGCGATGTGGTGCTTGCAAGAATTTTCCCGGCATTGCATACCCATAAGGGGGCGGCCCCTGATTTCGGGATACTCTTGTCGCCCCGGAATATTGCTACGGTCAATATGCAGATGGCTACCGCGACCAAGGGGTATTGTGAGCGCCATCCGCAGGATGTCGCGGACCTTATGAAAACTATAAACAAAATTATTATTCGCAAGAATTCTTAGTGTAATTGCGCGACGGAAACAGGAGGACGGCTATATCCCATGCGGTATGTGAACCTTGTACGGAATATCTCGAACTGGTGGTTGCATTTTGCAGTGAAATTTGGACTGACAACGGTGGATCCCCTAATGTTTGTGGCCCGCAATGGGGTCAAGGTGGAAGTGCCGCGGCGGCTTATGCACGAGTTCAAGGAGATATTTTTAGAGGATGTTTATTTCAGCGGCATGAGGGATGAGTTGCCAGAAAGGCCCGTCATTTTTGACGTGGGGGCGAATGCAGGATTTTTTTCTTTGTTTAGTGCGTCGCGCTTCCCTAGTGCAAGGATATATGCATTTGAACCTGTTCCGGCCAATTTTCAACAGCTTTCTCGTAATGCAGACCATAACAGCAAAGTCGGCTTGACCTGTTTCCCTGTCGCCGTGTGTGGGCATGATGGGGAGATTTTTTTGAGTTTCGAACTGGAGGGGGATTTTACGACATCGGCAACGGTCGTTCAGAAGCAGGTTGGTGGGACAGCTTCAGGGGTAGGGCAGACAGTGCCTTGCGTTTCCTTGGCCACGGTATTTCAGGAGCAACGCATTGCAAGATGCGATCTTTTGAAGCTCGACTGCGAAGGGGCTGAATTCGAGATACTTTACAACTGTAAGCCGGAAACACTTATCAAGATTCAACGACTGGCCATGGAGGTGCATGAAGGTGGGCACGCGGGGCACGATATGACCTCTCTGGCGGCCTATCTTGTTTCGCATGGTTTTGTTGTGACACACCGTCGGCATATGTTGTGGGCTTGGCGAAATGCAAGTTATTAGGGATGGTGGGTCTCCTGTGCTTTGATTTGGTGGGTGGCGCTGTTTGTGTGCTTTCCGCTGCCTCGATGTGTGGCGTTTTGTGAGTGGAGTTGACGAGTGAAGAGAATTGCATTGGCGATAGAGAATTTCAGCCGTTATGGGGGCGGGGCTGAATCTTACGCTGTCTCTTTGGCAGAAACGCTCATCCGGAATGGGTGGGAAGTCCATTTCTTTGGCGAAAAGTGGGATGGGGAACCAGCCGCGGCTATTTTCCATCGCATTCGGGTTTGCCGTTTTTTGCCGCGTTGGGCGAAACTGCTATCTTTTGCTATCAAACATCGGATAATGGTTGCCGACCAACATTTCGATGTGGTGTTGGGGTTTGGCAACACTATTTTCATGAATGTCTATCAAAGCCACGGTGGTGTCCACTGGCTCAGCACCTATCGAAAGGTGTATTCCGCAGCGAATCCGGCGGTGCGTTTCATCAAACGTCTCTTGATTCCGCTGAGTATAAAGCATCACGTTCGCCATTGGATTGAGTCGGCTCCTTTCCGGATGCATGGGTTGCCGCGGATTATTGCTATTTCTGATATGATTCGGAATGACTATGTATCCTATTATGGCGTAGGGCCGGAATTAATTGACCTCGTTTATAATGGCGTGGATCCGGCACGGTTTACCAATCAGATTTCTACTCGGGAGAGAACCGATCTCCGCCGTGATTTTGGAATAGAGTCTGAAGAGGCAGTATTTCTTTTTGTTTCTTACGATCTTGAAAAGAAAGGTGTTATTCCATTGCTCAACGCCGTTGCGCGGTTGGCGGTAACTGGGCGAAGTGGTTTTAAGTTGTTGGTCGTCGGTGGCGTTCCCTCGAGGCGTCTGTTGCGCCTGGTGAACACATTGGGTGTGAACTCGATTGTGAGATTTGCCGGGCCGCGAAGGGATGTTCATAAGATTTTCGCGGCCAGTGATGTCATGGTCTTGCCGACATATTATGATGCCTGCTCATTGGTTGTTTTTGAGGCGATGATGTGTGGGTTGCCGGTCATTACTAGCCGTTACAATGGTGCCGCAGGAATAATCCGGGAGGGCCAGGATGGGTTCGTTGTTGCGCATCCCCCGCAGTGTAAAGAACTCGCGTTGAGGATGGATGCCTTGTTGGATGGAAATGTTCGAAAGCGCATGTCAAACGCCGCACGGCAAGAAGCAGCAAAATATACCCTGGCGGAGAACCATGCTACCCTGTTAAAAATTTTTGAAGAAGTTGCCGGCGCAGCTAGGTGAAGCTCTTCTTATGCTGAGGCGAAAGAAGCGAATCAAATATACGAAGGAAGTACTTCAGGGAGACTGCTTCCGAATCGGTGACTATACGTATGGCGTTCCAGAGGTGCTTGCACAACGGCAAGGAGCTGTTCTGCACATTGGAAAATTCTGCTCTATCGCGGGAAGGGTAAAAATCATACTGGGTGATAATCACCGGATGGATTGGTTAAGTACGTTCCCTTTCCCGGCATTTGCCGATGATTTCCCTGAAGTGTTTGGGAGAAATGACTATTGGTTTACCAAGGGTGATGTTGTTATTGGCAACGATGTCTGGATAGGTGAAGAGGCATTGATCTTATCGGGCGTCACGATTGGAGATGGCGCGGTAATTGGGGCCAGGAGCGTTGTGGCGAGAGACGTAGAACCATATGCCATTGTTGTGGGAAATCCTGCCCAGGTGAAGCGGAAGCGGTTCCCTGATGAAGATATTGCCAAGCTGTTGGCTGTGAGGTGGTGGGATTGGCCGATCGAAAAGATTAGGGCACACTTGGATATCTTGATGGACGCGGATATTGACTCGTTGGTACGTGTGGATGGGGTGTGAGCTGGGTTAATCAGGAACGTAGAGATTTTTTCAAGTGGGATTTATCGAGGTGAGATTACAAATGGAACGAGCGCCGGAATATTGTCCTGTCTGTGGTGTGCAAGAAAGAGAGGGGTTGGTCCAGGTCAAGGGTTGGCAGGTGGTGAGTTGTTATACTTGTGGATTGGGGATGCTGGATCCTCGTCCATCCCGTTCGGAATTGGTTTCTTTATATGATAAAAAATATTGCGATGAGCGATTCTGTGACGGGGGGAGCGATGACGAGACCTTGCAGAAAAGGCTTAGCCTAGAATCTTCTCGATTGAGATTGGTCAGAAAATTCAAACAAGGTGGCAGGGTGCTGGATATTGGTTGTGGGTTTGGGTACTTTTTGGCGGCTTGCCGTGCCAGAGGGTATGCTGTGCATGGGGTTGATTTTTCCGGTCATGCTATAGAGCATGCGCAAGATCGTCTTCAGATTCCGGTCACTGTTGGGGCGCTTGACGAAGTACAGTTAGAAACAAAAGCGTTCGATGTGGTAACGATGTGGCACTCTCTTGAACATACCCCCGAGCCGTCTGCCGCTCTGGCTTTGGCAAAGGACTGTCTGCGCGTGGACGGCATATTAGTAGTGGACGTGCCAAATTATTTAGGAACGGACGCTGCGAGATATGGCTTGACGTGGACTGGTTGGGATCCGCCATATCATTTATGGCACTTCACGCCTGCTGCGCTTAGCCGACTTTTGGCAAAGCACGGCCTTGAGGTGATCAAGGTAAAGACATATCATTCTGAATTCATCAAGGAAAAATTACAGCGTTATTTTTTGCTTCGGCCCGTTGCTCGCATGATTTCTCAGTGCTATTCGGGGCACAGCGTCGCGATGGTGGCCAGAATCAGGCCATAAATGCTTTACGGCACTGTTCCGGTGGCATTAAGGAAGCAACGACGTAAAATATTTTTTGGGCCGGCAAAATTTTTTCTTCCAGTTTTTTTCACGTTCTTTGTCCCATTTCCTGCCGTCAAAATCTTTCCCTTGATGTGTACTGCACCAGTTGTGGTGCACAACACTTTTCCCACAAAAACCGGCCTTCCATTTCGTGCGTTGTGGTATTGAGCCGTTGGACGGGAATACGCCCTCGATCCGTAAAAAATATTCTAAATCTTCCGAAACTCCTATAGGCCAGTATTCTTCATCGAAAAAGCCCAACTCATTGATCAGATCGGGGCGCACCATGAAACAAACCGCGGAACGTCCTTCTTTATTGAAAGGTAAAAAAAGTGGCAGTCGTTGGGCAACGAGTTGGCTAAACGCGTTGTGCCCCCCCCATGTTGCGTATATTGCGTCAACGCTTTTGTTTATTGCTTCGGTTGTAAAAGGAGAAGAAGGATCGATACGGTATTGCTTGGAAAGCTCATGCGCCTCTATAAGTTCGGGAAGCACCGGCGAACCATTTTCTAACGCTGATATCCATCCAATGCTGGGGTCATTATCCATCGCAGCGATCATGGGAGAGAGCCAGTCAGGGCCAGGCAATGCATCGTTGTTGGAGATAACATAATAATCGTAGGAAAGAGCGGCTGGCGGGACGGGTGCAGGCGAGAAACGTAAAATTTGATTCCAGGCAACGGCTACGCCCATGTTGTGGGGGTTCCTTTGGTAGTAGATAGCAAAGCGGCTGGTGGTAAATTCATTCCGTAGTAGATTCGCAATGTCTTCCGAAGAGCCGTTGTCTATGATTAGGATTTCGACCTGTAATTCAGGTGGCTGTTCGGTGGATGTATTTCGGAGCAATCGTTGGAGGCAGGCTCTTGTCATTTCAAGGTTATTGAGTACAGGAATGCCGATGAGGATTTTGTGCATAGAAGCCATCATTGATTGTAGGGAATTCTGTAAAGAGTTAGGGGCCCAGTGTCTTGGTGCGACCACACACCGATTTTGATTAATGTGCTGTCGAGCGTCGTGTGCTGCGAAGACGCGAGAGGGGGTGGGGATGCAACCAGGAGATAGTGAATGCCTTGCTTGGCAAGATTGAGAGATAGTTGAGAAACGTTTTGCAGCTCCTTGTCAGGGACGATGATGTTGTCGGCAGGGCATATCGCATTTGGTTTATTTAGATTGGCATAAAAAGAAACAAGGTAGAGGGGGGCCTTGGTTGCGGGAGTCCCTGCAATTTTTATAGTCTGATCTTGGGGATAATGCTCCTTCGCCATGGTTAACCCTATATTTTTAAATATTATTTGGCCGTTATTTTTGGCCAAGATTAGTTTGGGTATCCCGGTGATGAGTAAAAAGAGGCAAATGACAACAGTTGCTTTGTGCCCACCCAAGTTGCGTTGCAATAAATTGTTAATTTTTTGGAGGCCGATTCCTGCAAAGGGGCTGGCCGATAAGATCATTGGGCCGAACCAACGGTATTCAATTAGCCATTTAAACAGCGTGCTCCCATAAACAAGGCCCCAACTCGCGACAACGAGAGTAAAGAGGTATCTGAGCCTGTTGTCTCTTTTCCAAGAGGCTGTTTCCCAAAAACCGAACAAGAAAAAAGGGAGGAAGAAATAGAAAACCGCTTCCGAAACGTAGGTTATGAACATCCCCAAAGCAATAAGCCAAAGTAACTTGGGTAGTTCGCGGAGTAAATTAGGGAGACGTGTCTCGGTATCCGCGGGAATGGTTGAGGTAAGGGCTTTGAGTTCTGTCCTTATCTGATGATAGCCATGAGAAAGACGATAGATTGCCGAGGAAGGCGCTCCCGTTGAGTGGAGATAGTGTTTAGGGATACCGAATAGTTCGCATTTGACAAACACGAAGAATAACGCAGCCATAATGGCAGGCGACAGAAAAAGGAGAATGGATGTCACGCGTCGTTCTTTGCGTATAAATAGAAGATGTCCAAATGTTATAGCATATAAGTAGAGCAGCTCACTTCTTGCCCAAGAGCCAAGGAGAAGGGAGATGCTACACAAAAAAATATCAGCTAGTGAATTAGTTTCTATATGGCGGAAAAAAAAGAGGAGGGAAAATGAAAAAAATAGCCAGGCAATGGGATCTCTGATGATCTCAATGGATGAATTTACTAATACTGGGATAAGGCTGAACAGAAGAAGAAGCATAACAGAAATGGTGTCATCAAAAAAACGTTTTGCCATCAAATATACAGGGATTATTGCAGAAAACCCGCAGATGAGTGAAAGTGATTTGGCGGCAACGACCCAATCGCTGAATATAAGATAAAATGGTATTATTAAAAACGAATTGAGAGGGGCAAAATTAAGGTTGCAGGTAATATTTTCTGTAAGTTGTCCAAGGTAAATAGCTTTGGCTTGATTGATATACATCGTGCCATCTATATTGATGACTTGGGTGTTGATGGTTAGGTAGAGTCTGATGGTAAAGGCAAAAGTTAAAACAAGTAATGACCATGGCGAAAAATTCTGTTGTAAAATTGAGCGTAGACGTGCCCTACATTGATTCATGGTCATTGTTTTTGATAAAGTTTTTGGTATTCGCTAGAACTGGCTAAAAGGATTTCGTGCGTTCCTTCTGCCACAATTTGTCCATTGTGTATTACCAAAATTCTAGAAGATTTTTGGATTGTTGACAGCCGGTGGGCGATGACAAAGGTGGTGCGGTTCTGCATCAGGTTTTCGAGCGCGGTTTGCACCTCGCGTTCCGACTCGGTGTCGAGTGCCGAGGTCGCCTCGTCTAAAATGAGGATTGGCGCATTTTTCAAGAGCGCTCTGGCAATGGAGAGGCGCTGCTGCTGGCCGCCGGAAAGGCGGGCGCCCGACTCACCGATCAGGGTATCAAATCCGTCGGGAAACGCATTGATAAAATCAAGGGCATGGGCGGCCCGGGCGGCGGCGATGATCTCCTCCATGGGGCGTTCCGGGTCGCCGTAGGCGATGTTGTTCTTGATGGTGTCGTTGAAGAGGATGGTCTGTTGGGAGACGATGGCGATCTGCTCGCGCAGGGATTGCTGGGTTACCTCCCGCACGTCGTGGCCGTCGATGGTGAGCGACCCGGAATCCACGTCGAAGAAGCGGGGGATGAGGTTGACCAGGGAGGTCTTGCCACCGCCGCTGGTGCCAACCAAGGCGATTACCTCACCCCGGCGGATCCGCAGGTTGATTCCTGTGAGCACGGGGTGTTTGCCGTCGTAACTGAAGGTGACGTTGTTGAAGGCGATTTCTGAGTGAAACGGCGGCAGGGCCACGGCACCGGGTTTGTCCTCGATGGCCGGTTTGGTCTCGAGCAGGGTGAAAATGCGTTCCGCCGCAGCGAGCCCCTGCTGCACGGGGCTGTTGATGTTGCTCACCCCTTTGATTGGATTGTAGATCATGATGAGCGAGGTGATGAAGGAAAAGAAGATGCCTGGGGTCGATTGGCCGGCGATCACCTGATGGCCGCCGTACCAGATGATGGCGGTGATGCCGAGGCCGCCCAGGAACTCCATCATCGGCGATTGCAGGCTGTTCATGCGGATATCCTTGACAATGACCCCGAAGAGGCGGTTCACCGTCTCGGCGAAGCGTCGCGCCTCATACTGCTCCATGCCAAAGGCCTTGACAATGCGGTGGCCAGTGATGGTCTCGTGCATCAGGTTGGTGATCTGCGCCACGGTTTGCTGGTTGGCGGTGGAAAGCCTGCGGAATTTGCGGCTGAAGTGGGCCACCGGGATGAAGGAGAGTGGCAGGAAAATAAAGGAGGCCAGGGCCAGCTTCCAGTTGAGGTAGAAGACCACGCCGACCAGGCCGATGACTTGGATGAGATCCTTGAAGACCCCGACCAGCGCGCGGGAAACCGCGATCTGGATGAGGGCGGAGTCGTTGATCACCCGGGCGATGAGTTCGCCGGTGGGGGTGTTGTGGAAGAAGGAGATGGGCAGGGAGTGGATATGGACAAATATCTTGGTGCGGATGTCCCGGATGACTTTTTGGCCCACGGTATCGAGCATGGAGACCGAGAGGTAGTTGAAGACCCCCTTGAGCAAGAAAACCCCGATGAGGATGAGCGGGAAGAGGTTGAGCATCCCCTCATCCTTCTTGACAAAGATTTCGTCGAGCAGCGGCTTGATCATGTAGGCTTGGGCCGAGGCCAAACCAGACACCAAGGCCATGCAGATGGAGGCCAGCAACATCTGTCCGCGGTAGGGTTTGGTCAGCCGCAGGAGTTTTCGGATCAGTTCTTTGGTGTGCATCGTGGCGCGGGGTGTTGGCAAACCCGAGGGGAAGGGGGGTCGCGAAAAAGTGCGACGAAAGCGGTTGAAAAAGGTCGCGTTCCCGAGGGGGTTCCGTTACGTTTCTGCTGGATTTTCTAAATGATGGAGGGGGATTTGTCAAATGGTAGTTGCGGGATGAGCGCGGTGGCGGTGTGAGGAGGCGCTGGTGAGCAGGATTATCGAGGTGGGCAATCGTTCTCTGCCGCTCATTATCCGCCGGACCAGCCGGAAAAAGAGCATCGGCGTGGAACTCACCTGCCATCACGAGGTGGTCGTGCGGGTACCGAGTGCCTTGGGTGAGCGGGCCATCCGCGAGGGAGTCAGCAAGTGCCTTCCCTGGCTGCGGAAGAAACTTGCGGCATTGCCACTTACGGCAACCGCGTCTGCTCTCGATACCGGCAGGGAGGTGCTGTTGCTGGGCGAGGTCAAAAAACTGGTGGTGGAGGGCCAGGAACAACCCGCTTGCCAAGTGGTTGCTCTTGGCGCTGAACTGCGTGTCGCCATCCCGGTGAAGGAAGGGGTGGAGCGTGAATCAGCGACCAGGGTGGCCCTGGTCGCCTGGTACCGGAAAAGAGCGGCAGAGGTGATATGTGGCCTGGTTGGCCATTACAGCGCCATTTTACAGGTGGTGGTGCCGCCTTTTTCGGTTACCAGCGCCCGGCGACGCTGGGGTAGCTGCGGCAGCAATGGCCGGCTCAACTTTGCCTGGCGTCTCGTCATGGCGCCGCTGGAACTCGTCGAGTACGTGGTAGTTCACGAGCTCTGTCACCTCAAGCGGCGCGATCATTCCCCTGCCTTTTGGGCCTTGGTGGCCGAGGTGCTGCCTGATTACAGGGAGCGGCGCCGGCGGCTCCAGCAAGAGTGCCTCCGGTACGATCTCTAACCTCCCGGTTCACGGGGTTTCTGCTTTGAGGAAAAGATCGGTGGAGAGATAGCGCTCGCCGGTGTCGCAGACCACGGTGACGATCTTCTTTCCCCGGTTTCCCGGCTGGGCCGCGACCTGTATGGCGGCATGGACATTGGCCCCGGAGGAGACACCGCAGAGGATGCCCTCCTCCTTGGCGAGTCGCCGCGCCATGGCAAAAGCCTCTTCGTTCCTGACGGTTATGATTCCGTCGATGATCCCGGTGTTCAGCACCTGCGGCACGAAGCCGGCGCCGATGCCCTGGATTTTGTGCGGCCCTGGCTTGCCGCCGGAGAGTACTGGCGAGTCGGCCGGCTCCACCGCAATCGCTTTGAATCCAGACCTGCGTGCCCTGAGCACCTCGCTAACCCCGGTGATGGTGCCGCCGGTCCCTACCCCGGCGACGAAGATGTCGATCTCCCCGGCGGTATCCTGCCAGATCTCCTCGGCGGTGGTGCGGCGGTGGGTTTCCGGGTTGGCCGGGTTAGCAAACTGGTTGGGCAGGAAACTTCCCGGCGTGGCGGCCGCGAGTTCCTCCGCCCTGGCGATAGCCCCTCGCATCCCCCCCGCCCCGGGGGTGAGTACCAGTTCGGCGCCCAGATGCTTGAGGAGTGCCCGGCGCTCCAAGCTCATGGTTTCAGGCATGGTGAGAATGAGCCGATAACCTTTGGCCGCGCAGAGAAAGGCCAGTGCAATGCCGGTGTTGCCGCTGGTCGGCTCGATGATGGTGGTGGCCGGATTTATTTTCCCTTCTTGTTCCGCGGCCACCAGCATCGCTTTGCCGATGCGGTCCTTGACGCTGCCCAGGGGATTTTGTGATTCGAGTTTGACCAGCACCTCGGCTCCGGTCTCCCTGGCCAGGCGGTTCAGACGGAGCAGGGGGGTGGCGCCCACGACGGCGCCGATATCCTGGATGATTCCTGTCATGGCGTGATCCTCCCGTATGGGTGGCGGCTGATGAGAAATATACCGTAGGTGGCGCGCAAATTGGGGAGAAAGCGGACAATGGTGCCGGAACGGTCGTACTGACTGGTGTTGATCGCCGTCTCCCGCAGGATGGAGCAGCCCACGACGCGGGTGAAGCGCCGGAAGTCGCGGATGGTGATGACCCGGATATTGGGGGTATCGTACCACTCGTAGGGCAGCTGCGGCGAATGGGGTGCCTGGCCCGCCATGAGGAGCTGCAGCCGGTTTTTCCAGTGGCTGAAGTTAGGGAAACTCACCACCACGTGGCGGCCGATGGCAAGCAGGCTGGTGATGAGTTCCAGCGGTGCAAAGACCTGCTGCATGGTCTGGCTGACGATGACGTAGTCGAAGGTCTGTTCGGCGTAATCAGCCACCTCGTCGCGGATGTCGCCTTGGAGTACGGTGAGGCCGCGGGTGAGGGCGGTGGCCGCCTTGTCCTCCCGGAGTTCGATGCCGGTGCCCGCCACGCCCTTGGTGGTCTTGAGATAGAAGAGGAGGTCGCCCTCGCCGCAGCCCAGATCGAGTACCTTGCTGCCTGGCTCGATCCAGGAGGCGATGATCTCAAGGTCATAGCGCAGGGGGCTAGTTGGTTTCATGGTGCACCCGGTCGAGGAAGCTCGCAATCAGGCTGGTGAGCCGCGCATTGGGGATGAGGAAGGCATCGTGGCCGCAATCCGCCGCGATTTCGCAGAAGCTCACGTCGAGGCCGTTTTTCTTGAGCGCCCGCACGACCTCGCGGGACTGGTAGGTTGGGTAGAGCCAGTCCGAGGTGAAGGAGACCACCAGGAACTTGGCCAGCACCCGGCGGAAGGTCTCCACCGCCGAAGTGCTGCCAGCCCGGTGTTCCAGGTCGAAGTAGTCCGCCGCCTTGGTGATGTAGAGGAAGGAGTTGGCATCGAAGCGCTCAACGAACTTGCTGCCCTGGTGGCGCAGGTAGCTCTCCACCTGGAAATCCACGTCGAAATCGAAGGAAAAGTCCTCCTTGTCCTGAAGCCGGCGGCCGAACTTGCGGCGCATGGCCTCATCTGAGAGATAGGTGACGTGGCCGATCATCCGTGCCACCGCCAGGCCCGTGGCCGGGATGGTGTCGCCGTGGTAGTGGCCCCCTTGCCAGTTGGGGTCGGCCATGATTGCCTGGCGGGCAATCTCGTTGAAGGCAATGGCGAGGGCTGAATGGCGCATGGTAGTGGCGAGCGGGATCGCGGCCCGGACCCGTTCCGGAAAGCGCACGGTCCATTCCAGCACCTGCATGCCGCCGATGGAACCGCCCACCACCGCCAGCAGCTTGTTGATGTCGAGATGGTCGATGAGCGCCCGTTGCGCCTCCACCATGTCGCCGATGGTCACCACCGGGAAGTCGAGGCCGTAGGGTTTGCCGGTCTGCGGATTCATCGAGCCGGGGCCGGTGGTGCCCATGCAGCTGCCGAGGAAATTCGAGCAGATCACGAAATAGCGGTCGGTATCGATCCCCTTGCCGGGGCCCACCATGTATTCCCACCAGCCGGGCTTGGTGTCTTCCGGGGTGTGGTAGCCCGCCACGTGGGCGTCGCCGGAAAGGGCGTGCAGGATGAGGATGGCGTTCGATTTTTCTGGGTTGAGGGCACCGTAGGTTTCGTAGGCCAGGGTGATCGGCCCCAGGGTGGCGCCGCTTTCAAGACGCAGTGGGTTCGGCGGCTCGGCAAAGGTGTAGGATTTTTTCTCGACGGTGCCGGTGTACTCGCTCATCTCGGGCGCTACGCCAGGGCCTGGTCGAGGTCGGCAATAATGTCGGCCACCGCCTCGATGCCCACGGAGAGGCGGAGCAGGTCTGGGGTGGTTGCCAGTTCCCGTCGCGTTTCATCGGGGAAGGAGAGATATTGCGAGGAGTAGGGGTGGATGATGAGGCTCTTGCAGTCGCCCAAGTTGGCCAGGTGGTAAACTAGTTTCAGGTGGTTGATGCAGGCAAAGCACGCCTCCTGGTCGGCCAGGCCGAAGGTGAGCAGGCCGCCGAAGCCCTTGCCCCCGAATTGGCGCGCAGCCACGGCGTGGTCCGGGTGGCTGGCCAGGCCGGGGTAGTTCACCCAGCGCACCTTGGGGTGGTTGTTGAGGAATTGGGCCACGGCCAAGGTGCTGGCCACGTGCCGCTCCATGCGCAGGGCCAGGGTGTCGAGCCCCAGCAGGGCCAGGTAGGAGTGGAAGGGTGCGGCCGTGGTGCCGAGGTTGATGTGCATCTCGCGCCATACCCGGTCGCGGTAGGCAAGCGGCCCCTTGCGGTCAATGAAAGGGGCGAAGTCGGCGAAGCGCTCCGGGTGCGCGGCCCAGTCGAAGCGGCCGCTGTCGACGATCACCCCGCCGGTGGCGTTGCCGTGGCCGTTGAGGTATTTGGTGGTGGAGTGGATCACCACGTCCGCCCCCAGTCCGATGGGCCGGCAGAGCCAGGGAGTGGCCACGGTGTTGTCCACCAGCAGCGGCAGGCCGTGGGTATGGGCAATCTCCGCCAGCCGGGCCAGATCAGGCACGTCCATCTTGGGGTTGCCTATGGTCTCGACGTAGATGAAGCGGGTTTTTTCGTTGATCGCCTGGGCAACGGCGTCGAGGTCGCGCGGGTCCACCAGGCGGGCGGTAATGCCGTACTTGGCAAAGACCTTGGCAAAGAGCAGGTAGGTGGACATGAAGAGGGAGTTGCCGGCGACGAATTCGTCGCCCGCCTTGAGCAGGGCCAGGCAGGCGGTGCTGATGGCGGCCATGCCGGAGGCCACCGCCACCGCTCCCTTGCCGCCTTCGAGGGCCGCGAGTTTTTCCTCCAGCGCCTGGTTGGTGGGGTTGGTCAGCCGCATGTAGATGTGGGCGTCCTGCTGGCCGCCAAAGGTGCGGCTTAGGCTTTCGGCGGTCTCGTGCCGGTGGGCCGAGGACTGGAAGATGGGTGGCAGGGTCGCCCCCTGCCACTCCTCCGGGTGGAGGCCGAGGTGCACCACCCGCGTATCAAAGGCATGATTGTTGGTGGTGCCCATGGAAATCCCCTCAGATATGTACGTGCGTGGCCGCGGAGGAAGCGGGAACGGCTAGGCTAAAGCAGTGGGGAAAGCACCTCGCACTGCTTGCAGATCTGCATTTTTTCCTTCCAGTTGGATTGTGCCTTGCACTCGCAGATGGTGCCGTTGATGAACCAGCAGAGTTCGCCAGCGCGGAACTCCCAGGCCGGGCAGTTCTTTTTGCGGGAGGTTGGGCACTTTTTGATGGTCCAACATGCCCTGGGTGGCTTGTTGTGCAGTTGGCGGTGGCGGGAGATCAGGAAATAGATCTGGCGTTCCACGTGGGCCGGGATTGAGCGCCAGCCCTGTTCGTAGCTGTGGACGGCCTTGATGGAGGAACCCAGCAATTCGGCCATCTCCTTCTGGGTCTTGCCCAGCTTTTTGCGTGCAGTCAAAAAAAGTGCGCTGTCCATCCCGTGCTCCTTTGCCCTAGGCCCCTGTTGGCGGCATATTTCTTTTTTATACCACATAGTGGTATAAAGATGTCAAGAAAAAAAATAGCATGGGGATGGAAGCTAGGCGGCCGCCAGTTTGCGGCAGGTGTTGCGGGCGGAGAGGAGGCGGCTGCGCATCTTCAGCTTCGTCATGCCATAGCGGATGATTTCCGAGATGCCGGTTGACGTTTCGCTGATTTTGATCAGGATGTCCAGGGGTTCGCGGCAGTTCAGCCCGAAGGCCTTGCCATATTGGGCGAGCAGTTCCTCGGGATGCTGCTTGGCCGCGACTTCGCGGGTGAAGCTATTGCAAAACACCGCCAGATGTTGAAGCACTAGCTCGGCGGGGGCCCCACGTTCAAGGGGTTCAGGGTTTGGCTGCATGGCATTGATGATGGTTTCGGAGAAATTCCAGAAGCGGGCGATTTCCATGCCGACCTCGGCGAAGGAAAGCCCCTTGAGCATGAGTTTGGTCATGTTCTCTTCCGAACTGCCGCCTTCCTGGGCCATTTCGATGCGGCGGTAGACATGCGGCAGATAAATGAAGATGACGATACGGCCGAGTTCGTGGAGCAGCGTGCAGATGTAAGCTTCCTCCGGAGCCATCGGCAGTTGTTTGCACTGGGCAATGGTTTTGCTCAGGTGGGCACTGAGGAAGGAGAGAGTGAGTAGTTTGCTGATCCCCTCTTTTTCCACGCCGAATTTCAGGAACTCCTCGATGAGCGAGACGGTGATGGCCAGTTCGCGGATAACGTCCACCCCGAGGGCGGTCACGGCCCGCTCAATGGTGGTTACCGGCACCCCGCGGCTGTAATAGGCGGAGTTCACCACCTGGAGTACCTTGTTGGTTAGGGAGAAGTCCTTGAGGATGACCTTGGCCAGCTCCGGCGCGGTGACGTTGGCCTTCCGGGTTAGCACCAGCAGTTCGCTCACATGGTTGGATATGGCGGGCAACTCGCTGAGATTCATGGTGCCGAATATCTCGGCAAGCTTTTTGTGGGCGGGGCGCGATGTCTCTTTTTTCATGGCCGGAAGAGGAATAAAACTTATGACGTTATAATTTCCGGAAATACTGAAAAAGGTCAAGGGGATTTTCGGCTTTTTCGCGGCGAGGGGATGGATTGGAACAAGGCGGTGTTCAGTTGTCCGGCCGCCAGTCGGCGTTGTCGTCGCGGATTTTGGTTATCAGCCTTTCGCGCATTGCCAGCTTGTGCAGTCCTTGACGGATCGGTTCGGAAAGGGTGGCCGCGTTTTCCGCGCTGCGGCGGACCAGGTTTCGCGCCTCGTTTTCGGTGATGGAGAGGGTGCCGCCATACCGGTAAATCAGTTCTTCGAGGTCGAGGTCGGTGCCGGTTAACAGGGTTTCGGTGAGCTGGTTATTGAAGGCGGCGATGTTCTGGAGCAGGGCCTCGTGGTCGGCTTGGTCGGTGGGCGGGCGGGGGTTGGCCTCCATGCAGCGGATGATGATCTCGGAAAAATTCCAGTAGCGCGCGATTTCTCGGCCAATATCGGTAAAGCTCAAGCCATGGCAGGCCATCTGGGAGGCCCGCTCTTCGGAATATCCGTCTTTCAGGTTTTTTTCAAAATGGCTGTAGACATCGGGTAGGTAAACGAGGATTACCATCCTGCCCAGTTGGTGCAGCAAAGTACAGATAAAGGCCTCCTCCGGTGCCACGGGGTATTTTTTTTCCTGGGTGAGCAGGCTGCTTTGGGTGGCGCTCAGGAAATTCATGGTCATCAGCCGCAGTATTTTTTCGGTCTCCCGCCCCTGCTTGCGGAATTCCTCAAGGAGGGCGATGCCCAAGGCGATGTTTTTCAGGGCGTTGAGGCCGATGATCGTCACCGCCCTGGTGATGCTGGTGATCGGCTCGTTCCGCATGTAATAGGCGGAGTTCACCACCTGGAGCACTTTGGTGGTGAGCGAGTAATCCTTGAGGATGACGTTGGTTAGATCGGCGGCGGTGGCGCGGGGGTTGCCGATCTGGCCGATGAGTTCGCGGACGTGGTCGCTCATGGCCGGCAGATCCTGCATGGAACCCAGGCCGAAGAGTTGCATCAACAATCGATGCGATTGGTGGGAAAGTTCTGGCATGTTGTCTGGTTACTGTTTGCTGGCCGTTGTTGGCAACGTGGGCCGCCGCCTTTTTCATCTCTTATCTTATAGCATTACCGGCCGCGCGGCGGCACCCTCTTTCTTGGGGTCGAGCCGGCGGTACTGGATCGCCTCGGCCACATGTTCAGCGCGGATGGCCTCGTTGGCGGCGAGATCGGCAATGGTGCGGGCAAGTTTCAGGATGCGGTGGTAGGCGCGGCCCGAAAGCCCCAGCCGGTCGATGGCCTGCTGCATGAGTTTTTCCGAGGGCTGGTCGAGGGCGCAATACCGTTTGAGGTCGGCCGCGGTCATCTGGCTGTTGTGGCAGGCCGTCGGCCGCCGTTGATAGCGTTGGCGTTGGATCTGGTGGGCTGCGGCCACCCGCTGTCGGATGGACTCCGACCGTTCGCCGGCCGCTGGGGTGGTCAGATCGGTGTAACGCACCGCCGGCACCTCCAGATGGAGGTCGATGCGGTCGAGCAACGGCCCGGAAAGGCGGTGACGGTAGCGTTGCAGCTGAACCGGGTTGCAGGAACACGGGTGGTGGGCATCGCCGGGGTAATAGCCGCAGGGGCAGGGATTCATGGCCGCCACCAGCATGAAACGAGCCGGAAAACGCAAAGAGTGGCTGGCCCGGGCAATGGTGACCGCGCCATCCTCCAGCGGCTGGCGGAGCACCTCCAGCACGTTTTTTTTGAATTCGGGCAATTCGTCGAGGAAGAGCACGCCATTGTGGGCCAACGAAACCTCGCCGGGCCTTGGAATTTGGCCGCCGCCGATCAGCCCGGCATCCGAGACGGTGTGATGTGGCATCCGAAATGGGCGTTCGCTGAAGAGTCCTGTCTCCGGCGGCACCAGCCCCATGACACTGTAAATCTTGGTGGTTTCAAGGGCCTCGGCAAAGGAGAGGGCGGGCAGGATGGTGGGCAGGCGCCGCGCCAGCATGGTCTTGCCGGAACCAGGCGGGCCTTGCAGCAGTACGTTATGATGCCCGGCCGCAGCGATCTCCAGGGCGCGTTTGGCGTGTTCCTGCCCCTTGACCTCGCAAAAATCCACGGGGTAGCGGTCGAAGGCGGTGAGGGGTGGGGGGGCGGCCACCTCGGTGGGGGCGGGGCGCGCGCCAGTCAGGATTTCCACCGCCTCGCCCAGTGCCTCGATGCCGATGAGCTGGATGCCTTTAACCACCGCGGCTTCGGCCAGGTTGGCCTTGGGCAGCAGCATGGCGCCAAGGCCAGCCTCGCGGGCGGCCAACACCATGGGCAGTATCCCCGGCGTCGGCCGCACCTGGCCGTCAAGGGAAAGTTCGCCCACGACGCTGTAGCCGTGCAGGCATTCCAGGGGGATGACCTCGCTGGCCGCGAGCAGGCCAAGGGCAATGGGCAGGTCGTAACCGGCGCCACCTTTTTTCACATCCGCCGGCGCGAGGTTGACGGTGATGCGGCGGTTCGGGAAGTCGTAGCCGTTGTTTTTGATCGCCGCCTTGACCCGCTCCTTGCTCTCCTTCACCGCCCCCTCCGGCAGGCCGACCGTGGTGAAGGTGGGTAGCCCGAGGGCAATATCGACCTCCACGTCGATCAGCAGGCCATCGACACCCACCACAGTCCCACTCTTTATTTTTGCCAGCATGTCGATCTCATGGCGCGGGAGTAATTTAGGGTAAGTCTTTTGCGGGTTAGGATACATGAACGGCCGGGATTTGCCAGCCTTTTCCTTAAGAAGGTGGTTGGCATCAGGCGGGCTGGGAATAGAAGACAAAACGGTCGCCGTTTTGCTTGGCGCGGTACATCGCTTCGTCGGCCAGTTGCAGTAGTGTTTCGCCGTCGGCGCCGTCGGTGGGATAGAGGCTGATGCCGATGCTGCCCTGCACGGTACCGGCGCCGCCGAGTGCGGCCAGCGGCTGGTCGAGCAGGGCGAGAAGTTTCCGGGCCACGGTGTTGGCGTTGGCCGGTTCCTCGATGCCCTGGAGGATCATGACGAATTCGTCGCCGCCCATCCGGGCGATGGTATCCGAGGCGCGCAACGTCTGGGCAAAGCGATTTGCCACCTCGCGCAAGACCTCGTCGCCCACGGAGTGGCCGCGGGTGTCGTTGATCTCCTTGAATTTGTCGAGGTCCATGAAGAGGACAGCCACCATTTTTGAATGACGGCGGGCGAGGCGGATGGCCTGTTCCAGGCGGTCCGGCAGGAGATGGCGGTTGGCCAGCCCGGTGAGCTGGTCGTGGTGGGCCAGGTGGGTGATCTGTTCTTCGTTGCGCTGTTTGTCCACGGCCAGGGCGTAAAGCGAGGCAAGTTGTTTGACCACCGCCAGTTCCCGTTCGGTGTAGTCGCGATCGGAGTTGGCCAGCGCCACCTGGCCGATGAGTTCCCGGCCCAGTATGGCGGGGGCTGCGAGAAAGCGGTTGATGGGGAGGTGGCCGGCGGGTGGGGGGCTGTGGCGCGGGTCGTTTTCCGGCTCGTTGCTCAGCACGCATTCGCGTTTTTTCAGAACCCAGCCGAGCATGCCGGTGGGCTTCTTGATGGCGAGGCGATGGATGCGCGATTTGCGGCCGGCCTTCGTGGAAGCGGTGATGGCCAGGGTTTGCAATTCGCCCTGGTCGTTGAGGTACCCCACAAAGCCGCTGGCGCTGCCGGTTAGTTTCATGGCGTGTTCCAGCAGCACCGTCGAGATGTCGGCCATGGAGTCGGCGGCGATGAGCATTTGCGAGAGCCGGGCCACCGCCTCGTTGATCTCCGATTCGAAGGCCAGGTTCTCCTCGGCCCGTTTCTGGTCGGTGACGTCGCGGTAGATGGCCACCACCTCGCCGGAGGGCAGTTTGTAGACGTAGTTCTCGCGCCAGCCCGCCATGCGGCCATCTTCGTAAAAGGAGAGCGGATGTTCCTCGGTGACCCCGCTCTGCCAGACGCGCCGCATGACGTCTAGCAGGCCGAATTTTTCGATGCCGGGAAAAACCTCGGTGACCTTGCGGCCGAGCACCGCGACTCGGCTGATCTGGTCGATGTGTTCCGCGGCCTTGTTGAAATCGACGAAAATGAAATCCCTGCCGTTGGTGCTCTCATAGACCGCTACCCCGGCGAGCATGTGGTCGAAGAGTTCCCGGAAGCGGGTTTCGCTCGCGTTCAGGGCCTTGGCGTCCAGCACCCGCCGGGTGATGTCGTGCATCATGGCGATGATGGAGAGGCCTTTTTCGTTCGCCACCGGCAGCAGGGTGAGCGCCACATAGCTCTGGTTGACCAGGAGCGGCGGGTCTTCGTCGATGCCTTGCGGTGTTTCGCCGGCTGCGGTCAGGGCATGGCTTAGCCGCCGCTGCGTCCCCTCGGGAAAGAGTTCCTGGAATCTGGAGGCCAGGAGTTTCTCCTCCTTGATGCCGGTCAGTTCCACCGCGGCTTCGTTGGCGTAAACAATGCGGCCTTCGCGGGTCAGTTCGAAGATGCCGTCGGCCAGGTGTTGGACAATGGCCTCGAAGTGGCGCTTCGAGGTGAGCAGTTCGCGGGTGACCTCGCGAGTGTGGATCTCCCCAACGCCCAGGGTGGGGAGCGCCTCCGCCGCCGGCCCGCCGGCCCGCTGCTCCGCTTCGCGGAGCAGTTCGAGCACGTGCCGTTTGATGTTGTCCGCCGTGCCTTTGGCGATGCAGGCATCGGCGCCGAATTCCCGGTGGTTGATCTCTTCCTCGGCGGCGATGCCGGAGAGGACCACGAGATAGACTCCGGCCAGGGCCGGCATGTCCCGCACGATGCGGCAGAGTTTTTCGCCGTCGATATTGGGCATGACGAGATCGGTGAAGATCACGTCCGGCACGAAATTTTCCAACAGGTAGAGGGCGGAGAGGCCGTCGGAGGCGGTGCGCACCTCGTGGCCTTCCTGTTCGAGAAACCCGCTCATCAGGCGCAGGATGACGGGGTTGTTGTCCACGACCAGAATTTTTTTGTATGTCACGCAGGCCCCCTCAGGCGCGATTTTCAACGATACTGCCAATCATTATGCGGGAAGGGAAAGGAATTTGTCAAACCAGAAACAGGGGGCAAGGCAGAGCGGCTGGCGATCAGCCGACGATCCAGATTGCCACCTTTTCGGCCAGCAAGAGTACCCGGTCGGAAACGCCCCGGAAGATTCCCTTGTTGACCTCGCTGCCCCGGCGGCCCATGACGATGGTGCCGAAGTCGTCCACCAATGCCTGCCGCAGGATCTGGCGGCTGGGGTCGATGCCCTTCATGGTCTGGAGCCAGAGGATGCGCGCGGCGGGGAAGCCGCCGTCGATGAGGAGCTGACGTGGGGCATGGAAGAGGCTGTCCGGTCGCGACAGGTGGGTGTCGCACCATTCCTTGCCCCATTGGTCATAGAATTCCCCGGGCCTGATCTCCGGCTGGTTGGCCAGCATGGCCGAGGAATGGAAGAGGGTGACCTCGGCGTGGGGGTTGTCCTTGAGGATGAAGGCCAGGTGATCGATGGCCATGAGCGAGTGGAAGGAGCCATCCACCGGCACCAGGAATTTTCGCGAATCGACCTCGCCGTCGATGATCCACAGCGGCACGTCGTGGCATTTCTCCAGCAGGGTGGCGGAGACGCTGCCGAGGATCATCTCTTCCAGTTTGCCGATGCCGCGCCGGCCGATGACCAGCGCATCGTAGCGGCCGTGGCGCGCTTCATGCAGAATCTCCTGGGCCAGGGCGCCCCGGGAGAGGCGCACGGTTTCCTTGACCTGTTCCGGCGCAAAACCATGGCGGGCAAGGAGTTCGGTGCCGCTGGTCACGCAATGGCGTTGGCTCGCCAACTGTTTGCGGGTGGCTGGCGGCATGGCGTTTGTCAATTCCTGCTCGGTCATCCAGCCGCTGCCGGCAGGGGTTGGGCCGGTCGGGACCAGGGAAAGCAGGTGGAGGTGGACCTCGGGCTGGCCGGCGAAGAGGGTGGCTAGATAGTCCAAGGCGTGCTTGCTGTAAATCGAACCGTCGATGGCGACGAGAATGGTGCGGTCCATGATGCCCCCTGCTTTTCCATCAGGGTATCACCGCCGGCGGCTGGAAACAACCGGGCAAGGGAGAAAAAATGCGTCACTGTTCAGACGGGGTTGTGATAGGTGCAGGTAAGGCCCTGGTAGTTGGTGAAGGTGAGGGTGCGTCCCAGACTCTGCACGTAGTCGGGATTAAGCGGGATTTTGCCGCCGCCCCCCGGCGCGTCCACCGCGAAGGTTGGTACCGCCATGCCGGAGGAGTGGCCGATGAGGTCGCGCATGATGGCGAGCCCCGTTTCCACCGGGGTGCGGAAGTGGTCGGTGCCGCGGGTCATGTCGCCCTGGAAGAGATAGTAGGGTTTGACCCGCAGGCGGAGCAGCCCGAACAGGAGGTTGCGGATGGTGGCGGTATTGTCGTTGACGCCGCGCAGCAGCACGGTCTGGTTGCCCAGTGGAATGCCGGCATCGGCCAGGCGGGCGCAGGCGCGGGCCGCCTCCGGCGTGAGTTCCGCCGGGTGGTTGAAGTGGGTGTTGAGGTAGAGGGGGTGGAATTTCTTGAGCGTCCGGGCCAGTTGCGCCGTGACCCGCATGGGCAGCGTGCAGGGCACCCGGCTGCCGATGCGGATGATCTCGATGCTTTTGATCCGCCGCAGTTCGGTAAGGATGGCGGCCAGGGCCTCGTCGGTGAGCAGCAGTGGGTCGCCGCCGGAGACCAGCACGTCGCGGATGGCGGGGGTGCGCCGGAGGTAGTCGAGCCCCTGGCGGATGGTCGCTTGGGTGATCCGCATCCGGGCGGTACCCACCTTGCGTTTCCGGGTGCAGAAGCGGCAGTACATGGCGCAACGGGAGGTGACCAGGAAGAGGGCGCGGTCCGGATATTTGTGTACCAGGTTGGGCACCGGGCTCAGGTTTTCCTCGTCGAGCGGATCGTCGAAACAGGTGGTGTCGGTGAGTTCCCGCAAGTCGGGGACGGCCTGGCGAAAGAGCGGGGCGCCATGTTCCTTGAGCAGTCGGAGGTAGTAGGGGTTGATCCGCATGGGAAAGCGTTCGCAGACCGTGGCCAGCGGCGCCGGGTCGAGGCCGAGTTCGGCGGCGAGTTTGGCCGGGGCGGTGATGCTCTGGGCGAGGAGCTGCTGCCAGCGGGGGGTAGAAGGCATCGGGGTAGCGGTCCGTCTTGGTGGAGGATTGAAGTGGTGCCGCAGCACCCTAGCCAACTTCGCGGAGTTGTGCAACAGTAGTTCCCTTTTTCCCCGTCGGATCCGGACCAGGGGGCCGGTCCGCTTTTCCCCTTCCCTTTCCCGGGAAACCTCCTAAGATATGGCGTTGTCCCTCTACAACCACGGCGGAGTCTCTATCATGAGTCTGTTTGAAGTCCTGATGCTGGTTTGTTTCGGCGCGGCGTGGCCTTTTTCCATCGTCCGTTCCTTTCGTTCGCGCATGACTGGCGGCAAGAGCCTGCCCTTTCTCTACATCGTGCTGGTGGGCTACGTGGCCGGCATCCTGCACAAGATTTTCTATAGCTACGATCTGGTGATCTTCCTCTATGGCGCCAACGGCCTGATGGTGATCGCCGACATTGCCCTCTATCATCGCAATCGCCGCTTGGAAAGGCAGGCGCAGGCGGGGTGACCGGCTGGCGGATGAGTGCGGCGTCTGGCTGGGCCGGGGTCATGGCCGGCCCGTTCATTTTATTTGTCAAAGCAAAAGCAGCGATGCTATCCTGTCCTTAATACCGGTGTTGTCCACCGTTCCCGGCAGACTAAGGGGGCCTGTCGTAGAGACGTCCCGCAATCTTGCGCAATCTTGGGAAAGGGAAATGTCCGATTCGCAACCGCCATTCTCTCCGGCCTTGTTCCGGCAGGTCGAGGCCGCCAAGCAGGAATGGGAAAAAACCATGGACTGCGTGACCGACGTGGTCCTGCTTGCCGATAGCCGGAACAACATCAAGCGGTGCAATAAGGCGTTGGTCAGGTTGGCGGGGATGAGTTACCCGGCCCTGCTCGGCCAGGACTGGCGGGAGTTGTTTGATGCCATGGGCCTGGTGGAGGCGGGGAGTAGGGAAGATGGCTTCGAGATGTTCCACCCTGCCTCGGGCCGGACCTTCCAGTCGCTCATCTACCCCCTGAATCAGGAAAGGGATGGCCTGGCCGGTTCCGTGGTCACCCTGCACGATGTCACCCTTCGCAAGTGGATGACCGCGGCGCTGGAGGAGAAAAGCCGCGAGATCGAGGAACATCGTCGCACCCTCCAGCGGGCTCTGGACGAGCTGTCGCTCATGATCCGTCGGGTGACTGAGAAGGGAGAGTTTGGAATTTATTTTGATTTGCCGCCGAATCTTGGGCAGTGCTGGAAGGAGATGCAGTGTAACCAGCCAGCCTGCCCGTGCTATGGTCGAGAGCCTATGCGCTGCTGGCAGGTGGCTGGCACCAAATGCCAGGGCCAAGTGCAGGGCGCTTTCGCCCAGAAACTCGGGGCCTGCGAACAGTGCAAGTTTTACCAGCAAGCCACCGGCGATTCGATCTACCGGATCGGCGAGGAATTCAACCACATGATGCGCATCTTGGCAGAGAAAAACCAGGAATTGGGCGCGGCCCTCGATGGATTGAAGGCCTCGCAGGCCAAGCTGCTCCAGCAGGAGAAGATGGCATCGGTTGGCCAGCTTGCCGCCGGGGTGGCCCACGAGATCAACAACCCCATGGGCTTCATCACCAGCAACCTGGGCAGCCTGGCCAAATATTTCAAGCGGCTGGGGGAGTTTTCGGCCCGACAGGCCGAGGTGGCCTCGCAGTGTGCCAATCCGGCGCAGACCGCCGAACTCGCTCGACTGCGCAAGGAGTTGAAGATCGACTTTATCATGGCCGACAGCGCCTCACTGATTCAGGAGTCTCTCGGCGGCGCTGACCGGGTGCGGATCATCGTGCGGAACCTGAAGAGCTTCTCCCGGGTGGACCAGGCCGAGGAGAGCACGGTGGACATCAATCAGTGCCTGGAGGAGACGCTCACCATTATCTGGAACGAGCTCAAGTACAAGTGTGAGGTGGAAAAGGAGTATGGCGAACTGCCGCCGCTTAAATGTCACCCTCAGCAACTGAATCAGGTTTTCATGAACCTGCTTATGAACGCGGCCCAAGCGATCGTGGACAAGGGTACGATCACCATACGGAGTTGGGTGGAGGAGGGTGAAATACGGGTGGCGATCAGCGATAACGGTTGCGGTATCGCGCCGGAACATATGGGGAGATTGTTCGAGCCGTTCTTTACCACCAAGGAGGTGGGCAAGGGCACCGGGCTCGGCCTCTCCATTACGTATGACATCGTCAAGAAACATCAGGGGCGGATTGAAGTGGCGAGCGAACCCGGCAAGGGAACCACCTTCACGGTCTGTCTGCCGGTGTCGCCCTGAGCGGCGGGAACTCCCCGTGTCGGAAGAAAAGATCCACATACTGCTCCTCGAAGATGATGAATTCATGGCCGTGGCAATGCAGGAGATGCTGGAGACCGCCAGTGGCGGCACCCTGCAAGTTTTTTATGTCGGCACCATCGCCGCGGCCATGGAATACCTGGCCAACCAGCCGGTGGAGGTCATTCTCCTCGATCTCCATCTCGCCGACAGCGAGGGGATCGCAACCCTGCGCCGGATCAACGGCGTGGCCGGCAATGCCGCCATTATCGTGCTGACCGGCCTGGATGACGAGAGCCTGGCAACGCAGGCGCTGCAAGAGGGAGCCCAGGATTACCTGGTCAAGGGGAATCTGAGCCGCCATCTCCTGCTCAAGGCCATTCGTTTTGCCCTGGAGCGGAAGCGGGCGCAGCAGGAATTGAAGAACGCCCAGGCCCAGATGCTCCAGAGCGAAAAGATGGCCTCCGTCGGGGTTCTCGCGGCGGGAATCGCCCATGAAATCAACAACCCCATGGGATTCATCACCAGCAACCTGGGCACCCTGGGGAAGTATCTGGAGAAATTGCGCGTCTATCTCGACATCTTGGGAAAGGCGGTGCCACCATCAGGCGAAGGCTTGCTGGCCGAGGAACGGAAGCGGTTGAAGATAGACCATGTGCTCCAGGACGCGCCGTTGCTGATTGACGAGTCGCTGGAGGGGGCCGAGCGCATCCGGCGGATCGTGGCGGACCTCAAGGGGTTTGCCCGCACGGAGCAGGATACGATGGAGGAAACGGATATCAATCAGAGCCTCGACGGCATCCTGAACATGGTCTGGAACGAGTTGAAGTACAAGGCGACGGTCACCAGGGAATACGGCGAAATCCCGTTGGTCCGCTGCTATCCGCGGCAACTGGGCCAGGTCTTCATGAACCTGCTGGTCAATGCGGCCCAGGCCATCGACACCCGGGGAGAGATTTCCATCCGAACCTGGGTCGAAGGGGGAAGAGCCTGTATCGCCATTACGGATACGGGCTGCGGAATCGCCCCGGAACACCTTCACCGGCTCTTCGAGCCCTTCTTCACCACCAAGGAGGTGGGCAAGGGCACGGGGCTGGGGCTTTCCATTGTGTATGATATTATAACCAAGAAACATGGCGGCGCCATCTCGGTGCAGAGCGAGCCGGGGAAAGGGTCCACTTTTACGGTGCGGCTTCCGTTCGGGGGGGTGGTCGATGGAACATGAGGTGAAGATCCTGTTCGTGGACGACGAGCCCAATGTGCTGCGGGCGCTGGAGCGGCTGTTTATCGACGAGGAGTACACAATTCTCACGGCCGAGTCCGGCGAGGCGGGATTGCGTCTGCTGGCGGAGTACGAACCGGTGCCGCTGGTGGTTTCCGACTACCGCATGCCCGGCATGAATGGCGTTGATTTCCTGAAGAGCGTCTATGATCGGTGGCCGGAGACGGTGCGTATCGTGCTTTCCGGCTATGCCGACACTGCGGCGGTGGTGTCGGCCATCAACGAAGGGCACATCTACAAGTTCATCCCCAAGCCCTGGAATGACGATGAATTGAAGGTTACCCTCGCCAAGGCGCTGGAGGTCTATTCCCTGCGCCGGGAAAACACCCACCTCACCGAGGAACTGCGCCGGACCAACGAGCAGCTCCTCGCCCTGAACGAGGAATTGGAACATCACGTGCAGGAACGTACCGCCGAGGTGATTTTCCAGAACCGGGTGCTCAAGCGTGGCCAGCATATCCTGGATGCGTTGCCGGTGGCGGTGTTTGGATTCGACGACCAGTTTGAACTGGTGCAGCACAATCGGCGGGCTCATGCCTTTGTGGAAACGGGCGGCGAGCTTTCCTTGGGGCATCCGGCCACCGAGGTGCTCCCGTCACTTTTGGTCGATCTGTTGCGGGAAATCCCTCCCGGCAAGATTGTCGCCCGCAAGGCGGTGCTGGCGGGCAAGGAGGTCTGTGCCAGGGCGACGCGGATCGAATCCGAGGATGGTCAGCGCGGGACCATCCTCGTGGTGGATAGAACCAGTTGCGGTGCATGACCGCGGATAACGGACGATTGCCATGGCAACAGCGACCATTGATGCTTCTGCTCCCCCTGAAACCGGCAAGGTGCTCTTCGTTGACGACGAGGAGAATATCCTCCATGCCGTGGAGCGGCTTTTCATGGATGAAGGCGTCGAGGTATTCACCGCCTCTTCGGGGAAACGCGCCCTGGAAGTGCTTGCCGCCCACCCCGAGATGGCCGTGATTGTTTCCGACCAGCGCATGCCGGAGATGACCGGGGTCGATTTTCTGGAAAAATCCCGGGTGGTGGCGTCCGCCGCGGTACGCATCCTGCTCACCGGCTATGCGGACGTCAATGCCGCCATCGATGCGGTCAACCGCGGCGGCATTTACCGCTATCTCGCCAAGCCCTGGAATGATGAGGAGCTGCTGCAAACGGTCAAGGGCGCCGTGCAGATGCACATGCTCATCAGGGAGAACAAGCGGCTCAACGCCGTGGTGCAGAAACAGAACGAGGAGTTGAAGCGTTGGAGCCAGGAACTGGAGGTGATTGTCCAGGAGCAGACCATGGAGCTGCAAAAGAGCTATGACTCGCTGCGGGCGATCAATGCCAAGCTGCGCACCAACTTCAAGAATACCATCATGGCCTTTGCCGGTTTGGTGGAGTTGCGGGATCCGCGTATGCGTGCGCACTCCCGGAATGTGGCGGAGGTGTGCGGCCTGGTGGCAAAAGAACTGGAACTGGGCACGGGGGAGCGGGAGATTCTCGTGATCGCGGCATTGCTGCACGACATCGGTAAGATTGGCATTCCGGATTTCCTGCTCAAGCAGGATGCGGAGCAGATGAATTACGAGGCGCGGGAGGAATATATCAAGCACCCGCTCCGGGGGCAGGCGGCGGTGGACACCATCGAGGAACTGCGGTCGGCCGGTCTCATCATCCGGAGCCATCATGAGAGTTATGATGGTTCGGGTTTCCCGGACGAGCTCAAGAAAAAGGAGATCCCCCCGGCGGCATCGATTTTGGCGCTGGTCGATTATATCGATGTCAAAAACCGCCGCTACGGCAGCGCGTTGAGTTTTGCCGCGATCCGCAAGGAAGTGGAGGAGCAAGCGGGGACCAGATTTGATCCCAAGCTGGCGCCGGTTGTCCTGGCCGTGGCGGAGAAGTATTATCGCAAGAGAACGGTGACCACCGAGGCGGTGGAGGTGGAACTATCTCCCGATGAACTTGCCCAGGGCATGGAACTCAACCGCGATGTGTTGAGCGGCACCGGCATTCTGTTGCTGGGCAAGGGCAAGGTGCTGGGGAAAACGAGCATCGAACTGCTGCGGCGTTACTACAAGATCGATCCTCCCAATCAGGGCATTTTCATCCGTACTCAATAATAGCCACGGCTATGCCTCGTAGGTCCATTGGTCCAGGAGCGTTTTATAATCGGATTTGATGGCGGCAATGATTACTGGCAGGTCTTTACTGCTAATCCCGACTTTTCTTAGCTCTTCCGGCGAGACGCTTGCCGCCACCGGATCGGTGCTCTCGCCGAGATGCATGGCCTTGGCGATCTTGTTGCCGATATAGGTCGCCATGATGAGCTGGGCGGTTTTGGGGTCGGTGGGGGCAGCCAGGTTCGGGGCATGATGCTGCCGGATGACCTTGAGGTACTCGCCCGGGAAATTCCAGGCATCCGCCAGGGCCTGGCCGGCCCGCTGGTGGCTGAAGCCGACGATTTCCTTTTCGACCTCGTATTGCGGCCGGCCCGTCTCGCGCATCCGCGCAAAAACTTGGGCCATCTCATTGGGCAGGCACTGGACCATGGCAATTTTGCCGATGTCGTGGATGATGCCGCCCAGAAAGGATTGCTCCAACACGGTCTCATCATGCAACAAGCGTAATGATCTGGCACAGACAGCCTTGGTGGCCACGGCGGTTCCCAGCGAGTGGTACCAGAGCCCCTTGAGGTCGATCTGTAGCCCTTCCTTGGTGCAGAAGGCCCGGAACAGCGAAATGGTCAGCGCCAGATTCTTGATGGTTTCGAAACCGAGGATGGTAATCGCCCGATTCAGGGTATCTACTTCGCGCATGAGCCCGTAGTATGCGGAGTTGGCGAGCTTGAGCACCCTGGTGGTAAGGGCGGGGTCACGCGCGATGATGTCGGCCAAATCCTGGGCGGAAAGGGATTCGTTCTTGATGGCGAGGTTGATCTGATTGGCAACCGCGGAGATGGTCGGCAGCTCGGCGATTTTTCTCTGGAAAGCCTTGATGTCCATGGGCGCCGTTGGGTGGGAGTGTGCGAACTGTTTTTCCCCTGTACACCACTATAGCGGATTGTGTTCCGAAGGGGGAGGGTTTGTCGTGGCCGCCGTCAGGGCCTCGCGGACCATGGCGGCCAGTTCTGCGGTGGCAAAGGGTTTTTGCAGGAAGTGGCTGCCGATTTCGAGCACACCTTGGTGGGCGATGCGGTCGGCGGTGTAGCCGGACATGAAAAGGCAGCGCAGGCCCGGGCGGCTGGTGGTTAGTTCCCGCGCCAGTTCACCGCCGTTCATGCCCGGCAGGACCATGTCGGTCAGCAGCAGGTGGATGGCGCCGTCGTGCCTGCCCGCCACCTGAAGCGCCTGCCGGGGTGTCGTGGCCGACAACACAGTATAACCCAGATTGGCCAATACAGTCTGCGCCAAGCCGAGGAGCGCTTCATCGTCCTCCACCAGCATGATGGTCTCGTTGCCGCCCGGTATGGCCGCTGGGAATGTTTTGGCAGGTAGTGGCCCCGCTGCCGTGCCTGTTTCTTGATGCCGCGGCAGGTAGAGGCGGAAGGTGGTGCCCTGGCCCGGTTCGCTGTAGGCATTGACGAAGCCGTTGTTCTGTTTGACGATGCCATAGACGGTTGCCAGTCCGAGTCCGGTTCCCTTGCCCTGCTCCTTGGTGGTAAAGAAGGGTTCGAAGACCCTGGCCAGGGTTTCCCGCTCCATGCCACAACCGTTGTCGCTCACCGTGAGGCAGAGATAGCTGCCGGCCCTGGCGCCTGGATGGTTGGCGCAATAGGTCCCGTCCAGGGTGGCGGGCGCCGTTTCGATGGTGATTCCGCCGCCGGGCCCCCCGATGGCGTCGCGGGCATTGACCACCAGGTTGGCAAGGATCTGGTCGATCTGGGAGGGGTCCATCCGGACCAGCGCCCCCGGGGTTCCCGGCCGCCAAGCCAGATCGATATCCTCGCCGATGAGCCGTTTGAGCATCTTGGTCATGCCGGCTACCGCCTCGTCCAGCACCAGGACACGGGGTTGTATTTCCTGGCGCCGGGCAAAGGCCAGAAGCTGGCGGGTGAGGTCGGTGGCGCGCCGGGCGGCCTTGCTGATTTCCTGGAAATTTTCCTGGTACGGCGAATCGGCGGGCAGGTCGGTCAGGGCAAGGTCGCTGTAGCCGACAATGGTCTGGAGCATGTTGTTGAAGTCATGGGCCACGCCGCCAGCCAGCCGGCCAATGGATTCCATTTTTTGGGCCTGGAGATATTGGGCCTCAAGTTTTTTGCGTTCGGTGATATCGAGCACCAGGGCCGCGATTTCTTCTTCCGGGCCTGGCAGCATCACATCGGTAAGGAACACCGCCACCCGGGTTCCGTCTCGCCGCACATATTCTTTTTCGTAAGGCGTGCAGGCGCCGCGTCCACGTAATTCGCCGATGGCGTGTTCGTCGGCGGGAAGCCATTCCGGTGGGGTGATGGCCCGCCAGTCAACCAGCCCCTGTTCGAACTCCTGCCGCGTGTACCCGATGATGCGCAGGTAACAGTCATTGGCCTCGATCACGCTCCCCGAGGGGCTGGCAACCACCACGCCGACGATGTTGGCTTCGATAAAGCGATGGAGGCGTTCTTTGGATTGGCGCGCTGCCTCCTCAGCCTGCGCAAAGGTGGCGCGGAGGCGTGACTCGCTCTCACGCAGCAGCGTGCGGACCGTTTCAATCTCCGTAATGGCAGGATGAGGTGAAGCGGATGAAGCCGCCGTCTGCGTCAAGGTGCGCATCGACCGGGTCAGGCGCCGACTGGCCCACTGTCCGCCGAGAACGCTGATTAGTGTAAAGGCGAGGATTGCCATTGCACAGGCCGTTGCCGTCGCGATGAGCGGCGCCCGCGAGATGCGGTGGGGAATTTCCAGGGCCACCGACCAGCGAGAGATGGCCAGGGGAGCAGCGAACCGTTTGGCCTCACCAGCGTTGGCGTTGAGGTCGGCGGGTGGTGGGCGGCGGGCAATCACGCTGTTGGTGCTGTCGAGCAGGGCCAGGGACCAGCCGTCCGGGAGCGCCACCTGCTCGATGCATTGTTGGAACAGGCGGGCCTCGATGGTGTTGAGCAGCAGCGCCCTGGTGCGGCCTTGGCGGACGACCGGCACGACTACGGCGATCAGCGGCTCCTTGGCGATCGGCCCCAGGAACATGTCGCCGACCGCTGGTTTCCCGCTGGCCAGCACTGCCGGTGCGGCGGCAAATCCTTTGGGCTGTGGCAATTTGGGCAGGGGGGTGCCGAGGGGCGCCCGGGTGTTGCAGAGCATCTGCATCGACACGTCGGCGAGGATGACATGGCCGCCGAAAGTTGCACGGAACCCTTGCGCTTCCCGATAGAATTCTCCCAAGCGGAGCTGCTCGTCCGCAAACGGCGAAGCGGCAAGCATCTGCCAGGCACTGATCCGCGCCCAGAGGTTGCGGTCAAGGGCGGTCGCGATGTTCCGTGCCTGGTTCCGGGCTTCCTGGTCCTGCCGGGTCTGGATGGAGTGGAGGTGGTTGCCGGCAAGATAGACCGCAAGCAGTACCAGTGGCAGCACACAGAGCCAGATCAGCCGGGTCAGGAATGCCTGTAGCGTCATCTGGCCGTCATCCGTGCGGGAGCGGCCGTTTCCCGGCTCATGCGGGGGGGGGGGGGGCCTCCATGGCGTTCGTGCCTCGTTCCTTGAAGGTTGATCTATGGCGCAAGGTGGTGCCGGAAGTATAGTAAATCCCACTTTCCGAAAATCATAGCAGAGCACGCTGGCCGACACAAGAAGGCGGTGGGGAAAACAGGGCCGGTCCGAGCCGGGCAGGGAATGCGGGGGTTGACCAGGGGCTTGCTCTCGGCGTATGCTTGGCAAAAGGGGAATCGGGGGATGCGGGACAAGATGCCGTCAACACCATTGGCAAATAAAATCGATCAGCGTTGGTTGGGCATTCTGGTGGCGCTGTGCATTTTTTCCAGCGTGGCCGGGGGCATCGCCTATGTGCTCTCGGTATATGCCTTGGTGCGCCAGGATATCCACCTCCATGCCACGACCACCGGGCAATTGGTGCGTGATGGGCTTGCCGCTGCCATCAACGAGCGCATCCGGGTGGTGGGTTTCCTGGCCGAGGAGCCGTTGCTGGGCCGGTATTTCCAGACCCTGCACGAGTCCACGCTCTATCAGGCCGAGGGGTACCTCGATCATTATTCCGAGGGCGATGCCGGGGCGGTGGGATACTTGCTGGATGCCGGCGGGACGGTGGTGGCCGCGAGCAACCATTATGCGCCGGACAGCTCCATCGGCAACAATTACGCCGGACGCCCGTATTTCCAGCGGGCGATCAATGGCACTCCCGTGGTTTCCATGGCCGTGGACACTACCTCCGGCAAACGCGGCATCTATGTGGGCCATCCGGTGACCGGCAGTGGGGCCATTCTGGGCGTGGTGGTGGTCAAATATCCGCTCAGTATTATCGAGGATCGTTGGGCGCAGTTGCCGGGCATCATGGCCATGGTCAGCCCCGAAGGGCAGGTTTTTGCCGTCAACCGGGAAGATTGGGAGGGAAAGTCGTTGCCTGCCCGAGCCCTTGCGCCGAATGCCACAGCCGCCGCGGGAGAGGGCGAGGAATGGCTGGTGGCCATGCCGGATGGCCGGCGTTATGTGGGGATGACCTTTGCCATGCCGGTGATCTGGGGGCTGGAGGGGTGGCGCCTCGTGTACCTGCATGACGCTGGCGATATTGCCCGGGCGGTGGTACACGGTTTTTTGACCCCGACGGGCTTTGCCTTGATGGGGTTGATGGCAGTGGTGCTTTTAGGAGCCGGTTTTCTGTACCATCGGGCGCGCCGCGCCTTGTATCAGCAGGCGGCAGCGGAGAAGGAAACGGCCCAGGCCGGGGCAGTGCTGGAGCAGATTTTCAATATCACCGGCGATGGCATCCGGGTCATCGATGCGGATTTCACCGTGGTCGAGGCCAACCAGACCTTTGCCGAGCTGGTCGGCCGGCCCCTTGCGGAGATCAAGGGCAGGAAGTGCCATGAGGTTTTCCCTGGTCGGTATTGCGGGACGCCCGAGTGCCCGAAAAGTTATATTGTGGATCATGGTGGCACGCGACTAACGCAGGAGGTGGTGAAGAAAAACGCGACGGGGCGCGAGATTGCTTGTCTGGTGGAGGTGGTCCCTTTCCATGACGCCGGCGGCAAGGTGGTGGGGGTGTTGGAAAGTATCCGTGATATCAGCGACCGGGTGGCGTCGGAGCAGGCTTTGGAAGAGGCCTTTGCCGAAGCGCACAAGCTGGCCGAGGAGGTGGCGGCCAGCCATGATTTGGTGCAGCACCAGAAGGTCGAATTGGAAAAGGCGTACCACGAGTTGCAGGCGAGCCAGGCGCAACTCCTGCAACGGGAGAAGATGGCCTCCATCGGCCAGCTTGCCGCCGGTGTGGCGCATGAGATCAATAACCCCATGGGATTCATTTCGAGTAACCTCGGCACCATGGCCAAATACATGGAGCGGGTGGCCGAGTTCCTCGCTTTCCAGGAAAAGGTGGTGGCCGGTTGCTGCGCGGAGGGGGCTGCCACCAAGGAGATCGCGGAACAGCGCAAGAAGCTCAAGATCGACTATATCCTTAAAGACGTAGGGAGTCTGGTGCGGGAATCCCTTGATGGCGCCGAGCGGGTGCGCAAGATTGTCCAGGGCCTTAAGAACTTCTCCCGTCTGGACCAGGCCGAGGTCCAGGCCGTCAATCTCAATGAATGCCTGGAATCCACCATCAACATCGTCTGGAACGAGTTGAAGTACAAGGCCGAGGTCAAGAGAGAGTATGGCGAGCTGCCGAAGACGGTGTGCAACCCCCAACAGCTCAACCAGGTGTTTATGAATCTGCTGGTCAATGCGGCCCAGGCCATCGAGAAGCATGGGGTTATCACCATCAAAACTTGGGCCGACGCCGATTGGGTGTATGTGACAGTGCGCGATAGCGGTAGCGGCATCCCCAAGGAGAAACTGCCGCGGATTTTCGAGCCGTTTTTCACCACCAAGGAGGTGGGCAAGGGTACCGGGCTTGGCCTTTCCATCGCATACGACATTGTCGTGAAGAACCACAAGGGGGCCATCGAGGTGCAGAGCGAAGAGGGGGTGGGAGCACTTTTTACCGTCAAGATCCCTTTGGTCGCCGAAGGTAATTTGTCTCAATAACGTCATGTTGTCGTCCGCTCTTGACAAGCGGTTGCGCTTCTTTTATTAGTCTGACTACATAACCACCCAGGTGCTCCTAGCCGAGCATGAAGAGGGAACCCGGTGCGAATCCGGGACGGGCCCGCCGCTGTTACCGGGGACGAATGCCGCACAAGAAGGCCACTGTCATTTTGACGGGAAGGCGCGGCAGGAGGCTGATCCGGAAGTCAGAAGACCTGCCTGGGATGGTGTTGCGGCTCTTCGTGGACGGAAGGGGCGCGCGGTGATCTATGGAGAAGAAAAGGGATTCCCTGGATCGATTTTTACGAATCGGTCCGGGGATTTTTTTTGCCCGCGGGAAGGGCGGAATCCTCGGTGCCGGAACAACAACAGGAACGAGGAGCAGAACATGAAGAAGAGTTATGTGATGACAGCCGTGCTGGTGTTGGGCGCGGCCCTGGCAGCCCAGGCCGCCGAACCCGTGGCCCGTCTGGACGAGGTGGTGGTGACCGCGACCCGCTATCAAGAAACAATGGCGTCGGTGCCGGCGCCGGTGAGCGTCATTGCCCAGGAAGAGATTGAAAAATCAGCAGCTCAGGACGTTCCGGAACTGCTGCGGACACAGCCTGGTGTTCAGGTGGTTGACATCACTGGCAACAAGCGGAGCTATCGGGTTGATTTGCGCGGATTTGGCGAGACCGCATCGTCCAATACCCTTGTTTTGGTGGATGGCCGCCGAGTGAATCAACCCGATCTCAGCGGGGTTGATTGGGCCTTGATCCCGCTTGATCGCGTCAAACGGGTCGAAATTATCCGGGGCGGCCGGGGCAGCGTGATGTATGGCGATAACGCTGCCGGCGGGGTGGTCAACATCATCACCAAGGCAGGCGAGGCGACCAGCGCCCAAGGGACGGTTGCGGCCGGGTCTTACGGATTTTTCAAGGCCGGCGCCTCTGGCAGCCAGTCGACTGAAAAAACCGCGATTGCGGTTTCAGGAAGCTATTCGCATACCGATGGCTACCGTCGGAACAGCCAAAGCGAGGCCAAGGATGCCGGATTGTCCTTCAGCCACGGCGTGTCTCGATATCTGAACCTCGACTTGAGTACCGGCTATCACAAGGACAGCACGGGGTTACCCGGCCGCCTGAAGGAGGGTGATTTTGCCAGCGGCTATTCCCGCAAGGATTCGGTCTTCCCCAACGATTTTGCCGATACCGAGGATTATTATCTCAAATTGCGGCCGGAAGTTGTGTTGGGAGGCGAGAATACCCTGGGCGTTGATTTGTCGTACCGCAATCGCCGGGCGTTTTCCTTTGCCTCCGGTGACTGGGGGAATTTCAAGGGCGATACCGAAATTGATACCATCGCTCTTTCGCCGCAACTTGCGATGCGAGAAAACCTGTTCGGCAAGAAGAATAGTCTGGTTGTGGGAGTTGATTACCAGCAGGCCAAGGAAGATATCTTTAACGTGTCTGATTTTTTCGGGGTGGTAACTCAAAACACCTATGCGCTTGAGAAGAAAAATTCCGGCTGCTTCCTGCATGACGAACTCTATCTGACCGAGGCATGGGCGCTCTCCGGCGGCGTCCGTCATGACCGTGCCAAATTTACCTTTACTCCTTCAGCGCCCGGCGAGGCGACTATGGAGGAAGATCTTTTTACCGGCGGGATGAATTATGCCATCTCGGACAATTCGCATGTCTATGCGAGTTATGCCAAGAGCTTCCGTTATCCCGTTCTGGATGAGCTTTTTAGTTTTTTTACCAATACCATTGATACGACCCTCCGGCCGCAAAAGTCGGATGATTTCGAGATCGGCATGCAGCACGCGTTTGCCGATCAGCTTACCGCCACGTTTAACCTTTTCCACCTCACCACCATGAATGAGATTTTTTATAATCCGACAAGTTTCGCCAACGAGAATCTCGATGGCAAGACGCGTCGGCAGGGGGGGGAGATCGCCTTGAAAAAGAAAATCGGGCAACTTGCCCTCTCTTGTAATTATACGTATACGGATGCCAGGATTCGCGGCGGTCAATTCGCCGGCAATGCGATTCCCGGCGTACCGGAGCACAGGGCGATCATCGGGGGGGAATTCTCCTTCGGCAATGGGGTAATTGCCGGACTGGATGCACGTTACCTGGGCAAGCGGTCTTTTGAGAGTGATTTTTCAGGCGCGGCTGCCAAGCAGGATGATTTTGTGATCCTGAATGCCAGAGTGCTCTACGACGTGGAGCGGTATCAGCTGTTTCTCAAGGTGAACAACCTGACCGACAAGAAATACGCCGAGTTCGGTGGGCTCAATTTCCTTGGGGAGAAGGGGTATTATCCTTCGCCGGAAATCAATGCGGTGGCCGGCATCAACGTTAAATATTAACTTGGGCCGTTACGGTTCTTTTGGAACGCGGCGGGTCGACAACATGGTTTGTCGTTGGCCCGCCTTTCCTGTCAGGATAGCTGTTTGCTTCGAGCGGCGACCGACCGAGGTGACTGGTGTGTGGCTTCATAACCGATGGCTTCCCACGGAGAGTCTGATGAAACAGAAAACAGCCGTTTCTTGCATCCTGTTGTTTTCCCTCCTGCTGGGGACCGCTTTCGTGGCCGTGGCCGAGCAACTCAATCTGGCTGATATTCAAAGGGAATCAGGCTCTTTTCCTTCCCCCCAACGCATCGTTTCCCTGGTGCCGGAGGTAACCGACATCCTTTACGCCATCGGCGCTGGCGATCAGGTGGTGGGCCACACCCACCATAACACCTTTGCCAATGAGGGTGACGCCAAGCTGGTCGGTGGTTTTGCCGCCCCTTCGCTGCCAGCC
>Ga0172375_10001586_pt1 | contig 36369 bp, 31 predicted proteins | sample LakKiv1m_FD_114537 | JGI IMG/M metagenome (GOLD analysis project Ga0172375, IMG submission 114537) | Freshwater microbial communities from Kabuno Bay, South-Kivu, Congo - kab_092012_11.1m | ecosystem: Environmental > Aquatic > Freshwater > Lake | place: Democratic Republic of the Congo... | reverse complement strand
CATAAGCATCGTTTTATTTTTGTCTACTATTTTTGCTTATATGAATTCTCAAAGGACAGTAATTGTCACCGGCGCCTATGGCGCTATAGGCATGTCCATCGATAGGCTGATGGCGCAGAAAGCTTACCGGACCATCCTTGTCGGAAGGGATGAGGAAAAATTGACGTCGGCAACCAATGAGATAATAAAAGTCAATCACGGACTGGTTTTTTTCACATTGTGAGACAGTTGTGGGTACTTAAAACCCAATGATTGCACAATAGATTCGGACCTTAACAGCATTTATCGTAGTTCCTTAAAAGGATTTGATTTTCAAATGCTGTTTATCCATTACATAGAAACTGCCTGGTTCATATGCAATGAGATCAAGAGTATGGACAGCATGGCCATTGGCTTTGGACACATGCATAAAATCAGGAATAGAAGTTTTTACATCATACAGCGTATGAAGTTTTATTCCTCCCTTGTGTTTACGGAACTCCTCAAAAATCTTATAACTACGTTTCTCGTTAGCCTTGCCAAGATTCCTCGGAGTCACCGATGGTCCAAATCCAGGATGGTAATACTTGGGTTGATGAACTCCAAGACTCAACATCAAATCATGCATGCTTTCTCATGAAGTAAATTGTCCGAAAACCATATATAGCATTTGATTCCAGCATGAAAAAGTTCTAACATGTTTATTCCCTCCATGATTCTGAACGATTCGATCGAAGATCCTCTGAGGTAAAAAGTCTGAAATAAGATTCCCTTAAATCAAAATTTTCTCCATGATTTAAGATGATTAATTCGTTACCGATTAAAAATTTAGTAAATTTATAAGACTATTGATTAATAATTCCTTCAGGAATGCTATACGTGAATTATGAAAAGTAGGCTGATTTTAATTCTGTTCGTGGTTTTGTCTGCTATTGATTGTTTGGCAGAAGGGTCAAAACAGCTTAGACCCGATACCTTGAAAGAATGTGATCTCTGGATCATTCCTGGCGGAGGCGATTATTCTTGCTTTGCAAATGAAACATGCCCCCCCGATCAGCAATTATACATTCATATAGCCCATCCGGGAGAAAAAATCTATATGGGTTTCCATGCACACGACGGGAATAATTACCCGCTATCGCAATTTATTTTTAAATTAAAATTCAACGGAAGCACGGTTTGCAATAAACACGTATCTTCAATAAACGGTGCTCCGGGTTATATCACATACGATTCACAAGCAATTGCAGGACCTGATGTCCTTCAACCGAACGGATATCACGCGGTCACTTTTTCACCTCTTCAGGCAGGAGATTATAGTATAGAATTTATTCTTCAACCTTCAAGTAATATCAAGCTTAAGATTTACGATATCACCGTAATTGATACCACTGAAACACCTTACCATGCCGTTGATGGGCGGTTGTGGTCCAAAGACTGGAATTTCAGTGCATATGCCGCTTTTCTGGGTAAAATGTATATTCTGACTGAGGATTCCGTTGTTACTTCGGTGAACTATAACAGCATGATGGGGATGCTTTTCGATGTGACCAGTACAAAGAACGGATGTTTCCCCTGGCCGTATCCATGGGAAAGCAGTTGTCTTTCACGCGAGGGCAACCATCATTATCCCCAGTACAAATTATTTGTTAATAATCCTGATTCGGTTGAATATCCGACAGGGGTCCCTGGTAGAATTCTTGGCGACACGGTCAATGTGACGCGGGGATGCGACGGCACTTTTCTTTTTAAATATGTTGTGAATAAGCCGGGAACCGTTAAATTTACCATTGAATCGAATCTGGAGCCCGGGATTCAGCAGCAAGATCTTATCATTTACGATACCATATTTCCGGGGCTGAATACTCTTTTCTGGGATGGATTAAATAATCTTGGTCAGAAGGTGACCTGTGGCGATAGTGTGCAGGTCAGTGTCAGCTTTGTAAATGGTCTGACCAATCTGGCCTTATTTGATGTTGAGGTTCATCACAAGGGATTCTCTTTCGAAGCGGTTCGCCCCCAGGGATCACCAATAGCCAGTTACTGGAACGACACTCTACTGGCTTACCTTGGAGGAACGTCCCAGTTGTCGGGTTGCTATTTTGTGCCTCCTGATAACGGATGCCATAAATGGGGTGATTCAACTACTGTGATTCTGGGTGACAATAATACAATAAACACTTGGTGGTACTATACAAACGAGCTGAACCTTGGCCGTTTTATGGTTGAATGCATTCCTGTAGCTCCTTCAGGAATTACAGGCCCAACCACTTTATGTACGAGCTCAGCTGGTTGGTATACCACCGTACCCAACCCGATTCCGGGTAGTGATCGTTTTGGATATGAATGGGTGCTTGCTGATGCAGCCTCAGGTGTAATTCATTTGGACTCAGTGGATACCGGATCATCATTGAAGATCTTCTTTAAAAACTATCCTCCCGGAGAGAAACGGCTTAAAGTGCGTGGAAAGAGCTTCATTTGCGGCGCGGGACCATTTGGACCCGGAATAAACGGGGAAGGAATTCTTATCAATACGATCTTTTCACCCAGTATTACCAATACTATAACCTCTTTCGCAATTTGTTCAGGCGATACGACGAATATTACGCTTACTGCATCAATGCCGGGAACCACTTATTCCTACACTGCCAGCGCTTCTTCTCCTTTGATCACAGGATTTACCTCCGGAAATCAAAATCCCATAAGACAAGTATGTATAAATTCAGATACTACCATCGGTACGGTTTATTATCATGTGGTACCATACTTAGATCCTTGTTTTGGCGATACTGTAACGTTTGCCGTTAATGTCATTCCAACTTCAGAATTAACTTTTCAGATTGCTGCCTCATCCAATCCCGTTTGCATGGGTAAGTCTGATACGTTCTCGGTAACAAACCTCATCGGAGGTGAGAACGCAATTTATCAATGGTTTGTCAATGGGATGGTAACCGGACCCAATGCTCCGGTTTTCAACTATATACCGGCAAATGAAGACAAAGTGCAGTGCAGTATCATATCTTCTGAATTCTGTACCCCGGGTAAGATCGCCTACAGCCAAAAAATTTCAGTGACTGTTATTCAGGTTACATCTGCGGATGTCGGGATTGTTCCCAATGCAAATCCCATCTGCATGGGTCATCCGGTAACTCTCAGAGCTATTCCTGTGAATGGCGGAGACCACCCGTCATTTCAATGGTTACTGAACGGGATAGTAATTGGAACTGATACTTCGTTGTACACCTTTGTTCCAGAAAATGGCGACCAGGTAATTTGCATTCTGACCTCGAATCTCCAATGCGTAAATAACAACACTACTGCAGATACCTTTCTTATCCATGTTATTGATCCTCATAAGGTAACCGACACCACATTATGTTACGGAACCCCGTATTTTGTGCAGGGGGACTGGCAGACAACAGCAGGCACTTATTACGATACACTCGTCAATCCGGTGTCGTGCATTCGTTTCATAAAAACACATCTGAGTTACAAAGCCGCAATCCAGGTCGATTTGGGAGATGACACCACTTTATGTGGCAACGCGATAACCCTCAATGCATATATCCTGGGAGCTTCGTGTCAATGGCAGGATGGATCGAATGATTCAATCTATGTTGTTACCCTGCCCGGAGAATATAGTGTAACCGTTACCTATGATGGGTGTGCCAATTCCGATTCCATTAAAATCGGAGAATGTCCTGTTTTAGTGTTATTCCCGAATGCGTTCACACCCAACAACGATGGACTTAATGACACCTTTTGTCCAATAAGTAAGGGTATTGAAAAGTTCTCGATGCAGATTTTCGACCGCTGGGGGACGTTGTTATTTGAAACGTCCTCCCCTGAGATGGGATGGAATGGATACTTTAAAGGCTCTCCTTGCCCTGAGGGTACCTATGTTTACAAAGCATCCTTTAAAATAAATGGTGTGGACAAACAGCATACCGGAACGATGACTCTGCTGCAGGGAATCAAGTAATTGATCATCTTATATAGATACTGCATCAGTAGTGGACACTTCACACTCACTGATTTTTAATTGATTATTATTTTGTTCTTTGACATGTTGTAATCGTACTTCGTAAGTATCTCTCTGACAGGCGTTTTGCCCAGTAGAGAAATGATGAGAATTTGCAATTACCACAATTTAATTGCACCCATATATCAGGGAAGGGATGACGGTCCCCGATGTGGAGTGCGGTCCCGGATTCTTCTCAATTGAAATTGCAAAAATGGTGAAAGATTCAGGGAGGATTATTGCTGCCGAACTCCAGGACGAAAAACAATTTACACTAAAAAAGGGATCGACCTATCTTGTTTCGGATGAACTAAGTTCACACCGTTCAATATCAGAAACCAGAGTGAAATTGTTGATCATCGATGTCGATATTCTGAGACAGGTTTATGAATAGTGATGAAAAATCTAATCTCGAAGCCTATCACTATATTTGCAGCTGACAAATAATGATGATTATGAAGCCAACACTTACAGCGATCATCACCGGCGCCTATGGCGCCATCGGGAAAGCCATTGCCAGAAAAATGGCTGAAAAGAATTACAGTACCATCCTTGTTGGCCGGGATGAATTGAACCTGAACATGGCCGTTGCAGAGATAATAAAAACTACAGGGAACCAGGAGGTGACCGGGGAACTGGTGGACCTTTCAAGAAAATCAAGCATAGAAGCGTTTTCAAAAAGGTGGAGCGGCCCTTTACATGTTCTGATCAACGACGCTGCAACGGGACCACGGAAAAGGATTGAAACACCTGAAGGGATCGAGATGCAGTGGGCTACAAATGTCCTTGGGTATTTCTGGATGACTATCTTTTTTAGTGATTTCATGGAAGGCATTGACGATGCAAGGATCGTCAATGTTGCCAGTTACTGGGCAGGGGGGTTGGATCTGACAGACCCCGAATTCCGCCGGAGGCGATATGATAATGATGCAGCATATCGTCAGTCGAAGCAGGCAAACAGGATGCTAACCGTTGCATTTGCGGAGCGATTGAAACTTTCGGGGATTACTGTAAATTCCTGTCACCCCGGCGATGTAAACTCAAAATTAAGTAACAGCTTTGGTTTCGGCGGACATGAAACTCCCGATCAGGGAGCATCTACGCCTGTGTGGGTAGCAACTGACCAGAAACTTAAAGGAATAACCGGACGATATTTCGACCACCTTCAGGAATCGACATGTTCATTCAGCCGGGATAGTACAGCCGTTGAAAGGTTGTACGAATCCTGCCTGGAGTACTGACCTGGAAAAGGTGACAGAAAAAGGTTATTCCACGATAACTGAGGTTCCGTAGCAGATCACCTCTGTAACTCCCGACATCACTTCCGTTGATTCATACCTGACGCCAACTACTGCATTTCCCCCGACATTCTGTGCATGCATTACCATGATGTCGAATGCCTCTTTACGGGTCTTCTCACAAAGTTCTTCGAAGATTGTGATGTTTCCTCCTACCAAAGTCTGAAGTCCGGCTCCGATATTGCCAAAAATTGACCTTGATCTGACTGTGATACCTCTGACTACTCCAAAGTTTGATTTTATCTTATACCCAGGAATCTCGAAGGTAGTGGATGTCATTTTAAGTTCCATCGTTTTAAAGTTTTTCCAAATTTAACAAAGAGTGATACATGGTGGATGATCTTATTGGAAAATAGTTTTAATTTGCATAACGCATAGTGCAGTGGCGCCGTGGTGCAGTAGTGCCATGGTAAATGACCTAATAACCAATTACCTAATGACCAATTACCGATGACCAACGACCCTACTTTCAGAAAAAGCCTTAACCTTTTTGATTCGACTGCCATTGTTGCAGGTTCAATGATTGGATCCGGGATTTTTATTGTCAGTGCGGATATTTCCAGATTACTGGGAGCTCCCGGCTGGCTTATGGTCGTATGGCTGCTTGCCGGATTTCTTACAATCTGTGCCGCTTTAAGTTATGGTGAACTGGCGGCCATGTTCCCAAGAGCCGGAGGTCAGTACGTTTATCTGAAGGAAGCATATAACCCGCTCATTGGATTTCTTTATGGATGGACCTTGTTCCTGGTTATCCAGACCGGGACGATTGCAGCGGTAGCGATGGCATTTGCCAAATTTTTAGGCATTCTTATTCCCTGGGTCTCCGAGGATGTTGTATGGGCGCAACTGAAATTTGTCAAATTTGGTCCTGTCCAGATCGTTGCCATTGCTTCGATCGCTTTTCTTACCTGGCTGAACACCCGTGGGATAAAGGAAGGTAAACGCGTGCAAAATACATTTACTACCGGGAAAGTCCTTCTCTTGTTACTTTTTATCATCATCGGACTTGGTTTTTCTTCGAATTCATTTGCTATCCGGATGAATGAAAAGATATTCTGGCAGCCCATGCAGGAGGGATCTGGCGGATTGGATATCCCAATTTCAGGCATTGCACTGATATCTGCCTTGGGTATGGCTATGGTAGGAAGTTTATTTTCTTCCGATGCATGGAACAACATCACTTTTACCGCTGGGGAGATCATCAATCCAAGGAAGAATATTCCCATGAGCCTGTTTCTCGGGACTTCGATCGTAACCGTTCTCTATCTCCTGGCCAACATTGTTTATCTTACTGTTTTACCCTTACGCGGTGAACCCAATGGCAGTGGGATCCTGGAGCGCGGCATGCAGTATGCCCTTAACGACCGGCTTGGAACTGCCGCTATTTCCGGTTTTTTTGGCAATTACGCAGTTATTATTATGGCAATTTTTATTGTCATTTCCACTTTTGGATGTAACAACGGTCTGATACTATCCGGAGCACGGGTCTACTATTCCATGGCAAAGGATAACATGTTTTTCAAGAAGGTGGGTATCTTGAATACAAGAGGAGTTCCGGCTGCAGGACTTGTTGTACAGGGGATCTGGGCGAGTTTGTTATGTTTATCAGGAACTTATGGCCAACTGTTAGATTACGTAGTATTTACGGTTCTGATTTTTTATATTCTTACTATTTTCGGGATCTTTATATTACGTGTTAAACAACCTGGTATTGAGAGACCTTACAAGGCGTTCGGGTATCCTCTGATCCCTGCCATATATATTTTACTTGCTTCTTTCATCGTGATCATATTATTTATTTTCAAGTCGGATTATACCTGGCCGGGACTTTTAATCGTTCTCATGGGTATCCCTGTTTATTATCTGTGGTATAAGAAAACACCATTGAGGTAGGGTCGCCGATTAATCCTTATTTCCGATGCGTATCCAGATTTTCATCACATGTTTGTTGTGTATCGGTAATCTTCAAGCACAATGCATTCCCTCCAATGAAGTATTCCGTGAAGGTGAAGAAATAACCTATACAGTTTCATATAATTGGGGTCCGGTATGGGTTGATGCCGGATTAGTAACTTTCTCTGCGACAAAAGAGAACTATTTAGGAAAACCTGCATGGCATTTTAAAAGTACAGGGAAGACTTTCATTTCATACGACTTCTTATACAAAGTCAGGGATTATTATGATTCCTGGGCTGAGCTTGAGACTTTCCGTTCGCTCGGTTTTAAGCGATACATTTATGAGGGTGGGTACTCACTGATCAACACTATGGCGTTTGATTATGACAGGTTGAAGATCATCTCCAATACCAAAAGTAACAACAATCCTGTGCGATATGACACTCTGAAATTTTTTCCATGTACATTCGATATGCTTACTGCAGTATATTTTACCCGGTCACTCGATCTTGCTAAAATGAATCCCAATGAAAAACGAGAAGTTTCGCTTATCATTGACGACGGTTTTTATAATATTTATGTCAGGCTGCTTACGAAGGAGGTAGTCGAAAATACCGATGGGAAAAAGTACAGGTGCATCAAATTTGCAGCAAAGATGGTGGAAGGTACAATCTTCAGAGGTGAGGAAGATGTGTTGGTTTGGGTGACCGATGATGCCAACAAGGTCCCTATCCGCATCGAGGCAAAGATAATCATCGGGACGGTAAAGGCTTATCTTAAGGAGGCAAAAGGATTGAGAAATCCGGTGGAGGCATTGATTCGATGAAACTAATAGCTGACAGCGGGTCGACGAAGACCAACTGGGTAATTCCTGAGGGGAAAACTATAAAAAATTCCGTTACCACATCAGGGATGAATCCCTATTTTCATACATCTGAGAGTCTTGGGGCAATTCTCAGCGCTGAATTGCTTCCATTTATTGTTCCCGATCATATACGGGAGATCTATTTTTATGGGGCAGGTTGTTCGACGGAGAAGAACGATCTTCTTATCAGTGAAGCTCTCGCTCAACATTTTCATAAGGCTTCAGTCTTTGTTTACCATGATATCCTTGGCGCTGCCAGGGCATTATTCGGCAATGAAAAAGGAATTTCATGTATTCTGGGGACCGGTTGCAACAGTTGCTATTATGACGGAAAAAAGATCTTTACGAAGGTTGATTCACTGGGATACCTTTTCGGGGACGAAGGAGCCGGATCATACCTTGGGAAACAACTTATGGCGGCATATCTGAAGAAACAGCTCCCAAATGATCTGAGAAATGCTTTTGATTTAAAATATCATTACACCCTTGAGGATATTCTGAATTCGGTCTATAACCGTCCTTATCCGAACCGTTTTCTTGCTTCATTCAGTGAATTCCTTGTCCACTTTCAGGAGAACCCATTTGTCAGAAAGCTGGTAAAAGACTCATTCCTTGCCTTCATTGATGCCCAGATCAAGCCTTATGATAATTACCGGAGTTTACCGATCAGCTTTGTCGGATCTATAGCATTTTACTACAAATCCATCCTTATGGAAGCAGCAAAGGAAGAGCACATTCATGTCAAGACTATCCTGAAGACACCGCTTGAAGGGCTTATTAAATACCACACGACATTGGGATGACGAGTGACAAGTTACGGGTGACGAGTTACGAGTTGTCTGAGATCAACGCCAGCATTCCGGGGATATCATCGGGGTGGAACCAGTGAATATCTTTATCCCGTCTGAACCAGGTAAGTTGCCGCTTTGCATACCGGCGGGAATGCTTTTTGATCAGCACTATGGCTTCATTTAATGATATTTTTCCCTCGAAATAGTCAAAAAGTTCTTTGTAGCCAACCGTATTTAATGCATTAAATGATCTGTAAGGAAGAAGTTGACGGGCTTCATCGACCAAACCATTTCTGACCATGTCATCAACCCTGAAGTCGATCTTATAGTAGAGTTCCTGACGTGGAAGATCAAGTCCTACCTTAATCATCCTGAAATTTCTTGTCTTTGGTTTTTGTTTCCGGAACGAGGAATAGGGTTTTCCTGTGATCATTGAGACTTCAATGGCCCTCATCAACCTGGCCGGATTTTTGAGATCTATTTTCATAAAAAAATCCGGATCCAAGGTCCTCAGCTTTTCCTGCAATGCAAGGATACCCTGGGATTTATGCAGCAGATCCAACTCTTTGCGAAGCCAGGGGTCGGGTTCGGGCAGAAGGTCAATTCCATGGCAAACCGCATGTATATAAAGACCGGAACCTCCAACCATTACTACAAACCCATATTTTTTAAACAATTTATGAAGGTGATTCAGGACATCTTTTTCATACATGCCAATATTATAGTTGTCCCGGATCGATAAATTTCCTATGAAATGGTGCTTAACCTCGTTCAGTTCTTCTTCGCACGGAGTAGCTGTTCCGATTTTAAGTTCTTTATAAAACTGGCGTGCATCTCCTGAAATTATTTCGGCATTCAGTGCTTTGGCGATGGATAAGGCAACAGTAGTTTTACCCACGGCTGTAGGGCCAGTAATAATAACCAGAACCGGTTGATCAGTAATCATCGGACTCCCTGTCGAAGCCGGAGTACTTGTTTTCAAGGTTGTCGAGATCTTCGTAGTCTTCGATGTGTTCAATTTCTCCATCCTCCCTACTATAGTTTTCTTCCTCCTCGCCAGATATTTCCTGAACCGCAATGACCGGAGCATCCTCCTCCAGTATCTCACCCAATTGAATCTCGATTTCAACCAGTTCAACCTCATTTTCCTCGACCTTTTCGAGTTTGGCAGGTTCTTTCAGCTTGGGTACCTGGATTTTTGGTAGAATAACCTTCGGCAGGGAAACGATTTCAGTGATCACCGGTGGTGGCAATTCCACTTTTTTTGGAAGTTCCCCGCTTTTTTTCACACAGTGTGGATAAGACCAGGCACTGTCGGCCTGGATGATCTTGAAAAGTTCTATATGAAAGGAATAAAAATCAGTCCCATGGAATTCGTAGATCATCTTCTGGTGAGGATCCTCAATAAAATTCTTTAATTTCGTTTTCTTCATCAAGGGAGGGACGACTGTCTGACTAACTAATTCATCAAGGTCTTCATCATACTTCCTGATCTGGCGTTTTTCGGATTTAAGCGAGATTTCCTTATCCTTCTGATATTTTTTATCGGTCATATAAAAGGATGCACGATCACAATGAGTTAGTTCAGCCGATTCCAGGATGGCGGTGTGAAAATCGAGAAACGTCTGTCCAGGGAGAATATCAATTTCCCTTATAAAATTATCATGTTCCTCAGAAATCAATCGAAAACGATATACCAACATATTAACTCCAGCTACAATTAACAGCCAAAAATAAAAAATAATTGATAACCCAAACCAATTCTTTTATCAGGAATTATTGACTAATTTGTTCCAGCCCTAATTTCTTTCCTTCCAAAAGCATCCGTTGAAATGCTGCATCAAATTCATTTGGAATTTCACCTTCCAGAATTGCTTCTGTTATAGCATCTTTTATTATTCCAACTTCTTTTGAAGGCGATAGCCCAAAATTTTTCATAATAAGTTCTCCCGACACCGGAGGCTGCCAATTCCGCAAGCGGTCTTTCTCTTCAATTTCCTTGAGTTTCTGCCTGACAATTTCAAAGTTTTTAAGAAAATGACTGACCTTTTTAGGGTTCTTTGAAGTGATATCGGCTTCGCACAGGAGCATCAGATCATCAATGTCATCTCCCGTTTCAAAAAGCAACCGTCTAACTGCAGAGTCAGTTACCTTTTCTTCAGCCAGAACAATAGGCCTGAGATGTAAAAGAACTAGTTTTTCAACATACTTCATCTTTTCATTCAGCGGTAGTCTCAACCTCCGGAAAATACCCGGAACCATCTTTGATCCTTTATACTCGTGCGTATGAAAAGTCCAACCAACATCTGATACAAATTTCCTTGTCTGGGGTTTGGCGATATCATGAAGAATCGCTGCCCAACGGAGCCAGAGATTATCCGATTTGGCAGCTACCCTGTCAAGAACGGCCAGGGTATGATAAAAATTATCTTTATGCCCTTTCCCATCAATTATCTCAGATCCTTTCAACACGACAAATTCCGGAAAAATGATGGAAAGGAGTCCGGTTTTATCCAGCATTTTTAATCCTTCCGAGGGTACCTTAGTCTGGATGATCAGATTTAATTCATCTATGATTCTTTCGAATGATACAATCGAAATACGGGTTGCATTCCGTGAAATAGCTTGAAAACATCCCGCTTCAATGATAAAATTCAGCTGGACGGCAAACCGGATTGCCCGCATCATTCGTAATGGATCATCGGAAAATGTGATATCGGGGTCCATTGGTGTTTTGATGATCTTTTTCTTGAGGTCGTTCAAGCCATTAAAAGGATCGACAATTTCTCCCAAGTGATCTTTTGTAAGATCTATGGCCATTGCATTGATGGTAAAATCACGCCTGTTCTGATCATCTTCAAGGCTACCGTCTTCAACTATCGGCTTGCGGGAGTTGAGACGGTAGGATTCTTTACGTGCTCCAACAAATTCTATCTTCCAGCCCTGGTACTTCAGCATTGCCGTTCCAAAATTCTTGAAAAATTTAACGGTGGGATTGTTCTCCAACTTTTCTGCCACGCGGTGTGCAAAATCAATACCACTGCCCTTGACTACAATGTCGATATCCTGTTTATTGTCACGGTTAAGCAGGATATCCCTGACAAAACCTCCTATAACAAATGCAGGCATTTGCAGCTCATCAGCAACCTGGGTAATAACTTTAAAAATAGGGTATTTAAGATAGGTTGAAAGCATACGGCAAAAATAAGGAAACTTAACCATCCTGATATGGAAATAATTTCAAAGGAGCCATTGAAAATAGGGTCATGAATTGTAACTTTGAGCCGATTTTGTTAATTTAGTAACTAATAAAAATGTTTTTATGGCAAAGAGAACTATCGTAGCAATGCCTGGCGATGGCATCGGAAAATTAGTGTTGAATGAGGCCATTCGTGTTTTGGATGTTGCCGGATTTGCTGCTGAATATATTCATGGCGATATCGGATGGGAGTTCTGGTGTAAAGAGGGCGATCCTTTCCCTGTGAGGACTCAGAAGTTACTTGAAAAATATAAAATCGGTTTGTTTGGAGCTATTACGTCCAAACCCAAAGATAAGGCTGAGGCGGAACTGAGTCCGGAACTTAAAGGAAAGGGATTTACTTACTATAGTCCGATTGTCAATATGCGTCAGAAGTACGACCTGGATATTTGTATTAGGCCGTGCAAGACGTTTAAAGGAAATCCATTGAATTTCATACGGCGGGGCTTTGGTGGCGTCATCGAAGAACCGATGATAGATTGTATGATCTTTCGCCAGAATACGGAGTGCTTATATGGAGGTGTCGAGTGGACCGATCCTCCCGACCTGGTTTATAATGCCTTTATGACTCATAAAAAGTTCAGGGAGAATTTTGCCTGGTGTCCCAGACCGGAACTGGCGATTTCCACACGTATTTTTACTAAAAAGTATACAACCCGGATTGTTCGCACAGCATTTGAATATGCAAAATCCAAAGGATTCAAAACCGTGACTGTTTGTGAGAAACCGAATGTGATAAGGGAGACGTCAGGAATGATGCTTAAGACTGCGCAGGAGATTTCAAAAACCGAATTTCCCGATATCAAGGTTCAGGATACCAACATTGATGCACAGATGATGTGGCTAACCAAGAATCCTGAGATTTATCACGTCATTGTAGCCGGAAATATGTTTGGAGATATAGTTTCCGACGGTTTTGCAGGTTTGATAGGTGGTCTTGGCTTTGCATGCAGCGCCAATATTGGTCCCGAAATCGCAGTTTTTGAACCAACTCATGGTTCCGCACCTAAATATGCAGGATATAATCCATCGATTGTTAATCCTATCGCCATGATCCTTTCCGGAGTGATGATGCTGGAACATATTGGTGAAAAAGAGATTGCCGGTCGGATCACTAAAGCAATCGCAAAGATTGTGGAAGAAGGGAAAGTAATGACGTACGATATGAAGAAACTGCAGGGGAATCCTGATGCTTTCAGTAAAGGGGCAGCAACAACCCAGCAAATGACGGATGCAATTATTAATAAAATAGTGAAGTAGCGAGGTAGCTATTTCGGTACTAAATTCTTTTTTATGACTAACGAAATATTGAATCTATGGCCGGAGTTGATGTGGATCGAGAATTCTGATCTCCGTGAGAAGACCGCTAAAACCTGGGAACTTGCCCTGGAAAAAAGTGTACTGACACCGGAAGATTTACAGAAAATTCCATTTACTCTCCTTGCCGGACCAGATCTTAAAGTCTCTTTTATGTCACACAAACGTTGTGTGGTTCATATTGCCCGTGAAGCCGCCATAAAGATGAATGAGTTTTTCGGCAGTGATATGCCGGTTAATATGGATGTACTGATTGCCGGTGCAATCCTTGCAGATGTAGGAAAACTGCTGGAATATATCTTGGATAAGGATGGTAAGTCCGTCAAGAGTAAATATGGGAAGTATATGCGACATCCATTCTCAGGCGTTTCCATGGCAGAACAATGTGGCGTTCCAGCCGAAGTTTGCCATATCATTGCCGCTCACGCCGGAGAGGGTGACATGATCAAAAGGTCGGTAGAAGCATACATTGTCCACCATGCGGATTTCATGACCTTTGAACCGTTTAGGGAGAGATTGAAATAAAATTAAAACAACAAATATGACCATTATCGAAAAGATAATCGCTGCCCACAGCAATCAAGCAAAAGTAAAGCCAGGCGACATCGTGGATGTATTCATCGATACCCGGGTTGCACGTGATTTTGGTGGAGCAAATGTCGTTAAAAACCTGCTCGATAACGGCTTGAGTGTCGCTGACCCTACTAAAACCTTTTTCACCTTCGATTGTAATCCGGGTGGTTCCGACCAGAAATACGCCGCTAACCAGCACTTTTGCAGGTTGTATGCACGTGAAAATGGAATAAAAATATATGATGTCGATTCAGGAATCGGTACTCATCTTGCCATCGACAATGGTCTTGCATGGCCGGGGAGCACTTTCGTATCTACCGATTCTCACGCCAACATAATGGGGGCGATCGGTTCTTTTGGACAGGGTATGGGCGACCAGGATATTGCCGCCGCATGGGCAAAAGGTTTTGTGTGGTTCAAGGTACCGGAATCGGTTAAAATCAACCTTACGAGGAGAAAACCTTTAAATGTTTCTGCCAAAGATATTGTGCTGAATCTTCTTTCGATTTTCGGAGCCAATAAACTCCTTGGATACTCAGTTGAATTATATGGACCTGAGGTTGAAAAATTGAATCTTGCCGAACGAATCACCATTGCTTCTATGGGGACGGAAATGGGAGTAATCGTGTTATTTTTCCCTACCACACCTGTCTTGCTTGGAGAATTGAAAGTCCTGACAGGTATAGAATATCAGGGTTTGAAAGCCGATGTTGATGCCCAATATAAAAAAGTTTTCGATATCGATATCAGCAAATTCTTGCCTATGGTTGCCAAACCAGGACATCCGCATGATGATATCGCGATTGACCAGGTAAGAAAACAAAAAATTGATTCAGGTTTCATTGGAAGCTGTACCAATGGAAGGATTGAAGATCTTCGGGCTGCTGCAACCATACTTAATGGGAATAAGGTTGCTCCCGGCGTTGTCCTTAAAATTGTACCTGCCACCGATGCAATCTGGAATCAGGCTATGGAAGAGGGTCTTTTTAAGATTTTCAAAGAAGCCGGTGCAATGGTCTCGAATGCAGGTTGTGCCGGTTGTGCTGTGGGACAGGTTGGACAGAACGGGCCGGGTGAAGTGACCATAAGCACGGGTAACAGGAATTTTGAAGGGAAACAGGGAAAAGGTCTTGTTTACCTCGCTTCTCCAGCGGTTGTTGCGGCTTCAGCCGTTGCAGGCTTCATAACCACTCCCGACCAGATCCCGGATCAGCCGGAGTTATTTCATGCTGCCGGAAGTCGTGACGCGTTACACGTTACGCGTGACGAAAAGAAAAATATTGAAAAACCGACTATTGTTGAAGGTCGTATATGGATCATTCCCAAAGATGACATCGATACTGATATGATTTTTCACAACCGATATCTAACCATTACCGACATCAGGGAAATGGGACAATACACTTTCGATAATCTGAAGGGTTTCGAAGATTTTGCAAAAAAAGCCAAAGCAGGAGATATAGTCATAACACAGAAGAATTTTGGCGCCGGAAGTTCACGACAGCAGGCTGTTGATTGCTTCATGTCGCTGGGAATCCACTGTATATTAGCTCAATCTTATGGGGTCATTTATGAACGGAATGCTATTAATGCTGCCTTTCCAATCCTTACTTACGATCCGGCAACATTGGAAACAGCGGGTTTAAAGGATGGTGATATTGTCAGGATCAACTTTGAAACCGGGGAACTTACCAATCTCAACAGTGATAAAACTACTCGGATACACAAGTTTTACGAAGCACAAATGACAATTTATAAAAATGGAGGGCTGCTGTAAAATAGCGAAGTATCGAAATAGCCGGCAGTCGGCAGTCAGCAGTCAGCAATAATGTCAAAATGACCAATGACTTAATGCCCTAATGACCTGAACTTGTAATTTTGAACTTGGAACCTGAAACATGAATTTTATCGTTTTAGTTTCCAGCGACGGTGTGACCATAAATAATAACTTGGGTTTTCGATGATCATATTTTCCAGCGCCTGCATGAACTTGCGGGTAATCTCTCCCGGTTTTGAATTTACAGGATTATCTTCCAAAAGAATGAATTCCACTTCATAAAATCCCCTCTTTATTTTTTTGACCTTCGGAAACACAACCGGCAAATTATGAATACGTGCATATTTTTCCGGTCCGTGAAGAACCGCAGTATCCTGATTAAGAAAAGTCATCCAATATGCCAGTCTGACATTATAAGGACTCTGATCAGCCACCATATAAAAAATACATGGCTCCTCCCACGATTTACTGAAGAAATCGGATGTATGGTTGATGGAGGCAAGAACTGATCTGCCGCGTACCCGGGTATGGTTTATATAGTTATCGATATATTTGTTGGAAAGTGGTTTATAATATCCGACCGGTTTATGCATAATTTGTGATCCGGTGGCAACTCCCCCCCACTCCCAGTTGTTGTAATGACCATTGACACAAATGACACTCCTGTTATTATTGTAGAATTTTTTCAGAAAATCCGGTTCAACGCATTTATACCGTTGAACCATATTCAACTCAGTCATAGTAAATGATTTCAAACTTTCAAGTAAAACATCGACCATGTAATGATAAAATCCCCTGGCTATTTTATAAATTTCGGCTTCAGATTTATCCGGGAAGGAATTCCTGAGATTTTTCAACACTGTTTTCTTCCTGTATCCATGTATATAATAGAACCAGTAATAAAGAATATCTGAGAAAACATACAAAGCTCTGAATGGGATGATACAAAACCAAAAGACAAAAAAACGGAAAAGGCAATAAATTAAATATTCCATGACTCACGTTTTATAGAATTCTTTCCAAATGATTCAAAGTCAAATATTCTCTCAGCGGCAATGAATTCCGTAATGATCCTTTGACTAATTCTTATATTTTTTAGCTGCAAAATCCGGGCAAAATTATTTAAAATATTAGTAAGAAAGGATTAATTTTGCACGAAATTCCTTGAAAATGCTCATAATCAGGCGACATGCGACTGATCCCTATTTTAATTTAGCCACCGAGGAATATGTTCTGAAAAATTTTAATGAAAATTCATTCATGCTTTGGCGCAATGCTCCTTCCATCATTGTAGGCAAACATCAGAACACACTGGCAGAGATCAACATCGAATATGTGAAAAAAAACAATATTCCGGTTGTCCGCCGCTTATCCGGCGGCGGAGCCGTATTTCATGATCTTGGTAATTTGAATTTCACCTTCATCCAGATTGGACAAGATGAACAGCTTATTGATTTCAGGAAATATACAGAGCCGATCATTGAGGTGTTGTTAAAGCTGGACATCAAAGCAAAGTTTGAAGGCCGGAATGACCTGACCATCGAAGGTAAGAAGTTTTCCGGGAATGCCGAACATATATGGAAAAACCGGGTGCTACATCATGGAACACTTCTTTTTTCTGCAAAAATGATCGACCTGGGGCTTGCACTTAATGTTGATCCTCTCAAATTCCAGGATAAATCGGTAAAGTCAGTGCACAGCCGTGTTACCAATATTTCTGAACATCTGAAGGAATCTATGGATGTTTTACAATTCGCAGACGAAATACAGTACCACATCGTTGAAAAATATCCAGATGCACACTTTTATGATCTTACGAATGAGGACCATAGAAATATTGATATTCTTGTTCAGGAAAAATATAAAACCTGGGATTGGAATTTTGGATATTCGCCTAAATATAATTTTAAAAAGGTTCTCCGGACAGTAAAGAGCGGTACGATCGAATTTGACCTGGATGTTCAAAATGGGATAATCATGCAGATCAAGATCTTTGGTGATTTCTTTGGCAAACATGATGTTGAAGAGATTGAAAACAGTCTTAAGGGGATCGCCCACAGGGAAGATACAATCACACAAGCGCTGAAACCATTCCCGGTCAGTGAATACATTACGAACCTCACATTAAAAGAATTTTTACAGGGAATGTTTTGAAAAATCCCAGATATTATGGATTATAAGGCGAATATAATCGGCATAATAGTTTTCATTATTATGACTTTTACCAGTTCCTGTACTTCAAATGGGAAAAAGGCGCCCGTAAATAAAATTCCTTCTCACCTCCCGGCAAGCGGAAAAATCCACGAAAGGGTACCCTGTTCGGCCAACTCCGAGATCACGTATGCACTCTACCTTCCTTCAAATGTAAAATCAGGAGCCTCTCAGATCTGGCCTGTTATAATTGCATTCGATCCTCATGCCTCAGGTTTATTTCCTGTACAAAAGTATCAGGAACTCGCCGAAAAATATGGTTATATCTTACTGGGTTCGAACAATTCAAAAAACGGACAAACCGCCGGCGAAACAGAAAACATTGCCATGACGCTTTTAACGGAGGTTCTTAATAATTATCCGACCGACACATCACGAATCTATTTGGCAGGATTCTCAGGTGGTTCACGGGTTGCGAGTCTTGTTGCCCTGACCCACAAAGAAGTTAAAGGAGTAATCGGTTGTGGCGCCGGATTTCCGGGTCTAAACCGGATTCCTCCTGTAAAATTTGACTATTTCGGGTGTGCCGGCATGGCTGATTTCAACCTGAATGAAATGCTTCATCTCGACGAGTCACTGAAAAGTATGAATTTCAGACATTTCATAATCACCTTCGACGGCATACACGCATGGCCACCCAAAGAAATTATGGATGAAGGCATTCTCTGGCTTACCTTCAATGCGATGAAAGATAGAATGATAAAAAATGATGATCAACTGATTAGTTCATTTAAAACAAAGATGGATAAACAGGCCGGAGAATGGATTAAAGAAGGAAAATTTTTGGAAGGAGTCTCAATCTTTGAACTTGAATTGAATTCCCTGGAAGGACTTGCCGATAATAGAATAATTAATAAAGTTTTGATTGATTTAAAAAATAACTCAAATTATAAAAAACAGTTGCATCATCGCGAAGATCTGCTTGCAAAGGAGCAAAAGGAACAACAAATGATGCCTGAACAGCTTTTGGTGAAGGATGTGAGGTGGTGGAACAGCCAAATAAAGAAATATGAATCGACCGGTACACCTGGCAACGATTTTGAAGAAAATATGAAGAACAAACGTTTGCTTTCCTTCCTGAGCCTTCTATGTTATTCCAATGCCAATACCTCAATGAAACAGAATAATGCTGACTTGTCGTTGAAAGTAATTGATATATATGAGTTAGCCGATCCTATGAATCCTGAACCTAATTATTTACGTTCAATTCTTCTCATACGGCAAAACGATACAACATCATCCTTGAACCAGCTTCAAAAAGCCATTAATAAAGGGTTTTCCAACAAAGTCAGGATTATGCAGCAAAATGAATTCCAGGGATTGAAAGAATATCGCCCCTATTTTGATCTTCTTCAAAAAATTAAATAATGGAATTGACGCTATCTTCTGATTTGTACTCCATAATACGGGAACGGTTCGAAGGAGAGATCTTTCTCGATAATCTGCACCGGTTGATGTATGCCACGGATGCATCAGCTTACCGGGAAATACCCCTGGGAGTTGTTCAGCCAAAACACAAGGAAGACATTAAGAATCTCATTGAGATTGCCGGAAGATTCAAGATTCCGCTGATTCCCAGAACTGCCGGGACTTCCCTTGCCGGACAGGTGGTTGGTTCAGGTTTGGTTGTAGATGTTTCAAGGCATATGACGAAAATTCTTGAGATCAATGCCGAAGAACACTGGGTAAGGGTTCAGCCGGGAGTAATTCTTGATGAACTGAATAAGATAACAGAACACCTGGGGTTGTTTTTCGGGCCCGAGACATCTACTTCAAGCCGTTGCATGATTGGCGGAATGGTCGGAAATAACTCCTGCGGTGCTCATTCTATTCTTTATGGCAGTACACGTGACCATCTTGTTTCTGTCAAAGGAATTTTAAGTGACGGATCGGAGGTTGAATTCGGTGAATTGACACCGGATCAATTCCTTCAAAAATGTGAAGGTGATCTTTTGGAGAAAAGGATCTACCGGCAGATCAGGGATATCCTTTCAGCCATGGAAAATCAGGAACAAATTCGGGAGGAATATCCTGATCCTGCCATTCACAGAAGAAACACGGGCTATGCGATTGATCTCTTGCTGGAGATGGATGTTTTTAATCGGGAGTCGGCATTCGGCAGTCGGCAGTCGATAGTTGAACGAATTCCATTTAACTTTTCCAAACTCATAGCAGGGTCGGAAGGAACATTGATGTTCATAACCGAGATAAAGCTTAACCTCGTGCCTGTCCCGCCGAAAGAAAAAGCCTTGATATGTGTTCATTGTCATAACATTTCCGGAGCCCTCAAGGCCAACCTGATAGCTCTGAAACATAACCCCGGATCAGTAGAGCTTATAGACAAGACGGTGATGGATTGTACGAGAGATAATATCATACAGTGTCAAAACCGGTTCTTTATTGAAGGTGATCCGGGTGCTATTCTGATCATTGAGTTTGCAAGAGACTCAAAAGAAGAGATTGCCGAAATCTATAAAACGGTGGAAAAGGAGATCCGGGAAGCAGGATTAGGATATCATTTCCCCATTATCTATCCACCTGACATTAAAAAAATATGGGATCTCCGGAAAGCAGGTCTTGGTGCATTGTCCAATTATGCAGGCGACAGGAAACCTGTTTCGGTCACCGAAGATACGGCGGTAAACCCGGAAGTGTTACCGGAATATATCGATGAGTTTGACCGGATGATAGAACGATTTGGTCTGAAATGCGTTTACTATGGGCATGTTGGTACCGGGGAGTTACATCTCCGCCCTGTCCTGAACCTGAAGGATCCCGATGATGTTGAGTTGTTCCATACCGTTGCATTGGAAACAGCCAAACTGGTCAAAAAATTTAATGGTTCCCTGAGCGGGGAGCATGGCGACGGTCGCCTGAGGGGAGAATTCATCCCACTGATGCTTGGCGACCACAACTATAAGATCCTGAAATCGATCAAAGCGCTCTGGGATCCTGATGGAATTTTCAATCCCAATAAGATCACCGACACCCCACGCATGAATACCAGCCTGCGTTTTGAACCTGGAAAATTTAAGGGTGAAATCCCGACTGTATTTGACTTCTCATACAGTCATGGCATTTTGAGAGCAGCCGAAAAATGCAACGGGTCAGGCGATTGCCGGAATACTGCTTTGACAGGACGTTTGATGTGTCCCTCATATATGGCCTCTTTGGATGAAACTGCCACGACCCGGGCCAGGGCAAATATTTTAAGGGAATTTCTCACCAATTCTAAAAAAGCAAATCCTTTCGACCACCTGGAGATCTATGAAGTAATGGACCTTTGCCTCTCCTGTAAAGCCTGTAAATCGGAATGTCCGTCAAATGTCGATATTGCCAGATTAAAAGCGGAATTTTTACAGCATTATTATGATGCACACGGGATTCCTTCCAGGTCATGGCTCATTTCCAATATCACATCCATCAACCGGATCGGCAGCCTGGCACCTAAGATTTTTAATTTCTTTTTATCGAATAAATTATCGTCGGGACTAATTAAGAAAATCCTTGGTTTTGCTTCAGAACGTATTATACCTCTTCTATATCCAACGACGCTTCGTCACTGGACTTCAGGCTATAACCAGGATGTGACTACCGGTAAAGTTGTTTATCTTTTTGCTGATGAGTTCACTAATTTCAATGATGTCGTTGTCGGGATGAAAGCAGTTAAGCTTCTCAACTCACTTGGTTTTAAAGTGGTCATTCCGGATCATGAAGAAAGTGGAAGGACTTATCTCTCGAAAGGATTGGTGAGGAAAGCAAAGAAACTGGCGAATGAAAATGTCAATAAACTCAAAGATCTGATCAGTGAAGAATCACCACTTATAGGTATCGAACCTTCGGCAATCCTTACATTCCGTGATGAATATCCAGATCTCGTTGATCCTTCTCTGAAAGAGGCCGCTACAAAGATATCAGCAAATGTTTTCATGTTTGACGAATTCCTGATCCAGCCTGCCTGCCGGTCGGGCAGGTATCCAGTATCCGGTATCCAGGATCTGTCCTCAAAGTTCACATCCGAAACCAGATATATCAAACTGCATGGTCATTGTCATCAAAAAGCGTTGACATCGGTTGAATCAACCCGGAAGATGTTATCCATCCCAAGGAATTACAAGGTGGAGGAGATTAAATCGGGCTGTTGTGGAATGGCCGGCTCTTTCGGGTACGAGAAGAAGCACTATGACCTTTCGATGAAAGTTGGAGAGCTGGTTCTTTTCCCGGAAATACGCAAGGTATCAAATGAGGTTATCATCGCAGCCCCCGGAACTTCCTGCAGACACCAGATCCGCGAAGGAACAGGACGGACAGCCTTCCATCCTGTTGAAATCCTTTATGATGCTTTATTGAAAGAATAATTGAGCCGTCCCGGTATCTATTTCAGGGTAAATCATCATTTCAATCCGCGGTTTATCAGCAGTGCATCAATCTTGGGTTCCGAGCCCCGAAAATTCTTATACAGGTCCATTGCTTCCGCAGAACCTCCTTTTTCAAGGATCTCTCTCCGGAATTTTGTGGCAGTTGCATTATCGAATATGTTACCGGTTTCTTTGAATGCCTGGAATGCATCGGCATCGAGAACCTCTGCCCAGATGTAGCTGTAATATCCGGCTGTATAGCCGCCTGTCATGGTGTGCTGGAAATAGGTCGACCGATACCGGGGCGGAATCTGTGGAATCAATCCAATCCTGTCCATTGACGCATTTTCGAAAGTTATTACATCGATCTCATTGATCTCCTTAAGGGTGTGGTAATCCATATCAAGGATTGATGCTGCCACATATTCCGTGGTTTTAAATCCCTGTCCATATTTTCCGCTCTTTTCTATTTTTTCAACTAATTCATCGGGAATCACTTCTCCAGTTTTGTAATGTTTTGCATAGACCTTCAAAACTTCTGGTTCAAATACCCAATGTTCCATGATCTGCGATGGAAGTTCAACGAAATCGCGCGGGACTCCTGAAATACCGTTGTATCTGACATTTCTCAATAATCCAGCTACGGCATGACCGAATTCATGAAAGAAGGTTTCCGTTTCATCTGCTGTCAGAAGTGCCGGTTTATCGGCAGCAGGAGCAGAAAAGTTACACACTATTGTCATGACCGGAGCAACACGTTTACCTTCTTTATATGATTGTGTACGGTAACTACCGCACCATGCCCCACCCCGCTTGCTTGCCCTTGAGTGAAAATCCATATACAACACTCCGAGGTGTGTGCCATCAGCATCTTTACATTCGAAAAGTGTTACATCTTTGAAATATTTCGGAGCGTTCTTTACTTCAGTAAAAGTAATTCCATACAGTCTGTTGGCAACATAAAAAATCCCATCACGAACGTTCTCCAATTTGAAATAGGGTCGCAAAGTCTCTTCGTCAATGTCGAAGCGCTGTTTCATTATTTTATCACTGTAATACCGCCAATCCCATCCCTTAAGTTTAAATTTTTCTCCTGATTCCTGAATAAATGATTGCATTTCGGTCTTTTCCTGTTTAGCCTTTGCCAACGCAGGAATCCAGATCTGGTTAAGTAATTTATATACATTTTGTGGTTTCTTGGCCATCCTGTCTTCCAGAACAAAACCGGCGAATGTGGAATAACCCATCAATTTTGCTTTCTCCAGCCGCAAAGGGATCAGTTTTACGATTATCGCTTTATTATCCTTATCGTTATTGTTATTTCCCCTGTTTATATATGCATGAAATATTTTTTCCCGGAGATCCCGTTTATCGGAAAACTGTAAAAATGGCATGACACTGGGATTCTGAAGTCCAAATACCCATTTGCCTTTTGTTGCAGAATCGGTGTTGGCAACCTCGGCAGCAGTGCTAATGATACCCTGCGGCAGACCTGCAAGGTCGGCAGAATCGTTTATCACCAGCATAAAACCATTGTTTTCAGCCAAAAGATTCTGGCCAAAAGTAAGTTGAAGCATTGAAATTTCCTTATTCAGTTCACGCAGGTTTTCCTGCTTTACAGAATCCAGGTTGGCGCCTCCCCTCACAAAGTCCTTGTAAGTCTCTTCCACAAGTCTTTTCTGGTCAGGATCCAGTTTAATATTTTCACGTCTTTCATAGACAAACTTTACTCTTTGAAAAAGACCCGGATTAAGGTTGATATCGTCGGTATGTTTGGTCACTAGCGGTGAGAGTTGTTTCGCGATATTCTGCATTTCCTTGTTTGTATTGGCGCTGTTCAGACCATAGAACACAAGGCTTATCTTTTCCAGTAAGGCTCCGCTCTCATCAAATGCAAGAATGGTATTTTCGAAGGTCGGAGGGTCGGAATTAGCGACTATGGCATCGATTTCATCCTGATGCTGTTTAATCCCTATCAGAAAAACAGGCATAAAGTGTTCGTTTTTTATCTGCTCAAATGGAGGAACCTGAAATGGAGTATTCCATTCAACCAAAAACGGATTTTTTTCCTGTGTTACCGCTGATCCTGTAACTAATCCTGAAATAGTCATGAGTAAAAAGAGTTTCTTCATATCTTTTGTGTCGTTACCTGGTTTCAATCTATACTGATATATTCATTCCCTCTTCCGGTATGTATGTCGATGGAAAAATGCTTTTTGCCTCCTCCAATAATGGATTCAAGTCTTCATACCTCGCAGAAAAATGTCCAAGGAGCAACTTTCCGACTTTTGCTTTATTAGCGATTGTACCGGCTTCCTTGGCTGTGGAATGTAATTTTTCCGCGGCTATGGCTGCCATGCCTTGCATAAAGGTAGCTTCGTGGTAAAGTAAAGTTACACCTTGAATATAAGGTATAATTTCTTCTGAATAAGCAGTATCGCTGCAATACGCATAAGATCTGGCTTTAGGGACTTTCCTGGGGGGATTTTTTTCCGAGAAAGCAAAGCCGCATGTTGGAATGCTGTGCTTAAGCGGGAAACTGTGGACCGAAAGCCGTTCTTCTTCCAGGATCATTTCATACCGATCCGTTTGAAGGGGATGAAAAATAAGCGGAAAGACCAGCCGGGTCTGGGAAGCCTGAAGCTGGATGTCGAGTATGTTTTGAAGCAATGGATGAGCATACAGGTGAAGTTCTTCCTTTCGCCCGAGGAGGTGCATTGAATTAAATAGACCAATCAGGCCAAAGAAATGATCGCCATGAAGGTGACTGATAAAAACATGTTTGATTCTTTGATAAGAATGATGAAACTTCCTCAACTGAAATTGTGTTCCTTCCCCGCAATCGATCAAAAATAAGCGCTCATTCACATTGAGTAAATGAGCGCTAAGATTCCGGTTATACGCTGGAATTGCAGAACTGCTTCCCAGTACCGTTATCGAAAAGGTCATGTTGTCGTTTCGGTATCGGGAGTTATTTCTTTCTGTTCAGATTTGGGATTTTTGGCATTTTCTTCTGCTTTAACCATATCAGCCTTCAGATTTGCCAAAGCATCAATATCACCGAGGGTTGTTTTCTCAAGATTGTCTTTAACTTTCTTGATAGCCTTCTTGGTATCTTTCTCTTTTTTTACGGTCGCTTTGGACTCTTTGTTCTTCTCAGCATTCAGGATATCCTGATAGATCTTGCTGTGTGAAAGAATGATCTTTTTATTTTCTTTGGAAAATTCGATCACCTTGAAATCCAGTTGTTCTTCTTCTTTGGCCTGGGTAGCGTCTTCTTTGTTCATATGACGGAGTGGGGCAAAACCTTCAACGCCATAGGGCAAGGCCACGATTGCGCCTTTATCATTCAGGTTAACGATGGTTCCTTTATGAATTGAACCGACTGAGAATACACTTTCAAAAACATCCCACGGATTTTCTTCCAGTTGCTTGTGTCCAAGGCTCAGGCGACGGTTATCGACATCAACATCGAGTACAATAACATCAATATTTTCACCAATCTTGGTAAATTCGGCCGGATGTTTGATTTTCTTTGACCAGCTGAGATCGGAGATATGAATGAGTCCGTCGACACCTTCTTCGAGTTCAACAAAAATACCAAAGTTGGTAAAGTTGCGAACTGTAGCAGTGTGCTTTGATTTAAGGGGATATTTTTCCTTGATGTTCGTCCAGGGATCAGGGATAAGTTGTTTTATACCCATCGACATCTTGCGTTCTTCACGATCGAGGGTAAGAATAACTGCTTCAACTTCCTGACCTACTTTTAAGAAATCGTGGGCGGTACGCAAGTGCTGCGACCATGACATTTCAGAAACATGGATGAGACCTTCAACTCCGGTTGCAATTTCCACGAAGGCGCCGTAATCAGCAATCACAACCACTTTGCCTTTGATCTTATCTCCGATCTTAAGGTTCTGGTCAAGGGAATCCCATGGATGAGGTGTAAGCTGCTTCAAACCAAGCGCAATACGTTTTTTGTTATCATCGAAATCGAGAATAACAACCTTGATTTTCTGGTCAAGTTTGACAATTTCTTCAGGATGGTTGATACGACCCCAGCTGAGGTCGGTTATGTGGATCAGTCCGTCAACGCCGCCAAGGTCGACAAACACGCCATAGCTGGTTATGTTCTTGACCGTACCTTCCAGTATCTGACCTTTTTCAAGTTTCTTGATAATTTCTGCTTTTTGGGCTTCGAGTTCGTCTTCAATAAGAGCTTTATGGGAAACGACAACATTTTTGTACTCGTGATTTATCTTCACGACTTTGAATTCCATCACCTTGTCGACAAAAATATCATAGTCACGTATTGGTTTAACATCGATCTGAGAACCGGGAAGGAATGCCTCAATACCAAAGATATCGACAATAAGGCCACCCTTGGTACGTGACTTTACATAACCCTTGATAATTTCTTGTTTTTCATATGCATCATTGATCCGTTCCCAGGATTTCAGGATACGGGCTTTTTTGTGGGAAAGTAACAGTTGTCCGCTCATGTCTTCCTGGTTCTCGACATAAACTTCTACTTTATCCCCTACTTTCAAATCAGGATTATAACGGAATTCGTTGAGCATAATGACACCATCGGATTTAAAACCGATGTTGACAACCACCTCACGGTTGTTCATCGCAACAACGCTTCCTTCAATTACTTCGTGATCCTGGATGGCGCGTAAGGTCAGGTCGTATACATCTTCCAGCTTTTTGCGCTCATCGTTGGAATAAATTTCATGTTTTTTTCCAATGGAATCCCAATCAAAATCTTTCAGGTCTTCTTTGGTGGGCTTTACTTTTGTACTTCTTTTAACCGGAACTTCATCAATTGTTTCGACCGGTTCGGCTTGTCCAACGGGTGCGACTTTTTCTACTTGTTCAACTTGTTCTATATTAATTTCAGCATTTTGCTCCAATTCATTGGTAATGTTAGATTCTTCAGGAGTCATTCAACTTTTCTTTGTGGAAACGCCTAAGCGTCATCCGGGTTAAACATTTATTTAATTCTATTATGGGATTTATAAAGAACTCTTTCCAATCCGTTCTCCCGTACAAAATTGGAGTGCAAAGGTAAAAAGAAATATTTTAAGAACCAAAGGATTATCAAATAGCCATATCTTTGCAGAACTGACATTTTTCAACCTTAAACATATGCTTTTCCATAGATACAGACTAATACTTTTTTGTTTTCTGTCGGGGATGATCCTGGTTTCTCCTGCCTGTAAAAAAAATAAAAATGATGAACCCGGCTCAAAACAGACCATCATGACCATCAACTTTACCAGGGATATTATAAATCCGCTTTTCGGTGCAATTGTTTTTATTTCCGATATGCAAGGCCGGCTTGTAGCCGACACAATTTTCAACGGAAACGGTAACCTTATGATCCAGGTAAGTCATGATTTCACTATACCTGACAAGTTCATGGTCACAATCATCACGCCTGAAATGGGTCAGCATAAAGTTTTCGTTAAAATGAATACATACTTATATGCCTCCACTGCGGAATGGACCCTAAGCGGGAACCGTGCCGATACTCTGGGGCATGCGACCATTTCATTGACAAATCTACCGCCGATGACCGGGCCTGTACTTTACTCCTCTTCCGGATTTTTTAATTTAACTTCCGATGTCATTTCAAAACCGGTTATTCTATCTAAAACTCCCGATAATCTTTATATCATGATTCATACACAGGAAGGTCCGAGATTTAAATGGTTTACCGGACTTAACCTAAACGGCGACTATTTGGTAGATATGGGATCTACACAGATACCGGAAATTGCTTCTATTACGCTTCCGTCGAAGGCAGTCTTTTTTGAATCGCATGTTACCGGTTATCCAGATGGGAATTGGGATTCCCCTATTCCTTATACCTGTGATATTGGTTTTGGGGACGGGACGCCGGTGACAAGCATCTCTGTCACCTACCCTCCACTAATATTTAGCGGATTTCACACAGAACTTATGGTTCAGGAAAGCTGGGACTCACCTGCCACCTGGTACTACCATGTTGACGGAGACATACCGGTGACATTTAAAAAAATAAATGCAGCAGTAAACCAGATGCAGGCGACTAACGGCAAGCTGTATCTGCAAACATCCGGTCAGTTTGAAGTAACGTCGGCAACCTGGGGATTTAGCGGTTCGAATACGCCGGATTTTGAATGGAAGATTTTTGGTCCCGATACAATATCCCAAATTATCCTGCCTGATCTTTCCCAAAAATTTAAATTAAGTTATCCTGAACTCAGTATTGACTCTCTTTCATTTCAGTCGGTTGAGTTAATGCACTTTGTTCAACCCATTTCCTATTACGGTTTTCTGGATCAGATTTTGAAGTCGAGTCACCCTGATCCTATTCAGCGACTAGAGACAAGCTCCGTAATTTGGTTACCTTTACAACCCAAAAAGTAATTCTCCATGTCTCTCAGATGCGGTATTATCGGTCTTCCCAGTTCAGGTAAGACGACGCTGTTTAATTGTATTTCCAATAACCGGGCTGAAGTTCATAACACAGCCTATTCCGGTTCCAAATCAAATCTCGGGATCATCTCTGTTCCTGATTCCAGGCTGGCCGCTATTGACAACCTGATCCATTCTGCCAAAATCGTCCAGGCAACAATTGAGATGGTTGATATACCTGGACTATCCAAGGGAGGTAGTCATACGGAAGGGAATAAATTTCTTTCAGACATACGCAATGTGGATGCTCTTATCCATGTTCTTCGATGCTTTAATGATCCGCAGTTGCCCCATCCGGAAGGTTATGTTGATCCTGTCCGTGACAAAGAAATTGTTGAACTGGAATTGCAAGTCAAAGATCTTGAATCTGTTGAAAAAAAAATTAACCGGACTGAAAGGCTTATCAAGGCCGGGGATAAAGAGGCAAAGCATTGCCTTGATGTTCTTCAATTGTATAAAACACATTTTGAATCGTTCCAGTCAGCCCGTACCGTTCCCGTTCCGGAGGATGACCGTCGTTATGTTGCCGACCTCTTCCTGTTAAGTGAAAAACCCGTACTCTATGTCTGTAATGTGGATGATAAATCGGCCCAGGAGGGAAATGATTTCTCCAATAAGTTTATTGAATCGGTAAGAGGTGACAATGCCGAAGTCATGCTTATTGCCGGACGCATGGAATCTGAGATTGCGGAATTGGAATCGGAAGAGGACCGCCTGGCATTTTTAACCGATGCCGGACTCAGGGAGCCCGGTGTCAACCGCTTGATACGGGCTGCATTTCATTTACTTGACCTTCAAAGTTTTTTTACAGCCGGGCCAAAGGAGGTCAGGGCTTGGACCATAAAACGGGGAATGACCGCTCCCCAGGCATCCGGGGTCATTCACAGTGATCTGGAACGTGGATTTATCAGAGCTGAAGTCATGAAATATGATGACTTCATCAGGTTTGGATCTGAACATTCCTGCAAGGAAAACGGGAAATTATTTGTGGAAGGCAAGAGTTATATTGTTAAAGACGGTGACATTTTACATATCCGTTTCAACGTATGATTATTTCCATTAGTTATCCGGAACACATGTCATATTATAATTACACGAAACGGGCATAGTTCTTTAACTTTTCAAGGAAATCCGCTTTTTTTCTTACTGAAACCTCTACCTCTTTATTATCTTCCATTATTACCGAGCCGCCTTTACCTTTCACATACCTTTTAACATACATCAGGTTGATCAGGTGTTTGCTGTGAATGCGTGAAAAAGGCAGGTCTTCCAAAATTTTCTCATAATTATTGAGCGGTTTTGAAGCAATATACCGGTGGCCATCGATCATATAAAACAAGGTATAAACATCGTCGGCTTCAAGGCGTAAGATATCCCCGAGTTTGACTATGGTCAAACCATCCGTTGACGGGATGATAATTTTTTCGTTTTTACTTTTCAGGCTATCCCTGAATACCCTGAGTTTGTTATCGATATCCTCATCTGATACATCTTTATACCGGTCGATGGCAGTCTTTAATCCATCATAAGTGACAGGTTTAACCAGGTAATGCAAGGCCGAGAATTCAAATGCCTTCAGGGCATATTTATCATAGGCCGTAATGAATATTACCTGAAAATTCTTGAATGTTACCTTTTCAATCACATCAAATCCTTCTCCATCCGGCAAGTTGATATCCAGAAATACAAGATCGGGCTTTAACTCATCAATCAGCAACACCGCCTGCTCTACTGTATCACCTGTGCCGATTACGTCAATTTTTGGAAATTGTCCTCCAAGAAGGGCTTTCAGAATGAGAATACTCGTTTTATCATCATCAATCAGAACTGTTTTAATTATATCTTCCATATCGAAAAAAATGGGTAGGTTTTACGGGATTAACTAATGAGGAAATACAAACGCAGACCTCAATTTATAGTACTTTTGCACCTAATTTAAATAATAAACCAAGCTAATTTATAACATTTAAATTCCTAATGGTAGAAGTTGTTAAAAATATTTTACAAAAAGATCATTTATCAAAGGATGACATTATAAAGCTGTTGTCAGCAGATATTGAAGATACTAAAATTCTTTTTGAGAAAGCAAGGGAAACAAAACTAAAATTTACCGGGAATAAAGTATATTTCCGGGGTTTGATTGAATTTTCAAACTATTGTTCCAAGAACTGTTATTATTGCGGGATCAGGGCAGGGAATAAACGATACAAACGATACCAGCTCAGTGATGAAGAAGTATTGGACGCAACCGATTATGCCTTTAAAAACCAATACGCTTCAATCGTTCTCCAGTCGGGTGAACGAAGTACGAAAACCTTTGTTGCAAAAGTTGAATCCCTGCTAAAGAAAATTCATAAACAGACAAAAGGAAAAATACATGTTACACTTTCGCTTGGGGAACAGACTTCAGAGACATACCGCAGGTGGTTTTCTGCCGGGGCTCACAGGTATCTGCTCAGGATCGAGGTTTCCAACCGGGTATTATATGAAAAACTTCATCCGTCAAATTCAAAGCACGATTACCTGAAGCGGCTGGAAGCATTGAAAACGCTGCGTGACACCGGTTACCAGGTCGGAACCGGTGTTATGATCGGATTGCCATTTCAGTCACTTTCCGACCTTGCGGATGACCTTATCTTTTTCTGCGACTTTGATGTGGATATGGTTGGGATGGGACCTTACCTGGAACATGAAGATACTCCGTTATTCCGTTATAAAGATCTCCTGGTGCCTCAACTTGAAAGATTTCGTTTATCACTGAAAATGGTAGCAATCCTCAGGATCATGATGAAAGATATTAATATTGCAGCTACTACTGCTATGCAGACCATCGATCCACAGGGAAGGGAGAAGGCCCTGATGGTAGGAGCCAACGTAATCATGCCCAATCTCACGCCTGTCAGGTACCGAAACGATTATCTCCTTTATGAGAACAAGCCTTGTATTGATGAAGACGCTGAAGTGTGTAAGTCGTGTCTGGAGTCACGAATTGCAATGTCGGGCAATGAGATAGGATATGGGGAGTGGGGAGACAGTATACATTTCAAATTACGAAGTACGAATGACGGGTAACGAATTAAGAAGAGATGTTTTTTCATCATTTCACTATTTAATTATGTCAAGAACCAACAAAACCTTACCAATATTTGAGAAAGTTGAAATCCTGGATGCAGGATCAGAAGGTAAGGCCGTTGCCAGGATCGATAATAAAGTTATTTTCATTCCTTTCGTTGTTCCGGGAGATGTGATAGATGTGCAGGTTATCGCCAGGAAGAAAGCCTATATGGAGGGAAAGGCAATCCGGTTTCACCAATATTCTTTGCGGCGGGCGGAGCCATTTTGTGAACATTTTGGGATTTGCGGCGGTTGCCGGTGGCAGCATATGACTTACGAAAACCAGCTTTATTATAAGCAAAAACAGGTCGAAGACAACCTCATGCGGATCGGAAAAATTGAAAATCCCAACATCTCTCCCATTGTTCCCTCCCCTCGCATTCGCAACTACCGGAATAAACTTGAATTCACTTTTTCAAACCACAGATGGTTTACAGAATCCAAGGGTGATCCTGATGATTCTCCAAAGGAAACGAATGCTCTGGGATTTCATATACCCATGATGTTCGACAGGGTACTTGATATAAACCTATGTCACTTGCAGGAGGACCCTTCCAATTCCATTCGTTTGTTTGTCAGAAATTATGCTTTGACAAACGGATTGAGCTTTTACGATATACGGAGATGGGAAGGTTTTCTGAGGAACCTCATCATCCGGAATACTACTACCGGTGACCTGATGGTCATCCTGGTCGTAAGAGAGGATGATCGCCCGGTGATAAACAAATTGTTAGATGAATTGGCAAATAGATTTCCGGCAATCACATCCCTTTATTTTGTAGTCAATCCTAAGAAAAATGATGTCATATACGATTTGCCAACAAATCTTTATCGAGGTTCTCCTTTTATCCTTGAAAAAATGAAATCCTTCCTTACCGGGAAAAGCGGACTGGATTTTCAAATCGGACCGGTTTCCTTTTTTCAGACAAATTCTTACCAGGCAGCCAACCTCTACAAATTTATAGCGGAGTTATCAGGTTTTAAGGGGAATGAAATAGTTTATGACCTGTACACCGGAACCGGCACAATAGCCCTGTATATTGCACAAAGTGTCAGACGGGTGATAGGTATCGAGTCTGTTCCTTCGGCAATAGAGGATGCCCGGAAGAATACCCTTCTTAATGATATCAGAAATGCCTGGTTCTTCTCCGGGGAAGTGGAGAAGTTGATGACTCCGGACTTTTTCGTTGAAAATGGTCATCCCGATATTATAATCACCGATCCGCCAAGATCGGGAATGCATGAAAAAGCTGTGAGGTCGATACTTACTGCAGCACCTGAAAAGTTGATCTATGTAAGTTGTAATTCAGCAACCCAGGCTAGGGACCTGGTATTATTACATGAACAATATAATTTGGTAAAATGTCAACCATTTGATATGTTCCCGCAAACACATCATGTGGAGAATGTGGCTTTGCTTATGAAAAAGGGTGCTTCTCCTTCAGCTTTGGAATAATCCTTGAAGCAAGAGTGTCAAGATTATCAGTCTCTGCTTCATAGATGAAGTCGGCCTGGTTATAAAATGTTTCCCGCTCTTTGAGATGCTTAGTGACAGATTCAAGAAGATCTTTGCCTTCAAATTCCCTTAAGACCGGACGTTTTTTTCTGATATTTTTTAAACGCTGTACCAAGCTCGGAATATTCCATCGCAAATAGATGGAATACCCTGAATCCTTGATAAAAGCCATATTATTGAAGAAACAAGGAGTTCCTCCACCCGTGGAAATAACTGCCTGATCCAGGTTCCTTGTTTCATGTAAAATCCTGCTTTCAATCTTCCGGAAGTTCGATTCACCGTATTTTTCAAAGAAGTTATAAATACTTATACGATATTTTTCCTCAAACAGATCATCGAGGTCGGAAAATGAATAACCAATCCGTTCAGCCAGATCCGACCCGACCTTTGATTTACCGGAGGCCATATAACCGATAAAGTAGATACGCATCGGAGGTAAAAGTACGGATTTTTTAAATGATTAATAATTCGTACTTTTGCGGGGTATTTGAAAGGAAATACAATGAATATCAAGTTTTTTTTCCCCGCGATGGTAATCTCTATGAGTTGTTTATTTATCTCTTGTAATTCATCGTCGAAAAATCAGGAAGGGAACATTCCTGCTGATATCGTAAATAATCCCAATACAGCCAGTGGTCAGTCGGACAGAAGCAGTTTACCGGTTCTCCAGTTTGAGGAGCGGGAACATGATTTTGGAAAGATCCTTCAAGGAGAGACTGTCTCGATCAATTTTAAATTTAAAAATTCAGGAAAATCCGACCTCATCATTGCCGAAGTGAGTACTTCCTGCGGATGCACTGTCCCATCATATCCAAAAACTCCGATAAAACCGGGTGAAGAAGGGATCATAAAGGTGGCATTTTCAAGTAAGAACCAAAAAGGATACCAGTCAAAGAACATCCTGGTTGTTGCAAATACACAACCCAATACAACGGTTCTCCGGATCAAGGCACAGGTGATGAGTGTTGGGGATAAATAATAGCGAAATAGTGAGATAGCAACATAGCGAAATTAAAATCTAAAATCTTAAATCGTAAATTTTAAAGTATTATGACAAATTTATTGAATATCCTGTTAATGGCTCCGCAAGGCGGACAAGGTGGTCAGTCGAGTGGCTGGCTGTCATTCCTTCCCCTTTTACTTATCGTGGTGGTCTTTTATTTCTTTTTTATCCGTCCGCAAATGAAACGGTCGAAGGATCAGAAAAAATTCCGTGAAACGCTCCAGAAAGGACAAAAAATAATTACCGTCGGCGGAATTCATGGCAGGATAGTTGAATTACAGGATACGACGGTGACCATCGAGGTAGAAAACCAGGTTCGTCTGAGGGTTGAAAAGTCGGCGATTGCTATCGATAACACGCAGACCTTAGAGAATAAGTGATCCGGTGTAATTCCTTTTCACCGTGAGGCCTAAATTCCTTGAATTCATCGGCAATGCCCGGCAACGAAAGAGTGATAAATTTCGTTATCAATTGTCAATTTTTATTGTTTGTCTTGTAATTTCAATCTTTTTATGGACACTGGTTCGTCTTTCAAAAGATTATTATTATACCATCAATTATCATCTCAAGTATATCCAGGTCCCAGGGAACTTCCGTCTGATCAAAAGTTCTGATAGTATCCTGACCGTAAAAATCAGGGTTCAGGGTTTCGATTTTTTTTCTGAAGAATTCCTTTTCCGGAAGTCCCGCCATTTAGATATCAGTCTGAAAAATATTAAAGTCAAATTCCGTGATTTCCAGTACTTCGGGATCATGCTGACAGAATCGATCGGAAAAGAGATCGCTTCAGAAACTAATTTTACCAACGATGTATATTCCATACACCCGGATACCCTCTTTTTTGAATTTGAAAGACATTTTCCAAAACCGAGAAAAATTGACTGAGAGGTGAAAAAGGTTGGGTTGACCGGCAACATGGGAAGTGGAAAGAGCCTTGTTTCCACGATTTTTACCATTCTGGGTGTACCGGTATATCATGCCGATAAGGAATCAAGAAGACTTCTTGAAAATCGCAATATCAAAGAAATGATCCGGAAAGTATTCGGATCTTCGGTTTTCAGCAGCAATGATGAAGTTAACCGGAAGATACTTGCAGCAACGGTATTCTCCAACGCCTCGTCATTGAAAACTTTGAACATGATACTTCATCCTCTTGTAAAAGAAAATTTCCGTGATTGGGTTAGCCGGCAACGTAGAGCATGTTATGTAATCCATGAGGCAGCCATACTCTTTGAAAGTGGTTTCCAGGGTGAATTCGACCGGATAATCCATGTCTCCTGCCCCAAAGAGATCGCCATTGCCAGGGTTATTGGCAGAGACAATTTTAACCGGGAAGAAATTCTCAAAAGGATTCAATTCCAGATGGAGGATGAAAAAAAAGCCGCCCTTTCAGATTTTGTGATCCGGAACGACGGCTCTGAGATGATTATTCCTCAGGTTTTAGCAATACATAAGTCGCTTTCAGAACGTTACACGTAACGCAGCAATGATGTTCCTTCCGGGACTGCTGATACCCGAAGCAAATTTCCTGTAATTCTCATCCAGGATATTTTCCATGCCCAGTTCAACGTTCAGGTATCTGATGATCTGATAGCTGAGTTTAAGGTTAAGGGTATACCAGGAAGGCATACCATACTGGGTTGCATATTGTTCATTATCCTCCCCGCTGTTGCTGTACTGGCTGATACGTTTCCAACCATTGTAAACCACATAGAAGTCACCTTTGAATTTCTTCAGCTCGAGTCGGAATGAGGTCATCCCGAATACAGGAGGAATATGATCGAGCGGAAGAGCATTGGTTTCGTTGTACCCGTATGTATAAGTCAGGTTGCTGAGAATCGAGAAAGAATGCGTTATCTGAGCAAGAATAGTTCCCTGAAAACCGCATATATATGCTCTCCCGGCATTGGTAGGTGCCAGGGTCTG
>Ga0172375_10001584_pt1 | contig 36376 bp, 31 predicted proteins | sample LakKiv1m_FD_114537 | JGI IMG/M metagenome (GOLD analysis project Ga0172375, IMG submission 114537) | Freshwater microbial communities from Kabuno Bay, South-Kivu, Congo - kab_092012_11.1m | ecosystem: Environmental > Aquatic > Freshwater > Lake | place: Democratic Republic of the Congo... | reverse complement strand
GCAACCCGCCGGATTGCGATGGACATTCTCCTTTTCCTTACGATTGTCCTCATAGTGCTGCTCGCATTGGCAAGCGTGGGAATGCTAGGCCCCTTCTCCAAACCCCTCGTCTGGCCGATCGAGCAGATCGCAAAATTGTTCGGCAGTATGTTTGCGTTTTGACGGAACCGGCCCTGCTGCAATCGGTTTTCACGGATCAGGCAGTTTCCTGTAAAGGGACGCGAGGCTTATCTCCAGCATGCTCGCTGCCTTTGCCTTGTCGCCCCCTGCATGGCGGAGCACCTGGGTCACGTACTGACGCTCCTTTTCACGCATTACAGATTTCAGGGGTTTGCATTCGAAGTTCTCCCCCGCTGCCGGGAAAGGCATGACAGCAATCCCGTCAAGAACCCGTGGCGGCAATACATCCTTCGTGATCCGGTTTGATTTCGCAAATGTCACGGCATGCTTGACCGCATTCTCCAATTCACGCACATTGCCAGGCCACTGGTAGCGGAGCAGGATATCGCGGACTTCCGCATCTATACCAGGCACTTCCGCCCCAGCGGGCAGGTTTCGCCTCAATACATGGTAAACCATGGGCAGGATATCGTCCGTCCGTTCGCGTAAAGGCTTGATTTCGATCGGAATTACACAAAGCCGATAATACAGGTCCTCGCGAAAAGTCTGATTCTTTATCATGGTTTCCAGCCGCGTATTCGTGGCGGCAAGCACCCTGACGTCCACAGGTATATTGTCATTGCCCCCGACCCTCCGGATTTCCTTTTCCTGGAGAACACGCAACAGCTTGCCCTGTATATTCGGAGACATGCCGCTTATCTCGTCGAGAAATATGGTGCCGCCGTCCGCGGTTTCGAAAAGGCCGGGCTTGTTGTTCAACGCTCCGGTAAACGCGCCCTTTACATGGCCGAACATTTCAGATTCAAGCAGCGGCTCCGGAAGAGCGGCGCAATTGACCGCGACAAATTTTCTATCCCTGCGGGTGCTGTGCGTATGTATGGCCTTTGCAACAAGCTCCTTGCCGGTTCCGCTTTCGCCATATATCAACACAGTCGCGTCGGTCGGCGCAACTCGCTGGATCATCTCGCAGACATTCTTCATCGCGGAACTCTCGCTCACGATGTTCTCAAACTCATACCGCGAACCCAGTTGCGCCTTCAAATCCAGGTTTTCCGACAGTATCCTTCCGTATTCCAGGGCACGCTGAATGGTGATGAGAAGTTCATCAACCTCGAAAGGCTTGCGGACGTAATCGAACGCACCAAGCCTCAACGCATTGATGGCGGTCTCGACCGTCGCATAAGCGGTCAATATGATCACGGGGACAGTTGGACAAGATGCCTTTGCCGCTTTCAACAACTCCATGCCGTCAACAGGCGTCATCCTGACATCGAAAACCATCAGGTCGTAATGTTCATCCGATTTGATTACATCAAGCGCCTTGTCGCTCTCACGCATGGGCGCCACCTCGTATCCCTCAGCCTTGAGCAGCGTGGATAACACGCTCAATATCCCTGGCTCGTTATCAACTATAAGTATGCGCGCCATACCATCTTTCTCAAAGATACCGCCTGATTTATGTATTAGGGTTGCAAACCACCTTAGGGTGTCTGCACGATCGAATTTACAGCAACATTCCGAATACTATCGCACTAAACGTCGAAGTAAAGCCCGCTCTTGTCAGATTTTAGAATAAGAGAAGCCATTGAACAATCAACGTCCCCAGCAGGGAAAAATAAACTCTTGTCTTAAGTGAGCATGATCTTTACGATTAGAGGCTGTATCGGATCGGCATGCAAACAGTCGGCATACTATTAATTGCCTTCCGCGGATCAAATCGATAACTGTGCTTTATCTCTGCAGTGCGCTTTGTCCGTGAAGACTGGCCGGCATCGCGGATCCGTGGAGAATCGAATAAACAGTGTAGCGCAGGTGCTTAAACGAAAACAGAAAGAGCAAGAGATATGAAGACTGGTTTTATCGGTTGCGGAAAAATGGCGGAAGCCATCATTTCCTCGTTGATTTCAGCTAAAGTACTCAAGCATGGCGACATAATCGCAAGCGATGTCGATCGCACCAGATTGAATACCATGAAAAAAAAATTCGGCATCGTGATTGCGCGCGACAATCATCAAGTCGCGGAGGAATCCAGAATATTGTTCGTGGCAGTCAAACCTCAGCAAATGAAAGAGGCGCTTGTAGATATTGCGCCGCATGTATCAGCCGGACATCTTGTAATTTCCATCGCAGCCGGGATTAAATTGCCTTTGATAGAAGCCGTTTTAAAAAAAGCCCGGGTTGTGAGAGTGATGCCGAACATTCCCTGTGCAATAGCGGAAGGCATGAGCGTGTTCGCGCTCGGTTCCGGGACCAGGAAACCCGACCGAAGACTGGTGAAGCGCATGCTTGGCGCCATGGGTGAAGTAATGGAAATGGCCGAAGCGAGATTCGACGCCGTGACGGCCTTGAGCGGATCCGGGCCGGCTTTTTTTGCATACTGCCTGAACAGCTTTGTCGAAGGCGCCGCACAGGAGGGTCTGGACCGTGTGAACGCACTGGCCATCGCCGAGCAAACAATGCTGGGCACCGCCGCTTTCCTGAAAGAAACAGGCATCGCACCCGGAGCAATGATAGCGCAGGTGGCATCCGCGCGCGGAACCACCGCCGAGGGATTGGCCATCCTCGACAATGCGCAAGTTAAAAGACAGCTCGGAAAGGCGATCCGTGCCGCGGCCAGGCGGAGCAGGGAATTGTCCCAGGGAATCTGACCATGAGAAAATCCGGGAAGCCCGTAGAAGATCAGAAGAAGGAAACGCCGGTCGCCGCAGAACAGATGGCAGGCAGGCAGCGCGAGATATCGGTTTCGGAATTCTTTCTAAAGAACAGGCATTTGCTAGGCTTCGACAATCCCAGGAAGGCGCTTCTCACGGCAGTCAAGGAGGCGGTAGACAACTCTCTCGACGCCTGCGAAGAAGCCGGCATTCTCCCGGAAATCAAGGTCGAAATCACGCAAACCGGCGAAAGCCGTTTCAGGGTTGAGGTCACGGACAACGGGCCCGGGGTGGTTCGCGCACAAATTCCGAAGATATTCGCGAAACTTCTGTACGGATCGAAATTCCACCGTCTCCGCATGTCGCGCGGCCAACAGGGAATAGGAATCAGCGCTGCGGTAATGTACGGACAGCTCACGACCGGCAACGGCACAAGGATACTTTCAAGAATTCAGAAAAGCAGGAGCGCGCGGATTGTCGAAGTTCACATCGACACTCGCAAGAACAACCCGGCCATATTAAAGGACGATGAACTCGAGTGGAATCCGGTGTTTCCCGCTGCCGCATGCGCTGACGGCCGCAAAACCCCGGATCCGACTGAAAGCAAACACGGCACATCGGTAACCATTGAAATGGAAGCGGCCTATGTCAGGGGCCGGCTTTCGGTGGACGAATACCTGCGTCAATGCGCGATAGCCAACCCCCACCTGCGTCTTCATTACAGGATTATACTTGCGCCCAAAGCCGCGAAAAACGTCGAAAACGCCGCGCCGCCCGACGTTGCTGCGCCGCAGGAACATGCGCAGGTTCCGACACAGGAACAAGGCGCGTGGGCAACATTCGAACGCAGCGTTAATTCGATACCCGAGCAGCCGCGCGAAATAAAACCGCATCCGCACGGGGTCGAACTCGGCATGCTGATGCAGATGCTCAAGGATACCGGAGCGAGAACGCTGAAGGGAGCATTGAGCGAGGATTTTTCGCGTGTAAGCGCACAGACCGCAGTCGAAATATGCACAAGGGCAGGACTGGACCCCAAGGCCAATCAGGTTAGAATAGCACACCGCGAGGCAGAGTCCCTTTACAACGCAATAGCACAGACAAAAATAATGCGGCCGCCGACCGACTGCCTGGCTCCGATCGGCGAAGAACAACTCCTCTCCGGACTGAAAAAGGAAATAGAAGCGGATTTCTATACGGCGGTCACCCGCCAACCCACGGTATACCGGGGGAATCCGTTCCAGATAGAAGCCGCCCTGGCGTATGTTAAAGCACCGAAAGACGAGGATCTTGGAGCCGATGAACCGGCCCGTGTGATGCGTTTCGCCAACAGGGCCCCCCTGCTCGCCATGGCCGGGGGATGCGCAATCACCAAAGCCGTCAGCTCGGTCAACTGGCGAAACTACGGTCTGGCACAGCCGAGAGGTTCACTGCCTCTGGGCCCGGTGATCATTGTAGTCCACATGGCCAGCGTGTGGGTTCCTTTCACAAGCGAAAGCAAGGAGGCTGTCGCGCATTATGAGGAAATCCTTAACGAAATCACCCTGGCCGTGCAGGAATGCGGCAGGCAGTTGTCGGTCTTCCTGAGCCGCCAGCGACGGCAGGCGGAAGTTCAGCGGAAGCACGACTATATCTCGCTGTATATACCCCATCTTGCACTCGGCCTTAAACAGGTGCTGATGCTTTCCGACAAGCAGGAATCGCTTGTGGTCGGCAAGCTTCGCAAGATACTCGAAAGAACCCATCTGGATGCGTAATTGAAGATGAAAGGCGGAGAAATGAAAGCCAAGAACGCGCAGCGCAGGGAACAAGACGCTCCCGTTGCCGTGTCGCGCCAGGATGCGTCGAAAAAAATATCCGAGGCATGCGAACCTATTTATGACGACATTGTCAAGCGCGGCCGCAAACCTTCCATGCGGTTCCCCATCCGTGCACTGACAAACGTGAAATACGACGTCAAAAAGGGGTTTTTCGAAATTCTCGGCAAAATGACCACACGCACTCTGACCTACAACACAGTCAAGACCTTTGCGCAATCCATGCGACTGCTGGCAACTACAAAGAACGACCTGCTGGACAAGGACGACATCGCAGGAAAACGTGAAATATATTACAACAGCAAGAGCTGGGGTGAATGCCGTTTCGATGAGCAGCCCGAAAGCGATGCCATGCTCGACGACATCGAAGCAATGCTAGATGTTAATCGCGAACAGCTCGGCTATATTCCGGAGGAACGCGGCGGGGAAATTGCCGGGCCGCTTGTTGTAGTGGACCGCAATCCTGTTACCCGGGAACGAATTAAAATAGACTGCGCGAGGCTCGGATCCGGCGCATGGAGCATTCCATCGAAGGTGGAGCATCTTGAATTCGAATGCTCTGCGGATTTCATTCTTGCCATTGAAACCGCCTCGCTCTTCCAACGTCTTGTACACCACCAGTATTACAAGAAAGCCAATTGCGTGCTGGTTTCGATGAGCGGCGTGCCGACACGCGCTTGCCGGCGGTTTATACGCAGGCTTTCCGACGCCGGCGATCTCCCGGTACTGGTCTTTACCGACGGTGACCCGTACGGCTACTGCAACATCTACCGCACGCTCAAGGTAGGTTCAGGCCAGGCAGCGCATATCAACCGCTATTTCTCCGTGCCGCGCGCGAAATACCTTGGAGTCACCCCTCAGGATATAATTGATTACGACCTGGTAGATGCAACACACCCGCTCGAAGAGGCGGATGTAAAACGCGCAGGGGATGCGCTGAAGAACGATCCCTTCATCAAGCATCACGTTGAATGGCAGTCGGCGCTCAACCAGATGCTTAAAATGGGCGTCCGCATCGAACAGCAGGCGTTCGCAAAGCACGGACTCAATTATGTTCTCGAGAAATACCTTCCGAACAAAATCAAGAAAGGCGTGTTCCTTCCATGATCCGAGGTGCCACACAGACGCCGGGACTGAACCAGTATTCCATAGGCATGGGCGACCGGTTCGGTCGCCAGGGGGTAGCCCAGCTTGATGCCGTCATCCGTGCTCGCGAGAGAAAGGGTATTCATGTTACCCCGGTATGGAATAAATCGTTCCGGGAACACTCTCTGGTTAGAACCGTGCCCGCAGATGCGCGACGGAAAGCGGCAGCAGCCGTTTCGGAGCGCGGCTGGAAAAACGCATATTATGTCGATGCGGATCATATCAACCTCAAGAATCTTGATTCTTTCCTTGTGCCATGCGATTTCTTCACCATTGATGTCGCCGAACATATCGGCGCAGCAGCCGTTGACGAGGACGATTTAAGGTCTTTTCTTTCTTCTGGAAAACATCTCGCCTCCAGAATCAATATCAAGCGGCTGGAACATCCGATTGCGATTGAGAAGAACGAGATGGAAGCCTCAGCGAGAAAATTCCTGCCGGCTATCCGTGAAGCTGCCAGGATTTACAGGACGATCGAGCAAAGAAAGGGAAAGGGCCGGTTTATCGCCGAAATCTCGCTGGACGAAACGGACCAACCCCAGACACCGGTGGACCTGCTGATCATACTTGCTGCGACATCCTTTGCAGGAATACCGGCAAGGACTATTGCCCCGCGTTTCCCGGGACGCTTCAACAAAGGTGTCGAATACTGCGGAGATATCGATAAATTCGCCTCGGAGTTCCGCGCTGACATGGCAGTCCTTCAGTTTGCAATTCAGGAATTCCGCCTGCCGCCGGACCTCAAATTGAGTATTCATTCAGGCAGCGACAAGTTCGCGCTGTATCCGCGCATTCGCTGCATACTGAGGGAATTCGGCGCGGGTGTTCATCTCAAGACCGCGGGTACCACGTGGCTCGAAGAGGTGACAGGACTGGCCCTCGCCGGCGGTGACGGACTCGCCATTGCAAAGGCGATATATGCAAAAGCTTTTGCGAACGCAAACAAGTTCTGCGCACCTTATGCCGCGGTGATTGATATCGACGACAGGAAACTTCCCACGCCCGCAGAAACTGCTTCATGGGACGGCGAACGGTTCGCCGCGACACTGAGACACGACGAGGGATCTCGCTTCTATAACCCTGATTTCCGCCAGCTCGTCCACGTCTCCTACCCGGCCGCAGCGGATATGGGCGAAAGATTTCTGAATACGCTGGATGCCTGCAGGAGCATTATTGCCGAAAACGTGACCGCAAACCTGTGCGACCGTCACATCGTTCCGCTGTTCGGCTGAGCATCATACGACCCGAGAAAACGGGACATGTTTTCCTCCAGCACAGCTATTCCGGCAGGCTTCGTAAGAACCAGGTTGGCCCCCATTTTCAATGCCTTTGCCTCTTCCATCTCGGTAAGACTGCCGCTAAAGATGATGACCGGAATCCCGCCGTTCGCGGAACGCAGATGATCCAGTATTTGAAGCCCGGTTTCACCCGGCATGTTAAGGTCGGAAACAACAAGATCGAATTCCCTGCTGTCCAGCAAAGCAATGGCGTCAACAACACAGCATGCCTCAACATGGTCAACACCAATGATTTCGCATACCTTCGAAAGAAGTTTGCGAATCGAGGGCTCGTCATCGACAATAAGAACTACTTTCTTCATATTGCTTTCTTTGTAGTTGCGCTATCTTGCCGGCGCAAGTACAAACTGGTGCTGATTATTGCGTATATGGGACATGTGGCGCCCGAGGATGCACTAATCAATGCCCGGATAGCAGACCGGGGCATAGGTCGTGAATAGCCGAGGCAATGCGGGAGACTGGAATGAAAGCAGAACACGGAATAAGTGTTATTATCCCCTGTTTGAACGAAGCCGATTCCATCGGGCAGGTTGTGGCAATTGCGAAAGCCGGAATTGCAAAAACCGCGCTCCCGGGTGAAGTGATTGTCGTGGATAACGGCAGCAGCGACAATTCTGCGGCCATAGCGGCGGAACAAGGCGCCCGCGTTATTACCGAGAAGGAGAAAGGTTACGGCGCTGCGCTGCGCAAGGGTTTTGCCAACGCAAAATACGACATAATGGTAATGGGCGACGGCGACCTGACCTATGACTTCACCAAGCTCGACGACCTGGTGCAGCCCATTCTTTCCGGAGAAGCCGAATTCGTCGTCGGAAACCGGATGAAGAACATCAGGCCCGGCTCAATGCCTGCATTGCACCGATACGTCGGCAATCCCGTGCTTTCGATGATACTCAGGATCATGTTCCGCCGTCACATGGTGCGTGATGCGCACTGCGGAATGCGCGCCATCAAGCGTGACGCATACCGGAAACTCAAGTGCGTGACGACAGGCATGGAATTCGCAAGCGAGATGGTGGTGAAAGCCATCCACAACGATATTGCAATGACCGAGCGCGACATCGTTTATCACCCGCGTGTGGGAGAATCCAAGCTCATGTCGTTCAGGGACGGATGGCGGCACCTGCGATTCATGCTGCTGCACAGCCCGGCCACAACGCTGCTGCTTCCCGGGATTGTCGCGTGGTTCGTAGGCATGGCTATGGTGATTCCTCTGGCGTTTGGTCCCATTGTCATGGGCAACCGGAATGTAGACATCCATTTCATGATAATGGGCGGAATACTGAACATCGTTAGCATCCAGCTTATTACCATCGGATTGCTTGCCAAAGCGTACGCACACCTGTCGGGCCTTCAGGACGATCCGCTGATCGCATGGTTCTACAGGCATCTTACTTTCGAACGGCTTATATTGTTCACGCTGCCCTTTATTCTTGCCGGTATTATTGTCATTGCCAAGGTCTTCTTGAAATGGGTTTCCGAGGGTTTTGGCGCTCTGGAACAGGCGCGCGTTCTATTCCTGGGAATGATTTGCCTGACCAATGCGGTGCAAGTGGCCGCGGCGGGATATCTTTTCAGCATCATGATCTTGCCGAGACACGTCGAGCCTACACCCGACGAATTGAAAAGCGAGGAAGAGTGAGAAGTGCTTGACCGGGTGGTTTCTACAATGCGCGTATCAATCGTAATACCAACGCTTAACGCGGCAAAACACCTGCCGGCGCTGATTGATGCACTCGCAGGTCAGAAGCCTGCCCCGCCGGATGAAATAATAGTCGTGGATTCCAGATCGACCGACGGTACCCGCGAAATACTCGCCTCCAATGCCGGGATTCGCATGCTGACCATCGAAAAGTTCTCTCACGGAAGAAGTCGCAACATGGGCGCAAAGGCCGCATCCGGCGACATAGTGGCATTCCTGAGCCAGGATGCGCTGCCGCGCGATGCCAAGTGGCTGGCGGAACTGCTGAAGCCTTTTGAAGACCCGGCGATTGCCGCTGCCTATTCAAGGCAAGTCCCCTACCCCGACGCCAACCCGATGGAAACCTATTTCCTGGCAAAGCATTTCCCGGACAAGGCGGAAAAGCGAACGAGGGAACCCGGGGAAACGCTTGTCCTGAGCCGCGTGTTCTTCTCGAACGTGAGTTCCGCTGTGCGCAGATCGCTCTTGTTGGAATACCCTTTTGACGAAACTCTCATTATGAGCGAGGATCAGAAATTGTCGCTCGAACTTATGAACGCAGGACACTCCGTGGTATACGCGGCAGGCTCGGTCGTTCTCCATTCGCACAATTACACCATTGGCATGGCATTCAAGCGCTACGTTGACAGTATTTACTCGCTGACCCTGATTTTTCCGAAGCACGGATTACGGACCAGCACGGCAATGGGGTCCGGATATGTATTGAGGGAAATGAGCTGGATGGCTCGGCGGCATACCCTGACTCTGCCATACTATTTCCTGTACACCGCGACAAAGATTGCGGGAACGCTTACCGGGCATGTGGTAGGCCGCCTGCCCCGCAGTTGGGCGAGGCGCGTAAGCCTGCACAAGTATCATTGGACTGAGTGAGGGACTCCGGAGTGAATAACAGTACTGCCGATAAATCGGCACAAAAAGGCCTGTGGACCGCCATAGACGGCGCCGCCCTCCTGGCCCGAGGTCTTGTTTACCCCTTCACCACCGCTCGATTCCGTCAAAAAGTTCGATCGTGGTACACCCGTAACCTCTATGAAAAGGCTTTGAAATCAGCGAAATTGCACAAAACTGAACCCGGAATTTTCCCGGATGGTATCAATGTGCTGGGATACCTGACTGCCGAAAGCGGGGTCGGTGAAGGCGCGCGTTCGACAATAAGGGCTGCGCTTGCCGCTGGGATTCCCACCGCCGCAAGGGAAATCCGACGCGGCATTGCAACGCGGCACGGAGAAACAACTCCTGAGGGGGTCCGATCCGGCACACCGTTCCGGGCTAACATTCTTCATGCCAATGCGGATGAAACCCCTGTTGCATTCATGGAACTCGGAGCGGATACGTTCCGCTATCATTTCAATGCCGGATTCTGGTACTGGGAGCAGCCTGCATTCCCTGCCAAATGGGACAGCTCGTTCCTGCCGTTCGACGAAATATGGGTTGCATCCGAGTTCTGCCGTGAAGCCATATCCGCAAGATCTCCTGTTCCTGTCGTGCTCATGCCACCATGTGTCCAGCCGGACACAGGACGGCCATTCGACAGGTCAGGTCATGGTATTAATCCTGACGACTTCCTCTTCCTCATTGTAGCAGACCTTCTGAGCGTTCCGGAGCGGAAGAATATTGAAGCTTCGGTAAACGCTTTCCACTCGGCTTTCCCCGAACCACGCAGCGGCACGGCGCTCGCGATCAAATTAATCAATACGCAACTTAATCGCCGCGCTATAGAACGCATCAGGGAAGCGGCGGGCAACAGCCATTCGATTTTCATACTCGACCGGAATATGGACAGGTCCGAACTGAACGGTCTGTACCAGGCATGCGATTGCGTGGTATCGCTCCATCGCGCGGAGGGGTTCGGACTCACTCTGGCCGAAGGAATGTTCTTCGGGAAACCAGCCCTGGCAACAGGGTGGTCCGGAAACATGGAATTCATGAATTCTGAAAACTCGCTGCCTGTGGATTATAAACTTGTCGAGTTGCACCGCGACACCGGCCCGTATGAACGCGGCTGGAAATGGGCGGAGCCATCGGTGGAACATGCCGCGCATCTCATGCGAGAGGTTGCCTCCAAGAGAGTGTGGAGCCGGAAAATCGGCGAACGGGGCCAGCGCGACATACTGGAACGATTCAGTCCGTCCACTGCCGGCAAAAGGATCGCCGACCACCTGGCAAATTGCCACAAACCGCACGCACAGTCCTGATCGCTCCCATACCCACATACCATACCCTGATTATGAGCGATGTGCCCGCTGCGCTTCAGTGGCGAATTATCTTCCTGCTCGACGTAGCGCTGCGACCTGTACCTGTTTTATAGATAATTATACCCGGCAGATTAGGCCTTTAAGATATGATCCTTCGGGAAATTGAAGTCCCACGGGATGATCTTCCGGCTGTCCCAGCACCCGGATTATCTGTGCGTCACGCCCCGCATCGATCGCTCCGTCCGCGACCACCTTCTGGAACAAATCCGGCGGCATGTGGCCGGAACAGGAAAATGTGCAGAGCACTCCGCCGAGTTTTAACAGCTTGAATGCAAGCAGGTTGATATCCTTGTAGGCGCGACTACCCTTGCCGACCTGACCCGCCGATTCAACAAATTTTGGCGGATCAAGAACAATCATGTCGAACTGCCGCCTCGAATCGCGGAACCTGCGGAGCTTGTCAAATACGTCCCCTTCCACAGGCTCTACTGCCGCCGCATTAAGACCGTTAAGGACAACATTGCGCGCAAGCAATGCCAGCGCAGATGCCGATGAATCAACGCAGGTAACACGAGCGGCGCCGGCCTTGAGAGCGTGGACCGCGAACCCGCCGGTGTAGCAGAAACAGTCCAGCACTTCAGCGCCAGCCGCATATTCGGCGGCAATTTTCCTGTTTTCCCGCTGATCAAGGTAAAAACCTGTTTTCTGCCCGCTCCTGATATCCGCAGCGAACTTGCAGGCGCCATCCCATATTTCAATGCAATCCGGCGGTTCTTTGCCGACAATTATGTGTCCTGATTCAGGCAAGCCCTCCCTGCCCCGCGCATCAGGATCGGAACGGTCCACGATTCCGGCACAGCGCGTGATATCCTGCAAAGCGGCCGTTATATCGGCCCGCATGTACTCGGCGCCGGCGGACAGGAACTGGCACACCAGCCAGTCGGAGTAGCGATCAACTATCAAACCAGGCAACCCGTCAGACTCCGCATTAACAAGACGCATCGCCGTAACACCATTCAAACCGGCGCTCTGTTCCCGCCTTACCGCCGCATCCGCGATCCTGTGTCGGAAAAAAGCCGCATCAATTTCTTCTTCTACATCAAACGACCACACTCGCACCGATATCTGGGAATGCGCCGAATATGCTCCGCGCGCAAGGGACGTTCCATCAGCCGAGAGAACCTGGACAGTCTCGCCATTGGCCGGGTTGCCGACAACCGACTTTATTGCCCCGGAAAATATCCATGGATGACGCCGGAGAGCCGCCCGTTCCCGACCATGACGCAGTATCACTTTTTTCATGCGCGAAATACTGCATCAAGCCGGGAAAATGCGCAAGCGGAGAAGACGTCCGGGAAATACATTATTAGATTGCGTTTGCCCATTCGATTTGGAAATTTACTATTGTGAACAACAACACGCTGCAGATTTCCTGCAACGGACAGAGCTATTCCGCAACCTACACATTCGACGGCACGACCTTTACAACCACATGCAACCCCCCGGTTGTCCCCGCGTTTACCGAAACCGATGTCTGGCGCAAAACCGGAGCAGCAGGAGTGATCCTCGATGCGAAATTGCCCAACGTCCCTCCGGCTGAGTTGCAGTCTTCAGGTACTCTTGGCGCAATGCTGGGTGAATTAATTGAAAACTGAACAAACAGGCTGACCGATCTCCGGTGGTTATGGGACTCGGCCTGAGCAAGCTCAGGCCCATCTACAGCGTCACACACTCGACGATGGCGTCGCGTCTACGTGGCCATACAGTCCAACCAGCCTGAACAATTACGAGAAATATCTTAGGGCCCGGCTTTAGCAGGACGCGCTGCCGAATCGCGCGCGTCGAGGGCGTCAACAAACTTGATCAGGTCCTGGTATATCGGACGCCTGGTCTGCTCATACGCTTCTCCGGCCATAGATCGCACATCATCCCTGATTCGCCTGTATGCCTTGTTGCGCCATCGGTCAGTGAAACGCGTTCCGTTCCGAAGCAGATCCATCAACATGCCCTGTGCACGATCCGCATTGGCAACAAGGTGCTGGACAATCGGCCTTGCCTGTTCAATTTCACCAAACTCATAGGCCCAGGCGATGAAATAAAGCGCGTTAAGACTTGTGTAATCGCGACAGTATGGCGGTTCTTCCCTGCTCCAATAGGGTAATTTGCTATCCATCCCCTGTTTGAAAACCTCCAGCCGCGCCTTGCGCGCGTATTCCGATTCCATGGGCAAAATCAACCCGAGATGGACATAGGAAGACATTTTACTGTTATGCGGACACCGGTCATACGGATAGATGGCTACGAGGCGCTCGACATAACGATCGCTGCCATACACCAGAACCTTGGGAACGTGCAGGAAAATGGCAAGCGTCCCGAACAGCGCAAGAATCCACCACTTGCGTTCCGGAGCCCACTCGAGAACCAGCACCACAGCCGCGCACATGGCCATCATGCCGATTAGCGTGCAGGGTAATTCATCGTTCAACCCCTGTTCAAACAACAAGGTGAAGAAAGACAGGAACGACGCCCACATGACCAGCAGAGCGGCTGACGCCAGCGGCTTGACCGTGCCACGCCATGGCCTGGCTGCAAAGCAAAGCCACAGGAACATGACTGCCGCAGGCAGACTCACCCAGAGGTATCCCATCAGTTTCTGGTGCAGGAACCATCCCAGGTATTCTCCGACCAGTGGATATTTCCCTTCGTTCACATCCGGGTGCACAAGGTATTGCGGGGTATAAACAAGCTGTACAGCCGCCAGTATCGCTCCAAAAAGCGGAGTAAGCCAGAATACGGCGGCCGGTTTTGTAAACAGGCGAAAACCCCACCCAAGCAGCCCGCCCATTCCTTTTTCACCCATGACCCCCGTGATTTTACCGGCGAACCCGCCGCGCGCCATGCACAATGCAACATAATAAGCCGCGGCTGCGGCAAGTAGGGCGAACACAGGATGCGCCCAACATGCCAACCCTGTCATCACAACGCCGACAGCCGCGGCGCCACCCAGCGCGCGGCCTGTTTTTCGATCACACCAGCAGAACCAGATCCACCACAATAACTGCATGAACATAGGGACGCCGTAGCTGTCGTAATGCCCGAGACAGTTGAGCAGCATCGGATTACCCAGCGCCATCATCAGCAACCCAAGCCGGGCAAGCGCCGGTGCGCGCATTTTCCATGCCAGCAAGCCGCAGACCAGCACATAGGCGAATCCTGCCCACATCTCCATGGATACCCATACGGACAAAAGGGATTCCTTGAACACGCTGTCTGCAAGGAATATTCCAAGCTTCAGATGAAACCGACCGGTGCTCCGCATGGTAGACTCGCCATATTCTCCGTCACCGGCGATGGTAGGATACGCCGATATGCAGAAGTAAAACGAAAGGACAGTCAGGACGGCCAACAACGCACCAACCGCGAAGAGAAGCCTGCCGCTTGTCATAAGCCTGTCGCGGAACCTGTAAATCGCCAAGGCTACCGCCATGCAAACCGCAGTCCAGATCATTTGCGCCCCGGGCGAAAAATAAGATGCGTAATCCCATGCGAAAAACGTGTAACTGCGAGGACAGAGTATGTTACTGGCCAACACTACCGCCAGTACCAAAACCGCCAGTACCACAGCCCCGGGCGCCCGGTTTGACGCCGACACGGCAACCGAAATGGGCGCGCTGACGGGCGGAACCTGCCGGAACTTACGGTTGTTACGTTTCTTCGACATTGATCGTTTATCCGAATATCGTACAAGAGAAATCCGATTGTGCGAGTGACTGGCACGTATTGTCAAGCGCCATGCGCATGATGCCAGCAATTCTAATTATGACGTCGAACCCACCCTGTAGAAGCGGCGCCTCCGCCGATTTCCTTGTGTTTTCACACGACGAGGGCGTCGCGTCTACGACAAAAAGCTCCCGTTGTACCCAAAATTAGAATTGCTGGCATGATGCAGGCAGGCATATTGCTCGTGTACGTCAGAAGCAAGCTTCTAGGCGCAGACACAGGCTGCCGGGACAGCAGGTTGCAGTCACCACTTTTTGCGTACTTAATACGTATATTATTTTCAAGTTTAACATTGATTCCCGGCCGGAGTTTTGAGTGAATGTAAGAGTAATTAATGCTGGTAGCAGGTTATAGCACCATCAAAAAGATGGTGCGCCAGCGGGGAGAAGAGGAACAGTATGAGCAAAAGGTTATTCGTGGGTAACATATCGTTTCGTGCCACCGAGGCTGAACTTCAAAGCCTTTTTGAAAAACACGGAAAGGTATTATCGGTAAAGCTCATCTCGGATCGTGAAACCGGAAGGCCGCGCGGGTTTGGTTTCGTTGAAATGGAATCCGCAGATGCCGACAAGGCAATGAAAGCGCTTGACGGTTTCGATGTTCAGGGCCGCCAGCTTCGAGTGAACGAAGCAAGGGAAAAGACCGACGGTCCGCCTTCGCGCCGGTAGACTACGGCTGCGTTCAAAAACCCCGCTTCTGCAATTCCAGACTCAACTCCTCCTGGAAGGCCTTAAGGTCTTCCTGGGAAGGGCGGTAATTCTTCTGGTCGGCGCTTAAACCCAGCCTGCCATAGTTATCGAGCATCCACGTCGCTTTAGTGCCGTCGCTGAATCGAACCGAACCGCTGACAACAGAGCCAGGCTTGGTAATACGATCCACCTCCACTGATACGCCAGACGCACCGGTCGGGGCTTGATCGTGTAAATCATTATCCGCGGCATCCTCTTCCGGGTATTCCCGGGCAACCGGAGTGCCGGCACCCGCCGCAGGAATCGCCAGACTGGCTGCATCACGCTTTGCCTCTTTGTCCTTCAACTTGAGCTTCAGGTCGTCCACGAGAAATCGGACATCCATATAAGTCATGATAATTCGCATTTCGGCTGTAATCTTCTTCTGTATTTCAGACAGGCCGAGCCCCTGCCCCACCCAATCCGCAACCTGGTTTTTCTGTTCGCTGGTAAGTTCCATTTTCATTCTCCGGTACATTTCACACATGTCAGACAAATATGCCCGCAACATTCAGCCAATACATCAGAAACAGTGCACACTTCATAAGAGGACCTGCCATGAAAGTCAATGCCGCAAATAGCATACCTGCCTGAGTCGCTCATCATTGGGGACGGCCGGATGAAAAAGCCGGTGGCAGTTCTCCGGCAACAACCTCTTTAATTCTATCAAGCCCCTTCAAGTGTGAAAGCGCCCGATGCATCATTACAACCGCTGGATCAATATATGCGGCAAACCGGGCAGTAGCAGGCTGGTCAGCCAACCGCCCGAAAGCACCCAATGCCTGCGCAAGCCGTTCTACCGCGCCATACCAGAACGAATCCTCAGTGATTCTCGAATGAGAACATCTGTTCCTATAGTAATCAAGCAGTTCTATCTGGGCATCTTCGTCAAGCATCACATAGGGATCGCACAACAACGAAGCGATATCATAAACAGCCGGGCCGGCTCGCATTCCCTGAAAATCTATCAGGTACGGTTTGCCTCCATGCCACAGCACATTGCTTGACTGGAAATCCCTGTGAACAAGCACTCGCGGCTGATTGAGCAAAGCAGATGAAACCTTGCGCAGATCTTCCATGACCTGTTTAATTACCGCAGGTTTTAACTTCAGTCGTTCAGTAAGATAATATCGCTCCATCAGTCCGCGCTCCCACTTGTACATTCTGGAGCAGAACGGCGGTTCCATGTCCGGCAAGTCGCGCTGCGACCGGGATGATACCGGAATATGCAGGCGCAATGCGCAATCGAGCACCCGGCGATAACAATTGAGCAACCCGGTCCGTGAAAGCGATGGCGCCATGGCTTCAAGAGATGCGCTTCCCAGATACTCCATAACCATGATCCTGTCGGTTGGAATATCAGCAAGAATTGATGGCACGGCAACGCCGAGCTGCCGGAGAAATACCGCATGGCCCGCATATCGCGCATTTTCAGGCCTGGCAGTTCCATATTTCATCAGAACAGCCCTTTTCCGTTCGTTGAACAACAGCGTGAACGCCCGATCCGAGCCACGTTCGGGCATTAACTGGGCAGCAACCCTGCCGCGGCTCCATCCGAGTCGATCCAGTGCGCGCGCAACCGTCTTGACATCCGTCAGGACATCCGCGCGAACAACAACACCGTCCGCACTTCCCCCGATTTTCACATCCCTGGCAGCTATCGCACCTGTGAGGCGACTCCCGGATTTTATCCAGGCGCCATCCCAGAGGACTGAATTTTCAAGGCGAGAACCGGGCTCCACAATAGCCGTATCAGCAATGGATGCAAAACCATGAACTACGACCTTCCGCCGGGTCAATTCGCGGTTTTTTCGCAACGACGCGGGATTGAACAAGCACGCGCCCGGCTCCCGGTTTTTCCATGAGTGCATGACTGCAGCATGAGTTTCGATATAGGTATCGGGAGTACCCAGATCGGACCAGAATGAATCCTGAACGACAACTCCGGCAACCGTCCTGCCTGCCGACATTGCTTTCTCATAGGCTGTAATTACTCCGGAAAATCCAGTCGGCGGCAGGTAACCCATCAATTCAGGAGCGACAAGCTGTAAACCGCAGAAAGTGAACCCACCCCGGCAACCGGCTGTTCCGCCACGGAATGAAATAATACGTCCACCGGCTGCTTCGACCGTTCGAGGACCCTTGCGCGGGTCAAGCCAGAGCACTGCAACAGGATCCGTGCGTCGGAACGACTCAACAAAAGGCTCGGCCTGGACATCGGCTGCAATGTCAGTATTCGCCACCCAGAACGGATCGTTTCCAACAAACCATTCAGCCTTCCGCAATGCGCCGCCGGTTCCGAGTATTTCAGGTTCAAACGACATGTTAATCCGGACGCCGCCACCTGTTTGCGATCTCAGATATCGCATCATGTCATCCGCGCGGTGGTGAAGATTCACCAGAACCTCGCGCACGCCCCAGCGAATCATCATTGTGATCAAATGGCCGACCAGCGGCTTGCCCCAAAGCGGCATCAAAGCTTTCGGCAGATCATATGAAAGCGGGCGCATGCGGGTTCCGAACCCGGCGGCCAGCAGAATCGCTTTTCGCGGCGCTTTCAAGACGCTGGTTCCTTTTTGTATAACAGGCATTCCCGGCGAGAAGCCTCGAAACGGCTGATATCGCGCTTCCATCCGGCTGCAATACGCAAAGCAGGCTCACGGTCCATGAGAGCCAGTCGTACAGCGTCGGTCCCGAACAGCTTGTCAAAAAAGTCCGGGCGCGAGTTTTTCTTTTTCCACACCCTGGCTATCCCGTAAATATCCTGCAGGCAGGCGACAATTGAGACGGCAGTAAGCACTGGGCGAAAGCGATGCGTATCGGTAACCGTCATTCGTACCCCGCTCAAGAGGCCGGCCGGATTCTCATTGGGCCGCGGCGCATACATGTGAAAATGGAACCTCACGGCCGGAAGTTTTAAACTTTCCAGCGCCTCGACAACAGCCTCTCCCCTTATCCATTCCCCGCCGAAAACCTGGAAAGCCAGGTTGGTGCCACGACCATGATCGACAGAGGAAAGAGCCTCAAAACATACCGTTGCAGGATAACAAACCGCTGATTCCCAGGACCGTATGCCCGGGGAAGGCGGAATCCATGGCGGCCATGCCGCGCCTCTCGACCGGTCCCTGTGATAACCGGCCATGGGTGCAACGCGAAGCTTGAGGTTAAGACCAAGTTCCTTCTTAAGCCAGAGCGCGGTCTCGCCGGGAGTCATCGCGTACACCAGAGGAGACGGAATCATTCCGACGAAACTGGAGAATCCGGGACAAAGGACAGGCCCGTCTGCCATCGCCGGCAAAGGCACCGGCCTGTCTGCAACAACCACCTCCCTGCCGGATTCGGCACATGCTTCAAGCACATGACGAAGCGTTGAAACATATGTGTAGCACCTTACGCCGATATCCTGCATGTCAAACACAACTGTGTCGATATTCCGGAGGACTTCCCTTGAAGGCCTTGCCGCCGTACCATAGAGCGAATACACAGGAATGCCCAGAACCGGATGTTTGCCATCGGCCTGCGACTCGCCAGGACCGCCAGCTCCGAAATATCCATGCTCAGGACCGAAAATGCAGGAAAGCCGGGTCTTCCGGCATGATAGAAAACGGGAAACAGAGGCGGTTCCATCGGCATCTACCGCAGCCTGATGGCTTACGAGGCCCAATCGTCTACCTTCAAGCCAGCGGCCGTAACGAGACAACAAAACGTCCGCTCCAGTCAAAAAACGTTCCCGCACTGACAGCCCTATCAAATTGAAAACCTGTGCGTCGGCGGACGATCAAGGGAGGACACCGCTTTCGGCTGGCCACCCTTTCCCGGGTCCTGGCCCTGCTCCGCTTGATCCTGTTTGCCAATGTATGACGCGATGGCCTGTGACAACTCCTCCACCCGGAAGGGTTTTGGTATAAAATCAAGAGCACCCTGCTGCATGCATTCCACAGCGGTCTTATCCGCGGCAAAGCCGGAAACGACAATCAATCGAATTTCCGGATTAATTTTCTTCATCTCAATGAAAGCTGTCCGCCCGTCCATATTGGGCATGACGAGGTCCATTATCACCATGTCAATATCCTTGTGGTGCTCCCGGTAGAACTCCACGGCTTTTGCACCGTCGGAACAGACCGAAACATGGTACCCGAGCCTGGTAAGAGCCTTGGACGTAAAAGTCCTGACGACATCTTCATCGTCAACGAGGAGAATACGGCCCTTCCCGTGAACTATTTCCGCAGCTTTTTGCAATTCATTCTCCGATATCTTTCTCCCGACTGAAGGAAGAATAATTGAAAACGTAGTGCCCTTCCCGAGTTCAGTGGCGACTTCCACTGCCCCATGATGATTCTTCATGCAGCCATATACTGCGGCCAACCCTAAACCAGTGCCTTTTCCGGCTTTCTTAGTCGTAAAAAACGGCTCAAACAACCTGGCTTGCACATTCTTCGACATTCCGACACCACTATCGGAAACCCTCAATTCAAGATATTCGCCAGGAACAATGTCATATGACCGCTTTCGGCACATTTCCTTGTCCACGGCAACCATGCGGGTGGAGAATGTCATCACCCCGCCTTCCGGCATCGCATCGCGAGCATTGACGCCCAGATTCAACATCGCGCTCTGAAGCTGCGACGGGTCGCCCATGATCACGGGTTTCTCCGCCTGCAGGTCGGTCTTGATCTCTATCAACCGGTCAATGCTGTGCCCCAGAAGACTCACAACCTCCTTGACAGTCTCATGAACATCCACGGGCACGATCTGGAATTTACCCTTTCTTGCATACGCGAGCAGCTGCTTAGTAAGTTCACCGGCGCGTTTTGCGGCATTTACAATTTCCGTGAGCAACACCCCGTTTTCAGACTGTTTGCCCAGCTCCATCTGGATAAGCTGGGCATTACCGAGAATCGGGGTCAGAATATTGTTAAAATCGTGAGCCACTCCGCCGGCCAGCTGTCCCATTGCCTCCAGTTTCTGCGATTGCCTTATCTGCTCATCAAGCCGCTGACGCTCCTCTTCAAGAGCCATTTTCTCGGTTGCATCAAAAAACATCATTGCAACCCTGCCGTCTTCAATAATTGAAGCGCGGAAATCAACCCTGATCGTCGAACCGTTGCGTACGCGAACGGACAGCGTAAATCCGCCATCCTTGAAAGATTCTTTTGCGAGAATTGTCCAGCGCTGCACAACACGATCACGGTATTCCGGATCAGGGAAGATAATTTCCCACATGTTTGCAAGAGTCTTGATTTCTTCGGCCGCATAACCGAGAATGCGGCTACCCGCATCGTTGAGATAAATGACCTCGGCTTTGGAACCGGATCCATTAAGCACAAGAACGCCGTACGGGGCGCCCTGAACAAGGGACAGTAATCCCTGTTTTTCGCTTTCCGCATCGTCCTTCTGCTGCTTCAGGGCGGCCATATTGCGCTCGACGTCGCCCACCACGGCGATTGTCCTCTTCGTTATCTGCCTAAGCATGAACACTCTGGCCAGGACTAGCAAAAGCACAACAGCAACAGCGATCGCCACCACAACACCAACTCGCTTAATCCTATTAGGACCGCCAAGAGACTGGCCGGAAATCCATTTTTTTTCCAAAGCGGCAAAACGACCTTTCGTCTGCAATCCGCTCAGGCCGCTGCTCAACGCGTTGCACAATGCAACATTGCCCTTTTTAACTGCAAAACCGTATTCAGCGCGGAAAATCGGCGCGCCAATCGCTGTAATTTTGTTCCATCCTGTTTTTTCCGCCAGCGCTGAACCTGCGTCCGAAGGAAGGACAGCGCAATCTGCGCCTCCTGCTACCAGCAGCTTGAATGCGTCATCAGGACTTGGAACAACGGAAATTCGTTCTGTAATGCGGTTCTTTTTTACGTATTCCCAAGCGGGTCCGCTCTCTGTCACAATAACACGGACACCCTGTATATCGGCAGGCGATTTGATTCCCGACCCGGCCGGCGCAAAAATGGAATGTTGAACTACCAGATAGGGAGTTGCAAAATCGCAACTGGCGTCATACTCATCCGTTCTGTATGCACCCGCGATTACCTGGACAGTACCTTCTTGAAGATCCCTGAGGAGTTCCTGTCGAGTTCCGGACCGGATCCCGGACACCTCCACGCCTGCTTCATAAGCTGTCGCGAGTATGAGATCTACATCGAAACCAGCAATGCGGCCCTTTTCATTGATAAAATGATACGGCTCGTTCCGATATTCGCAACCGACAACCAATTTCGGCCGTCCCGATGATCCAGGCGCAGACACTGTCGTCTGCGAAAAACAAACCGCAGCCCGGGCGGCAATTAGAACACATGAAACCAATATTGTAGATAAGTATCTGCGCACAGGGTTATTTCCCGGCACTTTCACCACAATCGTAATTAAACGTAAGCACAAGTATTTTCATGAATAACTGTATAACATACGAAAATAACATTATATTTTTCAAAAGACAACTGGCAACTGATTCTAATAAGGGCGCGAAGCTCACAAATGCCTGTTCCGCAGGAGAACAAAGAAAAGCGGACAGGATGCCCCTCATGCGCCTTGCGGCTCAGGGGTCGAGCCAAGATTAGAACAAAACCGCCTACTGAAGTGGCATACACCTTTGTGGTCGTAAATGCCGTCCTTGACACGACCGTGCGAGAACCTGATAATATCGCCCCATGACTATTTCAATGTTTCAGATTGGTGCGGCGGGAGTGGATGTTAACGCTGTGATAAAAGACATAGAGGAAACCGTAGCCAGGAAAAGCGCCGATGGTTCATATGCTGACGCCAGGGTTGCGCGGGCAGAGCGGACGAATCTGGCAAATCTTACGGACGATCAGTTCCTTGAATACTATATTGGATGTCTCCGGGATGCCGCTTATGTCGACATATCCGATTTTGACATCCGGGAACGGAGGGCATTCCTGCCCGGAGTGCTCGTAGCAATCAAACGTTCGATATGGAAGGGCCTGAAATTCTACACATATCGCCTCTGGTCCCAGCAAAACGAAGTAAACGGGCTCCTGCTTTCGGCCGTGGAAACAATAGATGGCCGTTACAGGGAGAAAATACAGGATCTGGAAGTCAGGATAGCAAGGTTGGAAAAATGCAATCCGCCAAAAGAATAGCCTTCATAGCTCCGCGTTTTTCCGAAGGCGACACTATCGGCGGAGCCGAGACACTGATAAAGAACCTTGCCATGCGGACCGCCGAAGCCGGCCATGACACGATTCTTCTGACCACGTGCGCGAAGAATCATTTCACATGGGCAAACGACCTTCCCCCGGGTGAACGCGTCTTCGGAAAACTCAAAGTGCGGTTTTTTTCCGTGGATTCGGATCGGAACATTCCTGCATTCCTCGCGGTACAGGAAGTCATCAGCCGCGGCAGCAAGGTTTCAAGGCAGGAGGAATTGACATGGCTATCTAACAGCGTAAACAGCCGGGAGATGTATGACTATCTGCGTGTCCATGGCGGCAGCTTCGATCGCATTGTCGCGGGCCCATACCTGTTCGGAGTCACTTATTTCGCATCCAAGATCCATCCGGACCGCACCATGCTTGTTCCCTGTCTCCATGACGAGCCGTTCGCATACCTTGCGGAAATCGCCGACATGTTCCGTGGAGTAGCCGGCTGCATGTTCAACACCGAACCGGAAAGGGATCTCGCAGTGCGCCTTTACGATCTTCCCGCCGGCCATTGTCACGTTGTTGGGATGGGGCTGGAGGATTTTGCCTCCGATCCGAATATATTCGCGGCTAAACGGAAAATAGGATGCCCCTATGTTATTTACAGCGGGCGGCGCGAACCGCTGAAGGGAATTCCCACGCTGCTGGATTATATCCTAGCTTTCCGACTCCGAACCGGCAGAAACATCAAACTGGTCGTGACCGGCAGTGGACCGATGGACATTCCCTCGGGATTGGCCGGGCACGTGGTGGATACAGGGTTCCTGCCGGAGGCTGAAAAACGAAACGCCATGGCCGGAGCGATCGCATTCTGCCATCCCTCGCGCAACGAGAGTCTCAGCATCGTGCTGCTTGAATCATGGCTTGCGCGCACTCCGGCGCTGGTAACCGCCAGAAGCGACGTACTGCGCTACCAGTGCAGGAAAAGTAACGGAGGGCTCTGGTTCAACTCATACCCTGAATTCGAGGAAGAACTCTCCTTGCTTCTCGACAACCCGGAACTGTGCAGAACACTGGGCGAACAGGGGCGGGAATATGTACTCAGGGAATATTCATGGGAACGGGTCGAAAAACGTCTTTTCGGCTCGCTTTCATAAAACGATGCTGGAGGCGATCGCGTGATGAACAAGCCCGGGGATGACAAGAAGCCGGACACAAATCTCGCTCGCGGATTGATACACAACCAGGCTCTTTCGCTGGGTACCACCGTGGCAGTAGGAGTGATCGTAATCGTCCTGCCCGGTTACCTGATGGACCGGCGGACCGGAAACGGTTTTAAGTGGACCATGGTCTGCCTTGTTCTCGGAATTTTGTACGCCGGTTACGAAGTATGGAAAGCTGTACGCTGGCTAAACAGGCAGCCTCCGGAAAAACCGCACAACGACGATTCTCACTAAAAGGCAGATCGATATGACTGCAGACACTCCGGCGGTTGAAAGACACATCAATCGCAGGATTTTGCTTATATCCTGCGCCCTATCAACCATTCTCATCGGCGCCCTCACCTTGACGGCAATTGCTCTTGCCCCGAACCGGGAATGGAAGGCAGCCATGCCGGACGGTTTTCTTCTGGCCGCAGCAAATAATGTTGCGGCGTTCACGGTTATAGCCCTTGCCCTCGGACGAAGCCGTAAATCGTTCATGACAATCATCTGTCTCGGCAACGGCCTGCGCATTGCGGCGGTTCTTTGCATTCTCGCGGCCGTAAACATGACTGCAAATCCCTATTTTATTCCATTTGCTTCCGCGACAATTGCAGGTTATTTTATCACATTATGTTTCGAAGTAATGGGAATGCATATTGTTTCGACGGGGATTGCTATCCGAAGGACCAGAACATATGACCAATATCGTTGAGGCGGCGGGCAGCATGCTTAATCGCAAACTGGAATCCGCCGGCAGTTTTGCCATGCACCATGTGGCCGATTCCCACGAAATAAGCCTGCCTTACCTGACCGTCCACCTGCCAAAATGGTTGAGCGGGCATGCGCTGATGATCGTCATGTCCGCATTCCTTACGGTACTGATTTTCGGTGTACTGTACCGCCGGAAACAAGCCCGATCAGAAATGACCGTCCCAACCGGTTTCTCGGGCATGATAGAGGCATTCGTCGTTTTCGTTCGCGATGAAATCGCGGTGCGTTTCATGGGGCACGAATGGGGGGTGAAATTGACTCCCGCCCTGTGCTCGTTTTTCTCGTTCATTCTCGTGGCCAACCTTGTGAGCCTGATTCCTTCCGTACCTGCTGCCACAGCCGATATGGGCGTAACCGGAGCTCTGGCTGCCATATCGCTTGCATTCATGTTATTCGGAGGCATTTACGCGGTTGGATTCGTCGGATTTCTCAAAGGTTTCATGCCGCCGGGACTCCCCCTGCCATTGCAACTGGCTTTGTTGCCCCTTGAATTCTTCAGCATGCTGGTAAAGTGTATAGCGCTGATGATACGTTTGTTCGCAAACATGCTGGCTGGACATCTTTCGCTGTTTCTTTTCGCAGGAGTGGTAATTGCCTTCGGAATACTCGCAGCTCCACTGTTACTTCTTGTTCTATTTGTCTATTTCATGGAACTGTTTTTCGCAGTACTCCAGGCATACATATTCACCCTGTTGTCGGCAGTGTTCATAGGACAACGCCTGCACCCTGAACATTAAACCCGGAGCTGCAAATCACAGCTTGCAGCAATCCTCGAATTCTGGTAACCACATGCGCCATGGAACATCTTATTTACAGGCATAACGAGTTGTCTATCGATGCGGTTCCGGTTCGAAAACTCGCGGACCGGTTCGGCACCCCGCTTTACGTGTACAGCGGAAATCATATCCGAAGGCAGTTCCAATCACTGGCCGATGCGATGCGCCCGTTGCGTCCGTTGATCTGCTACTCAATGAAGGCCAACTCCAACCGCTCTATCCTGAAAATGCTCGCCAAACTCGGCGCGGGATTCGATATCGTTTCCGGTGGCGAACTTTATCTTGCGTTGAGGGCCGGGGCTGCCCCATCCAATATCGTTTTTGCCGGGGTTGGGAAAACCACCGATGAAATTGAATTCGCCCTGCGTAAACGAATTCTCTTCTTTACGGTCGAGTCGGAACCTGAGGCGGAACGGATTTCCCGGTGCGCAGCGCGACTGCGTACAAAAGCGCGTATCGCGTTCAGGGCCAATCCTGACGTTGACGCGAAAACCCACAAGCACATTACAACCGGTAAGAAGGAAAACAAATTCGGCCTTGATTTGGCTCGGATAGAAGTGTTTTACCGGAACGCGTCCAGATTGCCGGGCATTGAAATATCCGGTATTCACATGCACATCGGTTCACAGATACTTTCCGCACAGCCCTTTGCGGACGCGTTGCGTAAAATCGCACCGGTTTGCGAATCGCTGAAGAAACAATATGGTGACTCTTTCCGATTCCTGGACATCGGAGGCGGCATAGGCATCCAGTACGGAGCAACGCAGGCACGGCTCCAGCCGACGGCTTATGCAACCAGGGTTTTACCGATTCTGAAGAGACTGGGTCTTTCCGTAGTCATGGAGCCGGGGCGTTTCCTTGTCGGGAACGCCGGCATTCTTGTATGCAGGACCCAGTACATCAAGGAATCCGGGAACAAAACTTTCATTATCGCAGACGCTGGAATGAACGACCTTATAAGGCCGTCCCTTTACGATGCGTTTCACGAAATAATGCCGGTGCATAAAACGAGTCGCCGGGTACATGGCGACCTGGTCGGCCCGATCTGCGAATCCGGCGATTACATGGCACTTGACAGGAATCTACCGGCCGTGAAAGAAGGAGACTTGCTGGCCATCTGCTCCGCGGGCGCCTATGGCTTCTCAATGTCGTCAAATTATAACAGCAGGCCAAGGGCAGCTGAAATCCTGATCCATGGCCGCAAAGCGATTCTAGTGCGGAAAAGGGAAACATGGCAGGACCTGGGGAGGAAAGACTGAATGCTCACCGGCACATATACGGCTCTTGTAACACCATTCGATAAAAAGGGACGGGTTGATTTCGGGAAATTCCGCGAGCTGATCGACTTGCAGGCCGCTGCAGGAATTAACGGCATAGCGCCGGTAGGAACAACTGGGGAATCCCCCACCATTTCTTACGAAGAACACAAAAAGGTGATAGAGGCAGCGGTCCAGGCTGCACGAGGACGGATGAAAGTCATCGCGGGCACCGGCGCAAATTCGACTGCCGAGGCGCTTGAGCTTACAGAACACGCCCGGGATTGCGGCGCCGATGCAACGTTACAGGTGACGCCTTACTACAACAAACCGAACCAGGAAGGTCTGGTTAAACATTTTTCAACGATAGCGGACCTCGGACTGCCGGTCGTGCTTTACAATGTTCCGGGCAGGACCGGGAGGGAGATTTCCGTAGATACAGTGATCCGGCTGTCCTCACATCCCGGCATCGTCGCGGTTAAAGAAGCTGCGGGCAGTGTCGAGCGGGTCAGCGCCATTGCAAGCCGGTGCAAGATCGCCGTGTTAAGCGGTGATGATTCGCTTACCCTTCCGATGATCGCCGTCGGCGCATGCGGGGTAATCAGCGTCGCTTCCAATGTGGTTCCGGAGGCCGTTGTAAAGATGGTCCGCCTCGCCATGAAAGGCTCGTTTGCCGACGCGAGGAAACTGCACCACAAGTATTACCGGCTGTTCTGCGACCTGTTTATTGACACCAATCCGATCCCGGTAAAGGCCGCAATGGCCATGATGGGTATGATCGAGGAAACGTACAGGCTTCCTCTTTGCTCCATCGGAAAGGCGGAGCGGAAACGGTTGGCGGAATGCCTGAAGGAGTTGAAGCTTATATGACACGAATCGCCATAGCCGGCGCTGCCGGAAGAATGGGCTGCGCCATAGTGCGGTGTTCCCGCAAGTTCGATGGGATTCGGCTGGTCGCGGCAATTGAATATCCCGGCTGCCCCGCGCTTGGTCAAGATTCGGGTGTAACCGCGGGAATCGGCGAGACCGGTGCGCGAATAGGCCTGCTGAAGGATTTACCCGCAGACACGGATGTGCTTATTGATTTCAGCGCAGCGTCCGCCGCACCGGAAAATGTAAAAGAGGCGGCTTCGCGCGGCATCGCGGTTGTGCTCGGCACAACAGGGCTGGATAATTCAGGGAAAGACACCGTGACTAAGGCGGCGAAAAAGATTCCAATCGTGTGGGCTCCGAATATGAGTCTCGGGGTGAACATACTGTTCTCGCTGGCGCGGCGTACCGCGGAAATACTCGGGACCGAATATGACGTGGAAATCGTCGAGGCTCATCACAAGCACAAGAAAGACGCTCCAAGCGGAACGGCCCTGCGCCTTGCCGAAGAAATTGCGTACGGAAGAAAGCAAAAACCTGAAAAAGTGACGGTTCACGGCAGGAGCGGTATCACAGGCGAACGGCCAAAGGGACAAATCGGAATTCACGCGGTCCGCATGGGCGACGTGATCGGCGATCATACCGTGACTTTTGCGATTGAAGGAGAGCGTATCAACCTTGCTCACATGGCAACCAGCAGGGATGCTTTTGCCATGGGTGCGCTCCATGCTGCCGCCTGGGTGGCCAACAAGAGACCGGCAATATACGACATGCAGAACGTACTGGGCCTCGCGTAACAGATCAGTCCGATTTACTGCCCTGATTTTCCCAGGCTGGCATCGAGTTCCACTGGAACAGAGAACTGGCCTTCGATTTTCGCACGCATCCCGCTCAAATCCATATTCTTTATCACTGCAAAAACAATTTCAAGATCCACAAGCCTGCCGGACTCAAGCAGGCCGGTAAATCCCTTTATTTCCTGACACGTCCGATTCCACGGGCGCATGGGCATGGTTGCCGCGCTGAACACCGGCTTGCCGCTTTTATCGTTCAGCAAATACGGTCCCCTGTATTCGTCCTGACGCACCAGCCACTGCGGCTTGAAGATGTACATCGCATTATTGGTAAGGCAAAAAGCATTCAGATCGAACATCATGTATTGGCCGGTCAACTGCTTCCGCTCGGAATCCCCGATCAAAAGTGTGTTCCCTATAAACGGCACACGATCCGCCTGTGTTTTGCGGATCGCCGCCAGTTTGTCGATTGCGTTGGGGTCGGCTGAAAGAGCGGCAAGGCGGCACTTAAGCAAAACCAGACGGTATCCGACAGGAGGAGTTTTGGTAACCATCATATTGTCCACGCGTTCCGTATATGACGCGGAAATATCCTTGCCTTCGGAGGTTCCATAAAGAGTGCAGTTCGTCAGCAACCAAACCAGACCTGCAAAGTCAGGCGCAAGCGGCACCTCCGGCGCGGTCATCTCCGGAGCAGGCGGATTCGCCGCCGCTTTTTCCGCAGCTTCACGCTCTCGTTCTTTTTCCGCTCGGATTTCGTCGAGATAGGACTGGTCGCCCGCAGAAAGATCCGCGCGCTTGATCTGCATCATGCGCCCGTCCGGCATTTTCAGGCGAACAACCTCATCTTTCTCATCCGCCAGGATTGCCGTAATGGCATTCCCTCCCTTGGCGGACGTCCAGACACGGTATGACACATCCTTTGCGACAACCGGAATAACAGGAAATGAAACAAAGAAAACAATCGCTGCACATACGGTAAAAAGGCATAATCCTGCATCTTCCTGACCCGAACCGCGGAATTTGCATCGAAGACAAAACATCAGCTACCTCCACACCATCATTGACGCAACTAATAAAGCTGGCATACTATTTTGCACATCGAAATGCAATAGTAATTCGTTACTTAAGAAAGACATACTGTACAAAATTACGAGGTTTTGAGGATATATGAAGTGCACAAGCACAACAACCGGAATGGAACCCGGCTCTGCAGGTTTTCTGCCTGTCGAGGCAATTTCCGATCTCAACAGCAAACGCCGCCGGAAACTCATGGTCCGGTCAGCGGAATCCTATGACAATGTCCGTCCCCTCGTGGATGGGATCCTGCGAAACATCATGACGCACGGCGACAAGGCTCTGATTGAATACACGCGAAAATTCGACCGGGTGGCGCTGGAGCGATCTCGAATAGTGGTTTCAGAGCGTGAAATCAAGGCAGCAGTGCGCCTGGTTCGCAACAAATATCCCGGCTTGCTCCCGGCCATGGCGACAACCCGGAATTGCATTGCCGGCTTTCACAGAGGCGAGCTGAGTCGAATCAAGCAACCGGCCTCCGGATGGAAAAAGTCCATTGAGTTCAAGAAGAATAGCATACTGAATGTCGGCCAGGTGCGACGACCCCTCCAAACCGTCGGCGTGTATGTGCCGGGGGGGAATGCAGTCCTGGTGACCACGGCTCTTATGACTGTTGTTCCCGCCAAACTGGCCGGCGTCGATCAAGTAATCCTTGCGACCCCCCCAAGCAGGAAGGGAGATATCGATCCGAGGATCATTGCCGCTGCCAACCTGGCCGGAGCCGACATGATTATCCGGGCCGGCGGCGCACAGGCCATTGCGGCCATGGCGTGCGGCACCGAATCGGTGCCCAGGGTCGATAAAATTGTCGGACCTGGCAACATATTCGTGGCAGCGGCCAAGGCGCTTGTTGCAAACATGGGATTATGCGCGATTGATTTTCCTGCCGGGCCGAGCGAAGTGCTTATTCTGGCAGATGATACAGCCAGGGCGGATTTCGTAGCAAGGGACTTGTTGTCACAGGCCGAGCATGACGCCAATGCCTGCTCGGTTCTTGTTACTACTTCGCGCAAACTGGCCGTGGCAGTGCGTGGCGCAATAGTGAAAGAATTAGCCGCGTCTCCCTCGATCGCCGGTCAATCCCTGTCACGATACGGCGCCCTGCTTGTGGCTGATACCATGACCGAGGCGGTTGATTTCGCAAACAGCTTTGCGCCCGAGCATCTTGAGATTATGACAAGGAATCCACGACAGATTCTTGGCAAAATCAGGAATGCGGGTGGTATTTTCCTCGGGCACAATACACCTACAGCTATCGGTGACTACGTTTGTCCGAATCACGTTCTGCCGACAGGCGGCGCCGCGCGGTTCACGTCAGGATTGAGCGTGGACCAGTTCATGAAGAAACCGGCGGTTCTCGAAGCTTCAACCGGCGCACTTAAGGCGCTTGATTCGCTCGTCGAGATACTTTCGAAAGCCGAAGGTCTTTACGAACAGCACGGAAGGTCTGTGCATATTCGGGCAATGGCACGGTAAAACAACGCGGTATACAGGCAGGACGCCGCTTACTTGCGCTTTCCAGAAACGCGTTCCGCATTCTTTAAGGCAAAATCCGCGTATAGTACTGTGTGATCCGATGGTTTCTGAGCCCGACGCGGTTCGAGGTCTATTTCACATGCAACAGAGTCCACGGCAAGCGGTTTAGTGGCCATGATGTGATCCACCCGCCAGCCCATGCGCCGTTCCAGGGCATCGGGAACGCGATAATCGAAAAAAGTATATTGCCCGGGCTCCGGGTGGTGCTTTCTGAAAACGTCCGTGAAACCGAAAGTAAGAACACGTTCGAAAGCATTCCTGACATCGGCATGGTAACAAACATGCCCTGCCTGCTCGCCAGGGTTGTGGACATCGTCATTCCCCGGCGCGACATTCATGTCACCAACCCATACGACCTTGTCACCGCTTTTGAAATGACGGTTGAAATAGGCCCGCAAGCGGACCAGCCAGTCAAGTTTGTACCGATACATTTCATGGTCAATCGCACGCCCCTGCGGAACATAAGTGTTGACTACGGAAACGCCGTCGACACGAACGCAAATCAGCCTGGTCTCATCAGCCTGAAAACCGTCGTCCAGTCCGTAACTTACGAAATCCGGTTCGGCCAGTGTGGCAATCGCAACTCCGTTGTAGGATTTCTGACCCTTGAACGAGACCCGGTAACCCGCTTCTTGAAAAGCCGCGGCAGGAAACTGATCGTCTGTTACCTTTGTCTCCTGCATGCAGAAAACATCGGGCTTGTGACCGGCAAGCCATCCCCGCACAATGTCAAGGCGGGACCGGACCGAATTCACGTTGAATGTGGCAATGCGCATACGGATTTCCTGAAAATCCGAGTGATCGGAAATGCCTTTCTTACGGGGATGTGATCGTTCCCTGGAAAACATGGACCGCAGGACCAAGAAGAGTCACATCGGCAACGCCTCCGGGCAAACTCCTGTAGTCGACAATCAGGACATCTCCATGCGCGCATGTAACTTTTACCGGCGGCTTTACCCTGCCCATCCTGCCTGCAACAAGCGCGGAAGCTACAATCCCAGTGCCGCATGCCAGTGTTTCGCCTTCCACTCCCCGTTCGTAAGTACGGATTTTCAGCGAATTCCTGCCTGTCACAGATATGAAATTGGCGTTCGTTCCGGCAGGTGCAAAATCTTTGTGATACCTGATTCCGGCGCCAAGATTCCGGACATCAGTTCCACCAAGGTTCCGGACTTCGACGACAACATGAGGCACCCCGCTGTTAACAAAGCCATACGCCAGCTTTTCCCCGTTGACTTTAACGGTCTTGCCAAGCCGCCAGTCCACGGGATCGGTCATGCGCAGTTTCACGGAATCGCCCGAATGCCCGGCATGAAGGATTCCGGCCAGAGTTTCGATTCGCATCCGGGCCGGAGCTGCGCCGATCTCGTGCGCAAGACGCGCGACACAACGCGCGCCGTTTCCGCACATTTCGACCTCGCTTCCGTCAGGGTTGAAGAATCGCATTCGAAAATCGGCTTTCCGGGACTTCTGTATCAGGATTATACCCTCGCAGCCAACACCGGTACGCCGGTCGGCGATCTCTGCAATCCAGGACCTGTTGCGAACGGGAAATACAGCTTTCCTGTCGTCTACCATCACAAAATCGTTCCCCGCCCCATGCATTTTCCAGAATTGAATTATTCGCGTCATTATTCTTCCCCGAGTAAAGAAATATAGTCGGATAGTATAGCAAGCGCCTCTTCCAATACAACATCTGGAACAGTTTCCTTGACGCCGGATTTTTCAAGGAGAGATTTAACTTCAGCCGCCTGCATCGCGCCAAGCTTGATTTCCTCCCGAGCCTGAGTTTCCCTGTTGTTGATATCCAGCGTCACAGTTGAATCAGCCTGTCGCAACTTTAATTCGTCAATCAGCCGTTCGCGCGCAACAAATATGGCGCTATTGTTCCGCCGATCCAGGGACATGACATTGAGACGGGCGATTATCGGCTTAAGATCGCGAATCGCCTGGTTCTGCCTGCTTGAAATGCGCCAGAATAACAACCCGTTCAGCGAGCCGCTCGAAGAAGACCGTTCAAAATCAACGGGGGCAATCCTTGACCATGGCAATGCACAATCCAGGTATTCCTCGCCGACTTCCATTACATCAAGCGGTGATCGCACAATAATATCTGACGCAACACCCTTTATCTGGGTGGAATCGCCGGTAAACCTGTAGAAACCTGAAGTCGTAACTTTCATGGTGCCCCAGCTTTCCTTCAGTGTGCGCAGGGGAAGAACATTCTGGACCGTACCCTTGCCATGCGTCCGGGAATCGCCCACTATTATTGCGCGACCGTAATCCTGAAGCGCTGCGGCGAGAATCTCCGATGCCGACGCACTCATGCGGTCAACGAGCACCAACAGCGGCCCGTCGCATTCCACACCGGCATAATCGTCGCGCATTACTGTAACATTTCGCCGGTCCCTGACCTGGACAACCGGACCGATGGAGATAAATAGCCCTGTCATGTCCACAGCTTCCTCCAGCGCACCCCCGCCGTTATTCCTGAGGTCAAGAAGAATGCCGGCCACTTTCGCGGCTTTCATTTCACGCAAAAGGGCGGCAACATCGCGAGTTGAACTTTTGAACCCACTCGCGCCGCCGTCCCGCGCCTTCATATCCGAGTAGAAACCGGGCAACGTGATGACTCCTACCCTGGTCGTTACGGAACCGGTCGAAGGAACCTCGTGAACTTTTCCCCTGGCTTCCTGCTCTTCCAGCCGGACTTCATCGCGAATAATATCGATTTTCACTGTTCGTGTCGGTTCGGCTGCTGGAATTACAGTGAGCACCACCTTGCGCCCCTTTGGGCCGCGAATAAGGCGCACAGCCTTGCTCAGCGGCCAGTGCATTATGTCTACGGCCTCGGCGTCTCCTTCGGCGACCGCAATAATCTTATCACCCGCCTTGAGCCTTCCATCCAGGTCAGCGGCTCCGCCTGGAACAATCCTTTCCACTTTTGCAGCTCCGTCTTCCGAGGCAAGCACCGCTCCAATGCCGGTTAGAGAAAGCCTCATGCTGATATCAAAATCCTCGACCGTATCGGGGGACATGTAATCGGAGTGCGGATCGCACGACCGTGCCACGGAGGAAAGAAACATCTGGAATATCGCATCCTCGTCAGTATCTCGCAACACGGTTACAAACTGCCTGTACTGCTTGATAACCGCCTCATTATCCGTTGCCGAGCTGAAGAAATTCGTCGGCATCGCATGGGCAACGCCATTTGTCAACCCTTGCGCGGAAAGATCATCCGCAACACGCCGCCGGATAAGCTGGTCCAGGATTTTCTTCCGCCAGAGTTCGTTCCGGGCAGTCCGGTCGGCAGGCCATGGAACATCTTTGCGTTTCCAGACGAACGTTCCCCCGTTTCTCAAATCAATGCTGTTAGTCAGCATGTTTTCCACAAAGACCAGGCGATCCTCGGCTCTTTCCTTGTAAATCTTGAAAATTGCAAAAGCCGGGCTGATGTCTCCGTTTTTTACAAGGTCATCGAGCGAATGCTCCCACGCCTTGAACGAGGCTACATCCGATGCCAGAAAAATGCTGCGATCTCCATCGAGCATGGCAAGATAAAGGGCGAGAGTTCGTTCAGACATGGAGTCGTCAATCGCCACTTCCTTCAGATTATACGAGGCAACCCGGGCAGCAAACAACCGCGCAATATCGCCATACGGCAATCGCTGCCCGACATCTCCCGCGAATACGGTGGCGTGCGACACAAACAGCACCAACACATGCGCAATAACCGAAAGCAACGCGCGATGCGTACTATATTTTCCAAAGAACGTCATTTTGCGCACAGCCTCCTGTCAAATGGTAACCCGAGATTCCCAAACTGCCTCCAGAGAGTCACTCTTGGAGCTTCCGTTTTCAATAACCGGCACAAGCACCGGTTGCAGTTCACAACCCGGAAATTGTGTACCATGCCGGCCTTGCGGAACAAGCATTATTTAGCCTGCCAATGGGTGATGTGTGTGTGTCAGTCCCGTAGGGGTTTGACCGAAGGGCGAAGACGGGTCATCCTGTCCTCTTTTCTATGTTCCCCTACGGAAATTACATGGGCAAATGAACACGGGTGAAATGGGTTGTTTATTGACAATAATCCGGCTTTGTGTTTTTGTACAAGCTTGTTTACTCAAATGAGGGAAATTGGTGTAGAATGAGCGATAATACCATTGCTAATCTGCCGCCCCAGTTCAAAGAAATGTTCAATAAAGGAGTGGGAGCATTCGAACGCGGCAACCTGGACTATGCAATCGACATGTTCACGGCATGTCTGGAAGCGGATCTGATGCTTCATGATGTCCGAAAGTTCCTGCGGGTCGCGGAAATCAAGAAATTCAAAGAGAAGCGATCCGGCACATACGTTCATATGCTTACAACCTTCGAGAACCTGCACCTTTACGGAACCGCAACAGTCAGCCTGAAGGCAGGCGAAACCACGCGCGCAATTAAAACCTGCGAAACGCTACTCAGGAACGATCCGCTGAACCTTAAATTCGTTAACCTGTTCTGCGATGCCGTCGAGGCCGCCGGGCGACCGGATCTCTCGATTCAAACGCTGGCAATAGTCTCAGATTATTACCCTGAAAACCCGGCGCTTTTTTCCAGGCTTGGCCATCTTTATCTAGGCAATAACCAGCCGGCCCAGGCACGTGAGTGTTTTGAAGCCGTTTTGCACACAAAACCGCACGACGGCGACGCGATAAAGGCGCTAAAGGACGCGATGGCGCTCCAGAGCCTGTCGCAGGACTCATGGGGAGCTGTGGCTTCCGGCGAAAAGAACTTCCGCTCCATTATCAAGGATTCGAAGGAAGCGGAGTTGCTTGAAAAAGAATCAAAGGCCATCAGAACAACCGATGACACATCCAATCTCATCGAAGATGCAAAAGCGAAAATAGAACGCGATCCGAACAATCTCAACTATTACCGGAATCTCGCAAGTCTTTACTCGAACGCAAAAATGTTTACCGAAGCCATGGAAGTACTGAAAAAAGCGGAAATCGTCCGCGGTCATGCCGATCCTGATATCGACGCGACACTGGCATCGATACAGCTCAAGCAGTTCGATCATGAAATAGCCGAACTCACAAAGAACGGAGAAAAGCAAGCGGTCGAAGAACTGCGCGGCAGAAGGAACGATTTCTATCACGAGGACATTTCCAATCGCGTCGCCAAATACCCGAACGACCTTAACCTGCGTTACGAGTATGGCGTCTCGCTGTTCTTGCGCGACATGCATACCGAAGCCATACAGCAATTCCAGCTCTCGCAGAGAAATCCACGCTGGCACGTAAAATCGCTTTACTACCTGGGTTTGAGTTTTGAAGCCAAGGGCCAGCATGATCTGGCTGTTGAGCAGCTCGAGAAGGCCGCAGAGGAACTCATTTCGATGGATACGACCAAGAAGGACATTCTTTACGAACTAGGCAGGATCAAGGAAGTCCAGGGCGATATTCCCAATGCCCTGCAATTCTACAAGCAGATATACCAGGCCGATATCGGATACAAGGACATTGCGCGCAAGGTTGAACAAACTTACCGCAATTAAATG
>Ga0172375_10001581_pt1 | contig 36391 bp, 36 predicted proteins | sample LakKiv1m_FD_114537 | JGI IMG/M metagenome (GOLD analysis project Ga0172375, IMG submission 114537) | Freshwater microbial communities from Kabuno Bay, South-Kivu, Congo - kab_092012_11.1m | ecosystem: Environmental > Aquatic > Freshwater > Lake | place: Democratic Republic of the Congo... | reverse complement strand
GATATGTTTATTGTCTCCATGGATTTCTCCTCCGTTTAGGATTAGTCTGTTACAACTATCCTTTCGGAGCGAGAAATCCTTTTTTTATTTCTTTATAACCACTAACCTTGGTACTATGCCTAATAATATAATAGAAAGTAATATTTTAAATATACTAATAGTAACACCTCAGACTTTCTGTGTAAAAGAGCTCTAAGTAATAGATATATATAACTAATTTTATTTAACTTCCTGTTGATAGTTTTGTGATTTTCTGTTGTTTAAAAAAAATAAAAATTTAATACAGCAAAATTACACGAAGTTTTAAATAAGTCAAAAGAAATATTTCCACATGTTTTGCCAATTAAAAATTTTGCATAAGCGTATCAATAATATTTTTAATTTTATAGTCGAGTGTAGCCAGTTTTTCAATTTTTTTTATAGAATGAATGACCGTAGAATGATCTTTGCCACCAAAAATCCTTCCTATTTCAGGATAAGAAAGAGGGGTTAATTTTCTCATGGCAAACATGGCAACCTGCCGGGGCAAAACAACGGTACAGTTTTTTCTTTTTGTTTTTAAATCAGGTATACGGATGTTGAAAATTTTACAGACAGCCTTCAGAATATCCTCGGGAGTAATCTCTTTTTTTACCGCAATAACATCTTTCAGCACATCTTTGGCAAAATCCAGGGTAATATCAGTTCCATAAAGAGAGGAATAGGCAATGAGGCGGTTTAATAAACCTTCCAACTCTCTGATGTTGGACCGGACAGTCGTGGCGAGAAAAAAAGCAATATCATTAGAGATAGTAATATTTTCCAAAACAGCCTTTTTTTTAAGAATAGCTACCTTGGTTTCAGTATCCGGAGCCTGTATATCCGCGATAAGTCCCCATTCAAACCGTGAGCGCAGACGATCTTCCAGTCCGGGAATTTCCCGGGGTGTTTTATCACTGGTTACAATAATCTGTTTTTTTAATTCAAAAAGGGCGTTGAAGGTGTGAAAAAATTCCTCCTGGGTTCTTTCCTTGCCGGCTATGAACTGTATATCGTCAAGCAGCAGCATGTCCATGTTTCTGTATTTATTTCGAAAAGAGGTCATTTTTTCATAACGGATGGAGTTAATCATCTCGTTGGTAAAATTTTCCGCGGTAGCATAACAAATTTTTAACCGATTGTTTTTGCTGATACACTGTTGAACAATCGCATGGAGAAGGTGGGTTTTACCCAGACCAACACCGCCGTACATAAAAAGAGGGTTATAGGTTCTTCCCGGGTGGTTTGCCACCGCCACGCAGGCAGCATGAGCAAACTGATTGCTGGCGCCGACAATAAAATTACTGAAAACATATTTTGAATTTATATTTTTGGGCAGCGCTGCCGCCTGCACGGGATTGTTCTCTGCCAGCGGCTCCGGGGAACTTTTAACGGTAAAATATATTTCCGGGTTCGTTCCGGTTAAAGAAAAGAAACTGTCCCGGATAATATCCATATAATTTTCTTTCAGCCAGTTTAAAAAAAACAGACTGGGCACCTCAATGTGGGCAGCAGCAGCAGTCAGGTTTTGAAGCCGCAGCGGCTTAAACCACGATTCAAAAACCTGCGGAGAGGTTTTTTCTTTTATACCGTTTAAAAACTGCTCCCAGAATGTTTTCACAAGCAGGTTCCCTGTTGACGGATAAATAAGGCTGTTTTAATGACCGGTCTCTTACGTACAACACCCGTCCCGCCCGGAAGGGAGAAAAGGGGTGCTCTATACAACGTAAAGGTTTTTCGAAAACACGCTCCCGCGCGGCGGGAGGCGAATAAAAAAAATACTGTATGCTCTCCCTAAAAATTTTTCAAGCGCTTTTACCCGCCGCTGACAAAAGGATTACCGCTGATATTTGAATTTGCGCATACTGATATTCAACAGCAGACCGACCGCAAACATGCTGGTCAGCATAGAAGATCCCCCGTAGCTGAAAAAAGGAAGCGGAACACCCACAACCGGAAACAGCCCGATGGTCATGCCGATGTTGATTATTATCTGCCAGAACAGCAGCAGCACAACACAGATAGAGAGCAGTGCGCCGGAAGCATTTTTTGAACTAAACGCAATGCCCAGACCACGATATAAAACGAGAAAAAACAGGAGCAGCAGAACAACACAGCCAATGAATCCCCACTCCTCTCCCCATACGGAAAAAGCAAAATCCGTGTGTTGCTCGGGAAGAAACCGCAACTGACTCTGTGTTCCGAGGGTGAACCCTTTCCCCCAAAAACTGCCGGAGCCAATGGCAATTTTTGATTGTATAATCTGGTACCCGGAACGCAGCGGATCAAGCTCGGGATTTAAAAAAGTGAGGACCCGTTTTTTCTGATAATCTTTTAAAAAAGCCCAGAGCAGCGGCAAGAAAACCACAGAAGACAAGACGAAGACAAAGAAAGATTTTTTATCTACGCGCACAAAGAAGAGAAGAGAAAAAAAGACCAGAACGATAATGCCGCCGGTTCCGAGATCAGGCTGAATGTAGATCAGAAAAAAGGTCAGCAGCAGAAAAAAGAACGGCAGCCAAAGGTCTATCAGACGAAAGGGCTTGGCCGAGCTGTTTTCAATATAGAACTTGCACAAAGCAAGGATAAAAGTGATTTTTGCAAGCTCTGACGGTTGGATGGAAATTGGCCCCAGCGATAGCCAGCGCTGCGAGCCGAGCGCTGTTTTTCCGATGAGGATTACCACCACGAGAATCAGCAGGGACGTTGCATGGAGATAATACGCATAGCGGATTATGGCGGTATAGTTGACCGGGATGACACAAAAAATGACCACCAGCCCCAGCGCAACCCAGTACAGCTGGCGGTAAAAATAGACCGAAGAAACCTCCCAGGACGAAGAGCAAATGCTGTAGAGGTTTAAAAGCCCCAGCGCTGTGACCATTAAAAGGGCTGCGAGTAGCCCCCAGTCAAAATTTATCAGCAACCGCCTGTCAAACATAAGGTCTTTAATTAAGATGCAGAATTTTTTTAATAACTTCCCGCGCCAGGGGTGCCGCGACGCTTCCGCCGTGGCCGCCATTCTCAATAAATACGGAAACGACAATGCGCGGATTCTCTACCGGCGCCAGGGCAACAAACCAGGCATGATCATTAAGCACAGAAGACGCGTCAGCCGAGGAAGAGCCCTGCAGCATGCCCACCACCTGGGCGGTTCCGGTTTTTCCCGCGACCGTAATTCCGTCAATGCGCGCGCGGGACCCGGTCCCCCGCGGCTCATTCACCACCCCGGCCAGAGCATCTTTTATAAAAGAAACAGTCCGGGGAGAAAGGCCGATGGCCCTTTTTTCCGGCGCATAGGATATCGTCTCGGTACCCTCTTTTACCTTCAGCACCAGCCGTGGCTTGGGGACAAATGAGCCGTTGGCAATACCGCAGAATGCCGCTGCAATCTGCAGCGGCGTGGTAAGAACATAGCCCTGCCCGATAGCGGTGTTGATGGTTTCGCCCCGTTGCCACTTACTGCCATAGCGCTTTAATTTCCATTCCGGCGTTGGCACCAGCCCGGCTTTTTCCTCTTCCAGCTCTATCCCGGTTTTGCCGCCCAGCCCGAGCAGCGCCGCATATTTCGCGATGGTGTTTATGCCAATGGCGTTTCCCAGCTGATAAAAATAGACATCACAGGATTCCACGATGGCCCGGTGAAGATTTACCGCGCCGTGGCCTTCTTTTCTCCAGCAGCGGAACACGTGGCTGCCAAAATCAAAAGCACCCGGGCAAAAAAGCTCTTTTTCCGGATCGATCAGCCCCTCTTCAAGCGCGGCCAGAGCCACTATTGTTTTAAATACCGATCCCGGCGGCTGCTGACTCTGCAGTGCCCGGTTCATGAGCGGTTTGCCGCCGTCTCTGATTAAGGTCTGCCATGCCGCGGCATCGATGCCGCGCGAGAACAGATTGGGATCAAATCCCGGTGAACTGGCCAGAACCAGCAGATCGCCCTGCTCCGGATCCATTGCCACGATCGCCCCCCGTTTGCCGGCCAGCAGGGCTTCGGCGGTCAATTGAGCATCGCGGTCAATAGACAGAAACAGATCACAGCCCGGGATCGAGTCGATTTGGGCCAGGATGTTTTTTTTATGACCAAGGGCATCCACCTCGGTTTGGTATCCTCCGGGCTCACCCCGCAGATAGAGCTCCCCCCATTTTTCTATCCCGCACTTGCCGATAATCTCGCCATGCGCATAATCACGGTAAAAATCTTTTTTCAGCTCAAGGCGGCCGATTTCTCCTAAGTACCCCAGCAGATGCGAGGAGCTGGCGCCGAGCTGGTAGCGCCGCCGGGGGATAACATCAACATTAATCCCGTTCAGATCCATTCTGTTGGAGACAATGGCCGCCATCTGCTTCCAGGACAGATTTTGTTTCAGCACGACGGGCTCAAAGGGGGGCCGGCCCCGTCCCTGTTCAAGCTTTTTTGTCAGGGGCTCCTGAGGCTCCTGAAGCAGCCGGGATAGCTTCTGCAGGATCGCCGGCGTATCCGGCGTATCCTGCGGTGTGAGGGTTAGGTCAAAGGAGGGAATGTTTTCCACCAGCGGCGCGCCGGTGCGGTCAAAAATGAACCCGCGCGGCGCCGGAATGCTGGTGATTCTGACCCGGTTGTTTGTTGACAGGTCGCAATAGATTGAGCCCTTCAGTATTTGCAGATACCAGAGCCGGAAAAAAACAAAAAAAAGGCAGAGGAAAACAAGCGTGACCGCCAGCGGAATTTTTTTGTTCAGGTCTTTTTCCAGTGACGGATTGGATGGTAAATACATAGAGCGCTTACGGCGTTGCCGTTTTATCCGGCGCAGGCCGGAACAAAAGGCTGAAAAAAGGTATGGCGCTATTCTGCGACAGGCAGCTTGTTATGGAGCGCAGAAAAAGCAGAACACCGGGAGCCACCGCAACCGTGAGCGCCAGCTGTTTGGGGATAATATTTTTAAAGGTCTCAAACATCTGCGAATGGCCGAAAAAACCCCAGCACAAGAGAAAAACCAGTACGCCTTCAAGCAGGCTGCAAACGACCACCAGCAGCACCTGGAGATAAATAGAGTATAAATCAAAGACATTTTTCAACAGGTCAACGGCCACAAAGAAAAAGAGATAGATGAAAGCATACAGCCCCAGCGGGCCGCCGGAAAATGCCCCGCAGAAATAACCCAGCAGCGTAGCCAGGAGCGCCCCCGGCCCGCGTGCAATTTCCGTCCGGGTTCCCAGGTACAGCACCAGAATAAAAACCAGATCCGGGCGAATACCCTGCTGCGCAAAGGGCAGGAAGGGATGCGCTTGAATGCCCAAAAGAAGCACGCCGAGCAGAACAGAGATGGTGTATAACCGCATATCTTCCTCAAGCGGGTCGGTTATGGCAGCACAACCAGGACCTCTTCCAGTTTCGAAAAATCAACCGCAGGCTTTACCTCGACCTGCTGGAAAAACCCCGGGCTGTTTCGCACGACATTCACCACCGCGCCGACGGCCAGCCCCTTGGGAATTATCTCGTCGAGCCCGGAGGTTACAATAACATCACCGGTTTGTATGTCTTCGTTTTTTGAGACGAAGCACAGCTCGCAGCGCTCTTCGGTGCGCCCCTCTATGATACCCTTGGCGCGGGAGCGCTGCACCAGAATATCAAGGGCGCTGTTGCGGTCGATGATTAAGAGAACTTTTGCCGTCGTCTTCTGTATCGCGATAATTTTACCAACCAGGCCGCGCGCGGTCATCACCGCCGCCCCGCGCCGGATGCCGTTGTCTGTTCCCTTGTCAATCAGAAGCGTTCGGAACCAGCTCGAAGGGTCCCGGCCGATAATTTCTGCGGGGATAAAGCGGTAGGGGAGTTTTTTTTTGAAGCCCAGGAGTTCGCGCAGGCGCCTGTTTTCAAGGGCGGTTTCCTGCAGCAGCTGATTTTCGCGCTGCAGTTCAGCGCCCCTTTTTTGCAGCATAACAGCTTCGCTGCGCGCGCCAATGAGATTAAAATAGCCCAGCCAGAGGAGCTGGATTTTATGTACGGCAGCGGTAGAGAGCTGTAACGGCGGGGCAAGAATCGGGACGATCAGGTCGTCAATAAAGCCCCCCCCTTCTCTTTTCTCGACATCCCGGGCCAGCAGCGTTAACGAGACCAGAAAAAGGACGGCAAGAAATATCAGGCTTTTTCTTTTCAGTAGAAACTGCAGCATTGCTGACCCGGCACCGGCTTTAAGACACCGCTATTTCGCGCAGCAAGGCCAACTCTTCCAAGGCCTTCCCGGACCCCAGCACGACCGCAGTTAAGGGGCTTTCTGCGACGATAATGGGCAACCCGGTTTCTTCTCTGAGCAGTTTATCAAGGTTTTTCAGCAGGGCCCCGCCGCCCGCGAGAACGATCCCCCGGTCAACAATATCAGCAGCCAGTTCCGGAGGGGTTCGCTCCAGGGCAATTTTTACCGCGTTGACAATGGAATTTACCGGATCGGCAATTGCCTGCATGACTTCTTCAGAGCTGATTTCAAGGGTTTTCGGGATGCCGGTCACCATATCCCGCCCCTTTATATCAACGGTTTTAATCTCCTTCTCCGGATAGGCGGTGCCGATGGTTATCTTTATAAGCTCTGCTGTGCGCTCACCGATGAGCATGTTATATTTGCGTTTAACATACTGCACAACGGCCTCATCCATCTTGTCGCCGGCAACCCGCACTGATTGACTGTAAACAATCCCGGAGAGCGATATTACGGCAACCTCGGTGGTGCCGCCGCCGATATCGACGATCATATTGCCCACCGCCTCGCTCACCGGGAGCCCCGCTCCAATGGCTGCCGCCATCGGCTCTTCTATGAGATAAATCTCCCGCGCCCCCGCCAGCTCTGCGGATTCCCGGACCGCTCTTTTTTCAACGGGGGTAATGCCGGACGGCACGGAAATGATCACCCGCGGCCGCACAAAGCTTTTTCGCTTGTGCACGACCTTGATGAAATAGCTGAGCATCGCTTCGGTAACCTCAAAGTCTGCAATGACGCCGTCCTTCATCGGCCGTATGGCAACAATGTTAGCCGGCGTTCTGCCGAGCATTTTTTTAGCCTCGTTGCCGACCGCAAGTATCTTTTTGGTTCCATGCGAGTCCTTGCGTATAGCAACAACAGACGGCTCATTGGAGACGATACCCTGGCCTTTAACATAGACGAGGGTTGTTGCTGTTCCTAAATCAATTGCTAAATCATTGGATAAAAGTCCCCAGAACCGGTCGAAAAACATGGTGTCCTCCGAGAAGAAAAATTATATGCCTTGATTAGTGCGGTAGCGCTTGCTCGAGCTGACCTGCTTGCGGGAAAATAATTATTGTTAAAATGAAAAGATGTATATGAAAACCAATTATATGTTTTCGACTAATAGCAGACAAGGCCAGGAAGTGCAAGAAAATAATAAAATGCCTTGAAAAACTTAGAAGTTTTTATTAACATTGAAAGACTATTCTTTAACAGAGCAATTAAAACAGTTTTTAATAGCGAAGTAACCGCGCGGAGGCAAGAGACATGTTAAGCTTTATGAGGAAAAATGCAAAGTCGTGGATTGTGAAAATCCTGTTCACCATTATCATTCTGGTTTTCGTATTCTTTTACGGATACTCAGATATGCGCCAGGGCAAGGAAACCGCACTCGCTTCGGTCGGAAATAAAAAAATAACCATCGGCGAATACCAGGAAGCCTATAAAAACATGCTGCAGTTTTACCGCAACATCTACCAGGGCCAGCTTACCGAAGAGATAATCCGGCAGATGGGACTCAAGCAGAAGGCGCTGGAGAACCTGATTGATCGCGAGGTTCTGCTCCAGGAAGCGGCGCGGATGAAGCTTGCGGCAACTGCCGAGGAGGTGCGCGCCAACATTATGAAGACCCCCGCATTTCAGGAAAACAACAGCTTCAGCCAGCAAAACTATGAACGAACGCTGCGCTATTACGGGATTTCGACCGCTGATTTTGAGATGAACCAGGGAAAAGAACTCATCATAAAAAAGCTCGAAGCCCTGGTGAAAAGCGCGACCAGCGTTTCAGACCGGGAGCTTCGTGACCAGTTTCTCCTTGAAAATGAAAAAGCCGCCATAGAGTACCTGGCGGTTAACCCGGATACGATAAAAGAAACCCCGGCGCTGTCCCCGGCAGAAATAGAGAGTTATTATAAAAAACACGCCGAGGAGTTTCGCCTGCCGGCAGCGGCCAAGGCCCTCTATATAGAGTTTTCCCCTGAAAAGTTTGAAAGCATGGTGACGGTTTCACCGGCTGAGCTGAAAGAATATTATCAGATGGACGCGGAGCAGTTTGCCGAACCGAAGAAAGTAAAGGCGCGGCATATTCTTCTGAAGCTCGGCAAAACCGACTCGCCGGAAAAGGTGGCGGCAATACAAAAGCGGGCGGAAGAGCTCGCGCAGAAAATAAAGAAGGGAGAAGATTTTGCAAAGCTGGCGGAGAAGACCTCCGAGGACACGGGCTCTGCGGCCAAGGGCGGAGACCTGGGATATTTCAAAAAGGGAGACATGGTCAAGCCGTTTGAAGACACGGCCTTTGCGCTCAAGCCCGGCGAGGTGAGCAGCCCGGTCAGGAGCACTTTCGGCTTTCATATTATCAAGGTAGAGGACGTGAAAGAGGCGTACACCAAAATGTTTGATGAAGTTAAGGGAATTATAGAAAAGGAACTTAAGCAGGAAGGGGCTAAAAAGCTTGCCCGGGAAGAAGCGCACCGGGCTTATAACCGGCTTTTCAAGAGTAAAGATATTGCCGGGTATGCAAAACAGAGTGGGATGAAGCTGGAAGAGACTGATTATTTCACCTCCGGCAGCGCACCTGAAGATGCGACAGAAAAGAACGCTTTTTCTGATGCCGCCTTTTCTATCAGCGCCGGGGAGATTGCGCCGATTTTTGCGCTGGGACAAAAATATGTGCTGCTCAAGCTGCAAGAGAAAAAGCTCTCCCTCATTCCGCCGGTCGCCGAGGTAACGGCCGCTATTAAAAAAATCCTGGAGCGGGAAAAGAAAACACAGCTGGCAAAAGCGCAGGCGGAAAAAGTGCTTGCAGGCCTGAAAAACGGAAAAGTTGAGTGGGCAGCCGCAGCCAAAGCGAACAAGGCGGAAATAAAAACCACGAAAGAGTTTGCCCGCAGGGGCGAGTTTATCCCCGAGATCGGCCCGGCGCGGGAACTGAAAGAGGCGGCCTTTACCGTGAGTGAGAAAAAGCCGTATCCGGACAAAGTATTTGACACGGAAAAGGGCGTGCTGATTATCAGGTTTAAAACGCGCCAGGTGCCGGGCGAGGAAGAATTTAAGAAACAAAAGGACCGGCTGCAAAAACAGCTGGCACAGATGAAGAAGGAAGATCTCTTCAACCAGTTCCTGGAAAGCCTGAAGGCAAAGATGGAAATAACAGTGGATAAGAAGCTGCTGGCAGCAGACTGATACGGCTGCCGCAGTCGCAATACCTGGAGAACGGTTGAACAATGGCAGGAGGAGAGAACCCGGAGCTATTTATTGATAAGGAAGGAATCTGGCTGTATAACGGGCAGCCGATTGTAAACCGGGCCATCTATCTCTTCTTTAACCAGAACCTGGAATATAATCAGGCGGGCGGATACCAGATCCGGGTTGGCGAAGAAGTGAGCCCGGTTGCCGTGGAAGATACGCCGTTTGTTATTACGGACGTGGATCTGGTTTCAGTGCCTGAGCAGAAAGAGAGCTTTTTTAGCATTACGCTGAATGATGAAACTGAAGAGCGGCTTGATCTGGAATCGCTCGCGATGGGAAAGGATAATGTGCTCTACTGCGCGGTAAAGGGCGGAAAGTTCCGAGCCCGGTTTTTACGGCCCAGTTATTACCGCCTTACCGAGCATGTGCAGCAGGAGGGAAATGATCGCTTTTATATTCCCCTCAACGGCAGGAAGTATTATATAAACAGTGACTAATGGAGAGTGGAAAGTGGAAGGTGAAAAGTGAAAATGCCGATTCACCTATTCACCGCAATCCCCTTGAACCCTATTTTTTTTAGTTCCACCGCAGAGCACGCCGAGAGCGCAGAGAATCTTTAGTTTGACTATGTTGTCCCTCGACGCTTGAACCCTTGAATCCTCGGCCCCTTGGACCCTGTTGTTCCCTGTTGCCTATTGCCTTTCGCCTTTTTTCATTCCGCAATCTGCATTCCGAATTCCGCACTTTATTTCACTTCCCCAGTTCCTTCGACCGCTGCGTTGCCGCTTCCACCGCATCCATTACCAGCCCTTTGAACCCGCCCTTTTCCAGAACATGCAGGCCGCTTATGGTGGTGCCGCCCGGCGAGGTAACCTGCTCTTTCAGCTTTGTCGCAGATTCCTGTGTTTCCTTCACCAGCGTTGCCGCGCCATAGATTGTCTGGGCAGCAAGCTCTGCAGCAACCGCTCTTGTGAGGCCAACTTTAACCCCGGCATCAATTAACGCTTCAAGAAAGAGAAAAACATAGGCCGGGCCGCTGCCGCTGAGACCCGTCACTGCATCCATGAGCTTTTCATCAACCAGCACTGTTTTTCCCAGCGCGGCAAATATTTTCTCCGCTGCAGCCATGTCCTGGCTGGTTGCCCCGGGGCCGGAACTGAGGGCGGTTGCGCTTTCAAGAACCCGCGCTGCAGTGTTCGGCATGGCACGTATTACGCGGCAGTTGCCCGATAGAAGAGCTGCAATAGCATCGGTCTTAACTCCGGCTGCAATGGAAAGGAAGAGTTTTGTTTTATTTGAAGCCGCCGAGCATTCTTTCATGACCGCGGGCAAAACCTGCGGCTTTACCGCGATGATGATGACGGAAGAATCCGCGACCAGCTTTTTATTGTCAGAGCAGGTTTTTATTTTATAGGAGTCCTTAAGATATTTCAGCCGCTGCGCAGTGACGTCAGAGACGGTGATCTGCTGCGGCGAAAAAACTTTTGCCTTGATAATGCCGCGGATGATGGCCTCACCCATGGCCCCGCCGCCAAGAATGCCAATCGTTACTTTCTTTAAATCCATAACACTCCCTCCCTTTACGTCATTGCGAGTCCGCTGTAGCGGACGAATCTCTTATTATGACAGAGTACAATTTACTGTTTATGTGAGTTTATGGAATGAGTATATATTTGTCAAATGGTTTGATAGCCTCCCCGCAAGTGAAAGCGCTTTTGTAAGGTAAAAACCTTGACAGCTTAGCCATTTGCTTATATTGAGAGTACAATTACAAGTATAAAAAACAAGGGTCATGAACTAGAACAGCGGGTATAATTTTACCATTAATGAGAATAAAACAATCTTAGATGGAAATAGGAGATTGATATATGGCTGTTCCAGATTATCAGAGCGTGATGCTACCACTCCTCCGATTCACAGGAGAAAGAAATGACGAGGCTTCCACAGGAGAGGCCGTCGAAGTCCTCGCGAAGGAATTTAAACTAACTGATGAAGATTTAAAAGAAATGCTCCCAAGCGGCATTCAATCTACCTTTGTTAACAGAGTGGGTTGGGCAGCTACGTATATGAAGAAAGCTGGCTTACTTGAAGCGACACGAAGGGGTTACTATAGAATCACTCCGCGAGGGCAAGAACTTCTTAAGAAGCAACCAAAAGCGGTCAATGTAAAACTTTTAAGACAATATCCTGAATTTCTTCAGTTCCAACAACTAAAGGGGACACGAAGTGGTGATAAAGAAAGTTCCTCGGGCGCAACACTTGACGTGACGACCGCCACCCCCTCCGAAGCATTGGAAACCGCCTACGAAAATCTTCGCGACGAGTTGGCAGATGAGCTTCTTGCAAGGCTTAAAAAATCATCCCCATCCTTTTTCGAACGCGTTGTCGTAGAGTTGCTCGTGAAGATGGGATACGGAGGCTCACGCGCCGATGCCGGGAAGGCCATTGGAAAAAGTGGGGACGGTGGTATAGATGGAATTATTAAGGAAGACAAGCTTGGACTTGATGTCGTCTACATTCAAGCGAAGCGGTGGGAAAACAATGCCGTTGGAAGGCCGGACGTTATGCAGTTCGCTGGCGCGCTACAGTTGCAGAAAGCCAACAAGGGTATATTCATTACAACCTCCAGATTTACCGAGGATGCTCGAAGCTATGTTTCTCAAATTGGGAGCAAAATTGTCTTGATTGATGGAGAACAACTCACCAGTTTGATGATCGAGCATGATGTTGGCTTATCGATTGTATCCATGTATCCGGTAAAGAAAATTGATACTGACTATTTTGATGAAAGCAGTTAAAAAGGACAGGGGAAAGCAGGGAAAAGCCAGGACAGGCAACTATTTTGATATCGCATAAACATGGGGGGCGAAGAAGTTGTGTGGGGGATAAACTATCGTAGACTGCCTAAGCGCCCACCGTTATCGCTCGCTGAAGAAAGACGCCTCATAGCTAAAGCCAAAAGAGGATATAAAGCAGAAACAGAAGAGATCGTCCTGCGCCATGTTGGATTTATAATCTTTCGCATCCACAAGAAAGCCTTTCCAGCCCATATCGCCCGCTTTGGTGAAGATATTCTTGCCGAGGCGGTTTTTATTTTGTACGACAAGATTAAAACGTATAACCTTCGCTACCGGGATAAGAATGGTGATTTCAAGCCGGTCAGGTTTTCCTCATACATCTGGAAGAGGATCGATGGGTTCATTCTGGATTCTTTGAAAGAAGAACTGGCAAAGGAAAGGCGTCACGTAAGCTTTGACTGGTGAAGTTATGAGCCTGCACTGGACCCAACAATATACAAACAATACTTGACCGCCCCACTCGGGATGGCCATACTTTGGATATACATTGGGAGGTGGTCACATGCTTGCAAAAATTCAAAAATGGGGAAATAGCCAGGGGATTCGTCTGGCAAAGAATCCGCTCGCAGATTCGCACATCAATGTCGGCGATGAAGTGGATATTAGCGTAAAAGACGGCAGGATCATCGTTGCCCCGGCAAAAAGGATGCGCGGGCGGCATAATCTTAAGGCTCTTGTGGCGGGTATTCCTAAAAACCACCAAACGGGCGAATTTGAATAGCGGGAACCTGTCGGCAAGGAGGTTTGGTAGATGGCCGCATATATTCCCGGGCAAGGGGATATCATCGCAATCACCTTTGATCCACAGTCTCGCCATGAACAGAAAGGACGGCGCCCTGCCTTTGTTGTCAGCAAGGACCTGTTCAACAGAAGCACCGGTTTGTCTACGGTGTGCCCAATTACAAAAACACATCGGGGGTTTCCCTTTCACATACCTATCCCGGAAGGCAGTAAACTGACGGGCTTCATTATGGTTGAGCACGTTAAATCGGTCGATTTCCGTGCTCGTCAGTCTAAGCGCATTGAACACAGCAACGATGAGTTGCTATCAGATGTGCTCGCCATATTAGACGCCTGTATCTACTAACCGGTCAACCCGTTGTTGGGAAAAACTGAAAAACAGGGATAGGAACCTGTTTTGCACTGCATAAAGAAGCGTTACCCGCAGAAGACACTTGACTGGAGTACCCACTGAAAGTACAATCAATAATACAACAGAAGGTACAACCAATGCCAAGTACGCCTAAAATTATTCCCATTTCCGATCTTAGACAAAACGCCAGCGAGGTGGTAAAGCGTGTTTCATCCTCAAGAGAGCCTGTTTTTATTACTCAACGTGGAAGAGCGGCTGCTGTCATGGTCAGCATGGAAGTTTATCAAAAAGCACAGCATGAATTGGATATTTTGTACCTGCTGGCCAGAGGCGAGAAGGAAATAGCGGCAGGAGCTGGTCATGAACTCGACGACGTACTGAAAGAAGCAGACCGCTGTCTTGAGGCTGCAAAACCTTGAGAATATTATTTACGCCCACAGGTCGCCGCCAGTTTCTGGAAGCCATTGCATATATTCACCGAGACAAGCCTTCTGCTGATGTAGCTTTTCGCTGGAAAGCAGAGAAATCTCTTTCCCGCCTCAAGAAGTTTCCCGAGTCGGGAAGGCCGCTGCCGGAGTTTCCGGAACTTCCTTTTCGTGAAGTCATTATAAATCCCTATCGTTTTTTCTATAAGGTAAAGAATAATGATGTGTGGATAGTGGCGGTATGGCATGGCGCTCAGTTGCCTGATGAACCGGAAAATTAATGGGTAACCAGTCAATCCAGCCGATCGTCGAGTGGGGCGGAGGGTTTTTTATCTTGACATTGCATCGCCTAACCGCAGAATTAAACAGAAAACAAAATTGAAGCATTCAACGGCAGCAAGTCCGGGTGTTTTGATAACTCTTGCGAAAAAGAATCTTCATTCAGCCGACCCACTAACCCTTACGACATGACCGATTATCAGAGGGTAATGTCGAACACGGGCATCCAGTCAACACGCAGACGCGCGCGGTTGATGCCTATCGTTAGGCACAAAGAAAAAATTATGAATAAAAAAGTTTATATTTTCTACCCGATGCTTCGTCCGATTAGCTTCTTTTGCGGCATGATTTTTTTAACAATTCTAATCAATACATATTATTTAATAGCAAACAACTCCCGCATCCTTTTCATATTGCTAATATTACTATCCGGGATATTTATTTTTATGTTTATGCCTCTTTTGAAAAATCAGAAGTTGATCCTATCGGGCGATGAAGTAATTATTTTTTCTTTCGGGAAGAAAAACAGTCTGAAATTCTCGAAAGACCTGGAAGAAATAGTAGTTAAAGAAAATGAAATCGCAAGTTATCGATTTAACAAAAAAGGAAAGCACTATCAAGTCTCACCTGATGCGTATTATGAAAGCACGGAATTGAAAAATATTTTTAATACGCTTTTTAAGAAAAACAAAATCAATGTTTCAGTAGTTGGAGAATAATATTTACGCCAAATAAATCACTTCATCAGACAGCTTGTAGCGTCGTCGGACCTTCAGCGTTCGCTTCATGACGATGGAAGCCGCTGCTGCAGAGAGCAGTCACTGGCCGTACCAGACGGTTTCGCATGTTGCGAACCCAGCCTCAATGGCCAAGTAAACTTTCATCGCCAGGGTTGTGTTTTCATGTCCCTTTGCAGGAACCGCAGTCCCTATTGCCCATACAGTCGCGTCGAGTCCGATGACGACCCCTTCACCGGCTATGAACGCGCCGCGGAGGAAATAGGGACGCCCACTTTAGAAGGGTAGGCGGTTAGTTTTTTGGCGATTCTCGCCCCACCAGCTCTCCCGCCAGATCATAGGTAAGTCCGCTGATAATTCTCACCTTCACAAATGCCCCGGCCGCAGCGCGACCTTTTTTTATATAGACCAGCCCGTCCACTTCGGGCGCCTGGAACGCTGCCCTGCCCTGCAGCGCAAAGCTTTTTTTCTGCGATGGTCCCTCAACCAGCACTTCTATTTGTTGTCCTGTCCGTGCGAGGTTTTTCCTGCGTGATATTTTTGCCTGAAGGCTCATGATGGCGTGATAGCGCTCCTCTTTAATTTTCTCCGGCACTTTGGGCGAGAGTTTTGACGCTGGAGTTCCTTCCTCGTCCCGATAGCGAAAAACCCCCAAATGCTCAAACTCAAAATCAGCAACAAATTTTAACAGGGCTGCGAAGTCGCGCGCGGTCTCGCCGGGGAACCCGACCATGAAGGTGGTGCGCAGGGCAATGTCCGGCATTGTCTCCCGCAGGGTGTGCAGAAGTTTTTCGATGCGCTGCCCGGTTATCCGCCGGCCCATACGCTTCAGGACCGGGTCGCTTATGTGCTGCAGGGGAAGGTCGAGGTAGCGGCAAATCTTTTGTTCTGCCGCAATAATCGAAACAAGCTTAGGCGTTATATTCTGCGGATGGCAGTAGAGCAGGCGAATCCATTGAATATCGGGGACGCGCACAAGTTTTTTCAGGAGTCCGGCGAGCCCCCCGCCAGAGGCGCTGTTCAACCCGTACTGGGTGGTGTCCTGGGCAATGAGATTGATTTCCTTTACGCCCATTGCCGCAAGGTTTTTAACTTCCGCGGCGATTGAGCGGGGCGAGCGGCTTTTATACGGCCCGCGGATTTTTGGAATAGTGCAGTAGGTGCAGCGGTGTGAGCAGCCTTCGGCGATTTTCACATAGGCGGTGTAGCGGGGCGTTGCAAGAATGCGGGGCGTTGCAGGATTTAAAAGATACGTGGAATGATCGACAAAAATATTTGCCTGCTGCTGCCCGGACGCCAGTTTTTTCAGGTGGCGGGCGATGTGCTGGAATTCGCCGGTGCCGAGAAAAAGGTCAACTTCCGGCAGCTCCTGAACAAGGCGTTCCTTGTACCGCTGGGGGAGGCAGCCGCACACAACAAGGTATTGGCACGCGCCTTTTTTCTTTTCTTCGGCCAGAGATAAAACAGTTTCTATGGCCTCTCTGGTCGCCTCTTCAATAAAAGCGCAGGTGTTTACAATAATTATGTCAGCGGCTTTTCTTTCCGCGGTCAGCTCGTACCCGGCCTGTGCAAGAACCCCCTGGATGACTTCGCTGTCCACCAAATTTTTCGCGCACCCCAGGCTCACCAGATAAACGGATTGGTTGCGGTTAGAAGAATTTAATTCCACGCGTCCCCTTTTTCAAAGTCCGGCAGAAACTTTCCATCTATCTCTTCGTGTTCCTGCACCCAGCCGTTTTCAAAGCCAAGCGCTGCCAGTATTTTTACTGCGCGCGCATATTCCTCCGGCGAGGTTCTTTTGCGTAGCTCCTGCAGCTCATGCGCTTTATACACCGGCAGATACTGGCACATAAGACTTATATGCACGGCAGACCCAAGCTGCGATTTAATTTTTTCCAGCACGTCTCTGGTACCGGCAATGTCTGCAGGAAGCACCAGATGCCGGATGATGAGCCCGCGCACGGCAATGCCGTGCTCATCTAAAACGAGCGGGCCGACCTGAGCGCACATTTCCTTGAGCGCGGCCATGTTTATTGAAGAATAGTTTTTTGCGCGCGAATATTTTTGTGCCAGCGCATCATTTGCATATTTGGCGTCGGGAAGATATATATCAACGATGCCCGAGAGCAGCCGCAGGGTCTCAAGCGATTCATAGCCGTTTGAATTATAGACCAGGGGAAGGCACAGCCCGTTCGCGGCGGCAAGGCAGAGCGCCTGTACGATGTGCGGCAGAAAGTGGGATGGGGAGACGAGGCTGATATTATGGCAGCCGGCTTCCTGCAGCAAAAGCATCTTCTGCGCAAGCCCCTCAATGGATAGCTCTTCCCCGCGGCCCTCCTGGCTGATCTGGTAATTCTGGCAGAAGCAGCACGCAAGATGGCAGTGGCTGAAAAAAATGGTGCCCGCGCCGCGGGCGCCGGACAGAACCGGCTCTTCACCAACGTGGGCCATGGCTTTAGCCACGGTTACCTGCCTGCCTGCCTGACATTTTCCGCGCGCGCCCCGGCTGCGGTCAACCGCGCAGTTCCAGGGGCACAGGCGGCAGGGGGAAAAGAGTTTCCATAAAAGCTCTGCGCGCTCGCGAAGTATTCCTGCGGCATGAAGTTGTCTATAGCCGGGCAATGTGGTATACATAGAAAAAATTATAGGTGCCGCGGGAACTGATGTCAATTCTGAAAATAGCGGGCCTGCGGCGCAGAAACTTTGTCCTGCAGCAGATTGCAAGCAGCAGAAGTCTGAAAAAAGATTCGCCATGAACTATAAGATACTGGTGTTAGTAAAACAGGTGCCGGATACCAAGGCAATTTCATTGAAAGCAATGAATCCGGACGGCACCCTCAACAGAAGCGCGCTCCCGGCCGTCTTCAACCCTGAAGATTTGAACGCACTGGAGGCAGGCCTGCAGCTCAAGGAGCGCTATGGCGGGAGTGTTGCCGTCATTACCATGGGGCCGCCGGCCGCGGCAGCAGTGCTTAGAGAAGCGCTCTACCGGGGAGCAGACGAGGCCATTCTTTTAACTGACCGGCATTTTGCCGCATCTGACACCCTTGCCACCTCCTATATTCTGAGCCAGGCCATCAAAAAGGCCGGTCACCATGATATTCTTTTATGCGGCCGCCAGGCAATAGACGGGAACACTGCCCAGGTAGGACCCCAGGTAGCAGAAAAGCTGGGGCTACCCCAGATAACCGCGGTTGAAGAAATTGTGTCTATTGCCGGCGGGAAAATCTCTGCCTGGAGAATAATGGAAAACGGCAGGGAGCTGCTGGAAGTACCGCTGCCGGCGGTCCTCACGGTGGTTGACAGTGCCAACGAACCGCGGCCGGCGTCGGCAAAAAAAATAATGCGCTTCAAAAAGGCAAAGGCGCCCTGCGAAGTAACCCCGGAAGAGGCGGCCGCCTTAAGGGCCCGGGGCCTTCTTATTAGTGAATGGAATGCTGAACAGACCGGCGCAGAGCCCTCCCGGTGCGGGATTCAAGGCTCACCGACGAAAGTACAGAAGATTAAAAAAGTGGTATTAACGGCCCGTGACATAAAGCACTACGCGGCAACCGATGAGAGCCTCTCGCAGCTTTTGCATGAACTGATACATGAGCATACGTTTGATTGAACGCAAGCGCGGATAAACACGGACGATACGTATTTCAAATAAATCATGAAAGCAGAGAAAGAAGTCTGGGTATATATCCAGCACCAGGGAAGCCAGATTGCTGAAGCATCACTGGAAATTTTCAGCAAGGGAACAGACCTGGCCAGACAGTTATCAGTCCCGGTTGCCGCTGTGGTCCTCGGAGACGCAGTGCAGCAGCTTGCAGAAACCATGTCCCGCTACGGAGCACACCGGGTCTATGTTCTGCAGTCCGCGCAATTTGAACAGTATGCAACACTCCCGTATGCACGGGCCATTACCGGCCTGGTGAAACAATACCAGCCGGACATTTTTCTGTTAGCCGCAACCCCGCAGGGCCGTGACCTCGCACCGCGGCTTGCCTCGGCCCTGGGCGTCGGGCTCACCGCAGACTGTACCGACCTCAGGATTGGCACCTATGCAGACCCAAAGACCGGGCATAAACATGCAGGCCTGCTATTGCAGATCAGGCCGGCATGGGGCGGAAACCTCATCGCCACGATCGTTAATCCGGGAACGCGGCCGCAGATGGCAACCGTTCGCGAAGGGATTATGCGGCTGCCCGCAGAACAGAACAAGGGAGCCGCAGAAATAATAACAATCCAGGCAGGCCCCGGCAGCGAAGACCTTTGCGCGCGGATCATTGACCAGCGCATTACTGAACGCAGAGTAAATTTAAAACAGGCGAAGATAGTAGTTTCCGGGGGCGCGGGCGTTGGCACCAAAGAGAAGTTTAAACTCGTGTACCAGCTGGCCCAGGTTTTGGGGGCAGAAGTAGGCGCAACCCGGGCAGCTGTTGATGCCGGTTTTATTGACCATGACCATCAGGTCGGGCAGACCGGAACAACGGTCCGGCCAAAGCTCTATATTGCCTGCGGCATTTCAGGCACCGTGCAGCATCTGGCCGGCATGGAAGAGTCCGGAAAGATCCTTGCTATCAACACTGATCCCGATGCCCCGATTTTCAGTGTCGCGCACTATGGAATAGTGGGCGATTTGCACGAAGTCATTCCAGCCCTGATACGACTGTACAACGCACAGCGACGATAGACGGCCATGAATTATTTTACCGATAATGAGGACCTGCAATTTATATTGGACTCCGGCGACCTTGCCGGAATAATAGCCCTGCAGGAGCGCGACTTCAGGGATAAAGAGCGGTATGACTATGCGCCTGCGGATGTTGTGGACGCTCTTGATACGTATAAAAAAATCCTGACCGTCACCGGCGATATTGCGGCGACTATAATTGCGCCGCTGGCCGAGCGGATAGACCGGGAACCAAACAGGCTGGAACAGGGCCGGGTCACCTATTCTGAACCAATAAAAGCCTGTCTGCGCGCGCTTTCACAGGCAGAGCTGATGGGCTGCATTATTTCCCGCAAATATGGCGGGCTGAATCTGCCCAATTTTATATTCACCATGATGGTGGAAATGGTTTCCCAGGCAGATGCAAGCATCCAGAACATTTTCGGCCTGCAGGGCATTGCGGCTATAATAGAGGCATTCGCCGACGAAGAAACCAGAAACCGCTATCTTCCGCTTCTTGCTTCGGGCGCGGCCACGGGGGCCATGGCGCTTACCGAAGCAGAGGCCGGAAGCGACCTGCAGAACATTAAGGTCAGGGCCGAGCAGGGAGCTGACGGCACCTGGAGGATACAGGGCGTAAAGCGTTTTATAACCAACGGGAACGCAGACATTATTCTGGTTCTTGCCCGCTCCGAGCCGGGGACCCTTGATGGTCTGGGCTTGAGCCTTTTTCTTTGTGAGGGGGATGATTCGGTCGTGGTGCGAAGGCTTGAAAATAAGCTTGGTATTCACGGATCTCCCACCTGTGAGCTGCAATTTACCGGCACCAGGGCCATTCTTATCGGGGAGCGGCAACGGGGCTTGGTTACCTATGTTTTGTCTCTTCTTAACGGCGCCCGGGTTGCTACCGCAGCACAATCTGTCGGCATTGCCCAGGCAGCATTTACTGCCGCGCGCAGCTTTGCCCGCAGCAGAAAACAGTATGGAAGAAGAATAGAAACCCTGCCGCCGGTTGCCGAGATGCTCACCGGCATGAAGATTGAAATTGAGGCCGCGCGCGCGCTCACCTATGAAGCAGCCGGGATTCTTGACTTGTCGCTTCTGACTGCGCAGCGGCTTGCAGCAGAAGACACTGATGTGAACGAAAGAAAAGAACTGCGCAGGCAGGCAAAGCAGCTTGAACGGCTTGCCATGCTGGAGACTTCTCTGGCGAAATACTTCTGCTCCGAGATGAGCATCAGAGTGACCCGGGATGCGCTGCAGGTGCTTGGCGGAAGCGGCTATATGAAAGATTATCCGGTTGAACGGCATTACCGCGATGCGCGCATTACCACTATTTATGAGGGGACATCCCAGCTGCAGATTCAGAGCGCCATCAGGGGCATACTGAGCGGCACCCTGGAAAAATATTTTACAGAACTGAGCGCGGGCGGATTTCCGCGTTCTCTGGCAGGCATGGCAAAAAAACTTGAGCGCTGGAGAAAAATTCTTTCCCGTTCTATCGAGCAGCTTAACACCAAGAGAGATGCGCAGCTGCTGGAGCTGTATGCGAAGCCGGTTGTTGATATGGCGGTTGAAATTTTAATGGGGTATCTGCTGCTAAAACAGGCCCGGACAGCCTCCCGCAAGGTGAAAATAGCAAAAATTTATTTTAATGAAAAAGAGCCGCGGATACGGATGCGGGCCGAGATTATCAGACACAGCAGCAAGCTGTGCCTCAAGGACTTTGAGCTTATCGTTGGGAAGGCTGCCGGCTGAAGCCCACGCTTGGAATAGCAGCAGCTGTTGCAATAAGGGGGGACTCTAAAAACAGAAAATTTAGAGCCCCTAATGAATGTAACCCCAGGTTTTTTCTTACCGGGGCTTAACGTAAAACAAATTATTAGAGTTGCCCTAAAACCAGCGTACCGGGCAGGCCGTAACGCCGGTGCCGGGCGTCTTGAGCTGGTATTGACAACGCTGGTTTTTTAGTTGAAACATAAACTGAGCCGGTGCGGAGCAGGTACAAGGGATTGCTCTGCGTGGAACGAGCCGCACGCATGGAAGCCGTTTCTTAAGGATAGCCAAAGATATTTGAAATTTGTTGTTAGGTCTCTGGTTCATTTGTTCGGGCTAAGTGTCCGCAGGAAATGCTGTTTGTTTTTGCCAGAGCCTTCGCTCGCACCGCCCGTAACTGCTCTCACCAAAAGCCTAACGATACAAAATGTGAGAGCAAAATGCTCATGATTAAGCTATGTAAGAAAATTCATGCGAAAATGGAAAAAACAACAATCGGAAACCCGGGTAATCAGGTTTTCTGTTTTTACCCGCATGAGTTCATGAATTCCAGATAACCCCCTTTTCCTGTCTTTTTTGTTTGACGTTTTAAAGTTGGTTCCGGCTTGCCCGGGTTAGGGTAGAGAATGAATTTAATGACGTTTGAAGAGATGAAAAAAAGATATGGGGCCGGCGAGGACTCTCTTGAGCTTACCCTTGATAAATGGGGCCGCATAAAGCAGTTTTCAGCAAAAGCCTTTCTTATCAGCCACTATCAGGACATACTTCGGGCGGCCGTGGTTCCCATTTTTCTTTGTACTGAATATGTTAATCAATGTTCGCTGTGTCCTATTTATGAGGTATGTAAACAGGGAAGGTCAGATGAGTGGGTCACCGTAATGAGAGTAATCCAGGCATATGCTATAGCAGGAGATCTTTTGCCCAAAGAGCCGTTCATGGGGCACATTGAACAATTTCTTGAAAAAATAAATATGTGTCGAGAAGAGGCGGTGGCAAAGGCACATTAAACTCTTCGGGCCAGAGCAAAAAGATCCGCTAAACAGAAACGACGCTCAGTCCTTTAATAAATTCGATAACGAATTTACTCACGCAGGACGTAACGCCGGCAGCAAGAAGCGCGTAGCTGCCATTGTTTAAAAATGATCACATGAGCAGAAAAAAAGAAATAGCAAAACTTAAAAAACAACGCACGGCCGATGAACTGGAGGTTATGTTTGACCAGTTTGACGAACAAGTGCACGCCCTTGAAGAAAAGGTTTCTACGATTAAAAAAAGCATAGATGAGTTTGAAGCAAAAAAAATAAATGAAGAAAATGGTGAGGAAAAACAAGGCCATGATTACCACAAGAGTGTTGTAGGCCCTGTCTGATTTACTCTGCACAAGAGCAATACCAACCCCCCGGCAGCCACCTTCCGGCAAAATGCCGCCAGCTTCTCATAAAAAAAGTAACAATAAATATTACTACATATGGTATTTTTTATTGACAAACCATACTATATTTAGTAAACAGCAAAATAATAGCGGGGTTGTAAAGACAAAAAAGCTTTAACGGGGAAATTTTATTCCATCAGAAAACTTTAATTTAATTCAATGAAAGGGAGGGATACATTATGCCCGAGATATTAACCCCCAAGGAAGTCGCCAATTATCTCAAAATGTCAGTGTTGACCGTTTACAAGCATGCCAAGGAAGGCGTTATTCCCGGATTCAGAGTAGGGAATTCCTGGCGCTTTGATAAAACCAAAATAGATGAGTTGCTGGTCGGCTCTCAGGTAAAAAATGATTTGGCCGTGTTGCGCAGCGCAACCATGAGATAGCAAAAAACCGGTGCATCCCTGCCGGGGCAACAGGGCAAGCGCGTGCCCGCCGCATTCTTCAGAGCAATAGATTTTCTCTCTTGCAGTTTTAACACAGAGCGCTGCCCGGACTGAAGCGCCCCGCAGCTTAGGGGCCAGAGAAGCTTTATCACGATGATACGCAGCTACCGCACCCGGCCGAGGCTGCATAGCTAAAGCCATGCCTGTTTAGAAAATTAATATCAGCGGCAATGAAAGGATAAATGATGGCACAGCTCAGTAAAACAGCGCCAATTAGCGATGAAGATATACGGGAAGATATTTGCAGCACATTGAAGATGTGGGATCAGTTTAATAACATGGATAAAGAAAAACAGGAAAGTCTGGTTAAATATCTGTTCGAATCATATGCACACCTTTACCGGACAGATAATATAAGGCTTGATAAGATCCAAATAGAAAACTGAACCGACTGGAGGAAAAACAAGAGAGTATACCATGAAGAGCGCTTTTTCTCGCATAGTCAAAATAAAACCAGGCGGCAAATAAACACAAAAATATTTTTTAATCCATACGGCAGGGGCCAACACCGGCACTTGCCTTTTTTTATGAAAAAATTGGCAAAAGACTGGTATTAATAAAGTGCATAGTATATAGAGCAGCCAAGAGCACAATTCAGCACGGAAAGAGCAGGCCATGATAAAAGAAAGCAGCAATTATTCTGCGCTGCAGGGAGAGTGGCATTCCTTGCTGAAAAAAGGCGCAGAAACCATAGAGGTTGCCTTGTCTGAAGAGCAGATCGGGCAGTTTTATTTATATTGGCGTGAACTACAAGAATGGAACAGCCATATAAATATTACAGCCATTAGCAGCCTGAAAGATACCATAATAAAACATTTCTTAGATTCTCTGAGCGTTATAGAGAGCCTTCCCGTGTCCGGGCGTCTGGCAGATATAGGCTCGGGGGGCGGATTTCCTGGGATTCCGATTGCAATAGTGCGGCCGGCCCTAAACGTAGCCCTGATAGAGGCTGCGCGCAGAAAAGCAAATTTTTTGCGCCAGGTGGTGCGCACTCTTGGCCTTAAAACAGCAGCGGTTTATCATGGCCGCGCCGAAACCCTGGCTACAGGTGAACAATTTGACTGTATTGTAAGCAGGGCATTCTCAAGCATAAAGACCTTTTTAAGAATAAGCATGCCGCTGCTTGCTGCTGACGGAATTATTATTGCCATGAAAGGAAAAGAGACTGAACAGGAACTGCGGGAGGCCGGGCAGGAAATAAAAAAGGCGCAGCTTACGATAACAGGAGAGCGGCGTTTTCAGCTGCCCTTTCATGGCGGCACGCGCACCGTTATAGTATTTAAAAGAAATGTTTCACGTGAAACATTGGCATAAAACGGCAGTGTTTTTGTTTTGCAAAGACAGCTCGTTTATGATATGGTAACAGAAGTTTTGTGCCCAATTAACCATCTATTTTAGCTTGCTTTTTTAAATCATGTGCGAGAAGCACCCCATAAAACAATGAACGGCAAAGTAATCTGTGTGGCAAATCAAAAAGGAGGGGTGGGAAAAACCACTACAGCGATAAATTTAGGCACCTCTCTGGCCTTAAAGGGTAAAAATATTCTTCTCCTTGATATTGATCCCCAGGGAAATGCGGGCAGTGGCATAGGCTGCGGGCGAGAACAAGTAAAGGAGAATATTTACCATGTGCTGGTCCTTGAAAGGGAAATGGAGGCCATCGTCCAGAAAACAGCTGTTTCAAACCTTGATTTTATTGGCTCCAACATTGATCTGATTGGTGCGGAAATCGAGCTGGTAAACATGCCCATGCGTGAAAGCAGGCTGCGCAGAGCCCTTGAACAGATAAAGGATCGCTATGATTTTATAATCATTGATTGCCCGCCCTCCCTTGGTTTATTAACGGTGAATTCTCTTACTGCTGCTGATTCAGTGCTGATTCCCCTGCAGTGTGAGTATTACGCGCTTGAAGGCCTGAGCCAGCTGTTAACTACCATCAGGCTGATCAAGAGCAGCTTGAATCCCCATCTCGCCATTGAGGGCATTTTGCTGACCATGTTTGACAAGCGCAACAGCCTGTCACACCAGGTGGCACATGAAATAAACGAGCATTTCTACAGCAAGGTGTTCAGCGTAATCATCCCTCGGAACGTACGCCTGGCAGAAGCGCCCAGTCACGGAAAGCCGGTCTATTTTTATGATAAAAACTCTCCGGGTGCGCAGACCTATCTGGAACTGGCAAACTGTATTATACACAACGAGAGGAACTGACATGGTGCAGAGGAAAGCCCTGGGAAAGGGCCTGGAAGCGCTTATTCCCGGGATGGGCGAAGAAAAGGCGGCAAAGTCCGACGGTATGCTGCAGGTAGCTCTTGATGAAATACATCCCAGCCCGCTCCAGCCCCGGCGACTCTTTGACCAGGGAAAAATTGAGGAGCTGGCCAATTCCATACGGGAAAACGGAATCATTCAGCCGCTGGTTGTTAAAAAGGGGGTTGACGGGTTTGAATTGATAGCCGGCGAGCGGCGCTGGCGGGCTGCACAGAAGGCGGGCATAGAGAAGGTTCCCGTTATTGTTCGCGAAGATGAAGAAAAAAACCGGCTGTTCTTATCCCTTATTGAGAATATCCAGCGGGAGGATTTGAATCCCCTTGAAGAGGCAGATGCCTTTCAGCAGATTATAGACCGGTTTGGTTATACACAGGAGGAAATCGGTGCCCGGGTCGGGAAAAGCAGGACCAGCGTTACCAATACGCTGCGGCTATTAAAACTCAATAAAAAGATTAAGGATGATTTAATCCGGAATAAAATTAACATGGGCCATGCCCGGGCGTATCTGGGCCTTGACTCATCCGCCCAGCAGCTCGAGGCCCATGCCCGCGTGCTCAAGGGAGGCCTCTCGGTCAGGCAAACAGAAAACCTTGTCAAGCGCATGAAGCGCAGCGTTAAAGAAAAACCAGCCGGTAAACAGGAGAACCAGTATGAGTTCATCCTGACAGAACTGCGCAAGCGTCTGGGCACAAAGGTGGCCATTAATGCCCAGGGAAAAAGAGGGAAACTTATAATTGAATTTTATTCTTCGGAAGAGCTTGAAAGAATTTTTGAGCTCATAAGAGGACGATAGAGGATACGGGAGGAAAAGCGGATTGAATAATAACTCAGAAGAAACCATGAAAGCAGCTTCAGACCTCTATACGGCGGAAAGCATTAAGGTCCTGGAGGGTTTTGAAGCAGTGCGCAAGCGGCCTGCCATGTATATTGGCAGCACTGACGCGCGCGGACTTCACCACCTGGTTTTTGAGGTTGTGGATAACAGCATTGATGAAGCACTGGCCGGATTCTGCAACCGGATTGAGGTGATTATACATCTGAATAACAGCGTAACGGTCATCGATAACGGCCGCGGCATACCAATAGATATGCATCCTACTGAAAAAAGGTCTGCGGCCGAAGTGGTAATGACCACCCTGCACGCGGGGGGGAAATTTGATCACAACACCTATAAGGTTTCGGGGGGGCTTCATGGAGTGGGTGTTTCTGTAGTAAATGCCCTTTCCGAACGACTGGAGCTTGAGATCTGGCGTGACAAAAAGGTTTACTATCAGGCCTATGAGCGGGGAGAGGCCCTTGCCGCCCTTGAAGTAGTCGGAAAAACAACAAAAACCGGCACTAAAGTAGTGTTTAAGCCGGATGGAACCATCTTCGAAACAGCCGATTTCAGCTTTGATCTGCTTTCAAATCGCCTGCGGGAGCTGGCCTTTCTTAATAAAGGCGTATTTATCAGCATTGAAGATGAACGGACTGAAAAGAAACACGAATTTCAATATAAAGGGGGGATAAGTTCTTTTGTCGAGTATCTCAATAAAAACAAGACCACACTGTATCCTAAACCCATCTATATTATCGGAGAAAAAGATAACATAGTGGTAGAGCTTTCCCTGCAGCATAATGACGGATATGCGGAAAATATTTTTACCTTTGCCAACAATATTAACACCCAGGAGGGCGGTACGCACCTCATCGGGTTTAAATCGGCACTGACCAGAACGGTAAATGCCTATGCAGCCAATTCCCGCCTCATGAAGAGTTTCAAGGGCACGCTCGATGGAGATGATATCAGAGAAGGGCTTACCGCAGTGGTGAGCACTAAAATACCAGATCCGCAGTTTGAAGGGCAGACCAAAACAAAACTGGGCAACAGTGAAGTAAAGGGCATTGTGGAAGCGCTGGTTAATGAAAAGTTGGGAGCATACCTTGAAGAGCACCCGGCAATAGCCAATAAAATTCTGGAAAAGGGCGTCGATGCTGCGCGGGCGCGCGAGGCAGCTCGGAAGGCAAAAGAGCTTACCAGAAGAAAATCAGCCCTGGATAGCGGCTCTCTCCCCGGAAAGCTCGCGGATTGCCAGGAGCGCGACCCGGCCTATTCTGAGCTCTATCTGGTTGAGGGGGACTCAGCCGGAGGCTCTGCCAAACAGGGGCGTGATAGAAAAAACCAGGCCATACTGCCGCTGCGGGGGAAAATCCTCAACGTGGAAAAAGCGCGCTATGATAAAATGCTGCAGAATGAAGAAATAAAAACGATTATTACGGCGCTTGGTACCAGTATTGGTAAAACAGATTTTGATATAGCCAAGCTGCGGTATCACAGTATTGTGATCATGACTGACGCTGACGTTGACGGCGCACATATCAGGACCCTTTTGCTGACCTTTTTTTACCGGCAGATGCCGGAGTTGATAGAAAAAGGATATCTCTATATCGCCCAGCCGCCGCTTTTCCGGGTAAAAAGAGGAAAGCAGAAACCCCGTTATATTGAAAATGAGACTGAAATGAACAATTATCTTCTGGAATGCGGGGTAGACAGCATAAAGGTCTACACCCGGGAAGGCAGCGATTATCTTGCCGGGCAAAAACTTATACAACTGATGAAGAAGGCGATTCAGTTTGAAAACAATGTGGCAAAACTCGAGAAGCGCAGTCTCGACAAGAATATTTTAAGCGCGCTGGTATGCGACGGCAGCTACGACAAGGCGACGCTAAAAAATAAAGAGCAGGCAGATGCATTGATTGACATGTTTAAAGCGCACAAAAGCTTTTTCTACCCGTTTAAACCCCCTGCTGAGTATGAGATTATAGAAGACGCGGAACATGACTGTTTTGCCATCAAGTGCCGCATTAAAACAAACGGCAAAGAAAAAGAGATGATTATCGATTTTGAGCTTCTTGTTTCTCCTGATATGGACGGCCTGAAAAAACTGGCGCAGGGTCTGAAAAGCACTGGCAGCCCACCGTTTACTATAGAGGCCGGGGGCAGCAAAAAAACCGTAGAGACCCTTTCGGAGCTGTTGTATTACGTCCTGGAGCAGGGACAAAAAGCACAGGAAATACAGCGCTATAAGGGGCTCGGGGAAATGAATCCCGAGCAGCTGTGGGAAACAACCATGAACCCGCAATCAAGAACATTTCTGCAGGTAAAAGTTGAGGATGCAGTGGAGGCGGATGAAATTTTCACTATCCTTATGGGGGACCAGGTTGAGCCGCGAAGGGATTTTATTTATAATAATGCCTTGCATGTGCAAAACTTAGATATATAAATCATTTTAATATTATTTTTATAATTAAACTAAATATGGATAAAATAGAAAACATTGTTCCGGTAAATATTGAAGACGAGATGCGCAAGTCCTATATGGACTATGCCATGAGTGTAATAATAGGCCGGGCATTGCCGGATGTCAGAGATGGTCTCAAGCCGGTGCAGCGCCGGATCCTCTATGCAATGGAGGATATGGGCCTGCAGTGGAATAAACAGTATAAGAAGTCAGCCAGACTCGTTGGCGATGTGATAGGAAAATATCATCCCCACGGCGATTCTGCCGTGTACGAGGCCATTGTGAGAATGGCGCAGGATTTTTCCCTTAGAAATCCTCTTGTGGACGGCCAGGGAAATTTTGGCTCCATGGATGGTGATCCGCCTGCTGCCATGCGCTATACCGAAATAAAAATGGCGCGCGTAGCCTCAGAAATGCTGGCAGACATTGACAAGGAGACGGTCAACTTCACGGGCAACTATGACAACTCCCTGCAGGAGCCGGTAATCCTTCCTTCAAGGGTTCCCAATTTGCTCATCAACGGAAGCGCCGGCATTGCTGTCGGCATGGCGACCAACATCCCGCCCCACAACCTGGGCGAGGTTGTCGATGCGCTGGTTGCGCTTATAGATAATCCGGATATTTCCATCAGCGAGCTGATGAAGTTTCTGCCGGGGCCGGACTTTCCTACCGGCGGATTCGTGCACGGCAAAGAGGGATTGAAAGATGCCTATGAAAACGGCAGAGGAAGCATTCAGCTCAGGGCGCGCTCCTATATTGAAAAGAGAAAAAAGGGGGACCGGGAAGATATTATTATTTCCGAAATACCGTTTCAGGTAAACAAGGCCCGCCTCATTGAACGGATCGCGGAGCTGGTGCAGGAGAAAAAGATAGAGGGAATAGCTGATGTTCGGGATGAGTCAGACCGTGACGGCCTGCGCATTGTCATTGAGCTGAAAAAAGACGGGATCGGCAGCGTCATATTAAATCAGCTTTATAAACTGACCCCGATGCAGACCTCCTTCGGCATAATACTGCTTGCCATTGTTGACAATCAGCCGCAGATACTCTCGCTTAAAGAAATACTCGAGCATTTTATAGCGTTTCGCAAAGAGATAATCACCCGCCGGACACAGTTTGACCTGCGCAAGGCTGAAGAGCGGGCCCACATACTGGAAGGGCTAAAGATAGCCATTGACCATCTGGATGCAATCATAAAACTGATTCGCTCCTCCCAGTCTCCGGCTGAAGCGAAAGAACGGCTCATGCAGGAGTTCCAGCTCTCAGATGTTCAGGCGCAGGCAATCCTTGATATGCGGCTGCAGCGGCTTACGGCACTGGAGCGGGACAAGATCAATGAAGAATATCTTGAAACCATAAAGCTCATGGAAAAGCTCAGGCACATTCTGGAAAATGAGCGCCTGGTGCTGGAGATTATCGTCGAAGAACTCAAAGCACTGAAAGAAAAGTTTGGCGATGCCCGCAGAACAGAGCTTATTGAAAAGACCGAAGAGATCCGCCTGGAAGATCTGATCGTCGAAGAACAAATGGTCGTTACCGTTTCCAACACCGGCTACATCAAGCGTAATGCCATCAGCCTGTACCGGACACAGGGACGCGGCGGCAAGGGCGTTACCGGCATGACCACCAAAGAGGAGGATTTTGTAGAAACGCTGTTTGTGGCCTCGACCCATGATTACGTGCTCATATTTACCAACCGGGGCAAGGTGTACTGGCTTAAAGTTTATGAAATCCCCGAGGCGGGCAGAGCGGCCCGCGGCAAGGCAATTGTGAACCTGGTCAAACTTTCTCCCGGGGAAAGCCCGGCGGCAATTTTACCGGTCAGCGGGTTTGAAGAAGGTAACTATGTGGTCATGGCCACGCAAAAGGGCGTGGTAAAGAAGACCGACCTGAGCGCGTACAGCCACCCGCGCGCAGATGGTATTATAGCAACCGTTATCGAGCCGGGAGACAGTTTAATTGGCGCCAAGCTCACCGACGGCAACAAGGAAATATTTCTCGGCACCAAGAAGGGACTTGCTATACGCTTTAACGAGCAGGATGTGCGGCCCACGGGCAGGGTTTCGCACGGGGTGCGCGGCATGTCCCTGGAAGATGACGACGAGGTGGTCGGCATGGAGGTTTTAAGCGGCGCTGCCACGATTCTAACCATCACCGAACATGGCTACGGAAAAAGAACGCAGAGTTCAGAATATAGAATACAGGGACGCCGGGGCAAGGGTATTATCACAATTAAAACCTCGGAACGCAACGGGGCCGTAGTCGGCATGAAACAGGTGACCAATGAGGATAATCTGATGATCATCACCAGCACGGGAAAAATCATCAGAATTGCTGTTGCCAAGATCTCCGTCATCGGCCGCAACACGCAAGGCGTGCGCCTTATCAATATAGAAAAGGACGAGAAAGTTGTGGGTGTCGCCCGGCTTGCAGAAAAAGAAGAATAACGGCCAGAACATCATGCTTGAGAAGAGTTCGAGCCTGAGCAACTCTTCTCTTTTTGTGTTACTATGCGTGAACATAAAATAGGTATCATCGGAGCGGGCAGCTGGGGCACCACGCTTGCCAACCTCCTGGCAGAAAAGGGCGCTGAGGTTACCCTCTGGGTATACGAGGAGGCGCTGTTGCAGGACCTCAAGGAAAAGCGCTGCAATACACGTTACCTGCCCGGGATTGCGCTCAGTGCGTCGCTGCGCTACACCCGGAGCCTGCAAGAGGCTGTTGCCGGCAAGCAGGTCATCCTGTGGGTTACGCCATCCCAGGTATTTCGCACACAATTCACCGCAGCCCTTCCTTTTTCCCCCGCGGAAGCCATCCATGTGAGCGCCTCCAAGGGGATAGAGAATGCATCGCTGAAACGCCTTTCAGAAATCGCCGCAGAACAGAACCCGGCTTTAAGCGACCGGAAATTTGCGGTTCTTTCCGGCCCCAGCTTTGCTGCAGAGGTTTGCAGGAAGCTGCCGACGGCGGTAGTAATCGCTTCGCGTGACCAGGAAAGCGCAGCCAGCATACAAAAACTTATGTCAACGCCGCAGCTCAGAATCTACACCAGTACGGATATTGTCGGGGTTGAACTCGGCGGAGCACTTAAAAATGTGATTGCCGTTGCAACCGGCATAGCGGATGGACTGGGTTACGGCAGCAATACCCGGGCAGCTCTCATTACCAGGGGTCTTGCTGAAATGATGCGGCTTGGCGGCGCCCTGGGCGCTGAGCCGATCACCTTTTCCGGCCTGTCGGGGCTGGGAGACCTGGTGCTGACCTGTACCAGCAGTATGAGCAGAAACTATAGTGTCGGCTTCCAGCTGGGCCGGGGGAACTCTCTGCAGAAAATATTACCGGAGATGAACGCGGTGGCAGAAGGCGTTTACACAACCCGCTCAGCGTTTTTCCTCGCGCAGCGCAGTCAGGTAGCAATGCCCATTACCCAGGCGGTTTATCAGGTGCTCTATGAGAATAAGCCGGCACCCCGGGCGGTGCAGGACCTCATGGGCAGGGAACTGAAACAGGAAGCCCCGCTTTGAATAGTGGACCGGGCCGGCGCAGGGCCACGGGAAACGGCGGCAATTCAGCAAAAATGCCATGCACATAGCAATACCCAAAAGAACCCTCTATACCCACATTATTAAAGAGCTTATGAGCCCCTTTATTCTGGGGCTTTTGATTTTCACTTTTATCCTGCTCACCAATAGAATACTGAAGCTTATGGACCTGGTGGTCAATAAAGGGGTGGGGCTGGTTGAGGTTGTAAAGCTCATAATTTTTCTCCTCCCCTCATTTCTTATGCTCACCATTCCCATGTCGGTGCTTCTGGCAATTCTCATAACACTTGGCAGGCTTTCTGCGGACGGAGAACTCATTGCCATGAAAGCCTCGGGAATAAGCCTCTATCAAATACTTGCTCCCTTTATGGCACTGTGTCTAACCGGCTTTTTACTTGCGAATATGCTGTCACTGCTGCTGCTCCCGCAGGGAAACGGCGCGTTCAGGAGACAACTCTTCAGCCTGTCCAAGCGGCATTCTGAAGCAAACCTGCAGGAGCGGATATTTAATGATGACTTTGAAGGGCTCATCATATACATTAATGAAATCCCGGGGCAGGGAAAACACATGAAGGGCATAGTAATTTCTGACAAGCGCGAGTCGGAAATTCCCAGTTTAATTATTGGCGAAGAGGGAATGATTATTTCGGATCAAAATGAAATGAAGGTAACCCTGCGGCTCTTTAACGGGAGCATTCATCGGGCGGCAAAAGAGTCGCGGGCCTATCAGCGGGCTGTCTTTAAAACCTATGATATGAACCTGCAATTGAGCAGCGAGGATTCTGAAGGCGATGTGGCAATAAAATACAGCGAACAGAGTATTGCTGCGCTTTTAAATCTTTTAACAGACCGGAGCAAAGAAGGGAAGTCTTCGGTTAAAATCCAGACAGAGATTCACAAACGATTTGCTTTTCCCTTTGCCTGCGTGGTGCTGGGTCTGGTGGGAATACCTTTCGGCGCGTACAGAAGAAAGGGCACCCGGTCGTACGGGTTTGTTCTGTGCATCATCATTCTGTTCCTCTACTATCTGTTTTTGAATTTCGGAGAAACCCTGGCAAAGCGCGGTGTCCTCTATCCGGCGCTCGGTATATGGCTGCCCAATATTATATTGGGTGTTATGGGCAGTTATCTGCTCTCTGCGGTTAGCAGGGAAAAACCGATCCCGGGCCTCACCTGGATAGATGAAACAGCAACCCGGCTGTTTACAATCATGCAGAAACGGTTTAATCGCCGGTAATACGATTAGAACAAGGCAGAAGTCACATGCTGATTATTACCCGGTACTACACCAGAGAATTTCTCAAAATATTTGTACTGTGCCTGGCGTCCTTTGTGGTCCTCTATCTGCTGGTTGATTTGTTTGAGAATTTAGACGGCTTTATAAAAAACAAGGCACCGCTTGCTGCAATTATCCGCTATTTCCTGTACAGCATACCAATTATACTATATCAAATATGTCCGCTGGGAATGCTCCTGTGCACTTTTATTACCATCGGGGTGTTTGTGCGCTTTAATGAAATAACCGCACTTAAAGCGCAGGGCATAAGTCTTTTTACTGTTTTTAAAGTGTTTCTCTTTATCGCAGCATTCACCTGGATCTTTTCGCTTTGGCTTCAGGAGTATGTTTTACCGTATACTAACCGGCAGATGAAGGAGATAAAAAATATCCAGATCAAGGGAAAAAAAGGGGCGGCTATTCTTGCCAGAGACCATTTCTGGTATCGCAGTCAGAATGCTATTTTCAATATCGATATTTTTTACCCGCATAAAAATATGATTCAGGGAATTACGATATATTATTTTACCCCTGATTTTCAGCTCCAGGAGCGCATTGACGCACAATGGGGGTCCTGGAAGCAGCAGGGCGACTGGATTTTTCATGACGGGGTAACAAGGACTTTCAAGCCTGAGGGGGAGATAAAAACCGAAGCCTTCAGCGAAAGACTAATTACTATTCATGAGACCCCGGATGATTTTAAAATGTCGCAGAAGCTGAGTGAGGAAATGAGCTTTAATGAGCTGCGGGCGTACATAAAAAAAACAGGACTTGAAGGGTATGATACCACCCCGTATGAAGTGGACATGCAGGCCAAAATCTCCTATCCGTTTATAAACATAATAATGGCAATGCTCGGGATTCCGTTTGCTTTGATGATTGGCAGAAGCGGAGGAATGGCGCTGGGAATTACGGTAAGCGTTCTTTTGGGTTTTTTGTACTGGATATTTTTTGCGCTTTGTCTTTCCCTCGGGAAAAATGGATCGTTACCCACCTTTTTTTCCGCATGGCTGGCAAATGTAGCGTTTGGCTCCCTGGGTCTCTATATGTTCTTACAAGTAAAACAGTAGGCACCGTGCTGGGCCCGCTGCGCCAATCAGCATGACTAACGCAGTTTAAATATACATTGACTTTTAAAGAAAATTCTTTTATTACGAAAAATCTGAAACTAACCGCATATATATCTATATAACTTAAGCATAAGGGAGGGTATTAAACCCATGTCCATGACAAGCTACTTATTCACATCAGAGTCGGTAACAGAAGGACATCCAGACAAGGTGGCAGACCAGATATCTGACGCGGTACTGGATGCGATTATAGCAGAAGACAAGAAGGCGCGGGTAGCGTGCGAAACGCTGGTAACGACCGGGCTGGCAATGATAGCAGGGGAGATCACCACGGACTGCTATGTGCATCTGCCGGACATCGTGCGGGAAACGATCAGGGGGATCGGATACAATGACTCGGCAATGGGGTTTGACTGGGAGACCTGTTCGGTGATGAGCTCTATTGACCGGCAGTCGCCGGACATTGCCATGGGAGTCAACGCGAGCAAGGACCATGAGCAGGGAGCAGGTGACCAGGGCCTGATGGTGGGGTACGCGTGCAACGAAACCGCGGAGCAGATGCCGATGTCGATACACTACGCGCACCAGTTGAGCCAGCGGCTGGCGCAGGTGCGCAAAGAGGGAATACTCGGTTTTTTACGGCCTGACGGAAAGACGCAGGTGACGGTAGAGTATCACAACCGCAAACCAGTGCGGGTTGACGCGGTGGTGGTGGCCTCGCAGCATACGCCGGAGGTAAAGGATGCGACGCTGAAAGAGGGGATCATAGAGGAAGTGATCAAGAAAATAATTCCCGTGAACATGATGGATAAGAATACGAAATTTTTCATCAATGCGACGGGCCGTTTTGTGATTGGCGGGCCGAAGGGAGACTGCGGACTGACCGGGCGCAAGATAATCTGCGATACTTATGGTGGACAGGGGGGCCATGGGGGCGGAGCGTTTTCCGGAAAGGACCCGTCGAAGGTGGACCGTTCAGCCTCCTACATGGCGCGCTACGCAGCCAAAAACATCGTGGCGGCAGGGCTGGCCCGGCGGTGCGAGGTGCAGGTTGCCTACTGCATCGGGGTGGCAAAGCCGGTATCGATAATGATAAATACATTTGGTACGGGAAAGATATCGCCTGACCGGATTGCGGAGATAGTGAACGAAGTTTTTGATTTTCGTCCGGCACAGATTATAAAGCACCTTAATTTGTTGCGGCCGATTTTTAAAAAGACAGCTGCATACGGGCATTTTGGAAGAGAAGACAAAGATTTCACGTGGGAACGCACGGACAAGGTTGAGGTGCTGAAAGAGAAAGCAGGTATTGCCTGAACAGCCCTTCAGCATTAAAGCCAGCAGCGATAGAGGGTTTCCTGGTTTTGTGTAAATGAGTGCCGGGGCATTCTTATATTGAGGCGGTTAAACTACCAAGGCAGATGCTGACAAAAAAGCGGCTGCCTTTTTTATTATTTTATAAAAAAACCATACAAAAGTTCTTGACATCTGCAAGCAAAACACATAATAAATATGCATTACATTTGTGTCGGAAATGGGTTGCTGCTTGCAAGTTTCAGATAAAACAAAGGAAATAATTCTCAGCGCGGCAAAAGAGCTCTTTGCCCAGAAGGGCTTTTTTAAAACCACGTATGCTGATATTGCCCGTCATGCAGGAGTTAATCAGGCAACGGTCTATCGCGGGTTTAAAACCAAAGAAAATATGCCTCCTTCGCTGAATCCGGGGATTTTTTGGGAAGGATAATCAAAAAAGAAGAGCATAGCTTGCCAAGTCCGTGTAAGATGTTTCCACGACGAACCATCAAAACACAGACGAGAAAGCCATG
>Ga0172375_10001580_pt1 | contig 36407 bp, 16 predicted proteins | sample LakKiv1m_FD_114537 | JGI IMG/M metagenome (GOLD analysis project Ga0172375, IMG submission 114537) | Freshwater microbial communities from Kabuno Bay, South-Kivu, Congo - kab_092012_11.1m | ecosystem: Environmental > Aquatic > Freshwater > Lake | place: Democratic Republic of the Congo... | reverse complement strand
GGTGAAATGGCAAATTCCTATAATAACCTGGGCGACGCCTATCGACGCGGCGGCAACTTTGTACGTGCCAGAGTCGCTTTCGAAAAAGCGCTGGGCTTCGACCTCAGATTGAAATTCAAACTGGGACTGGCGTTCGATCACGCCAACCTCGGATTGAATTTCGAGCTTATGGGCAAATACGACCTGGCTATGGAAAACCTCGAAAAAGCCATCAGCATAAGCCGCGAAATCAACAGTCCCATCAACATCTACAAATCGCTGCTGGGTCTGGGTCGAATCTTTATCGAACGCAAGAAGCCCGTTGAAGCCCGCAAGGTGCTTGAAGAAGGTCTCAAGCTGGCGATGGATAGCGGAGCATCGGAATGGGAGTGGCGCTATCATCTGCAATTGGGTCGCGTTGACAGAATGGAAAATAAGACTGACGATGCACTGAAGCATTTCCTGGCTGGCATCGATGCTGTCGAGCCGACGCCGCGCGCCGTGCGTGCCAACATCGGTGGGCCCAAACTTGAAGAAGTAAAATGGGAGTTGTACGACGAAGCCATTGAGATCCTGGCAGACAAAAATGAAGCCCAAAAAGCCTTCGAAATGGCGGAACGTTACCGCGCCAGACGCTTCCTCGATATCGTTTCCACTACCGAACTTAGTTTTGAAGACGCAAAAAAGAATGAGCTTATTACCCGCGAAGGTGAACTGCGCGATAAGCTGGCCAATGCCGAAAATATTTACCGTAAAGCTGCCGAAGGTGAAAAGAGCGCAGCAGCAGAAGCTATCAGCAGCATCAAGGCCGATTATGAAGCGCTTATTAATGAACTGACTGCAATCGACAGAGACCTGCCCTCTTATGTAAAAGTCAACATCACGAATCTGGATGAATTGAAAGGCATACTCGGATCGGATTCTATTCTGCTGAGTTACTTCATGACCAGAAACAGTCTGGTGACATGGACATTGAGCGACGCTGACTTAAGCATGAGTGTGCAGAAGATCAAGCGTTCCGATCTGCGCCAGTTGATAACGCAATTCTCACAGCAGATAGAGAACTTCACTCCGACTGACGCCACAGCCCGTAAGCTTTATGATATTCTGCTGGCTCCGCAGAAGAGCGACTGGCAATCGAAAAAGCAACTCATAATCGCTCCGCACGATGTCATGCACTTTATCCCATTCAGCGCACTTAATGACGGAGACGGGCCGCTCATCGCCAAACGCTCGTTGCATTATGTTTCCAGCGCCGGCGATCTGCGATTCCTCTCGTCTGGACTCAGCGACAATATCGGAACCGCGCAAAGAACCGCTCTGGGGCGCTCTCAATCTGGCGATCTGCCGGAACTGCCTCTTACCATGCAGGAAGTGGCATCCTTCGGTTATACGTTCAAAGGCGCAAAAACAGAGTTCGGCGATACAGCCAGCGCAGCGGCATTGATTGATGCTCTTAAAAACTACAAGCATGTCCATGTCGCCGGTCACGCCCGCACCAACGCCGCCGATCCTTTCCAGGCCGCCATTTACCTGGCACCGGATGAAATGGATTCGGGCGTTTTCACTCTGCAGAAACTGCTCGGAATAAAAGTCAACGCCGAGTTGGTAACACTTTCGGCCTGTGAGACCGGCAAAGGTATGCTTTCAGGCGGCGATGAAGTAATAGGCTTCACGCGGGCTTTCCTTACTGCCGGAGCTAAACAGGTAGTTTCAAGTCTGTGGCGTGTAAACGACCTGACAACAGCCGTCTTGATGAAACACTTCTTCAGAGAACTGAAGAAGGGCACCAGCACCGATGAAGCTCTGCGCATTGCACAGTTGAAAGTGATGCAGGATTACCAGCATCCGGCCTACTGGGCAGGATTCCGTATAGAAGGCGCATTGTAAAACAACACTGAAATCAACAAAAAGCCCCGTCGGTTTTTCCGGCGGGGCTTTTGCTTTATACAGAACTGTTTACTTCCGGCGTCTTCCGATGCTCAGACCTATTGCCGCCATCAGCATTGATAATACAGACGGCATCGAAGCTGCACTATTGCATGATCCGCCGCCGCCTTCCGCTGCATTGCCCTGATCTCCATCTACCATGAAATCGCCATCAATGACGGCACCATCACCATCCGGCAGAGATTCTTCAAAATCTCCGTCCGTCGGATTGCCTTCATCGCCGTCTTCAGGCTCCGGGTTGCAGGCGGTTCCGAACTGACAGAAAATGGTCGAACCGGATTTCCCGTTGCAGCAGCCCGCAGTGAAACCACCCTGGCAGTCAGTGTTCTCATCGCAGACCTGTGAGCAGAAAGGTGCAGCCGTGGCCACGCAGAAATCGCCGCCGAAATGCTCATCACAGGGTGGTTTGTCATCGGGATCGCAGGTTTCGCCGATGATCTGACCGCTGTATGAGTACCATTCGCCTGCCAGCAGGTCGGAATCAGCGCACATTTTCTCGTCGAAAACACATACATTCTCAGTTTCGCCGTTTACGCTCAGCGGACGGCAGCAGACTTTTTGCCATTCGCCCGGACAATTGGCGTCGGCAGCGCAGGTCTGGCTGCAATATGACAGTTCGGAATTAAACACGCAGAAGTCGGAACCCTTGCCGGGATCACAGCGTGGATAATCATGCGTGTCCGTGCGGTCCATTCCGGGCACCGGACAGGGTTCACCCAGGGAACCTTCGTATTCCGGTCCTGGCGCTTCGCCTTCACCGTCCCAGTCGCCGTCGCCGTCGCCATCCTCAGGAGGATCTGGCGGAATGTATTCGCCGTCGTCGTATTTGACAACCAGCATCATGTCCGCTACTGCAAAGCCCATATGCTCATCGAGGAAATCGACATCAATAAAGGTTCCGCCATGACCGGGATTGCCGTCCTGAAGCGAAGTTGGAAAAATCGCCCAGTCGTCTCCGCCGTTTTCGGTGTAATAAAGAGCCGGAGTATTCATTATGGAACCTTCGGGCTCACCATAAGATCCGACAGCCCAGCCACGATTGGCGTCAAAGAATTCTATTCCTGCCAACTGGAAAAGCTTGGGATACTGCTCCGGGTTTGAACCTATGGGAAGGTCTTTCAAAATGCCGGTATCATCCCAGGTATTGCCACCGTCCGTTGTTTTAAGCACATAAGCATAACCACCGTCGTTTGCGGTAAGATAACCGACATTAGAGTCGATAAACTGGATATCGGTGTATTCCAGTAATTCCTCTTCAACCAGAACTTCCCAGTCGGCACCACCGTTTGTAGTATGATAAATGGTACCTTCATCCAACAGATTGTATTCGTATGATCCGTCCTGCTGCTCAATCTGTTCGACTTTGTGGAAAGCCGCCCAGCCTTCGTTTTCGTTGATGAAATGTATCGGGCCGGCATCGAGTTCGGTATTCGGCACGGTCGTTACATTAAAGTTTACACCACCATCCGGTGTATGCACAATATAACCTTTATCGCAGGTCACCCAGCAATTCAGCCCGTCCTCAAGGCAGAAAAGCTTGCTTCCCATACAAATCTGTGGTGAAGGCAGAATTTCCCAGTCGGCGCCTTTATTTGTAAATTTATAAATTGGGCCAACTTGGGTACCCTGCATGCCCAGCTCACCACCAGCAGCATAACCCAGATTCTCATTTATCATCTGGATATCCATGATGATGGTGTAGAAACCGCCAAAAGTCGGTAAAGTAACCGGGCTCCAGCTCTGACCACCGTTTATGGATCTTCTTAATACAGGCGCTGTGCCACCCTGCCCGTCTGCCATGGCTCCAAATGCCACCATAACCTGGTCTGTTGCGGCACCGATGCACCAGTAACTGTTTCCCTGGTTCAATTCGAAGCCGATTTCCGTCCATGTTCCAGTGGCTTCAGTAGAAGCAGTCAGGATCGGAAAAACTGCAAAAACAAACGCCAGTATAAATGTTCTCAATCTCACAATATACTCCTTCCAGAAAACGAGCCGGTTTCTCTTTCGGCTGATAAATTTACTATCGCCTTAAGATATTGTCAAACGCAGTATTGTGTAAATCTCCATACAGAGGGCATATATTCTTGACACTACCACACCCTCCCTGTATCATACCGGCGGATTATAGTATGAACTCTCACTTGGAGATTTAAAGATGTATCATATGTTGAGAGAAATCAAGCAGGCACCTGAGGTTATCGCCCGTTTGCTGCAGCGCGAAGTCAGAAAGATCGAAAAGATCGCTCAGACTTTAAAGACGAAAGATATCAGCATGGTTACTTTCGTCGCTCGCGGAACCAGCGATAATGCCTGTCTTTACGGCAAATATCTCATCGAGTCGCTGCTGGGCATCCCGGTTCATCTGGCCGCCCCGTCGATTCTCACCATTTACGGAACTACGGTCAAACAACGTGGCAGCCTGGTCATCGGTGTTTCGCAGTCCGGCGAAGGAACCGATGTTAACAACTACCTTGAAGAATCGCGTAAAACAGGTGCATATACACTGGCAATAACCAATACACGCGGATCATCAATCACACACATCGCCGATGATGTGATCTACCTGCATGCCGGTCATGAACTGGCTGTAGCCGCCACAAAAACATACATCGCGCAATGCACAGCCCTTCTGATGCTGGCAACTAAATGGGCCGATCAGACGGAAACATACGAACTCATGGGCAACATGCCCGAATCTGCTGAAGAAATCCTCAAACTGGAAGACGAAATTACTGATAAAGTAAATCGTTATCGTTATGCACAGTTAGCAGTCATTCTAGGGCGCGGTTATCATTACGCTTCGGCTAAAGAACTGGCCTTAAAGCTTATGGAATGCTGCTACATGCCGACTCAGGCATTCTCAATTGCCGACTTCATGCACGGCCCGATTGCAATGATCCATGAAGGCTTCCCGACTTTCCTTTTCGTCACACGCGGCAAAATGTCCAATCCGATGATAGACATAGCCAAGGATTGTTACGAGAAAGGCACCGATTCGGTCATTTTCTCGAACACGCCCGAAACGAAGCGTTATGCCTCCATTCATTTCATGCTGCCGCGTTCACTGCCGGAACTCTGCACACCCATTACGCACATCATCGCCGGACAGCTTTTCACATACAGTCTGGCTCTGACAAAGGGTCTCAATCCGGACGCACCGAAGTTCCTGAAAAAGGTAACACAGACCTTATAAACCCGGGCAATAAAGATCACAAAGCCCTGCCTGAACCAGGCAGGGCTTTTTTTCATTTGCAACATACTGATAATGGATCGAAACTTCACCTGTTCTTGACGTATGCGGACTGATAAAGTACAAAGTAGCCTTGATTTAGTGCGAAACGAATTCCCGGAAGGAAGCAGATCATGAAATTCATCCTCGATCTTATCGCAGGCAGAATAGCGCAGGAAGTACCTTTTGAAGCATCCGCCATTCTCGGAATGTTCAAGACGCCCGATAACGCCGAACGCGGCGACATCGCCCTGCCCTGCTTTCCCTTCGCCAAAGCCATGAAAAAAGCTCCGCAGCAACTGGCGGCTGAACTTGAAAAACTGTTTGCCGGCTTCGAAGCTTTCGAACTGGTAAAAGCAGAAGGGCCATTTCTTAATTTCAGCATCCGTCCGCAATGGCTGGCAGAACAGATTCTGCCGCAATTGCTGAAAGAAAAGGAAACTTTCGGTCATGCTAAAGCTCCGGCTGGAAAAACGATGGTTATCGATTTTTCTTCGCCCAACGTTGCCAAGCCCATCGGCTTTCACCATATCCGCTCGACCGTAATCGGCAACGCACTGTCGAACATATTTGAAGCAATCGGCTGGAAAGCCGTCAGAATCAACTATCTGGGCGACTGGGGTACTCAGTTCGGCAAACTTATTGTGGCATACAAACGCTGGGGCAATGAAGAGACGCTGAAGAAAGAGAAAATTCAGCATCTACTGGATCTTTATGTGCGTTTTCATAAGGAAGTCGAAAACGAGCCGACTATGGACGACGAAGCTCGCGCATGGTTCAAACGCTCGGAAGAAAAAGACCCCGAAGCTATGCGTCTGTGGAAGCTTTTCAGGGAAATCAGCACTGAAGAATTCTCGCGCATATACAGTCTGCTGGGCGTGCGCTTCGATCATTTCGACGGCGAATCACTCTATTCCGACCGTCTGGATGCCACAGTCGATCTGGTTCATAAACTGGTCGGAACTGTAGTTTCACAGGGTGCGACCATAGTAGATCTTGAAGATGAAAACATGCCGCCCTGCCTGCTGCGCAAGGCCGACGGTGCGACGCTGTACGCAACCCGCGACATCGCCGCCGCAATGGATCGCTACGAGCGTTTCCATTATGATCTTTCACTCTATGTCGTCGCCATCCAGCAGAGCGCATATTTCAAACAGCTTTTCTCGGTGCTGCGCCGCATAGGCTTCGAATGGCACAATCGTCTGGCGCACGTAGCCTTTGGCATGCTGCATCTGGCCGACAAAAAAATGTCAACCCGCTCAGGAGATTTCATTTCGCTTGAAGAAGTGCTGCTGAAATCCATTGATCTCTCCCGGCAAGCCATTCAGGAGAAAAATCCGGAACTGGCCGGTAAAGAGGATGTCGCCCGTCAGGTCGGCGTGGGAGCCATAATTTTCGGTGATCTGGTAAACCGCCGCACCAACGACATAACATTCGACTGGGAGAAGATTCTCAATTTCAACGGCGAGACCGGCGTGTACCTGCAGTACGCCTATGCCCGCGCCCGTTCCATGCTGCGCAAGGCCGGCGGCTACGATCCGCAGAAGGTCAAACCGGAGCTGCTGGACAACCCGATAGAGAAAGACGTTCTGAAGCTTATCTCCCAGTTCCCCGAGAAACTGGAACAGGCTGCCATGCAGTATGATCCGTCCATCATCGCCAGACTGGCCATCGACACGGCACGCTCATTCAACAGGCTTTATACAACTGCGGGATACAGATTCATAGCCGATGAAGAAAGCATTAAAACAGCCAGACTGGCCTTTGCAGATACAGTATCTACATTCATTAAAAATGTATTGGCATTGCTTGGTGTAGAATGTCCAGAAGAAATGTAGCATCTGACGCCAGATTGTGTTAGCATCCTACCTGTCGTTATTTTTTTCAATTTAAAAAAAAGCCGGATTCCAGCGAGGAACAATGCGCAATGGAATTCGGCCTTTCAATTTCAGAATTCGAAAGGAGATTCGAGTATGAAAACAAAGGCGGAACTTTTAGATCTTATGGAACATGAGAATGTAAGATTCCTGCGTCTGTGGTTCACCGATATAATGGGCATCAACAAAAACGTTGAGGTCCCAGCAAGTCAGTTTGACAAGGCGCTGAGCGGCAAGATTCATTTCGATGGCTCCTCCATCGAAGGCTTTGCGCGCATCGAAGAGTCAGACATGGTTCTGTCTCCCGATCTGCGCACCTTCAGAATTTTTCCGTGGGAAGACGAACATAACAAGGGCAAAGTAGCGCGCATCATATGTGATACCAGGAACCCGGACGGTTCAATGTTCCCCGGCTGCCCGCGTTCACTGCTGCGACTTATGCTGACTGAACTTGATAAGGAAAGCTACAAACTTATGGTTGGCCCGGAAGTCGAATTCTTTCTTTTCGAACGCAATGCAGATGGTTCGCCAACCATAAAAACCAGCGATGCCGGCGGCTACTTTGATCTGGCTCCAATTGACCGCGCCGAAGATGCCCGACGAGAAATCGTGCAGGTTCTGGAATCACTGGAATACGAAGTCGAAGCTTCACATCACGAGGTTGCACCTGGTCAGCATGAAATCGATTTCAAATACGGTGACGCTCTTTTAGCTGCAGACAATATTGCCACTTTCCGCTTTGTCGTGCGCAAAATTGCCTTGAACCACAACCTGCACGCCACGTTCATGCCCAAACCGATTTTCGGTCTCAGCGGTTCGGGAATGCATACCAATCAGTCGCTTTTCAAAGAAAACCAGAACACTTTTAACGATCCTGAAAACCATTATGGCCTTTCGGAATCGTGCCTGTATTACATCGGTGGACTGATGAAGCATGCCCGCGCCATCTGCGCCATAGCGAACCCGCTGATTAACTCATACAAACGTCTGGTGCCGAACTACGAAGCCCCGACAATGATTACATGGTCCGAGCGCAACCGTTCGCCGCTCATCAGAGTTCCCGCATCACGCGGTCAGAGCACCCGCGTTGAAATGCGCAGTCCCGATCCGAGCGCCAATCCCTATCTATCACTGGCAGTAATGCTTGCTGCCGGTATGGATGGCATACGCAATCGAATCGATCCGGGAGAACCAGTTAAGGGAAACCTGTATGACATGAGCGAAGAAGAATTGATTAAACACAATGTAGGTCACCTGCCAGCGCATCTGTCTGAAGCCATAGACGCGCTGGAAGCGGACGAACTGATTATGAACACTTTAGGCGAACATATCTGCAGAAATTACATTAAAGCCAAACGCGATGAATGGCAGGAATATATCGCACAGGTACACGACTGGGAAAGAGACCGTTACCTGTCGCTCTATTAGACAAAAAAAGAGCGCCCTTAAAGGGCGCTCTTTTTTTCTTAATATTGGTATCATTCGCTGCCAAGCGGCTGATATACGCCGTTGATGCGAATCAGGTTGAAGTCGACGTAATCACCTTCATGCTCTGCAGAGTAGCTGCTTCCGTTAAGAGTGTAGTTGGGATACTGGTTATCGTTGATGTAAATTCTGAATGTCGCACCAGCCGGATTCTCAAGACAGACCTGTTTGGGCTCCTGCACATCACAGGCTTTGCAGCACATATCCAGCGACGCACACCACCAGCAGCCGAAATCGCCACTGTTGCAACCACATTTGTCGCAATCGTTCTCATAATGTACGCTCTCAGTGGTCCAGTAGCAATATGTGGTGGATTCTGTGTAGTAGGCAGCCACTCGGTATGAACCGTCACCTGGGTTCTCGTGAATAACCTCTTCCGGATCGAGACCGTTATTCTGGCTGTCTTTGGTGAAACGAGGTGTGCCGTAGCCATCTCCCTCGGACTCCCAGTTTGGTGTGGGATTGGCTGCATTACAGTCAAATTCTCCACCTAAACCACCGCCCGGCATGATGTAATGCAGAGCCATATCGCCAGAATTACTCCAGGTCAGTTCTATGCGGACATAATCGTCGTATACAACCGAAACTCTTACCATGGCCTCGTTTTCACTGACCAATCCATCGTTGTCTTCCACTTCGAGATAGACAGCGTATTCACCTTCTTCAAGAAATGCATGCGTCGGCTTTTGGCTGTTGTACCACAACATCGGCTCACCAGTGGGCCATTCGGCGATGAACCAGCGATAAGCCACTATTTCGCCGCCATCCTGATCGTATGATTCGCTGCCGTCAAGAGCCAGATCCGCACCGACAGCTATAATAGTTTCGGTAAGCTCAGAAACCGCCACATATGCGACAGCTACTGGAGCCTGCAATATTTTAATCGTGAGCTTGGAATCGGGAGTCGGAAGCGAATGATCACCGAAAAGGTCGGTCACTACCAGATTTACGACATATTCTCCAGGCTCGTCGCAAACGATATTGGCTGCAGCCACATTGGTATCGCCAACGAACTGACAGCCTTCAGTCTGAGCAAGCGTCCAGGCATAGCCGCTGACCTGATCGCCGCTGTCATCATCATAGCTGTCGGCACCGCTCAAGAGGATTGTATCACCCAGCATGGCCGTGCGATTATGCGTTCCCTGATGAGGTTCTTCGCCACCCGGAGGTGATTGTATGACGGCATATGGCGGTGTATTATCTCCACCGTTGCCCATGAGATAAATGTTGAATTCCGGATAATCCAGACCGCTGTTGCTGCCGGTTCTATCGGCGTCTTTATCATCATGCCTGACGATAATGGCGGCTGACTGTAGACTGCCGCCTGTTTCTTCCGTGGGAGCAAAAAGCATATTGACGACAAGAACCTCGCCGGGAACTCCCGTCAGAGTGCAGCCATCGAAGCAGTCTGCAGGCGTTCCGTTGCCCCAGGTAAGACTTTCGATACTGAAAGCGGCGCTGCCTGTCAGTTCGATGGATTCGATATGCAGATCGTAGCTGTGGACATTACGGATGTATACAACTTGCTCAACCGGATCGGAACCTATTGGCAATGGGTTTTCGGGAGTAAAATCAACCGTCGAAGGATCAACCATAAGGTAAGGATCAACAGGTGATTTCACCAGAAGAATATCTTTAGGACGATGGCCATCTGTATCGCAGTCAGCCTCGTCTCCATTGGCGTTCGCGGCCGTAGAACAGACCCAGATGTGCGCGGAATCCTGTTCGGTGTCGCGCGGAGCGTATCTGACTGTGAAGGGATGGCTTTCACCCGGAGCCAGCTCAACCGGCAAACCGTTAGCCTCTGCATAAAAGTTTTCGTTGTAGAGATTATCGGCATATATTTCCGAAATCACTAACGGAGCAGTACCGGAGTTGACAAGAAGCCCATCTTCTTCAGCAATCCAGAGCGCCTGCTCCTGCTCGGTCATTTCTTCAGGCTCTTCAGGAAGAACCTGTACTCCGATAAATGAGTTTTCGGTGTCGAACTCGATTGTGATTTCCGGTACTATACCGTACCCGGTCAAGTTGACTGTAAATTCAACTTCCTGACCTTCAAGTTCAATCGCCAGTTGGCCTGCCGCTGCGCCTTCGTGATTGGGTGTAAACGTAACGGTAATGGTCATGGACTGACCGACTTCAAGAGTAGTCGGAACGGGTGGAAGCACTGAAGCAATCGTAAATGAATTGTCCAGTTTAATGCGCACGTTCTCGATATTGACCGCTGCATCGCCGTTATTGGTTACAACTACCAGAAGCGACTCCGGCACTCCCTGTGCTACCGGGCCGAAATCGAGTTCCTGCGGGAAGACATCCAGCGGAGGAATTATTCCAAGACCGGCCAGATCAACATAGGCATCCGGCTGCAGGCTGTCGTTCGAACTGACTCCGATTCTGCCTATCTGTTCACCTATACTGTCGGGCTTGAATGAGATTCCAAGCGGGGCGCTCTCGTTCTGCTGCAGAATTATGGGCAGCGTTTCTTCATCGATGTCCAGCAGAAAAATGTCAGCGTCGCCTTCCTCAAGGGTTACAGATGCAATATTGAGTTCGGCTCCTCCACGGTTGTATATCATAATTTGTGTGGCGGATTCCTGACCGACCTTTACCGCTCCGAAATCGATTTCCTGCGGCTCAACTTCAATTTCAGGAACCACGCCAATCACATGCATATCCACCACCAGAGGATATGCAACGGTGTAATCATTATGATAAATGTACAGCCTGCCGTTTACCTCGCCCTTGGCGACAGGATGACCTTTAGTAATAAAGTTGCCGGATTCGCCGGAAGCCAGTTCCATAGGCAGAGCGACAGTATTGCGTGTGAATACTTCCTCGAAGGCCGGGTCCACGGCGATGGAAGTTATAACCAGAGTTCCACCCTCTTCAGCCGGTACGTTATTGCTTATGCCGACCTGAACTTCCGTCTCGTTGCCAACCACTACCAGTCCGAATTCAATAAAGCTCGGTTCAAGGTGCATAATCACGCGGCTCCAACCGAGCGAATACATAGCCACATGTCGTTCGAGACCGAAAGAATCATCCGAGATTACCTTTAAATATCCATTTACGACACCTTCAGTTCCGCGCTGCAATTCAAGATCAAGCTCCAGTTCTTCTCCGCTTTCCAGAACCAGCGGCATCTCCTGTGGATTTATGATTCTGAAGACATTACCTGGATTGTCGGATTCGCTGACACTGATCTCCTGAATATTTACAGCAGACTCTCCAGCGCTGCGGATAACAATTTTGCGTTCTCCCTGCTGACCAACCGGAATCGCACCGAAATTTATTTCCGTAGGGAAAAACTCAAGCTTTCGATCCTTACTGGCATCTATTTCTATCTCTTCCTCGATCTCACCGTCGCCGTCAACATTCTCATCTTCATCTCCACCGGGAATTACACATTCACCCAGAACACATTTTTCGCCCAGCGGACAATCCTCGTCAATTGAGCATTCTTTCTCTGCCTCAGCCTGAATATCTTCGTCTCCGTCCGGCCTGACAGTTTCGTATATGCAGCGACCATTGTAGCATTGCAGACCATCGTCGCAGACGTAACCCGGCAGACAGGGACCACCCAGCGTTCCCGCGCCATCATCTGATGAATCTCCTGAAGAATCGCTACAGGCGGCAGCAGTCAGTATCATCAACAGGGTCGCAAAAATGAGCGTTAAAAGTCTTCTCATGGCTGTTCCTTATCCATTCGTCGATCTTATAGACAAACTTGTTGGTATTGTATCACAGGAAAGCGCAGCTTGAAACGTTGCAAATGCAGTAAGAAACAAATTTGTTTTTTAAGAATTAACGACCATTTTTCAGCATCATCTTCTTTAAAACCGATTCCATTCTGCTGCCACTGGAATCGTCTGGCTCTTTTTCACCGTCTAGCGCCTCAAATTCAATGTCATCCGATTCTTCAGGAGTTGGTGCCGGAACTTCATCCTTAGTGATTTCAAGGTGTTGCGGGGTCTCAGATTCGGCTGTCTCAGCCAATTCATTCTGTATCTCAGGCGTTGTCTCGATTATTGCGGGTTCTTCAATTTTCGCTGCAAGTACAGGACTTTCTTTTTCTGCCATTATAACTGAAGACAATTTTGAAGACTCCGCTGTTTTCTCTTCGTCGATTCTGTGCGCTGAAACGGCAACGACTGAGGCGGAGTTCTGCACGGGTTCCTTCTCTTTAAAACCCAACGCTCGTTTTATAAGGCGCATCGGAAGATAACGCGGGACGGATTTTCGATAGTTTTCGAACTTCTCGCCGTGCAGATCTTCGAGATGATCTTCTTCCTGACGTATCTGAATTTCAAGCATGAGGAAAGTGATTATCATCAGAGAAATTGAAATTGTGTCCGGCATCAGAAGCAGCAGGCCTAATTGGGTTATCAGCAAACCGGCATACATGGGATTACGCAGATACGAATAAGCGCCGCTGCATACCAGCTCGGTCTCTTCACCTTCGCGGATGCCTATACGGAAATTACGACCCAGTTGGAACTGAGCGTAAATGTTAAAAAACAGTCCTCCTGTGGCGATTAGAAAGCCGAGTATTTCAAAGGGCCAGAAGTTGAACAGATACAGATCAAAGTGCTCAGCAGTCCAGAGCGGATAAAAAAGATATACGCCAATCCACACGACATACATGGCCGCAATGAATAGAAAGCGGTTTCTTACATACTTTCGCAGCGAACTGCGACGCTTCAAGGATTTTCCGGAATCTTTGTTGTTCCACACCGGCTGGTAATAGGCACTGGAAGCAATCCACTGCGATAAGAACATCAAAGCCAGCACGACGATCAGGATAATCAGCAACCACGATCTCAGATTGTCCATTATTCATCCTCCTTGTCGCGCACTTGCTATGTTATTCCCTGCATATCTCAAATATAAGCCGAGCGGCATTATCTTGCCATCAAATATATCGCAATCAGCGCAGGCGTCTACCACGTTTACGCCCCGGCAGACTGTAGCTTCCGCCTTTCTGTAACTGCGACAGTTCCAGAAGCTCTTTTGCCGCACCTGATTGACTGATGCGCCCCGACAGTATGGCTTCACGTATTCTGATGGCTTTGCGAGTTCTGGAGATGCTTCTGATAAAGTCCAGCATAAGACCCAGTTGAGACAGAATCCATATGCCAGATGATTTCCCGGACTGCTCTTTATTATTAACAGCCTCACTGATTGTGCGTTTCAGAATTTCCCGGAGTTTTTCCAGTCCGGGCAGCATGCTAGAAGCATAGACATCACAATTCTGCTCCATAATCTCATTTATTGATTTAAGAGCAGCCTCACTGTCTACAATTCCGTAATTGCCATAGGACAGCAGACTGGTCAGCGCATCCATGCGACTGCGCTGATCGCCGGAATCAAGTCTGGCGACCATATCCATAACGGACTCATACGATTGCAGACGACTGAGAAGCTCCAGTCCAGGACCTTTGATGTTCTGCATACCCATTATTTTAGCGCTGAATCCGGGTGGAATGCTTTGAGCAATGGCATGGATAATTGCATCACCGCTGGCCTTGGCGTCTTCGATTATCACCAGTGAACGCATGAGGAATTGCTGGCGACGCTGCTTGAAAGTGTCATCGATGGCAACTATGTCTTTCCTGGTTGCACTCTTATTAATGCGTAGATTAAGCAGACGTCTTAATACGTCATCAGTAACAAGATGCCGCACCAGCAACTCAGTTGCAAAGGGGGCCAGATCCTTGCCGCAAATGCCTGTGATTTCACCTTCAGAAAGAATTGCCGCCTCTATCTCCTCAAGTGTCAAAGTCTGACAGCGATCCAGCCACCTGGAACAAATGTTGTCTATCTGACCGGAATCCACAAGTATATTAACCGATTTCAACATACCGCCAAGCGCTTCTGCAGCACTGTTAGCCATGCGGTATAGTTTGCGCATATTGGCGAGACGTGTTTCGGCACGGTTCATTTCATCAGCCGGGTTCTTAAAATAGTCCTCGGCATTTATCAGAGTCTGCTTCTTCAGATAACGCTTCAGTTTTTCATCTATGAAACCGCGCATACCCTTCAGGTTTGTTCCTGCCAGAATGTGTCTATGGGCAAATATGTCTTCCACTACAATGCGAGCGAAAACCTGCGAACGGGCTATACGGTCGGCGCGGTTGTTGACCAGCGTCACCACCCAGCGATTTTCAGAGGGTGTAAGGCCGAACTCATCGAAGCCGGTGCGCCGCCAGTTGTTCATGAAGCCTGCACGTTCGTTGGCGGAATGTCCGTTGATATAAATAATTTCGCGTCCCAGAATGTTCAGAGGTCTGAATGCCTTCAGCACCCCAATATCCGGCACGACGCGTTCACTCATTTCAATCAGCGATTCCTCGCGGTCCAGTCCCAGTTTTTCGGCCAGTTTCAATACCAGAGCAACGTTGGCCGGATGCTCTTCATAAGGGAAACGCTTCAGAATCTGACGGGGCATCAGCAGCCAGTCACGCTCTGAAACCACGCTTAAATCGCAATTCTGCCTGCGTGCTTCTTCCTTAAGCAGCGGCAGCATCTGTACTTCACTGGTGACAGCTCTGGAATTGTGCGGAATAAATTCCGAGATAACCTGTGCGACATCGAAACCCGAAGGTCCCTGCACGTCTTCGTGGTCGGCGAATGCGTTGGTTATGGTGGCGATGTCATCGCGCATCCACTGCTTCTGCAATATCTGTACATAGCGCCGGTTCAACGCCATGCATTCCCATAAAAATACCTGTGCCCGGCTTCTGGCGGCCAGATCAAGCATGTCGCGCTGTTCCCAGATGGAGGCTTTCTCGTATGGCCGGTATATGTATAGCTCCAGCGGATCGCGTCCGGGAATGCTGCGGATGAACATGGCAGCAGAGCCGGTTGTTTTAGCTACGACATGATAACCGCGACTGGTAAACAGAGCCGCCTTCAATCGTTCGGTTCCTGATTTTCCGCGTGTGCCCCAGCCGCCTATTACCAGCGGTATTTTTTTACGGTTCTTCTCCAGCCGATAGAATATGAGCCAGTGTCTGCCAATAAAGTAGGCTGCTACTATCAGAATAAAGATCATCAACGAGAAGATCATGTTTCCAGTCGGAGACAGGAAATAACTCAGGTATGGTCTGACGGCCAGTTCGATTCCGGTTAATATTTCACTCACCGCCGACCTCCTTGCCGAAGTAACCGGCTACTCTGTCCGAGGCGAGATTAACATGTATACCGAAGAGGTCGTATGACCATGGCGTGAAGGAAATGTCAAATCCCAGCGTTTCCTTCAGTTTGATTATATATTCACGCTTGCGCCATTCTTCATCCTGATTGATGACCTGATTTCTGAGGCTGCTCCAGTTCGCATATCTGAATGTAAGTGACAGTTGAGCCTTTATGTGTTTAAGTGCCGATGCGGGAGCCTTTATCAGTGTCACGCCATAGGAACTGAATAACTTCAGCCCGCGATGGTCGGCTTCAAGCAGATCATCGACCATTGGCAGATAACGCGCCCAGCCGCCCTCATTTTCGGCGAAGTGCCGTTCACCCGGAACCTGCGTCGGATTGATTTCTGCCAGTTGCTGAGGATGCGCACGATAACGACAATTGTAACGACGACCACGCGTATGCGAAATATCCGGGCGCATGTTGGGGTGCAGGTCGGTGATTTCATACCAGGTGCGCCATAAGCGTGAATCAAAACGCTCACCCTTCTGAATCGTCAGGCGACCGTCTTTTTCGTTAACGTAAATTCCCGCTTCAGTGCGCGAAATATCAGCGGCAATGCGCATGTATTCTTCAATATCGCGAACACCTTCCGGGAAACGCCTTTTAATGCGTCCACCCCAATCCTTTGCAGCCAGCTTCTGCGCCAGAGCAGTCCGCTCTTTTGCATAGTCCTGGTTGATAGAGATGCGGATGTCTTCCAGTATACCGGCAATACGCTCGGCTTCACCGGGTGAAGTCCCGGCATTGAAACGCCTTACCAGCGCTGATACCATGTTGGCGCATAGAATCCATGCACCTTTCCAGGCCAGGCTCGGAACAATGCCTGCAATTTCTTCCTGAGCGACGCGCCGCACTACGGCGGACGCATCCAGAGCAGCGAACATGCCTAACATACGGCTGGAGTCCAGGGCGGAATGCGATTCGAAGGAGGTATTAGGAAGATTCTTCGCCATGGCTTCGGCCAACCGCGCCCGTACAGTGTATTCAGAATCTGCGCGGGCATTCTCGGCTTCAGCCAGTTGCAGCAGTAAATCAACTGCAGATTCGTTGTTGATGTTCGAAACGCTCTTAACAATTGCAAGACGCACATATTCACCCGTATCTGAACTTCTCATAATAGATGGAAGTTCAACTACAAGTTCGTCATGGTTTGCCGCTTTGCATAACGCCTCTATGGCGTGCGCTCTAATAACAAAACCGTCGCCTTCTTCAGATGTATTTCGCACCAGTTCAAGGAAAAGATCTCTGTTCTCCTGCGATTTCTCACGACAGAGCAGATCCATGATTTCAGTTTTCACCCAGCGGTTAAGCTGCTCATCTGAAAGCATTCGCGCAATAGCGCGACGATGCATGGAAAAGAAGTTGTCGGTAATATCCGATGAAGCCGCAAGCACGGCACGCAGGGCTCGAACGGCTGCTTTTTTCAGAAAATCATATGGTTCGGCTTTCAGATACGTCATTAAATTGTTAGCCAGCGCACTGTGATTGTGGAAGGCGCCACCTGCATCAAGTGAACCTGGACGTTCGTCCTGAGTCAGATAGAGCCCTTCTATGGCTTCTACAGCCACCTGCTGCTTCATCCACAGTGACCAGCGTTCAAAATACAAACGTTCCTCTACCGCTTCCCAGTCGAGCGTAGTTTTAAGAGCGACATGGTCAAGATAATGCTCAAGTCTTGAGGCCGAACGTTCGTTAATGTGCTTCTCTAAGATCTCGCGCCGCCCTTCGGCGTCTGGAGTTCGGTAGTATAGTTCACGCCACTGCCGCAAATCGTTTACAAGCTGTTCTTCTTCGCCTCGCCATTGCGTCAGCATGCGGACCAGGTTAATCTGCAGTACCTTGGCTACTTCTTCAGGTTCATGCCTGCGAATACCGCGCGGCAGAACCAGCGTATCAGTCAGCGATGCAGCTATTTCAGTTATGACATCGCGGTTGAGTTTCGCAGTAAGCGGACTCGTCAGAGCAGAAAGCTCAGCCTGCCAGTTGATCTTTTCCGCTGCCGAATTTACCATTCCTTCACCCAGTATCTTTCAGGATCGATCTCCCAGGGAAAGGCCTCATCTCCCGGCGGAGAGTCGCGCAGACCCCTTTCCGGCGAAAGCTCCAGCAGAAGACCGCCGAAGAACGCATGCTGCATGGCATGCGGATAAAAATCGTAAGATGCTACCGGTGCCAGTCTTACAAACGGATGCGGCCACCACGAATATTGTGCACCCACATGCAATTGATGCCGCAGGCTGAAATCCTCGCGGTCATCATCTGCAAAGCGCGGCTTGATATCGTAGAACAACACGCCCTGGAAACGTTCGAAAGCGAAGAGATCGCCTGCTCGAACCTGAACGTTGTCGATGCTGATGAAATCAGAATTCGACTGCGCCAGTATGCGGGCGAAAAAGCTGTTGTTCACAAATGGCGTGTAGAAAGTGCCTGCACCCAGGCTTACGGTATATGGATGATCGCGGTTATAGGGGCTGTAAACATCGGCGTCAGTGTATGGCTGTATCTGGTCTTCGCGCCAGTCGTTGATTCCCTGCCATTTATAGTAGCCGGACAGAAGCGGCGTCACGTCCCAGTGCGGCAGAATTTCGAATGGTCGCTTTACTGTCAGCTCAAGCATATTGCCGCCGGCAGCACCTGTAGATACGTCCTGCAGAGCGAAACGATCCTGCAGATCGAAGTGTATTTCCGGACCGGGCGTGATCCAGTAAAGACGTCCGTCGAAGGCCAGACTGTCGTTTGCACTGAATCGCATGCGACCTTCAGAAGAAATTCCAAGCCATAGATCGGCGTTTTCTATGCGACGGGAATAGCCAATACGCGCCAGCAGATACTGATCGATTGGCTCCACATAGCCGGTTTCGTCTCTCAGAAGACGGCGATAACCCACCAATAGCGAACCCGTACCGATTGAACTTTTATCGATGCTCTGAATTTCATCGTTTTCCAGCCAGTGAGATTCCAGCCTGGATGGGCTTGTCACTTCAGCCATGTTTGGTGCTGTAGAATGAGAGGCGCGCAGTTGTTTAACATCGCTTTCGATGGCGCTGTTCTCTTCACGGAAATATAGCTGAAGCAGAGCGTGATCGTTCTGCATGGGAAGAATACGGACGGCATACTCACGCTTTTCTGTCAGCCACACATCCTGTCGCCCTGGCTGTGATTTTATTAAAGGTGCCAGATTCTCACCATTTTCGTCATTAACTTCAAGCTTGATATCAGAAAGCTGGCCGTCCCGATTCCATGAATCGACTCGCAGTACGGTTGGACCCAATATGCGGAAGGAGACCGGATAAGAGGCGCTGCTGCGCATGAAAGTATAACGCGGCTCCTCGCCGATATAATATTTTTTGTCCGATGCCTGCGAAGGAATTCCAGGCAATGACACGTCGCTGAAGACGCGCACACTGAGGACTTGAGCAGCAATGCTGTGTCGCACCGTGTGGCGAATTTCAAGCATGTGATCACCGCTGGAGAAATTCAGCATGATCGGTTTATTCTCTGATGCATAGGGCTGCTTATAGTTGCCGAATTTGATTCCATCAGCGTTTACTTCAATTCCACAGCCTGCATCTTCAAAACTTACCGAAGGATTGATAGAGCTGCACCTGAATTCCAACCCCACAGTGGTTTGAGCCGGTACAGGCAGATGTAGCATCAGCGATTGACCTTCGAACATCCGCCAGGGTTCAGGTTTGCTTCCGTCATTTAAAAGCGCCTCAACCACTGCAGCGTATTCGCCTGCAGGCTGCTGCAACTCGTCCGCATTGTTCAGGTTCACAGTTTCAAGTCCGTCCATGCTTTCGACCGATGATATCGATTCCCAGTGGGAAAGATCCCAGAGCAGCGCCAATGTGTTTTCACTACCAGGCCACTGCGCTTTTTCCTGCCAGGCAGAATAGCGGACAAGCATACCGAAGAACGAAGGCGGCAGATCTTTACCTTTAAGCAACCGGCGGGCAACGGTTTCCATAAACCACGGCAGGCAGCCGGCCTCATATTCATCGATTGCCGCCATGCGGCTGCATAGATCGAAACGTTTCGCCATACCGTCTTCATCAGTCTCAGTCGAAAGCGCAACAAATTTGCGTTTCATCTTTGTCAGATCGGCACTTGAATCAGAGTCACTTTCCACTCCGGCGTCCAATGGTATCGGCAATAAACTGCGTTCCATTATTGGCAAATCGTTGCACTGACCACTGTCCAGCCGGTCGCGCAACTCTATAAGAGCTTCACGCAGCACCGCGTCCTGTCCGGCGCTTTTACCGGAGGCCAGTAAATCTTCGCGAGCCAGACCTGCCCTTCCCATACGACAGAGTTTAAGAGCTCGTTCATAATGATAGTAAGGTGTGTTTTTATCATCGGAACCGGAATTCAGACGAACGCTGAGCTCCTCTATGGCTGCAGTTTCGGCTGCAAGCATTTCAGGATCAGTATATGGCGTCTGAACTGCTTCTGCGGCTTGTCCTTCCGATTCAAGCTGGCGAGGCATACGAAGGAGCAGACGTACAAAGTATTTGTCAGTGCCGGTTCCTTCCAGTCGCAGCCCAAGCACACCACCCGGAGAATCCAGAGGGAATTGTAAAGACAGCGGCTGAGCTAGTTTTATCTTCGAACCTTCGACAAGCGGCAGAACGTCAGATTCCGAATTAGAGAAGTTAAAGCTGACAACCTGCTCAGTATTTGCATTCTTGATTACAGCCTTCAGTTCGCGTCCGGATTTTACCGAAGAGACAGGAAACACCTGCAGCAAAGCATATCCGGAGTATGCTTCAAGCGGCATCTCAAAATAAATCTCTTCGTTTCCTGTATACGGATATACGCTCACCAGCTTAGCGTCGGCTAATGTTTCATCATCAAGCATACGCTGCTGCAACCATACATCGCGCACGCCTGTTATTTTTGCGACTTCGATTTCATCGTCTGTAAGAAGTTCATGCTTATTCAAAGGCTGTGCATCATTAAGAACAACTTTACGCGAAGCAATCTGCATTATGGTTTGAACCGGATATACTTCGCCGGAAGTCAGAATGGTTGTCGAGCGCATGGCTCCCCGTATTAAGCGGCTGCTCGTCCATACAGGTACTGATTCGACATGCAGCAGAGATATTCCACCGGGCAGAGCATCCATATCCGGGTACAATCTGCGGTTCTGGAATAGTGAATACTCGTCGCTGAACATATAAGCAGGCGGCGCAAGCTCCTGCCAGATGCCATCAAGATGCCACAGCGCCGACAGTGCAATTTTCTGAGCAGAACTGGCTTCACCACTTGAGACGATATCTTCCAGTTTCGCACCTGGACTGCTGTAACTGTATGCCAGCATTGCATCTTCAAGCTGGTTCATTCTGAAGAGTTCGTCTCGCCTGTCCTCCCAATGCATATTATCGATAGAAGCTTCAACGCCCAATCGGGCAAAAGCCAAGGATAATTCATCCGGCGTCAGTATTTCACCCTCAGCACGACAACTGGCCAGACGAAAATCAATTATGTAATCGATCTCCGGATCGATGGAATGGCTGTTTCTGAGTTTCGTCCAGGATTTCTCTGCTTCCGAGCACATACCCAGCCTGTAATAGGATTCAGCCGCATTCAATAACGAAGAAACGTTTTCACTGTCGCTCTTCTGTTTGTTTCCCAGATTTTCATTACAGACATCTTCAAGATGGCTGATGTGTCTGGCATGCGAAAGTGACCACCAGACCGGTTTGTCGCCAAGTTGAAACTCGATTTCATGACTGCCGGCAGGCAGAAGCACTTTAATTGAACCTGTACGCCCCAGAACTGCACCGTCAGCAGTTCTTCGTAATTCAGCCTCAACGCTCCACGTTTCCTTGTCATATTCGACGTAATCCGGATAAAAAGGTACCGGATCGGAAAAAAGCATCTGGCCATCGCGGAAAACCTGCAACAAACCGTCTTCAAGCACCGGCGTCGGCTCAAGCCGGATTTCAGGTCGGTATTTTAACAGCAACACAGCCGGACCGCTGACGCTGATCCTGCCTGCTCCCTGTTTCTGGCAATAATTGGTTTCCTGCTCTGGATTATCTTCGATATTCAGACAGTCGCTGCCTATGCGTGATGAATAATCTTTTATTCCGTATGCCCAGCCGTCCAGCGGTCGAATGCGCATGACTTCCCACATAGCTGCTTCACGTAATGCTTCTTCTCGCTTCGAAACATCATCGGACGCCAGTGACAGACCGGCTTTTTTCAGCCATGTCGAAAGAAACCACAAACGATCAGCCATACTCGATGGAACTATGCTGGGCGGATCATCCGGACGCTGCGGCTCGATAGCGGCTTTTCGCGCCCAGTTTTTCAGACTGTCTTCATATTTCTCCCAGACATATTCTCCCTGCCTGTGACCAAGCATGCCAACGCTGATTTCATGTTTCTGTTTTTCTGGCATATAACGACAGACAACAGCGGCATCGCCGGGCAGACGCACAAAAAGATCTCCTTCGGAGCTTTTGTCCTGTGGCTCTGCAACAGTATAGCTCGAACCGTTCCGGCTGAGTTGCAGTTTAATATAAGTCTCATTATTGTTAGCTGGCGGACTGAAAAGCATAGCTTGATTCGTCGCGGATTCAGCACAGAGCCAACGCTTCGGAGAATAAGAACAGTTCATTCCGCTTTCAAGCATAAAGCCTGAATCCGGCGATAGATCGGAATTAAGCATAAACACGCGCAGCGGCTCTTCCAGTATCTGCGGAGACGGCATGTCTGCCCAGGCCGCAGTAAAGGTCAGCGCCATAAAAACAAGCGCTTTCGTGATTTTTGAAATAAATCTAACCATTGTTAATATCGCTGCGTTCCATTCTTAAACCATATCGTCAGCGCTTCGACGATTTCCAGATCATAAAGCCCTTACCGGGTCGCGGAGCTTCCTCTATTGCAAATACCCGCACCCAGACCGGAGCAGATGCACCCGCTACCGATAAACTGAGCTTGTGCGTTCCGCCTGATGCGTCTTCAAATAACGTCATGACCATCGCGGTCGGCTGTAAGACAGAGGCGTTTCTATCTACCGACAACAGAGATTCCGAAGCACCAGGGGTGATAAGCCTCTGCTCCTTATATGCCTGTGTTATGCCGCTTGAAACGGCTGGTTGCCTCAAGCGCGGGCTGCTGCCATCGAAAGAAGCTCTTATGACTCCTCCATAGGAAGAACCCGTTCCGTAGGCCAGAACATTAAGAGATTGTTTGATTCCAGCACTGTGTTCGACCGAAAAGCTCATACTTGTACCCGGTTCAAGGCGGTAAACTGTCCGTTCGAAAAAGTGCCTGGAAAGCTGGGCTTTCTCTACTGGCAGATTGATCCAGAAGCGGTCGTCTTTCTGTCCACCATGCAGAATAAGACTGTGACGGTCTGGAGACAGAGGAAGAATAATATCGGTAGAGAGCATTCGCAGGTTCTGCGTCAGAACCGGCTTGCCGTCGATTTCGACTTTGATCTGCCTGCCCTGTATTTCACCGGACAGCTCGCAGTGAATTATCGCCGGGCGACCAAGATAATCACGCGGTACATTTATAAAATATTCGGCTTCGGCAGAAACAGCAGTGTAAGCGCCATATGTCCACGGTCCAATAAGTTCCGTGCTTTCTCTTACCTGTTCAAGCAGTTTCGAAGCCGGTACTGTGCCTTCAGCTTCCAGCGTCATAAAGGCCTGTCCGGGATCCACGGGTACTTCTTCTGGAGGTTCCATGCGCATGCGGGCACGAATAACAGTACGACGGCCTTCGACAGAAAGCTTTTCCTCTTCATTGGCACTAAGACTGAACCAGCGAGACAGTTCCATTATTTCGTTACGCCATCTTAAAGGCTCGATTTCCGTCTGAATGGAAGAATGTTTCTGTTCTTCGCAATAGAGACAGGCTGCGGTCTGAACGATAACATCGATTTCCTTTTCAGAACTCAATTCAAGAGTGTATTCACCATCCGGGAAACGCAGATAGGCAGTTTGTGCGTCACCTGGACAGCGAGTTTGTGCCGGATCAATCGCAGGATAATCCTCGAATGGTGAAACGACGGCGTCCAGTTTGAAACCGCCATCGAATACTGTCGCTCCGTCAGAAGAGCGAATAGCAGCTTTTATTTCATATTCACTGGCAACATCATTACAACCCATGACGGGATAGGCAACTATGCGCAAGGTCTGGCCGCCGCCGGAGCTCTTCTCACCGAACAGATTAAACTGCAGAGATTCGTTTCCGGGCTTGATTCTGTATGCGTTGTAATAGCGGGCTTCTGGAACAATTGCTTTCATTCGCGATATGCTGGCAGGTTCGAGACGATACTGACCCAGTACCGACTTCTCATCACCCTTGCTTAAAAGCGGCAGGACGCGCAATGGTTGTGCTGATAAATTGACCAGAGACAGGCTGGCCATTTCTCCAGCCGCCAGACTGAAATCTGTAAATTCCCGGAAAAATCCGCCATAGGCTGAGACCGTGATTTTACGGTTCTCTACAAGGCTGGGAGTTTTTACGATCTGCAACGACAGTTCAATATCTTCAGGGCCAACCGGAGCATCGGGCAACGGCAGGCGGAATTTCTGTTCTTCAAAAGTCGGCAGGCGCTGCGAAATTTTACCATAAAGCTTTAAATCAACCGGTCCTTTAAGGTTCAGAGCAATCCCGGCTCCTGGCGCAAGATACTGACCTTCTTCTAATGGCTGCATTTCTCCCGGCATATGGAATCCAGTGAAGTACAACTGCCGGGTGTGATAATCCACACCCGAAACACCAACGGGTGGAACACGCTGCCATTCGTTTTTAAGCATAAGCTGACGCTCAAGCCGCGTAAGCTCGCGCCAATCCGAATGAAAAGCGCGCTCTGCCATCTTAAGCTTATCATCATCGGCCAGAGTCAGTTCAGCCCGAGCTACTTCTATTCCATTTCTTTCAACGGCTCTATAAGCGCGCAGCAACGCCTTGCCATCTTCGTAACCCTTGAGACTCAACTCCAGCATTGATTCTCCACGAGGTACATTTTCGGGGAATATGATAAAGGTCAGACGGTCATCAGTAACTTCCAAACCAGTTGTGGTAAAAGCGCATTCCATACCCCACATTCCATTCGAAAAATCGCTTTTACTCTGACGGGTTTCAATCCAGTATTCGTGCCGCCACAATTCGGTGTCCTGCGCGTCTTTGACCACAGCCTCCAGACAGTATGTATATCTGATCTCAGGATCGTATTCGTAACCGGCAGACTTAAGGCTTATATGCGACATCAGCCGGATGCTGCGGTCGGTTTCGTATATCTTCATTTTCAGGGCTTTTTCACCTGAAACCTCGTAGTACATTATGGATTGCGCCTGTGCAATCTTTGCATCCCAAGGACTGCGCATCATTAAATACTCACGCAGACCGGCGGCAACCAGCGCGATCATGAGAAACAAAAGAATAATGGGTCCCAGATATCTCATTCTGCGACCTCACTCGTACAAAGGCTGGTTACATTGCCAAAACGCAGTTGCCTGAAAGTATCCGAAGCTGCTGCTCCGATACTCAGCCTGTCGCTTCCGGCTTTATCGTTTCTGACAGCGCAACGTATACCCGAAGCTTTATCTGTCAGAATAAAGAACGACTTGCCGCTGACACTGTCATTCAGAATCTGCAAAGCATATGTAGTTTCAGAAGCCAGTTCCTTTGCCGCCAGCAGATAAGAAATATTGTTCTGCGCGGCAAATTTTTCAAGGCGCGTCAATGCCTGAAGCGTCTGTGTTCCTATGGCTTTTTCAGAAGTCTCTTCAGCCTGAGCCAGCACAGCTTCGAGGCTGTTGTTTTGCTCTTCGAGCTTAAGATAACCGATTTGAGCAGTCTTCTTGCGATAAGCTTCAAGATCCGCTTCCTCTCGACGCATTTCGGACGATATCCACAATGTCGCAGCTCCACCCTGAGTCAGCGCAGCAGAATAGCGCATCTGAAGGTTATCGACAGCCTTCAACCCGATCTGGCTGTAACGACCATCGTAAAACTCAAAATCCCAACCCTGTCGATTCAGGTCGTCAGCCAGAGCCTGCGCCATGAAGTCGCGCGGGGCATCATCAGGCAGATCCACAGCCAGACTGACAAGTGCATCTTTTGATATGCTGTGTATTGGACTCATGCCTCTAACCTGCAGTATCCATGGCAGAGATAGAGATACATCTATCGGATAGATTCCGCGATGAGCGGCCTGGAATGGATTTATGGGATTGTCGATGCGTGTAATGTCGGACATCCCGTCGCGCCGTGCCTGCAGATCGGCTCCGGCGATAAACAGCGCCGACGCATCCAGACGACCATAAAGATCCATGCCGACCGGCAGAGAACGCGACTCAATCAGCGGGCGAGGAACCTCTATTACCCAGGGACTGGATTCAGATCTGAACAGGTATGTTCCCCAGCCATTCTGAGATTCAGGTTCAACCAACAGCCATTCAATCCGTCTCTGAGCATCAGCATCGAATGCTTTAAGTTCGTAATTCAATGCTGCAGCGCGCATGTTTAGATAGTGTCGCAGATTTTCAAGTTCAGCAGTTTCCGGTTTGCCGCGCCCGAGCGCCTGCCGGATCGGCTTGATTATCATTTCCTGCAGATAATCCATCTGGCACGAATTGGGAACGTGATAACGCTCTGAAAGCGGAGCCGCGATCAAATCAGGATTATCAGTATGCATTTTGCGCAGCCAGGCCAAAGCAGAAAGCTCTGTCTCAACTTTGTCAGCTTCACTCGCAGGAGCCAGTCTGTATACATCCTCAGGATTCAATACTACTTCTATAAAATCAGTAAGGTCTGAGGCTCCCAGCGGCGATGAATCGTCATACCTGTGCCAGACCATGCGATACTCAGGGAAGCGTTTCTTGAAAATATCCAGCTTGAACACCGAAGGCATTCGGCTGCGGACGTATACGGTACTCGTCCCGTTTGAGCTTCTCACCTGCACGATGGCATTGTGTCCAAGCATGTCGTGAGCCAGAGCAAAAGGCGAACCGATGCGATGCAGAACGGCCTGCTCCTCACTGCGATAACTGCGCCAGCCGTTTACCAGCATAGTGCAGGCTTGCATATCGGTGAAAAGCATTATTGCCGCATCCAGAGAAACAGGCTCTTCATATGGATAAGGAACTTCCATAAGCATTCCATCAGAGCAGCCGACCACAAGAACCGCGACCGGCCAGCCGCGCCTATCCATAGATGAACTGTCAAGCCGCTCACGCAGCACCAGTGTGTTGCGTTCGGAGCCATCGGAAGCTTTCATCTTAACGAAAGAAAGAGACAGATTCAGCCGTCGCAGCTCACGGGAGAATTTTTCGGTTATTCCAAATACACCTTGCGTTGGATCTACTTCCTGGGCCATTTTACGGGTGGCGGCTAGAATGTTCTGATACCGTATACGCGAAGCAGTTCCGGCAGCCCCGAAATCTTCGGGCAGAACAGGCAAAGCCTGCACGGAAGCCAATCGCAGACTGGCCAGCGGTTCTTCGCTTACAATAACCTGTAAGCTTTTCTTTTCCTGTCCCGCCGGCACAACCTCTTCGATAAAGAGTTCATCGATTTTGTATAAACCCAATCCGACGATATTGCCTGCCAGAAAGGCCAGTAATGAAGTAAAGATTGTCGGGCCTATTACCAGCGCCCAACTGCGGTTTTCCCATATGTTAAGAGCAATTAAACTTGGCAACAGATAACCAAAACCAAAAAGATCCGAAACCATAAAGCCCGGATAAGCGTCAGCCATGTAAAAACCGACGACAAATTTCAGACCGAGACCAATAGTAAAAATCAGCAGCAGCCGCCTGATGCCCTGCAATGTTGTCCGCCTGAAAACAGGCAATGATGAAACCAGAAAGGCGATGAAAGCCACCAGACTGGCTTCCACAACGGTAGCCAGAATTTTCCAGGGCATGTACCAGGAAACGGCCAGCAGTGACGGAATCATAATGCCGTTGAAATCCCAGCCATAGCGCAGGTTGAAGCGCGCCGCGATGAGCATGCCGAGGATCAGCGTTATGTAGATTTTGGGTGAAGAAGTAAAGTCCAACGCCAGATCCTGGAAAGTAAGCTCGAAGTTTGCAATTGAAAAGTTGGTATAGGGCACCAGCACATACATAAGAATCAGATATGTCAGGGCAACCGGAACAGCCACTTCTATTAAGCCGCGTCTGAAACCGGGACGCCACATGGCATGTGAAGCCAAGGGAACAATAACAAGACCAATTCCGTATAGACGACTGGCTGCTTCAAGCGGCATACCGATAAAGTCCACTGCCAGACCAGCCAGACCGTGAAAGAGCCAGACTTCGTAAATCAGACGCACCAGCAATGATATGATAAAAAAGAACAGAAAGCGTTCGCGTCCGAAGAAACTGTGCCACCAGCGGCGCTTCGAGAAAAACTCGCTGATGAAATAGACTATGGCATAAGTTGTAATTATTTCGACGGAAATAACCAGACCGGCTTCGGGGGCGATTGCAAAAACGGAGGCAAGGTAACCCGATACCACCAGACCGGCATATGACCAGCCCAGAGATTCGATGAAAAATGCGTGGATAAGAAGCCCGATATAGATCGGAATCAGAATCGAGTTATCAAGCCCACGCGAAGGAAAAATGGCAAGTACATCTTCCATCGCAGTACTTTAAATCTACCTTCCCTCTTCAGAATTATCGGCTTCGGCGGATTGCGGTCTTGGAAGCGCCGAGCATTCGCCTTTTAAAGCCAGAAGCAGCATGCCTTCAGGCAGAGGATGTTCCGCATCCTTGCTTGAATTAAGCACACGCAGTACAAAGTAGTAACCGTTGACAGTGAAAACATTTTCAGAGTTTTTGTCATTCAGGCGCAGAATACGGCTGGAGACGTCGCCGTCTACGGCAATACCCAGCTCTTTTAAAAGTGCCGATAAAGTGTTTATCTCTTCCGGATTTACTGACAGCTCTGTCAATATGGACTTCATCGAGGCGCTGATGTGTAAAACCCGCCCGAACATATCGGTGAAGGCGACACCTTCCAGCAGTCCATCAAGCACAGATTGGTAAACGTCCTTTTCGCGGATAAGATTGCCGACTATACGGTCGATGTTCGCCACCTGTTTTTCAAGCCAGTCGAATGAATATCCGATACTGCTCTTGCGTTCTTCGGTGTTCATGCGGCTGTGATAAAGCAGACGCGCCACTTGCTGACCGACCATCAGCAGGAAGTTCATGCGTTCGTCCACGATGTTTTCACGCATCTTGAAATTCAGCAGCCAGATGCCCATAAGCTTCGAAGGATAATAAAGCGGCACCAGGAAACTGACCGTTCCATTATCTTCCTTCATAAAGCGATCAACTCGCGTGACTTCCGGTCTGGTAAGAATTGCAGCGTAGGGCATACGCGAAAGGTCGCGGCGATTTTCGTGAATATCAGCTTCCGTCATGCCATAGAAGTGCTCGAATTTTATGCGGCTGTCGCTCGCCGACTGCACTGGCAGAGCCAGCGCCATGCCAGCAGGAGACAGATGCACAGATGCGAAACCAACCAGACGCTGCCAGATTTCCTCGACACTCATCAGTCCGATATCTCCGGCACCGGGGTGTAAGGTGAGTTCCCAGGTTGAAGTATTGGCAATGTTGCGCACACGCTCCTGCAGAGTTTTCGACTTCTGCTCGGAAGAGATTATGAATGTAAGCAGTATAGCCGCAGCAAAGCCTGTAACCGGCAGGATGAGATTCATAGTTAATAGAATCAGTACGGCTACGGATGAAAGCAGAAGACCGATACATACGGCTACAATTATGTTTCGTCTGAAAGTGGAAGGCAGGAAAAGCAACCACAGACCGGCGGTCAGCAGCATCACCAGCAGCAGACTCCATCCCGTACTCAGAACATCTATTTTGCTGCCTTCAAGCAGTGTAATCAGAGCCTGGGCATGAAATTCGGCTTCAGAAAGCAAGTGATCCGCAGTGGATATAGGAGAAGACAGAACGCGTGTTATCCCGGGAAGATCCATTCCAATTACAACAAACTTCCCCTTTATGAAGTCTCTCGGCATTGAACCAGTGACTACATCGGCAATGGAAAGATTTGAGATGCTGTTCGGTGGTCCTACAAAGTTGACTCCGACCTCCGCCTCCTGAGGTTTGATTCCGATAGCTGTGTATTCCCAAGCTAAACCTTTGATTGCCGGGTTGGGATGATGACTGTAAAGGTGTCTGGCGACTCCGTCACTATCGCTTATGTTTAATTGAAGAGGTTCGTCAGCAGCACCCTGTGAAAGCTGCCAGTCCACAGGCTTGACAAGCCACGACTTTGTTACCGCTTCGGGTGTCAAAAATACAAGAGTAGGGCTTATGGCTATTATTACACGCTTAGGCTCAAGCTTTTCAATGGCATCCAGAACAGCGTCGGCCTGAGATGCGCCCCAGGGAATACTGCCGATTTTTTCTACTACAGCACGGTCTATACGCAGAAGAACAACCGGAGCATTGCTTGAACGCAGACCGCGAGCCTTAATAACCAGATCGCCGAAGCGATGATCTATGTATTCAGCGGCATCTGAAAAATAAAGTGTCAGAGCGCTTAAAAACACGACCAATAGCGTTGATATCGCCGCAACGGCCAGTTTCACGTTGTCTCCTTTGTTATCGCTGACAACTCATTATCCCAAGTGTTTCTCTCATCCGGCTCAGGATGGAAAAACATTAATAAGGCAAAAGTTATCGCGTTAGACAGTGATCCTTTCATGGAATCACATCCACCCAGGCGCTCATATCCGGTGCGCCCCACCCTGTTCCGGCATCCCAGCCTTTTACAGCATCTTCCGGCGGCAACCAGCTTTCGGTGACGTCGAAAAATGTCTTCTGTAATTCGGGATTAGTATACAGCATACGATTAATCCAGCCCAGACGCCCTTTATCTCCGCGTACCTGATTTACAATGGCTGTCATTCCAGCCAGAAGCGGAGCCGCCAGAGAAGTTCCGCCAGAAACCATCCATTCGCCTCGAGAGAATACATAGAACGAATCAGACGGCATGTTTGCCATGCAGTGCAGGGAAAGATCTACGGTGGAACGTCTTAGACTTTCCGGGTCGGTTCCTCGCTGCCAGTCGGGTTTTTCGAACAGTTCGCTGCGTCCTCGACCGCCAAACCAGGCGTCTATTTCGCGCACACGCTCCCAGTTCTCATCCATGAAGAGATAAGAGGCTCCTACCGCCGTGACCCACGGGCTGTTAGACGGAGTATCGACACTGCGAGAGTCTCCTGAAGCAGCGAAAAATGTTATACCCTGGGCGGCCCCCAGTTTAGCCATACGGCTGTATGCCTGCTGAAGCTCCCAGGCTGCAATAACTTCCTGGTGGGCGAACGAATATGTAATTATTGCGACCAGGCCATCGCCGATGGTTTCATTGGTGGCCCAGACCAGATCGAAGTCGTTGTTGTCTGCAGCAACATAAGCTATAAGGTCTGCCCCTGGTGCAATGGCTCCAGTCAGTTGAATATCGATAGCTGCTTCGACCGAGAACGAAGTTGGCGGGTAATCCGTGTATTTCCACTCGAAAGAGCCTGTTCGTTCAATTCCGAGACTGGTAAAGTAACTCTCTAAATCGCTTTCCCGCGCGATAGAACCAACCACAACGCCAATGGTCTGCCCCTGTCCGGCATAGCCTTTTTCTGCGTAGTCCAGCACGCCATACACCTTACGGACTTCCAGCGGTGAAACACGCCCGGCATAAGGAATATTGACAGCATTATACTTGTCTTCCGGCAACTGCGGGTTGTCAGGCAGATCCTGCATGGCCAGTACGGCGTCAATATCACCAGCCAGCCAATCTGGAACGCTCAGATCGGAACGCGCCGCAAAATCATCTCGCTGTACTCGAATCACACGGTGTACTTCGAAATTAAAGGCCTCCTGCGACTGCTTTACCGTGCCTTCAGCCAGAAGCATAAGGCGGTTACTGGCAATGCGATTGATGGTCATGCCATATTTTTCCAGATACGCGTTCAGGCGCGCAATTGATTCAAGCTTTGGAGAGTGCATCTGAGTAATGCACGACGCCGAAATGAAGTTCAGATATTCCTCCGCTTCCGGGTCGTATACTTTTTCAAGCCATGCATCCAGACGCTCAGTATTCCTCATGGGCATGGAAATAAGCAGGCGGATTTTATCCGACGGCTCAGCCGGACCCAGGTCTTCCAGATCCTGATCCAATCGCCACAGGCCGTCGCGGATAAGCGTTCTTTTTGAAGTATCCTGCGGAAGATCGGAAATGGATATCGTTGGTATTTCTTCCAGTTCAACTTCCGGCGGGCTGCTTAGAAGCTCGCCGCTTTCAGGATCAACGATTACTTTCGCGGCCCCGCAATATGGATATTTGCCGTCTTCACCGCAGGAATATGCCATTGCGCATAAAGCGATGAAAATAATACCGGCGGCAAATTTTCCGAATTCAGTACGCATCCTCAGTTCACCTGATTATTTTTTACTCTTCCAAATCCCTGCAGCAACGAAAACCTATCAGTTCGTTGCTGACGCTGCGCAGGTTGTCGCGTCCAAAATCGTAACCACAGCTAAGCACTTCTGCATCGTTGTTGAAACCGCCTCCGCGCAGAACGCAGAAGGCTTCCGCGCCGTCGCCACGACAGATACCCGTCCATTCGATCAGATTGCCGCTCATATCATAAAGACCACCTACCCCGCCTTCGCAATCCGGCAAATGTGCCGGCGCTTCCGGGCCGAGCGTTCCGAAATCATAGCCATTGCAGTAGTCGGCTCTGTATTCGTTCCCGTATGGATATTTCTTCGCGCCATTATCCGAACAGGCGATATACCATTCGTCCGCATCCGGGTCGTTCATGTCGCCGGAGCACAGCCGCTTGCCAACCCATTCACAGTAATCGCGGGCATTGCACCAGTTGATGCAATTGGCTGGAAGATCATAAAAAAGACCTGCAGTCCATTCACAGGAAGGCTCACGGCTGTTGTTCCAGACGCAATCCAGATCATCCGGGAAAGACACTCCGGCGTTAAGAAATTCAGCATACTGTTCGCGGGTAACTTCGGTTGCGTCTATCTCGAAAGATCCGACCTTAACCATTCTGCCCACAGGGTCTTTGGGGGCGGGTGGACAAGCCGTCAGCGAAAGCAGCACGAGAACCAGAATAAGGACTCGCCCGGCAAACGGAAACCACGCGATGTGCCTAATTTTTTTCTCAGTATTACTGAACATCTGTTTCAGCAGTATCCATTCTGCAACGCCATGATATGCTTACGGTTATGTATCTTTTGCCGCTCTTTATGCGAATTACATGCGGGCAGTATAATAGCATATTTTAAAGAAAATAGATTAAAAAGTGTGCAAAATTCAGCCATTTATTATATTAAGAATAGCCGCGATGTCGGGATATTTATGAAAATGGAGAAGTATTAGATATGAAAGCAGTATTTACATTATTATTTTCTCTGGCCCTTCTGATAAACTTCAGCGGCCTGCATGAAGCCCATGCCGGCGCACAGGCAAACTTTCTGGATAAATCACTCCAGAAATACGGGGAGCCCGAATACTTGAATCTTTTATGGAAAAATAAAACATACAGCCCGCCGGACGCCGCATCCCGCGAAAAGATCAAGAAAGTAGTGGAGGAGCTTTTAGCTGTCATCGAAAACATAGAAGCAACTAAAGTTCGCGAACTGGCTGTAAAGCTTAAAGGTACCGGCTATCGTCTCAAAGAATACAACGGCAAGCTTGGTCACTGGCTCATACTCGAACACGACAACAGCACCAAAGCCGGAGGCGGATATTATATTTTCAGAACCGGCAAGCTGGAGCAGGAGATTGTCCTCCAGGCTCCGCATGCTATTTACGATGTTCACACAGATGTAATCGCCAAAGGCATCTTCAACACATTCCCGGTCAGAGCGGTTTATTTTGCGGATTTCCACCGCTACGGTCAGCGCGGCAAATCGCCATATAAAAACAGTGAGTTCGATCTGGCGCACAACGCCGATACGCTCTTTCAGGATTTGACTACAGCCGCAGCCCAGAAACTGCCCAAAGCCGCATTTGTGCAATTGCACGGCTACGAAACCCGTAAAAAGCACGAAGGGGTTGATTTGATTTTAAGCCCGGGAACAAAAGACAATCCTGAGGAGTGGTTCATGGATGCCTACTACACCTTCAACAGAATTTTCCCGCCGGAAAAAATAAAAAAGTACCCCGATGTACGCGGTCTGGGTGCCACACGCAACGTTCAGGGACGTCTGCTGCGTATGATGGGAAGCAAATTCCTGCACATAGAAATCACCAAGGACATGCGCAGAGTTTTCAAGAACAACGCAGCCGAGAGAAATAAGCTTGGCAAGGCTATTATTGACGGTCTGAAATAACCTTCGTCTGTATACTTCGATTATCTGCACCACGCCATTTGACTGACTGATTTGTCCGCAGATGTAAAGCGGAATTGACAGCCGACTGCATGCAATTGCTGCCGTCGGCTGCTGTTGGACAGATAGTTCAATATAATTGAGACATTGCGCTGATACATGTTAATCCTGCCGAGGCATGTTTTTTGCTTGATTGATTCTCGACAACATATATATTTGTTTCCATTGTCAGGAATTCAGTTCGTTGCGGAGGTTACAATGTCTTTCAACACAAAGTCGCTGATGTATTCACTAATGGTGTTTTTTCTGCTTTCACTCGGCGCGTTGACATGCCTCGGATGCATGGAAACATCACTGTTTACGCCGGGCGGCTGTAAATCGAATGACGATTGTGATGCCGGCTACGAGTGCGACACTGACAAGAACCAGTGCGTAGAAATAGAGGGAGACGGCGATCTGAATTCGGACGGTGACGAAGAGAGCGACGGTGATATTGAAATAGACGACGATATCGATCTGGAAGAATGGCTTGAAAAATGTGACGATAATCCCCCGCAGAACCAAATGTTCGTTCCCTGCAAGACACAGAAATGCACCAGAGTCAACCCGCCCGAATGCTGGAGTTGCGCATGGGTGCCGGATGAAGAACAGAACGGAGACGACTGCATCACTGCCGACGACGAACAGGGCGAGTGCAGTGATGGCGTCTGTTCTTACACAATCGATGGTGATGAGATCGATGGCGATCAGACCGATGGTGATCAGATAGAGGCAACTTGCAAAAACTTCAGGGGTAGATGCGCCCGCCCCGGCAGAGATTGTCACGACGATGAGCAGGAAGCATCCGATAGTTATGAGTGTGAAGGTCTGTGTTGCATTCCTGTTGAAAATGTGGACTGTATTAACGATTTTGGCGGTTACTGCGAACCGGCCTCAGGTGATTCCGAAAGCGAGATCAACTGCGACGAAGGGTATGTTGCAGCCACTGAACCTGAAGGCTGTGAGGCTTTCGACGCCTGGTGCTGTCTGCAGGACAATTGTGTCAAAGAAGGCGAAAGCGGAAACACACTGGATTCCAGCAACGAAAACAATGTGTGTTGCAACGGCCTGGATCAGGTAAGTAATGCCGAACCGGACGATGAAGACGAGTGTGTTGCAGTCCCGGACGGCAGCTTCTACTGCGTCAAATGCGGGAACAGCGCCTGCGGTCCCGGCGAAAACATCTGCCGCTGCGAGGAAGACTGCGAAGGCATACTGACATGCGAAGACGATGAAGACTGCCCCTCGGCCTCGTGCGCTGATCTGGTTGGAGGCACCGGCTGTCAGCAGACAACTTACAACTGCAACGACGGCGAGTGCATCAAGACCGAAGAGAATACAGAAAACAGCGCCTGCAACGAAGACAGCGCACAATGCGAAGAAGTGCAGACAACCGAATGCGAATCGAATTACGGTTACTGCACCGATATTACGCAGGACTGCGATGCAGGCTACTATGTGTCTCAGGAATCGCTGGGATGCGAAGGAGACAGCGGAACGCGCTGCTGTCTTATGGGTCTTGGCTGCTACGACGACAGTGATTGCGCCGACGACTGGTGCTGGGGTTTCTCCGGACTGCCTAACTGCATACAATACACAAATTTCTGTAATGTACTTATCTGCGAACAGACCGAGCAGCTTATGGAAAATTACCTGTGCAACGAAGACACCGGCAAATGCGTCAGCATGAACGATCCGGTCTGCGTACAGAACGGCGGGTATTGTTCTAATTCAAGCCAGGGTTGTAGCGAAGGCTATTATATTGCCGATTCCACTGCCGGATGCACCGGCCCTTCGGCGCGCTGCTGTCTGCCGGACGATGAAAGCGATTGCGATAACGACGAAGACTGCGGAAAAACAGACTGTGTTAATACTCCCAACGGACAATGCATGGAGGTTACGCCGGTATGCTCGGACGGCACATGCGAGGAGTCTTCCCTGATTTATTCGAACCACATCTGCAACGTCAACAGCGGCCTCTGCGAAGAAGACACTTCACAGACCTGTGCAGAGATAAATGGCGAATGCACCTTATCATTCATGGGCTGCGGAGAGGATCATCATGTTGATGAGAGTGCATCTTGCGAATACGCTCCGCTGTACGTATGTTGCGTAAAAGATTAACATAAATCAGCAGGCTATTCGGTGTTTTATTAACCCGGCAATAACAAACTAGCGTTTCCGTATTCCTGAGGAGGTGGGCCGCCCTTCGAGACACACGCCTGCGGCGTGCTCCTCAGGGAAACGGCCCACCGTCTCGAAGGACAGGAAACGCTATGAAATAGTCGCCGG
>Ga0172375_10001579_pt1 | contig 36407 bp, 34 predicted proteins | sample LakKiv1m_FD_114537 | JGI IMG/M metagenome (GOLD analysis project Ga0172375, IMG submission 114537) | Freshwater microbial communities from Kabuno Bay, South-Kivu, Congo - kab_092012_11.1m | ecosystem: Environmental > Aquatic > Freshwater > Lake | place: Democratic Republic of the Congo... | reverse complement strand
TCCATTCAAATTGCACAGGACAATCCATGAAAAGATTGCTACAATCCAGAGACTTGCTCGGTATCCTACATTATGATTCAACGATACTTACCTACGGTTACCTTTTAATTTGAATCAACTGGATTATTCGATTTCCGACCATTCGACTAGGGGTAAAACGTTGAAATGCCCGTCATGGGGCCAAAAAAGCGGAGGCCGCTGCATCCGCCCGGGCGAGCAAAACCGGTTGATCCCCAAACCGGACAGCTCCTTGGCGACAGCTTGGTGCTCCCGCCCCGACACCCCCAAAGAAACGCATTGGAGATAGCCTTTGAAAGCACTCAGGGCGCGCGCCAACTCCGAAAGGCGTCGAAAAGGCACGACTGTGACGGAGTACTCGGGTAAATTTCGAAATCCCGCCCACTCGCGCGTCAACACGACGGTCCAAGCTCCTCCGGTAAGCGTTTGTGAACGAGCTCCTTTTAATTCTTCCAGAATAATTCGGTTCTTCAAAGACCAGGACGGTGCTTTCGCCTTCCTCTTGGACAGTGTCGACAAAGCGTCCGCGAGCGCTCCCCCGAACCGCCCTCGATCGCCGCCGTAGACGAAATAAACCAGAGGCGAAAGACAACCTTTTTGATCGGCCATCCAGACATCTTCGGCACACAAGCGCGCCAAGCGTTCCAATCCGCCGGATAAAATGCCGCCGCGAGTCACCACGCCAAAACTGAACTTCGGGCCATACGCAAAAAAAGGGACTCGCGCGGGCACGTGAGCACGAATCGCTTCGAGAGAAACCTCTGTCCCATAAGCAATGACCGCATCCGACCGAGATGCCGCCAGCGCCGCATCCGATCGCGAGGAGATAAGTGCGTTGCAAGCGGCCAGGCGCGCATCTTCTTCGGCCAGCGAATCGAGATAGAGATCAAGGATGCCCGGATTTCTTCCCGAGACTTTTCCGAGATTGGCGCTTTTGAGAAGCATTCCGAATACAAAACTCCACACGGCGGGGTTTGGGACATTCCCCGCAAAAACATGAAAAAGGATCCCGGGGCCCGAAGCCCACCGCCACCTGCCCGTCCCGGTCATGCGAACGAAACCGTCGAGCGCTCGAGAGTCTCCTAGCTCCGAGCGTAAAAGCGCCATAAGACGCTTCTCCGAAAGCTCGGAAAAAAGACTGTCGAGCTGCGCATGGGCCATTTTTTCCTCGTAACCGGCTTGGCGAACCAGACGCAAAACGGCTTTTTGCCTGAACACGAAAGACCGTTTCATCCAGCGGTTCGAAAGACGCCCCAGCGAAGCCGCAATAACCCGAACCGGGCGACGCATCACGGCGGCTCGCGCACGTTCTAACGACCGGATCAAAGACTCGAGCTTCATGAATCCCCCGCTAAAGACGACAACGATTCGTAATCGAGCGAACAGCCGCGCAAATCGGTCCGGGAGCCCCGTCCCAAAAGCTCAAAACCTTCGTCGCGGGCACGACCGAGATCTTCCGTCTGAAGTGCGACGACTGAGCCGCGATTGGCCAAATCAAAATGCCTCAAAAGACCCGCTCGACCGCGGCGCGCCGGACGCCCCGTACGGGGATCGATCACAAGCGTACGCGTCCAGAAAGGACCCCGCTGAATCGGCTTCCTCCGCAAGCCGGCAACTCGGTCGGCCAAACGAGTATCATAAAATTGACTCGACAGCTCCGTCATGCCGTATTCGCTCACGCAGAAGTCTTCCGGAATCCCCAAACGCTCGCGACAAAGAGCATACAACCGGCTTTTCGAGATCGCTCTTTTCTTGCCTTTGAACCCGCCTGTCTCAAATATCCGGCTTCCCTCACGCATAGTTAATGTGATCTTCCGTTTGGACAAAAAATCGAAAAACGACCAGAGCCCCAAAGCGGTCGACAAGATCAGTACCGGCCCTTTGGTTTTTTTTAAATCCCGGACCAACTCTTCGAAATAAAAAAAACCCCGGCGGACATAAAAAGCCTTCTCTCCTCGCGCGAAACGCCTCCGTAAAACACCCATCATATGAGAAAGCGACGAGCGCGGCGCATCCGCGGGAGAAGCGAGTAAAAAGAAAAAAGGGAGTCTCTTGCCGTCGGCAAGAAGATGGGTCCGAAATGGCCCGGGAACTGCCGCATCATATAGTTTGAGCGTATCAAACGGGTGCGTGCCCGGCCGCTCCAAAGTGGTGCCGCTCGTTTTAAACAGACGAACAGTCTTCTTCCGAGGAAAACTCGAAACAAAAAAATCCTTGAAGGCTCCGGTCGGGAGAGCCGGAATGTTTTCCCAACACGAAACCTTTACGGGATCGACTCCGCTGAGTTCGCAAAAACGTCGATAAAGAGCGTTTTGATCGTATTGATGGCGAAAAAGCTCGAGGGCCAACTCGTTGAACCGCGATTCGCGCGAGGACGCTTTCTGCGGCTGCGCGATGAATGAAAGGATTTTCTTGTCGAGACGGCTCCGTTCGGAGTCGCTCGTCAAAGTTGGCCTATATCTTCGTTCCATAAGGCGGGGTTCTTTGAGATGAAATCGCGCATCATGTCCTTGCATTCGTCGAGATCCAAATCGATGACTTCGACTCCATGCGATTCCATAAACGCGCGCGCGCCGGGGAAAGTAGCGCTCTCGCCCGCAATGACTTTGCGAATCCCGAACTGCACGACCGCCCCCGCGCAAAAATAACACGGCATAAGCGTCGAATAAAGCGTCGTTCTGCGGTAAGTGCCGATCCGGCCCGCCTCTTTCAGGCAATCCGTCTCGGCATGCATGACGGGATTTTTTTCCTGCACGCGTTTGTTGTGTCCGCGACCGATGATCTGCCCGTTCCGGACAAGAACCGATCCAATCGGAATGCCGCCTTCCGAAAGACCTTGGCGGGCCTCGCGAACAGCTTCGGCGATAAACGCCTCGTGTTCTTTGGGAGAAATTTTAGACATGAGTTGATTTTACACAGCCAAGCGAAAACCGTCCAGCACGGCAAAGATCAAAGCGAGGATCGGCCCATGAGATGAAGGTCGATGGCCTTGGCGGCCGCGCGGCCTTCGTTGATCGCCCACACCACGAGGCTCTGGCCGCGACGCATATCCCCCGCGGCAAAAATCCCGGGTTTGCTCGTTTCAAAACGCCCGTAATCCGCTTTGACGTTTGTCCGCGCGTCTCGTTCGACTCCGAGAGCGTTCAAGAGCGGCGGTTCGGGGCCGACGAATCCCATGGCCAAAAGCGCCAACTGTGCGGGCAATTTTTTCTCGGTACCTGCGATTTCTTTAGGTACAAAACGCCCGGAGGCATCCTTCCCCCATTCGATGCCGACGATGTGGATTTCGCTCAAGCGACCTTGTGCATCCCCAACGAACCGCTTGGCCGTGACCAAATATTGCCGAGGATCGGCTCCGCGCAGGTCGGCCGCTTCTTCCTGACCATAGTCCATTTTGTAAACCTTCGGCCATTGAGGCCAGGGGTTGTCGGGGGCCCGCTCAAGCGGAGGTTTGGGTAAAATTTCGAGCTGAATGAGACTCCGGCACCCGTGCCGAAGAGAGGTTGCCACGCAGTCCGTTCCCGTATCGCCGCCGCCGATGACGACGACATCCTTCCCTTTGGCGTTGATCGCAGTCTCTTTCCGGTCAAGCACGGCCTTGGTGTTGGCCGTTAAAAAGTCCATGGCAAAATGAATACCCGACAGGCTCCGTCCCTCGATGGGTAAATCGCGAGGCTGGGTGGCCCCGCAACACAAAAGCACCGCATCGAATTCTTTCAGGAGTCTTTCGGCGGGATACGCGCTTCCCACCTCGACACCCGTTTTGAATTGCACCCCTTCGGCTTGCATGACTTTGAGCCGGCGCTCGACGATCTGCTTGTCGAGCTTCATATTGGGGATACCATACATGAGCAACCCGCCGATCCGGTCCGCGCGTTCGAACACCGTAACGGCATGACCGGCTTTGTTGAGTTGAGCCGCCGCCGCAAGACCCGCGGGTCCCGATCCGACCACCGCAACTTTTTTCCCGGTCCGCAAAGACGGAGGATTGGCTTTGACCCAGCCTTCCTTAAAACCCCGTTCGATGATGGAATATTCGATATTCTTGATCGTCACGGGAGGCTCGTTGATTCCGAGCACGCACGAACCCTCGCAGGGTGCCGGACAAACACGGCCGGTGAATTCGGGAAAATTATTTGTTTTATGAAGGCGCTCGAGCGCCTCGCGCCACAGACCGCGATAAACCAGATCGTTCCATTCCGGGATCAAATTGTAAACCGGGCAACCCTGAGCCATTCCGGCCAAAAGCGCCCCCGTATGACAAAACGGGATGCCACAATCCATACACCGAGAACCCTGCTGCCGCAGATCGGCCTCGCTCATGGGCAAATGAAACTCTTTCCAGTCCTTGACGCGTTCCTTCGCGGGACGGTCTTCCGGTATCTGCCGTTTAAATTCCTTGAATCCAGTGGGTTTTCCCATTAGTTTCCGCCTATCCGGGCAAGGTCTTTGGCGTTGGCTTCGAAAGCGGCCATGATAGCCGCGTCCCCGCTCAATCCCTGACTCTGGACCCTTTCAAGCGCTTTTAAGACACGTTCATAATCATGCGGGATGACTTTCCAGAATTTCGGCAACGACTCGGTCCAACGCTCGAGAAGATTCTTGGCGGCTTCGCTTCCCGTATAGCGCCGATGATTTTCGATCAGCGCACGGATCTCGTCGCCTTCCTTCTGCGACTCGATACGTACGAGCGACGCCATTTGCTTGTTAAAACGGGTCGGAAAATCTCCGTGCGCATCGAACACATACGCCAATCCGCCGGACATGCCCGCACCAAAATTACGTCCCGTATGCCCCAAAACAACGACGCGGCCGCCCGTCATGTATTCGCACCCGTGATCACCGATGGCCTCGACGACGGCATGAACCCCGCTGTTACGCACACAAAAACGCTCACCCGCCATGCCCCGGATGTAGGCCTCACCGCTCGTGGCGCCGTAAAAAGCGACGTTTCCGATCAAGATGTTGTCTTCGGGCTTGAACGTCGAACCTTTCGGCGGATACACGATGATCTTGCCGCCCGACAATCCCTTCCCGATATAATCGTTGGCGTCTCCCTCGAGCTCGAGCGTCATTCCTTTGGGAACAAACGCACCGAAACTTTGACCCGCAGACCCCTGGAACAACAAATGAACCGTATCCTCCGGCAAGCCTTTCGGCCCGAAACGGCGCGTCAATTCGCTGCCGACGATGGTCCCCACGACACGATTGACGTTCCGGATCGGCAAGGTCGCTTTGACCTTTTGGCCTTTTTCGAGCGCGGGTTTGCATACCTCCACCAGGGTGGTGACGTCCAAAGATTTGTCGAGTCCGTGATCCTGCAAAATCGTCTGATAGCGGCCGACCTCGGGTCCCGTCTCGGGACTGTACAAAATTTTTGAAAAATCGAGACCTTTCGCCTTCCAATGATCCACGGCTTTTTTCATTTCCAGCTTGTCCGTGCGTCCGATCATCTCGTTGAGCGTCCGGAAACCGAGCTCGGCCATAATCTCGCGGACTTCCCGCGCGACAAACGTCATGAAATTCACGACGTAAGCCGGATCGCCCGTGAATTTTTTCCTGAGCTCCGGATCCTGGGTCGCGACGCCGACCGGGCAGGTATTGAGATGGCACACACGCATCATGACGCAACCCAAAGTCACCAGCGGAGCCGTCGAGAAACCGAATTCTTCAGCCCCTAAAAGCGCCGCGATCGCGACGTCGCGCCCGGTCTTGAGCTGTCCGTCGGTTTCGACGACGATGCGGCTGCGCAGATTATTGAGAACGAGGGTTTGATGCGTCTCCGCAAGCCCGAGCTCCCAAGGAATGCCCGCATGCTTGATGCTCGATAAAGGCGAAGCGCCCGTACCTCCGTCATAGCCGCTGATCAGAACCACGTCGGCATGGGCCTTCGAAACGCCCGCCGCGATCGTTCCAACGCCGACTTCGGAGACGAGCTTGACGCTGATGCGCGCTTTGGAATTGGCATTCTTCAGATCGTGGATTAATTCCGCAAGATCTTCGATGGAATAAATATCATGGTGCGGCGGCGGCGAAATGAGTCCCACACCCGGAGTCGACAAACGTACTTTCGCGATCCAGGGGTAAACTTTTCCTCCGGGTAATTGTCCGCCCTCACCGGGCTTGGCGCCTTGCGCCATTTTAATTTGAATCTCGCGCGCATTGACGAGATATTCGCTCGTCACGCCGAAGCGACCCGACGCCACCTGTTTGATTGCGCTGTTCTTGGAATCGCCGTTCGGAAGAGGGTTAAAACGTCTCGGATCCTCCCCGCCCTCGCCGGTATTGCTCTTGCCTCCGAGGCGATTCATCGCAATCGCCAAAGCCTCGTGGGCTTCCAAGCTGATCGACCCATACGACATGGCCCCCGTCTTGAAACGTCGGACGATAGCGCTAACCGGCTCCACTTCCTCGATCGGAATGGACTGGGTTCCCTTCTTGAACTCCAAAAGACTTCTGAGCGTACAAAGATTGCGGGATTGGTCGTTGACGGCCTTCGAATATTCTTTGAAAACTTCGTATTTGTTCGAGCGGGTCGACTGCTGGAGTTTGTGGATGGTTTCGGGATTGAATAAGTGATACTCGCCCGACTGACGCCACTGGTAATCTCCGCCCGAGTCCAAAGTCAAACCGTTGGATTCAAACGAAGGAAACGCGTGACGATGACGACGGGCCGACTCTTCCGCGATGACGTCGATGCCGATCCCCCCGACACGCGAAGGCGTTCCGGTGAAATATTTTTTGATTACGGCTTCGTCCAGACCGATCGCCTCAAATATCTGCGCGCCGCGATAACTCTGGATCGTCGAAATACCCATTTTCGACATCGTCTTCACGACGCCTTTGGAAACCGCTTTCGCGAAATTCTTGACGGCCGTTTTGTGATCGACGTCCGTGAGAAGCCCTTGCCGAATCAAATCATCGAGCGTCTCGAACGCCAGATACGGATTGATCGCGCTGGCCCCAAACCCGATGAGCACCGCATAATGGTGCACCTCGCGCGGCTCGCCCGATTCGAGAATGAGCGCCACCTTCGTGCGCGTGCCTTCGCGGATCAGATGATGGTGAAGGCCCGAAACGGCCAAAAGGGCGGGAATGGCCGTTTTCTTCGCATCGATGCCGCGGTCGGACAGGACGAGAATGTTCACGCCCTTGCGAACCGCTTCGTTGGCACTCTTGTAAAGTTCTTCGAGCGCCGCTTCGAGAGCCTTGCCCCCGCCCGACACGTCGTAAAGAATGGGCAACGTGACGGATTTAAAAAACGAATCTTTGACGTGACGCAGCTTTTCGAATTCTTCATTCGAGAGAATCGGACTCTTGAGCCGGATCTGGCGGCAACTCTCGGGTTCGGGCTTCAAAAGATTTCGCTCGGGTCCGATGAGGGTATCGGTCGACGTGACGATTTCTTCGCGAATCGAATCAATCGGAGGATTCGTGACTTGAGCAAACAGTTGTTTGAAATAATTGTAAAGCGGTTGAGGGCGGTTCGAAAGAACGGCCAGGGGCGTATCGGCCCCCATCGAGCCGACCGGCTCGATGCCAAATCGTCCCATCGGCGTGATGAGCATCCTCAAGTCCTCGAACGTATAACCGAACGCCCGCTGTCGGCGAAGAACCGTCGAGTGATCGGGTTCGTGCACATGAGGCGGCTCGGGCAATTTTTCGAGCGGAATGAGATTCTGGTCGAGCCAGAGCTGATAAGGTTGTGCCGAACAAATCTTCTTCTTCAATTCCTCGTCCGCGATAATCCGGCCTTCTTTGGTGTCGATCAAAAACATCCGACCCGGCTGCAATCGCCCCTTTTCCAACACGTCTTCGGGACGAATGTCCAAAACGCCGACCTCCGAGGCCATCACGACCAAATCCTGCTTGGTGACGTAATACCGCGACGGGCGCAAACCGTTGCGATCCAAAACCGCGCCTATCTTTTCCCCGTCGGTAAAAGCAATCGATGCGGGGCCGTCCCACGGCTCCATGAGCGCGCTGTGATATTCGTAAAAAGCTTTTTTCTCGGAACTCATGCTCTCGTGGTTAGACCACGGCTCGGGAATCATCATCATGATGGCGTGAGGCAAAGAACGCCCGGACAAAACCAGGAACTCGAGCGCATTGTCGAACATCGCCGAATCGCTGCCGTCCTGAGAAATAACGGGAAGAATCTTCTTCAGATCGTCTCCAAAAACATCGGATTGGCACATCGCTTGCCGCGCATGCATCCAATTCACGTTGCCTCGCAACGTATTGATCTCGCCGTTGTGCGCCAGATAACGATACGGATGGGCCCGGTCCCAGCTCGGAAACGTATTGGTGCTGAAGCGCGAGTGCACGAGAGCCAACGCCGACTCGACCGAAGGATCGTCCAAATCGGGATAGAACGCGCTCACCTGCTCGCACATGAGCATTCCTTTATAAATGAGCGTTTTGGAAGAAAGGCTGGGAACGTAAAAGAAGTGGCCGCCGTCGACTTTGCCCGAATAACGAATGCGGTTCTCGGCGATTTTCCGAATGACGTAAAGCTTCCGCTCGAACGCCGCGGCATCCTTGACCGCAGACGGAGCGATGAAAACTTGGCGAACCAAAGGCTCTTCGAGGCGGGCGCTCGGCCCCAGACTCGAATCGTTCGTAGGCACCGTTCGCCAGCCGAGGATTTTGAACCCCTCACCCGCAACAACATCCTCGAACGCCTTCTCCACTTGGGTGCGCTGACGGACATCCGGCGGCAAATACATCATTCCTACGCCGTATTCTCCGGCTCCGGGAAGCGCGATCTTTTCTTTGGCGCACGCGCTCTTGAAAAACGCGTGAGGCACCTGCATCAGGATACCGGCCCCGTCACCCGTATTCGATTCGCAGCCACACGCTCCGCGATGCCGAAGGTTCAGGAGCACCGTCAGCGCCTGGCGCACGATCGCATTGGACTTACGGCCTTTCATGTCGGCTACAAAACCGACGCCGCAGCTGTCCTTTTCGAATGCCGGATCGTAAAGCCCTTGAGGTTGAGGCTGGCCGTGTCTACGAGTCACTTTTTTTATCCGTTGAGTTTGAACGCAAAAAAAACCTGTTAAAAAACGCGGGGATTTGTCTACCCGGAAATTACGTAGAGTATACCAATAACGAAAGGGACGTTAAATAAAATTTTTGAGCCCGGCCTTGAAATACTACCCCGCCCGGCCCTCCGACTCTCGAATCCGGCGAATCCTGTTTCTTAACTCTTCGGTTTTCTTCCGAAGCGCTTCGGCCGAGGCGGCGACGTCGGAAATACCTTGGCCGGTCGATTCCGTCGACACCGAAGACGACGTCTCGGTAGAAACCGGCTCCGTCTCTGCGGAGGTTTCCGCTGTACCGCTCACCGGTTCGCTTTGCGATGCAGACACACTCTCCTCCTCGACCGGTAGCGCCTCGGTCGAAGATTCCGGGGATTCCCTGGGCTCCGGCTCAACCCTCACTGTAATCGTCGGGAGCGTTTCCATCGCCTCGGGCTCCTCGGGCTCCGCTGAACCGGCTTCGTCGGCCTTTGAGGGCATTTCAATCTGCGGTTTTTCCGAATTCCCGGCGAGCGAACCGGCATCCCTCTCGAAATCGGTATAAAAACTCTCAGCCTCGTCTGGCTTGAACCAACGGAGCTCGACGATGTCTCTTTCCTTGTCCCACCACCGTTTCCACTGAGCCGCATCGGCTTTAAAATCACGCCCGGTTAATTTCTTTAAAACAAACAAGAGCGGGCCCGGCGCATCACCTTGGTCGGGCAAAGCCTTCATGAGCGCATCGATCACCACGACATCATGAATCCTGAACAGGAGCATAAACGCTTCTTTCCGAGCCGCATCGTCGGCCACGTCGAGATTTCGCGCGAGCTGGTCTACGAAACGCGTTTCGGGATAAAGAACGAGGAGCTCCGACGCCATATTTTTCACTTCGGGCACCTTCGTACTCATCCACAGATCAAAAACCGCGGGAGACGATTGCTCGGCTTTGAGAAACAGCCTCAGAGCAAATTGCTTGATTCCCGGGCCCGAGCGGTCTTTCACGATGTGATTCAGAACCGGCAGGGCCATTTGCACCGTTTTTTCATCGCCGTTATTTTCGATCAGCTTGAACGTCGACCAGCGGATTCGGGCGGATTCGTCTGCGCCGTCATAGGGAAATGTTTTCAAAAGATCCGGAAGGACAGGCAAGGCATAGGGGCTATGCAAATCATCCACCACCTTCAACATTTTGGCTTGAATGGGCGGCGGATTGATTTTAAGAATATTCTTCAAATCATAAAGAATTACCGTTCGAAGGTTTCCCTCGGACGCCATATCGCAGAGAATCGAAGCAGCTTTCTCTCTTTTGGAAACGGGCTCCTCGGGTTTTTTGAGAATACGAAGCAAATCGCCCGCCGCAGCCAACTTCATTTTTCTCAAGCAATCTTCGGCAATTGCGGAATTGTCCGAATCGGGATCGGACAAAGCGGCCAGAAAAACTCTCATCGCGGACACGCGAATCGATTCGTTCGCCCGAACGTCCTCGATATGGGACTTCAAAACGGCCAGGGCTTCATGCCGACGTCTAACCGACTGCGCGCCCGTCTTATCTTCTTCTTGAATAAAAGCCGCCAGCGCATCCTTGACGGGATCCGCTTTATTTTTAAAAGCCGGCTGCCCCTTCCGAACGATCTTTTTAATTTCGCTGCGGTACAGCAGAAGCGTCCCGCCCGCCATCTGGAGCTCCACTTCGCGGGCATCCTCGCGGACAATCTTTCCTTCTAAAATATTCCCCGTAACCGAATAAACTTGATCGGCATGGGCCGCCACCGCCAAAAACGAAAAAAAGAGGACGGTCCCGAAAATAAAAAATCGCCTCATCCCTTCTTCCCTCCGTTCAGCCGATCCAGCATCTGCCGATCCCGGCGAACCTGATCAAGCCATTCGATGAGACTCTCGCCCAAGTCGGGCGATAAAGAAGCTGCGCGATCAAATTCTGCCCACGCTCGGTCAAGCAACGCCACAACCTTATCGGTCAATGACGGCTGCCACGGTCTTTGTTTTAGAAAATCGCGCGCGATGGCTTCGCTCGACGCCCCCGCGACATACCGCGCCTGCGCATTGGCCGGAGATCGCTTGAGCGCCTGGTCAGCCTCTCCGAATGCATCATGATACCGCCCAAGTACGTAATAAATCTGTCCCAGGAGAACATGCGGCTCGGCGCTGGAGGGATCGATCGTAATCGACTGTTTGGCCTGGGCGATGGCACGCAAGAACGAAATCCTCGCTATTTTTGCAGGAGTCGTCGGCAGCCCTCCGACTGCATAAATTTTTTCATGCTCTGGGGGACCGTAAAAAAAAGCTGTTTTCAAAAAATAGGCTCTTGCAAGTCCGTTCGAAGCTCCGGCATTAAACGCATTGCGACGCAGCCCGCGCCGATACATCTCGATCGCTTCGTCGCAGTGCCCTTTTTGCAGAAGACTGCCGGCTTTTTTCTCGAAAGAGCCGCATCCCGACAAGGTCAAGAAAACGAGCGTTGCGATTAAAAAATGAGATACCGATCGCATCCGTCTTTTTGGGGCAGCTGCGCGGTGTCGGCCGCTCATCAGCGCTCTTTGCGGCCCCGACCGCTTTTCCGGGGTTTGGGATGACGCCGGATCGTCGCCAAAGATTTCTTCAGAGACTGCTCCGGCAAATGGTAAGGAGTGAGCTTACCCGACAAAAATTTTTCGTACCCGGCCAAATCCATCAACCCATGGCCGCTGTAATTAAACAAAATCACTTTTTCGCGGCCCTCGCGACGCGCCTTTTGAGCCTCGTCGATCACGCAGGCAATCGCATGACTGGTCTCGGGCGCGCAGATCGTACCCTCGGTCCGGGACCACAAAAGCGCCGCTTGATAGCAAGAAACTTGATCGAACGCGCGGGGCTCGAGCAACCCTTCTTCGAGCGCATGGCTGACCAGAGGCGCCATCCCGTGATAACGCAGCCCGCCCGCGTGAATCGGTTCGGGAATAAACCCGTGGCCCAGCGTATGCATCGCCAAAAGCGGCGTCATTTGAGCAACGTCGCCGAAATCGTAACAAAACGGCCCTCGGGTCAAAGTCGGGCAGGCCGTCGGTTCGACGGGAATGATGCGAATTTTTTCACCGTGGATTTTATCGCATACAAAGGGGAACGAAATGCCCGCAAAATTACTGCCGCCGCCCACGCATCCGATCACGACATCGGGACGCTCTTCCCCGGCCAACTTCAACTGCTTCTTCGCTTCGAGCCCGATAATAGTCTGGTGAAGCATCACGTGATTCAAAACGCTCCCGAGCGCATAGCGGGTTTTGCCGCTCTTATCGGAAACCGCTTCTTCGATGGCCTCGCTGATCGCAATCCCCAGGCTGCCCGGCGTATTCGGCGTTTTCTTCAAAATCTCACGACCCGCGTGCGTCTGCGTACTGGGGCTGGGAACGCATTCGGCGCCCCAGACATGCATCATCAGTTTCCGAAATGGTTTTTGATCGAAGCTGATGCGAACCATATAAACTTTGCAATGGAGCCCGAGAAGCTTGCACGCAAATGCCAGCGCACTCCCCCATTGGCCGGCCCCGGTCTCGGTCGTGATATTGCGAATTCCAAATTGCTTGTTGTACCAGGCTTGTGCGACGGCGGTATTGGGCTTGTGACTGCCCGCGGGACTGACGCTTTCGTCCTTGTAATAAATCCGGGCCGGCGTCTTCAGAAAACGCTCCAAATGGATCGCCCGGCGCAGCGGAGCGGGCCTCCAGCGGCATAGAATTTCGCGAATCTCGTCGGGGATGCGAATCCATCGCTCCGTGCTCATCTCCTGTTCGATGAGATTCTTGGGGAAAACTTTTTCGAGGTCTTGAGGCAGCACCGGCTGACCGTCGGGTCGCAAAGGCGGGTGCATAGGATGCGGCAGGTCCGCAGCCAAGTTATACCAGCGATCGGGCATTTCCTTTTCGCTAAGAAAAAAATTCGTATCGGCCAAGGAACCCCTCCCGTACTAAAACCCGTACTAAAAAAAGAAGGCGCCCCCTACGGCGCCCATCTTCAAGGTCGCGATCAAATTGTAATACTGAACAAATTTTTCGTCCAGAGATAAAGAGTATAAAAATCAGCCGAGGGGGTTGGTTCCGTTCAAAGCGAAGAGCGTCCAAGCGTCGGCCGCCAAAGATCGGCCGGGGGACGTTCGCCAATCGGGGGTGTCAAAAAAGACTTGGACGCCGGCCTGATCCGAATAGAGAAATCCGAGTTGTCCCGCCACCACGGCGGCGTCCTCGACGATTCTCATTTCGAAAGCATCCGCAAGACCTTGGTAATACGAAGCTTTGGCCGGATCGGTCAGCCGGTAATAAGCGGCCAGTTTCTTATAAACGAGAATCATGCCGTTCGTGCCTTCGGCCCATTTCATTCCGTCCCGCGGAACTCTCGAGGCGTTGAGATAATCGGAGAAATCAAAACCTTTCGCGTCAAACGGTTCGGCGGAAAAACGACGATCCGCCCCGACCAAAAACGCGTCATGGATACCGGCCACGAAGGCATCGATATCGAGACCCAATTCCGCGATCATATCCGGAATTCCGATCGAAAGAATCGCCCAGGAATTGACGTCGAGCGCATGAATCGAGCCCCAAGTGATGCCACCGGTCCCGGAGTCGTATTCACCGCCCCGTTTGAAAAGACCCGTCTCGGAATCATACGCTTCGTTTTTGAGCCACGTGATCAGCGAGGTTTTCTCCTGATTAAAAAGCGTATAATCCTCGCCCGTCGTGAGCGGCAAGAGCCCTTTTAAAAGAGCATAATAATCCAAATTGTTTTCCACCGAATAAAGCGAGCCCCAATCCGGAATGCCCGTGTTGTGCTGCCCCATCGCGATCGCGCCCTGGGAATGCGGCAGACTCGAAAGCCATCGCGCGATCGCCTTCGCCAGATCCAACGCCCGCGCTTTTTCTCCTTCATCGGTCGCCGACGCGTAATAGTTCAGCGCCATGAGCCCGATCCAGGCATTCTCGCCCGCGCCTTTTCGCCACTCGTATTTTTTCCACCAATAAACGGGGTCGACGTTGTAGACCGTATAAAAACCGGTGAAGCCGTTCCCGATCGCCAACTCGGTCTGCCATTCGTTATAAAAGAAATCCAAAATCGATTGTGCCGAGCCCAAATCGCCCTGATCGAGAAACGCGATGGCGGCGACCGCTTGGTCATACGTATAAGCCTGGCTCGAAGAAAGAATTTTTGCCCACTCCTGCTGGACTCCGTCGACAAAAATATATCCCGTATCATCCGGATGGCTCGAAATAAGACCCAGTGCCGTTTGCCCGGAGACCATACCCTCTTTGACGAGAGAAACATTGACGAGATAGCCGGCCTCATTCACCGACACGACCGCTCCCGCCTCGTCGTATTCGGTCACACTGGCCGTACCCTCGGCGGCGTAAGAAACCTTTCTAAAAAGAAAGACACCCGATCCGGTAGAAGCGCTTAAGAACCAGTCGCGCTGAAGCACCTTGTCCGTTGCCGCATCGATCGTCTCTCGGCTTCTGAGCTTACCGGCCATCGTCTGTTCGGTCCCGATGCGTCGGCCCTCGCCGTCATAAATGGTCGTCTGGCTCCAAAGTCCGTCCGCGGTGTCGGAGTACATCGTTCGATTTTCTTTGAGCAGCGACCCGTCGGGCGCATAGAAACACGAACGGGACACGCGACCTTCCCCGCCATATTCATCGCGACGCTCGAGGCGGCCTTCGACATCGAACCATTCGGTCACGACGGGTTGCTCGGCGGAATCATAGAGCGTGCGACTGCGAAGAATGCTGTCGTCGACGAACGTGTCCCATCGGACTTTCTTGCCGTCCGAATAAATGAGACGATCGCTCACCAGCCCTTGCGCGCCGAATCCTTCGCGCGAGAAGACCAGTCCCGTCAGAGGATCATAAAACTCGACGGAATCGGTCGTTCCTTGCGTGCTGAAATGAATGATGCGCTGAATCATGCCGGAGGGGTCAAAAATAGTACGGCAAGTGACCGAGCCGTTATTCAAAAAACCTTGGACAATCGTGAGAATGCCCGTGAAGGAAGTGAACTGATCTTCGTAGGACCTGGTTCCCGTTTCGTCATAATAAACAACGCGATCGAGCGTTCCGTCCCCGTTATAAAAAAAATCCGGAGGCCGATAACCCGAACCCGCTGCCGCCAAGAACGGTCCGGAGTCGAGGCTGTCGTTTTTGAATTCGATGAGCCCGTTGACCTGATCGTTCTTTTGGGAAAAGTCGGATGGCGAAGAGCCTGAAGGACCGGAAGGGTCTTCCAAATAGAGAGTGCCGGCTTGGGCAACGGAAGAAAAAAGGATTGTGCATGAAAGAATTACAACAAGACGCTGCCGACTCTTGTCCCATGTTGACATGGAACACTCCTCCCCTTTTTCAAAACTTTCAATAATCTCGATTCAAAGTATACCACGTTATTCCAGATTTTAAAGCAAAAAGACCAAAATCTTACGACTTTTGATAAATCGCGAAGAATTCGCCTTGGCTGAGGATGTGCCCTTTCATGGCCCCCTCCACATCCATTCGGCTGCATCCCTCCTGGAGAGCGAGGGTTGCATCAAGGGCAAAGACCTTAAAAAAATACCGGTGGGTACCTATCGGCGGACAAGGCCCGCCATACTCTATCCTTTGAAAATCATTTTTTGCCTGCATTCCGGGCACGGTGTTTTCGGGTATCAGAGAGGTTGGGGGCACGTTAAAAACAACCCAGTGAGTCCAGGTGCCCATGGGAGCGTCAGGATCTTCGATGAGGATGACTAAACTTTTTGCATTCTCGGGGACACCGCCGATTTCGAGCGGCGGATTCACGTTTTGACCCTGGCAAGTATATTTCCTCGGGATCATCTTCCCCGCTTTGATTTGAGAACTTGAAATTTTCATCGATTCGCCTCCTTCGGCATACGCCGCCGAAACCAAGCAGAACGCGGCCAAGAAAAAACACGTCGTTTTATTCAAAGGAACTCCTCCTTGTGCGGATCAAAAAGGAAAAACTTAAGCCGTATAAAAGAAATAGGGATCGATTTTGTACAAAATACTGAAAATAGCCGCGCCTAAAACGAGAGTTAGGACCACGGTGCGGATGAGAAAACGTCTTCGTCGCATGCGTCTGAGAAGTACCAAACCTTTTTTAACGGGGCCGATCGAAGGAAGATTTTTGAGATAACGACGCGAGTCGGGATGGATGAAGCCGATGACGTCGTTCTTCGAAAGACCGGCCTTTTTCAAACTCTCGGCGAAGTGCTTCACGTAATCATCGGCATCGAATAAAACATGCCATTTCTTCTTTTGACCAAAAAGACGCTTCTTTGGAATGCCGTTCATCATGACGATCCCAAGTTTGTGCACGAGAGTCAAAAGATCGGTTTCTTTTTCGTTTTGCTCGTAATTTTGGCAGGTAATTCCCGCGCGATGCATCAGAACGTGCATGAGTTGGTGCGCAATGATTGCGGCCACGTCAAAAGGGCGATCGGCAAAATCGGGATGGACGAATATCAAATCCTTGTTTCCGTCGCGTACGTATCCTCCAGCCTCCCGGATACGGGCATCATACGCAACGCTGATGTCTCGGGGCTCCATCGAAAGCCAGACGGCCAACTCGGTCGCCATTTTCGCCAGACGTCGGGGCGACCGGCTCCAGGCCCCATAAAAATCCTCGTGGGGAAAGAAAATCTTTTCGCCGATGTGATCGTTGCGATATTTGGAAAGCGTCTCGCCTTTTTCGAGATCTTGAAGAATCGGGCGGCCTTCTTCCGATTTCATTCCGGGCGGCCTCCGGGCGACGCTTTGATCATGGTGAGCATCATTTTAAAGCGACCCAGGGCTTGAACGGCATGGGGTTTGTTTGCGGGAAGCCGGATCGCCTGACCCGAACCCACACGATAAGGTTTGCCCGATATCTTTATTTCGGCCTCCCCTTCCAGAATTTGGATAAGAGCGTCAAACGGAGCCGCGTGTTCGCTTAAACCTTGACCGGCATCGAAGGCAAACAGGGTGACCGTCCCCGCTTCTTTTTTGAAAAGCGTGCGGCTGACGACCGCCCCATTCTGCCATTCGACCAATTCCGACAACCGAGCCGGCCCCGGATCGAGCGCGCCGGTATCCGTCTTTTGCGTCATTCGTATCGCGGCATCTTCGGCTTTTCTTTGTCTTTCAGGAAACTGCGACCGTTCCGCCGCCGCCCCTTCCACTTGCGCGAATCATTTCGCTTGGATTTCGCTTGAGAAACGATGATCTTGCGGCCTAAAAACTCGCATCCACTCAAGGCCATGGCCTTGGATGCGTCTTCGGAGGGCATTTCGATAAAGGCATACCCTTTAGGCTTTCGGGTCAAGCGGTCACGAACGATGTGAATATCTTCAACCTTGCCATACGCGGAAAAAAGACTACGGATCTCTTCTTCTTTCGCTCCGTAACTCAAATTTCCGAGATAGATACGTGCTTGAGCTCCGGAACCACTGGCGACGGACTCAGAACGCAGCGAAAAAAACCGCCGCAAACCGTCACGGACTCGGTCCCAGAAATCGTAGAAAATAACCATTGTTACTCCTCTATGAACAACACGGCGGGGTCCGGGCTCCCCATTTGAGCGGACGGACCAAGAACACGCCAGGTATCGGCCGGTAAATCGGCCGCATTCGAAAAAATTCTAACATGTCTTCGGATTTCCTGCCAATAGATTACTTCAAAAGCCAGCCGGCGACCTTTTGATAGATCGGCATGATGGCTTTTCCGAGTAAACCGAAGTAAAGCAACGCAAAGATCAGAATGAGACCGGCCCGTTCGATCAGCAGATATCGGGCTGCCAAGCGTTTGGGAAGAAATACGCTCAGAGCCCTCGAGCCATCGAGAGGCGGAATCGGAATGAGATTAAAAATCGCCAGAACCAGGTTGATCGAAAAACCATATGTCCAGACCGGAGTCCAAAACGGATCATCCGGCATTCGACGAAGAAATTGGGCAAAAAACAATACGAGCAAAGCGTTTAGAGCGACTCCCGCCAAGCTGACCGTTAGAAGACCGATTTTTAGATTTTTGAAGTAACGCGGATTATATGGAACGGGCTTGGCCCAAGCAAAAAGAACGGGCGATTGCAAAAAAATCAGAAGCGCCGGAAGCACCAGAGTCCCGAAAAAATCAACATGCGAAACGGGATTGAGCGTTAAGCGTCCGAGTAATTTGGCGGTCGGATCTCCGTTCCATCGCGCCACCAGGCCGTGCGCGATTTCATGAAGAATGACGGAATAAAGCAATACCAGAACGATGAGTGCGATTTGCATAGCCGGACCGATCAAGCAGTCAGTTTTTTTAAAATCGAATCAAATATTTTGACGCACAAAAGGACGTCTTTTTCGGAAAACGCCAAAGGCGGAGTCACCGCAATGACGTTCTGATCGGCACCGGACGTCGCCAACACCAACCCCTGCCTCAGGGCTTCTTCGGCAAACGCTTTGGCCTTCGCCGTCGCCGGAAGAGGTGCGGCGGGTTTTTTCGAACGGGTCTTTCCGGGTAAAGAAACCGACGGCTCGACCAACTCTATTCCTATGAACAATCCGGGGCCCCGGATTTCTCCGATACAGGAATGGCGTTCCTTGAGTTTATAAAGTTCGCGCCGGAACAGCTCGCCCAAGGAACGTGCGCGTTCCGGAAATTTCTTGGACGTCAACTCCGAAAGGGTCGCCAAAGCCGCCGCGCACCCCAAAGGATTCCCCAAAAAAGTACTCGTATGAATCGCTTCGCCGGTCGAAGCGCCCCAGGCATGCATCACCCGGGCCGTACCGATACAAACCGAAAGCGGCAATCCATTCGCCAGGGATTTACCCAAACACATGAGATCCGGCACAATTCCACTTTTATCGACGGCGAACATCGAGCCGGTACGCCCGAATCCCGTGAACACTTCGTCGAGAATCATCAGAATACCTTGGGTGTCACACCAAGCCCGGAGAGCCTTCAAGAAATCCGCAGGCACTTGCCGCATTCCGCCTCTCCCCTGAACGGGTTCGAGGATGACCGCTCCGATCGGATGGGCCGACCGTCGCGCTTTTGTGACGATTCGCGAAAGAGCGTCCATCACGCGCTCGGTCGCTTTGGACCCGTAGGAACGCGTATCGGGAAAAGAAGCAAACGTCGCAAATTTCCCGAATTGTTTTTCGAACGGTCCGCGAAACGTATCGCGATCCGTCACCTGAAGAGCTCCGTACCCCAACCCGTGATACGCGCCGGAAAACGCGATGACCCCCGTTTTTCCGGTGGCCATGACCGCGGTTTTGAGTGCGGTCTCAACGGCTTCGGCTCCCGTCGAGGAAAAAAAACTCGTATTGAGATTACCCGGCGTGATTTCCGCCAGACGACGCGCCAATTCGATCTTGGCTTCATGCGCATGCAGATCGCCGAGCCCTTGAATAAGATCCTTTGATTGGCGCCGGATGGCTTCGAGAACGACGGGGTTGCCGTGACCCAGATTCACCGCCCCAAAACCGGCGATAAGATCCAGATACCGGTTTCCGTCCACATCGAAAAGATTGGCACCGGATCCGCGTTTAAAAAAAACGGGATAAGCCCCGCCGACGTACGTGACCTGAGGACATTCGAAGCGCTTGAGAGATTCGGTCAGCTTTGAAGAACGCGTCCCGGGAAGCTTTCGAACATGAGGCGGGCGATTCCGGATTTCGTCTTTTTTTGAACGGGCAAAAAGACGGAACATTCGCTAAGCCCGGTGGGCTTCCGACGCGGCGGGCAAAGTCGCTTCGAGAAAACGTTCGGCATCGATCGCGGCCATACAGCCCGACGCGGCCGCCGTAATCGCCTGACGGTATTTGAAATCCTGGACGTCTCCGCAGGCAAAAACACCGGGAACGCTCGTCGCGGTTCCGTCGTGGGTGACGATATACCCTTTGCCGTTCAATTCCAGATGGCCTTTGAACACGTCGCTATTCGGGGTGTGCCCGATGGCCATGAAAACGCCGTCACATTTTTTTTCGGTCTTCGCGCCCGTTACGACATTTTTGAGCACCACGCCGGTGACTTTTTTCTGAGCGGGATCCTTGATCTCTTCGATGACCGAATTCCAAATAAAAGAAATCTTGGGGTTGTTCGCCGCGCGGTCTTGCATGATCTTCGACGCGCGCAACGCGTCACGCCGGTGAATAAGAGTCACCCGAGTGGCGAATTTTGTGAGAAAATGAGCCTCTTCGAGCGCGGAGTCTCCTCCGCCCACGACGACCACTTCCTTATTCTTGAAGAAAAACCCGTCGCACGTCGCGCAGGCCGAGACGCCGTATCCCTGGAGGGCTTTCTCGGACGGAAGACCCATCCAATTCGCGGAGGCACCCGTCGCGAGAATGACGGAGTGCGCGCGATACTCTTTGTCGTCGGACACGATCTTGAACGGCCTCTCCTTGAAATCGACGGCCGAAACGTCCTGTTTGAGGGTACGCGTACCGAAACGCTCCGCTTGCTTGCGAAACTGCTCCATGAGATCCGGCCCCATGATCCCTTCGGGAAAACCGGGAAAATTTTCGATTTCGGTCGTCATCATGAGTTGACCGCCGGGCTGGCCGCCGCGGACAAACCCCTCGAATAGGACCGGCTTCAGGTCCGCGCGCGCGGCATAGATCGCGGCGGTCCATCCGGAGGGTCCGGACCCGACAATGATGACGTTTTCGATAGGTGAAGTCATGAGTGAAGATCAGAAAAAAACGAAGAACGAAGAGCGGGCGAACCCGTCCCTTCGCTCTTCGTTTTTAAATTTCCGGTTATGCGCCGTCGTCGCCGATCGCTTCGACCGGGCAGCTCTCTTTCGCTTCCTTGCACTGCGCCTCTTCTTCGGGCGTCGTCGGCTGCAGTTTCACGAAGGTGTATCCGCCGCTTGCATTTCGATCAAAATTGTTCGGTGCCGTCTGGCGGCACTGATCGCAATCGATGCACTGAGAATCGACGTAGAATTTTCCCGCTACGTTTTCGGGGTACTTATTCGCCTTGTCTGCCATGCGTTCCTCCTCGTATTGTTCGTCAGAGTATCAGGAAAACGGTCGTGCGTCAAACCGTCAAATTTTTAGGACGATTTTCCCGAAATGTTGTCTGCTTTCCATGCGGCGCTGCGCTTCCGCCGCCTCCTTGAGCGGAAAAACTTGGTCGAGTACCGGGACTAGATGACCCGCCTCAAACCACTCGAGCACCTTCATGAGCTCGGCTAAGCTTCCCATATAGGATCCCAAAATCGAGATCTGCCGGCTATAAAGAAACCGCAGATCCACTTCGGCCGTCGGGCCCGAGGTCGCGCCGCAGCAAACCATACGGCCGCCGCGAACCAGGCTCGAGAAATTTTTGGGCCAGGTGGCGGGTCCGATATGATCGAAAACGACGTCCACGCCGCGGTCCTGTGTGAGCTTCTTGATCTTCTCGGAAAAATCCTCGGTTTTATATAGAATCACCTCGTCGGCGCCGAGTTTCTTGGCGCGCGAAACTTTTTTAAAATCGCCGACCGTCGTAAAGACCTTAGCGCCTAAAAATTTTGCGATCTGAATGGCAAAACTGCCTACACCCGAGCCGGCGGCGTGGATGAGCGCGCTCTCCCCGGGTTGTAATCGGGCGCGCGTCACGAGCATGTGATACGCGGTCAACGCGGCCAATGGAACAGCGGCCCACTCCTCCGCGGAATATTTATCCGACACGGGCAACACAAAACGCTCGTGGACCGACACTTTTTCGGCGTAACCGCCTTGAGTCTGAAAACCGAGAATCTGAAAATCGGGCGAATAACTATCCGCCGCCTCGAGCGACTGACGGGAGTAAACCGAGGACTGCCCGGGCGAAACGAGTACCGTCTCCCCTTTTTTGAAACGCTTGACGCCCTTCCCCGTCTCGAGAACGACGCCCGCGACATCCGAACCGGGAATGTGCGGCAGGGGAATCGTCGCGCCCGGTAACCCTTGACGAACCCAGATGTCGAGATGATTCAGCGCGCAAGCCTTGACGCCGACCAGCACTTCGTTCGGCGCCGCGACCGGGTCTTTGAGTTCGCCGTACTTGAGAACTTCCGGTCCGCCGTGTTTCTCGAAAAAAACCGCCTGCATGGTTTACCGCCTCGCGTAACTTTTGATGACGTGAACCAAAAGCCGCACGCCGATCCCCGTCGCTCCGATCGGCGACAACGGTTTTGGCGCATCCGCCCAGGCCGTGCCCGCGATATCCAGGTGCGCCCAAGCCTCCGCGTGGCCCGCAAATTCCTTGAGAAACATGCCGGCCGTGATCGTGCCCGCGTACTTTTTGCTGATATTTTGGATATCCGCGTTGTTCGCCTTGATCAAATCGAAATACTCGTCCCACAGCGGCAGCTCCCATACGCGCTCACCCGAATATTCGCCGGACTCTTTGATACGACGCGACAAATCCGCCTCCGTGCTCATCAGTCCGGATGCGATATCCGCAAACGTCGCGGCACACGCCCCCGTCAATGTCGCCAAATCAATGAGCGCGCGCGGTTTGAACCGCTCCACGTAAGCCAACGCATCGGCGAGAATCAGTCGTCCTTCCGCATCGGTATTAAGCACCTCGATGGTCTTGCCATTCATTGCGCGAATGATATCGCCCGGGCGCTGCGCGCTTCCGCTGGGCATATTCTCGCAAACGGGAGCCACCACAACCAGGGGCACTTTCCACCCGAGATGGCCGACCGCCATCGCCGCCCCCATCACCGCCGCGGCCCCGCACATGTCGAATTTCATTTTATCCATGTCACCCGACGGCTTGATTGAAATCCCGCCGGAATCGAACGTAATTCCCTTGCCCACAAGAACCACCGGCGCAGCGGAACGCGCCGCTTTGTTTTTTATAACGATAAATCGCGGAGGATGAACGCTCCCCTGAGACACCGCAAGCAAACCGCCCATCTTGAGACGCTTGATTTCGGCGCGGCCCAAAATCTCGCAAGAAAGCCCGGCCTGAGAGGCCATTTTTTTCGCCTCGTTCGCCAACGCTTCGGGCGTCATGACATTTGCCGGCTCGTTCGCGACATCCCTCGCCCAAGCTACCGCGCGGCAAATCAGCTCGGACTCTCCGATCGCCTTGCGGACGACTCCGGCATCACGCCCCGGGCGATTCACGATCTGGAGATCGAGAGTCGGACGCAGAGGTTTGTGTTTGCTCTTGTATTTGATGAAACGGTAATTCGAAAGACGTGCCCCTTCAACCAGGGCCCCCGCGATGTCTTCAAGCGAAAAACGACCGTCGACGAAAGTCTCGATGTCAATCGCGGCCTTTTTTTGCCTCAAGGATTTGGAATGACCCACCAAACGCGCGCTGGCCTTTCGCACCTTGTCGAGACGATAATGCGTTCGCTTTCCGAGTCCAACCAAAAGAACGCCCCCGAGACGATCGGACGGATACAGATAAAGAAACTCCCCCGCCCGCCCTTGAAAATTCTTTTCCTTGGCGAAGCGTCGAACCCGCTGGGCATCCGAAGAAGAAAGAAGGCCGCCCGAAAAAAGCTCTTTTTTATCTTCAAAGCATCCGATACAAAGCGTGTCCGCGTCTGTGTTGTTTTTGGAAGTCCGATACTGGATATTCATTGAGCTCGCTCGTTTTTGGGTGAATCGTTAAAGGATTGAGGAACTTTAATTATAAAATACAAACAAAACCGCCCGCAAATAAAATCACGTCTTCGCGCTTCAATCCCCGATCGGTTCGGGCAAAAGAAGCGGAGTCATCTCGGCCCCTTCGGGATAGCCGAGTTTTTTCAGAAAACTTTGAACGAGAGATTCCTCCGTTTGGTTACACGACTCGTGCTCCATGTCGCACTGCACCTGTCCTCCGGCCATCATCCCGTGTCCACCCGCAGTCCCGCGGCTTCCGATCAAATTTCTCAAAAAACGGCCGGCTTCGCCTTTAATGTTTGTCGTGCGGATCGACACGATGATCCGGCCGCCATACCGGCCCAAACACAGCGCCCAATTGATCCGCTCGCACCGCAACATGAAATCCGCGATAAAAGGAACGAAATCGGGATTTTGAACGGGCCCGAGCGTCGAAACGATCGCATTCTTGTAAACCCGTGAGTGGTGCAGCGCCCGATTCAGCGAGATGAAATATTCGCGCGGAAGCCGAGGATGCACGATCTGAGCAAGTTTCTTCTTGTTGCTTTTGGAGAACAGGGTCCGATAGGCCTGAATGTCGGGCTCGCGAGCTTCGCGTCCGAGATCCTGGGTTTCCGAACTGATTCCATACGAGAGTGCCGTAGCCAATTTCGAACTGATTTCCACGCCGCTGATCGTGAGATACTCCGTCAGGATCGTCGCCGTTGCGCCGTAATCGGTCCGGATGTCGATATAATCGGCCTTGGTCGCCTTTCGCTGCGGGTGATGGTCGATTACGATGAGAGGTTTGCGTTTTTTAGGAAAAGCGCTGTTCCCCGTCTTGGGCTGCATGTCCACCAAAGCAAAATCCGTGCCCTTGCGAAAATCCGAATCCTTGAGAAGCGCCATTCTCAAGCCCAGCACTCGAATCATAGCCTGGTTTTCGGATCGTCCGATGATTCCGCTATACCGGACCGTCGTGGGGATTCCGCATTTTTCCTTCACCCAATACGCGAGAGCAAACGCGCTCGAAACGCAGTCCGGGTCGGGATTGTCGTGGGTCAAAACCACCAGGCGCTTGGTGTCTTTTAAGACCTGAGTCAATCGTTCCAGCTGTTCTTTTGTCGTCATCGTCTCAATAACGCGGACAGGTCGTATCGATTTGGCGCGACCATGCGTCAATTCCTCCCTTCAAGTTGAGCACTTTTTTGAAACCGTTGTGTTTGAGCCATTCCGCGGCTTGGCCGGAGCGCCCGCCGAAATGGCAATACACCACGACATCCTGATCTCGGCCTATCTGCCGGGTTCCGCTTTCAAGCTCGGAAAGCGGGATTGATTTGGCGCCGGGAATCCTGTTGATCGCATAATCCGAAGGATTCCGGACGTCGATGAGAAAAAAGGAACGTCCCGAATCGATGAGCTCCCTAAGAGCCGTCGGGGAAATCCACGCGTTTCCGTTCGTTTCGTCGGCAGATTTTGAATGACCGCAAAAGAACTCGTAATCGATAAAGCCTCGCTGGGTCGGATGCTCTCCGCAAACGGGACAATTCGGATTTTTCTTCACACGCACCTCTCGAAACCCCATGTTGAGCCCATCATAAAGAAGCAGCCGCCCGATCAGCGCCCGTCCCTTGGACAAAATAAGCTTCAGAGCCTCCGTGGCCTGCAAAGAGCCGATCACTCCCGGCAAAACGCCCAGAACCCCGCTCTCCTCGCAGCTGGGAACCAACTCAGCCGGCGGTGGTTCGGCAAAAAAACAACGGTAACAAGGGCCCTGCTTCGCGTCAAAAACACTCACCTGCCCGGTGAATCGAAAAATGCTTCCATAAACCAAAGGCTTGCCCGAAAAAACACAAGCATCATTCAGCAAATAGCGCGTCGGGAAATTGTCGGTCGCATCGATAACGACGTCATACGTCGCGATCAGCTCCATCACATTCTTTGCGGTCAGCCGGACCCGGTGCGGCTCAACCGATACCAGAGGATTGACCCGACGCACACTCTCGACGGCGGAATCCACTTTCGGCCTTCCCAAATCAACCGTACCGTGAAGAATCTGTCGCTGAAGATTCGACAGCTCCACCGTATCAAAATCAGCGATACCGATCCGCCCCACACCCGCTGCGGCTAAATAGAGAGCTGCCGGTGAACCCAATCCTCCCGCTCCGGCGATAAACACCGATGCCGACGAAAGCCTTTCCTGGCCCTCAAGGCCCACTTCGGGTAACGTAATATGCCTGCTATATCTTAATATTTGATCGGGATTTAGAGACATTTATCTATTTTATCTCACGCTTGGGCAGACCGCAACCTTTTGCGATAACGCCGGCTGAGCGCACTTTTTGAAAACAAATCAGGATCCACCGACTCGAGCTGCTTTAAATTGACCCAGGTACCGGCAATTTTAGTAGGAAAAAACTCCGGATTCCGGGTTGGGACCGGAGATTGATTGAAGGGGCACACGTCCTGACAGATATCGCACCCAAAAAACCAACCTTCGTGCGACTCCAGACGCATCGGATCGTAAGCTTCCACAGTCCGGTAGGACACACATTTTCGCGCATCCATTTGATAATCGCCCCCGAGCGCTCCGGTCGGACAGGCCTCGATGCACAGGGTGCATGAACCGCAATCCCCCACGGCCGGTTGATCGCAATCCAATTGGGCCGTCGTCACGATATCGGCCAAAAAAATCCACGAGCCGAACCGCGAAGTGATAATCGTCGTGTTTTTCCCGTAAAAACCGATTCCGGCGGTCTGGGCAAACGGCTTCTCGGCAATGGGACCCGCATCCACGAAACCCTTGGAACGCGTTCCGGGCGCAACCGTCTCGATAAAACCCAGAAGCCGGTCCAGTTTTTTTTGAAGCACCTGATGGTAATCTTCGCCATATGCGTATTTTGCGATCTTAGCCCAGCCCTCTCCTACGGGTTTTGAATCTTCGGGATGGTAATAATTCACGGCAAGCGAAATGACCGACGCGGCGTTCGGCAGAAGATTCTCGGGATGCCATCGATTGTTTTTCTGAAGATAGGTCATCGTGCCTGCCGAGCCTTTGGCGAGCCAGACTTTCGAAGCTTCCTCGAAATGCCCGCTGAGCCTGACGGAAGAGATCCCGACGGCATCAAAACCGGCTTGGCCCAGCGCAAAAACCTTGATTTTCTCGGTGAGTGAGCTCATGGAAAAAAAATACAAAGGCGCGGTCTTTGCAAGACCGCGCCTGGCGTAATAATGTTAGGGTCCCTAAAAGGGCCGTCTCGAAATAAGCTCTATTCCCAAACTTCCTCTTCGGAAACAACGTTGCCGTCCGAATCGTATTTCCGGATGATCTTCTTTTTGGGCTGATTGGCACTGCTCGCCATGTTCTGATTGGCGTAAACCGGTTGCACGGGCTGCGGCTGAGCATAATAAACCGGCTGAGGAGCCGGCTGAGATTGCCCGCTACCCATCAGCGTATCCAGTAGCGCCCCCCCGATCACATTCGTGCCGGCGCCGACCAGAGCTCCCTGTCCGGCCTTGCCACCGGAGGCGCTCGCGGAAATAGCCCCGACACCCGCTCCCAAAAGCCCCTGCTTGAGTATTTTCTTATTCGGATCTTCCTGCTGGACCGGCTGCTGATAGTAAACGGGTTGTTGAACGTACACGGGCTGCTGATCGACGCGATAACCTTGCGTTTGAACCGGATAGGCTTGTTGCACGGGGGCCTGCTGATACACCGGCGCTTGTTGGACATACACCGGCTGGGGCTGTGCGGGCTGAGAAGGTGCTGTGAGCGTATCCAAAAGCGCGCCGCCAATGACATTGGTACCGGCGCCGATCAAAGCTCCTTTACCGGCCTTACCGCCGGATGCTTCGGCCGCAATCGCCCCCGTGGCCGCACCGAGAAGACCGCTCTTGATGATTTTTTTATTCGGATCTTCCTGTCCGGAATAATCTTGCCCGCCGGCATTCGAAATCGTCCACGAGAACATAAGAAGGCTCGTCAGAGCCAGGGAGGTCAACGCTTTGGAACCGATCATTGAATTTCTCCTTATGAATTTGCGCCGCAAGTCTTACGGCCTCAATGAAATCTTCAAGATCAGAATATCACAAAACGGCTCTTCGGGGTCAAATTTTGGAGACTAGATAATTCTCTCCAAACTCTCCCTGGGAAGCCGCCAAACGGGAACCCCGCAAAACCGGTCCCCTTCCGGACAAATGGGCTTAAGACCTGCCGCTGCGCGCAAACCGCAAGGCGCCGAAATAAAACGTCCGATCTCGGGAAAAAGATCGCTCACTTGGGCAACTTCATCCCGGCACATATGCCAAATCTCCTCCTGAGCGTTGAAACAGAGCCGTTTGGTCCATTTATGATGATGATTGAGAAGATCGCCGGATTCATGAAAACGCACGGGAAACGCGTTGGGCAAAAGATAAGCGGCCGCCTCGTGGCCGGCTCCGGCATTCAAAAGATCCGTGATCGCTTTCCAAACCGCTTCCATCGTTTTCGTATACGTCTCGAGAGCCGCGGACGATTCCTTGAAAATCGCCGGAAGGATATAGTCCGGCCGATTGGCCACGAAGTGCCCGAACAAAACGGGCCTCGACCCCGGCGTCATGCGATGACGTTGATCCTGGGAGTCGGCCGTATGGCTGATCTTTTTGCGGAACGTGAAATGAACGTGAGACAGCGTTCTCGTCAGCTTTCCGTGCGCCATCAAATTCAACGCCTCGCCCAATTGGCGGTTCTTCGAAGGGTCGAGTACTGATGCGATCGCCTCTCGATCGGAAAGCGCCTGACTCGGAAGACCGAGGACCGCCCGCACCGCCGCGGCCAAAGAACCTTCGGCGTTCACGCTATAATCCACGAGTTTCGACGTCTTCGTTCCGAGAGAAGCGTCAAATTCGTCCACGAACGTCTTCGCCTCGACGCCAGAAACCGGTCGGCCCTGAAAAAAACGAAACTCGGGCGTTTGGTCGAGGGGTAAAACATCCTCGATTTTTTTGAAAAATAACGGATCGACCGCGTCGACGGCCCGAATCATTTGTTCGACGACCAGACGCTGCTCGATCGGCGCGTCAAAAGCTTCGCAAAGGCGATGATAACGATGCAGCGTCAGCCCGCTGACCGTGTGATAGAGGTGCGCATGCGTGGCCACCGGCAACACGTACCGGGCAGCTTCCTGGGCCCTTTTCTTGAGAGAGCTTTTCCATTGTTTCAATTCGGGATCGCGATTCGGAAAGACTTTTTTGTATTGTTGCATAAGCGCCGGAGACAGCTCGCCCAAAAGACGCTGATACGCCTCCATTTGAAGCTGCAGCGTCTTTTCGAAGATCTCGCGCGCGCGGCCCTCAAGCGGAGGAATCGAAAAATGGCCCGGCGCGACTTCCACATACCGCTGACTCACCTGCTCCGAATTATAAAAAGGATGGCTGTGCAAGAAAGACCAGATGCACTGGCGCGAAACACGCTCGAGCGCGAACTGAAATGTCGCATGCTGAAGCGTCGTGTGGTGCCCGGCCCAATAGATACTTTCGGCGATGTGATCGCGCTTCTGGCGCGCGGCCTCGTCCCGGCGGACGTCCTCGGGCCACACGACTTTCGACGAGTAACACGTACGCGCCGTCGCGACGGCATTATCGAAAGGATCTTTAAAATAATTGACGAGCGTGACGATCGGCTCGGGCGAAAAGGCTTTGTTTGATGTCATCCGAATTTATTTTTTTGAAGCGTTGAAACAGGAAATCGAAAGGGCGATCAACAGGATCCCGGCAATCAGGCTTCCCATTTCCGTCAGCTCGAAGCCGCCCACCCTAAACTCCCAATGCCGGAAATAACGCAGCGCATGAAATAACCCCGCGCATCCAAAGAGGATCCCCGAAATACGGAGAAGATTCACCGCGTCTTTTGATTTTCCGCCTGACTTTGCCATGGGGATACATTATACCTATCGGACCCGCTCCAAAAAAGTCAAAAACCAAATAAAAAAAGACACGTTAGATAAACCACCTCGGTCGATCTAACGTGTCCTTTTTATTTGGGACCGACTTTATTCGGCGGTCCCTACTGACTTTAAACCGTCTTTTGCTCCGTCCCCTCGTCGGTGGCCATATCATCCGCCATGCCTTGCTCATCGGCACTCATGGTGCTACCAGACGAAACTTGGGCCGTGCCCTGTTCTTCGGAACCGGACGAGTAGCAGCTTCCGCGGTTGGCATAAACCGATCCTGCGACGAGAACAAGCATTAATGCAAACACAAACAACGCGATCTTCTTCATGAACGACAATCCTCCGTTAAACCGTTTTGTGGTATGACGCCCCCGAATTTCAGGGCAGTAAAGAGTATCGCGAAATCGGCTAATTGTCTAGTCCGGCCGGCTACCCCTAGGGCTCCCTTTCAGCAAGTCCCGGAACCTCCTTTCGGAAGCAAAAATGACCGTCTAGGCCTTCAAAAAGCGGGCCAAACGCAAAAGTCCTTCATTGAATCGATCGGGCGGCGGCAAAAGACTGAGGACGAGGTAATACGGCTCGTCGAAATCGAAAAAATAACCGGGATGCACGTAAACATTTTGGCGCTCGAGAAGCTCGAGCGCCACTGTCTCGTCATCTCGACCCTCCGTTCTCAACACGGCATACCATCCTCCCTCGGCATGAAGAAGGCTTGGTCCAAACATCTCTTCGGCGTGACGACGGTTTGAGCGAATACGGGAAAGAATTTGTCCGCGCATTCCGGGCACCTCTTTGAGAAGCTCGGGCACCGCGCGTTGAATCGGTGTGCCCACCGATAAATAGGTGTCCGCGATGATTTCGAGTCGGCGCAACGCCTCCTTCTTCAGGGCCGCCGGACCCTGAACGCGGATCCAGGACAATTTCATCTGCGGCAATCCGAGCATTTTGGAGAAACCGTTCAACGAAAAAGTCAGCACGGCCGGAGTCGAGACGACCCGGGCATTCTCGAAAAACGAAAAATCGGAAAAAACCTCGTCGGAAATGATCGCCGCACCCTTTTTCTCGCAAAGGCGACTCAGAAGGCCTGCGTCGGCTTCGGAAAGAAAATGACCCGTCGGATTGTTCGGATTCACGGATAAAACCGCCCGGATTCGACACTGATTAAAAGCCTTTTCGAGCGACTCGGCATCGATCCGCCAGGAACCGTCATAAATCAAACGGTAAGGAACCAGCGTTAAATCGTTCAGTCGGCAAAGAAATTCAAACAACGGATAGCTCGGAATCGGACACGCGACCGCCTCTTCAGTTTGGGCGAGCAGCCTGAAGAGAAATTGGTAACCCTCGCTCGTCCCGCTCGTCAGAATAAAATCCTGCGCATCCGAAGACTCACCCCTTTCGGAGTAATAACGCGCCAGCGCCGCGCGCGCCGATAAAAGACCTTTGGGGTCGGGTTCATACACCGGCGCACTCAGCGTGATCGAAGGATAGCGAAACCCGCATCGGGTAGGGTTGGATTCGGTCAAATCAAAGACGTCTTCGCCGCGCCGCTTCTTGTCAGCCAAAAGACCGGCCAACTCGTTACCGCCCAAAGGCCAATCCGTTCTCTCGGAAAAAATCATGCGTTCACTCCCGCTCGTTTCGCGAATCCGATGCGCAGAATACCACATTCACATCCCTTCGGCGCGAAACAAAAAAAGACCCTCCGAATCCATCTCGGAGGGTCGGCTCTAAAGCGCTTTGTGATTATTTTTTGTGCGAAAGATTCCGGATGATCGCTTCGAGCCCGCTCAACCGGATCCACCTTTCTTCGGAGAAGAAAACGGAAATCCCCCAAATCGGGAGAGCGATGTCGACCACGGCCAATCCCGCCAGGATCCAAAGCTTCGTGGTCGAGGCGAGCGGCCACACGACGAGAACCGCCACGGGCATGACGACGAAGGCGACGGCAAGAAACACCGCCAAAAAAACGATCATGCAGAACTGCAAAGCATACCTGCGCGCCGCGCGCACCCCATCCAAATAGTAGACGGATGCGATAATTTTGGCGATCTCGACGGATTTGGACCGAAACACCTTCAAACCCAAACCGAACAAGTCCCCGCAAGCTTCGACGATTTTCGTGAACATAAGGATCCCTATTTCTTTGACGAACCGAGTACGTGCCCCAGAAGTAACGCCGCAAAAGCGATGCCGGCCACATAAGGCCACGGGTTTTCTTTCATCTTTTTGTCGAGATCCGTAGCGGCATCTTTGATTTTCTCGGACCCCTGCTCGAATGTTTTTTCCGCCATCTTTTTGACGTGATCGATGGTCTCTTGATTTTCCGTGACGACCGTTTGCAAAGCGTCGCGAATGGTTCCGAATTTATCCCCTAAAACTTTCTGCATCTCCTCCTTTTTTTCTTCGGCGACTTGGTGGAGGAGTTTCATGGCTTCGCTGAATCTCTGATGGCTTTCCGCGCTCATCGAACCGTCTTCCTTCCTTTAATTAAAAATAAGCAATTTTGAACAATTATAAACTAAGAAAGCCGAAAAGTCAATACGGACCGGCACGCGGCACAAAGACCCGGTTCGTCCGGCTGTCGATTTGAGATATAATAGAAGGCAAATGCCGCCTCCCGTTTCAATCCAAGCTAAGATTCTCAAGTCACTCCCTCTGACCGCGTCCGTACACCAGTTGACTCTTCAGCCACTATCGGAGCTGCCGGCATTCAAGGCCGGTCAATTTCTCATGGTTCATTTGGACAAGACAGACGCCGTGATCAAGAAGGCCTACTCCATCGCCTCTCCCCCTTCCCAGAAAGATCGACTGGAGCTGTGCGTCAAACGGGTTGAAGACGGATTTGCGTCGAACACGCTGTGCTCGCTAGGCGAAAGAGACACGCTCACGCTCAGCCTGCCTTACGGAGTGTTCACCCTCAAAGAAACCGACCGTCCCAATCTCGTTTTCGCCGCCACGGGCACCGGCATCGCCCCGCTTCGCAGCATGATCCATTCGCTCTTCGAAACTCCCTGCACAAAAAATATCTGGCTTATTTTCGGCAACCGATCCGAAGAAGAGATTCTGTATCATTCGGAATGGATCGAACTCGAAGAACAATATCCCGATCGCTTCAGATACATCCCCACGATCAGCAAAGGCAAAAATTGGACCGGCGAAACACTTTACGTTCAGCATGTCATCCGCCGGCTTTTTTCCGGCAAAGCCGGAACGATCGAATTCTACGGTTGCGGCATCATTCCCATGTGCCACCAGCTCAAACTCGCCCTCCTTGAAATGAACATTCCCCGCGAGCACATGCATTTCGAACAGTTCACCTAGGAATCTTGACACCGCCCGCTCCTTCGGAGCATAGTAACGCGTATCGTCCACACCGATCAAAAGGAGGCACTCCGTGAAAAAAGCTCTTCTTGCTCTTGCTGGCCTTTCGTTCACCTCATCCATTCTCTGGGCCGCCGATCTTCCGGTCGATTCGGCGATCAGCAAGGTCACCGTTTACTCGGACCGCGCCATGGTGACGCGAAAGGCTCAAGTCACGCTGCCTAAAGGACCCTCCGTGCTCGTTTTTGAAAAGCTGCCGGGCTCTCTCAACGATCAGTCTTTGCGCGCCGACGGCTCGGGCCAGCGCCCCGTCACCATCAAGGGCGCGGAAGCCCAAAATCTTTTCACGGCCGAAGAGGTCGACGAAAAGACGGCAAAGGTGCTCGGCGAGCTCGAGCAACTCGAACGAGATCGGCGTAAAATCGAAGGAGACCGCCAAGTCGTTGCCGACCAAAAAACGTTCCTGAATTCGATCCGGAATTTCTCGGGCGTCCAGATCTCGAAGGACATCATGACGAAATCCTCCACCCCCGAGGAGTGGCAAGCCTCCGCGGATTTTCTGAAAAACGCCGATACCCAGAACAAGACCGAGGATCTGGCTTTGGAGCAAACCCTCACGGATAAAAATAAGGAAATCGAAGCCAAACGGCGCGAGCTCATGGATATTCAGCGACCGGAGGATCGTCAACGTAAACGGATCCTTGTGACGGTTGAAGCCGAAGAAACCACCCCGTTCACGATCGAAGTGTCTTATATGGTGCCCGAAGCGACCTGGTCGATCTCTTATGACGCAAAAGTGGATACCAAAAACCGGACCTGCGTGCTCATGTCCTACGCGAATGCGCGCCAATGGTCGGGGGAGGATTGGAAAGACATTCCCCTCATCTTCACGACGGCCAAACCTTCGATCGGAGGGCAAATGCCCGAGCTCGACCCGTGGTATATCGACTTTCCCACGATGTTTCGAATGGATCGCAAAGCCGACGTGCAGTACGCAAGCGCACGACTCGCAAAAAGCATGACGGTAGTAAACGAGTTCACCGGCGCTCTGTCGGCGGAAGCCCCGGAACCGGCGCCCGTCGAAAGAGCCAAGCAGCAGTCCGCCGTCATCACGCAAGATTTGGGAATGGTCATGTTCGAAATTGCCAAAGGATCCGTCATCAACGACAACCGCTATTACAAATTGCCCGTCCAAAGCGAGGGCTTCCCCGTCGTACTCGACGATCAAACGACGCCGAAGGCCGTGCCGTATGTTTTCCTCCATTCAAAGGTCACCAACGACAAAAGCCACATCCTGCCGGCCGGAGAACTGAGCGTCTTCGTAAACGATGCGTTTCTCGGCAAGTCGTCGATCAAAACCATAGGCATGGGCGAAGAATTCGATCTCTTTCTGGGGATCGATGAGGATATCAAAGTCAAACGCACCGAAATCACCGGCAAGCGGAAAAAAAATCTTCTCGGGATCCGGACCAAAAACGAATACACCTATCGCATCGAGCTTGAAAATTACAAAACTCAAAAAACATCGATCGCCGTCTTCGACCAATACCCCGTCTCAAAAAACGCCGATATCAAATGCGAGCTGGTCGGAGCCGATCCAAAACCCGAGCTCAAGCCGCTGGGGATTCTGAAATGGGAGCTGACACTCGAACCCAAAGAAAAGAAAGCGATCGAGTTTTCGTACAATGTCGACTATCCCTCGGATAAACAGGTGGTGGGATTATAAAATGAAATCGCTGACCGAATACCTCGTATTTCACACTCAAAAAAAACGCGAATACCTCAATATCACCCGTCAAGTCGAAGAGGCGGTGCGAAAGTCGGGGATTCAAGAAGGCTTGGTTCTGGTGAATCCGATGCACATCACGGCCAGCTGCTATATCAACGATGATGAGCGCGGCCTCATCGCGGATTTCGATGAATTCCTGGAAACGGTCGCGCCGTACGATCCCGACAAATACCGGCATCACCAGACGGGCGAAGACAACGGAGACGCCCATTTGAAGCGCCAGCTCTTCGGTCGGGAAGTCGTCGTGGCTGTTACAAAAGGGCGTTTAGATTTTGGTCCTTGGGAACAAATTTTTTACGCAGAATTTGACGGGCGCAGGGATAAAAAAATTCTTGTGAAGATAATCGGGGAATGACGGGTTCTAATGATTCTTGAGTTTTCGGACTTCGAGAAGCCCGAATCCTAACAACGCCACCACAAACAGCCCCCCAATCTTAAGGCCGATGATCGTAATCCGTTCCTTGCGCATCAACGCAAGTTCGGTCTTATCGACTCTCTTGCCGCTCCTCAACTTCCGATCAACTTCCTCCATATCGGTCATCCGAAGAGACATCGAAATAAACCGATCAAGACGCGTTGTTAATGCATCTTTGATTTTTTCGAAGATTGTGTCTTCTTTGAAAACTTTGTTCTGATACTCGTAGGGTTTGTTCAAAGACTGCAGACTGACCACCGCAGTGACTGCGATGAGAACGACCATGACCCCGACAAAAATACCCTCAAGGACATCCATATGTATATTTTATCAAAAATTACAAAAAATGATATCTTTTTATTAAAAAAATCCAGGTCGATCGTCGCTCGAATCTTCGGTCCGCTCAGGCGGCTTTTTTTTGATCAGATCTTCCAGCTTGGGAAGCTTGGCATATTCGAAAAGCGTCGTCAGCACCACGGTCGAAACGATCAGGATTCCTAATTTCAGCCCAACCGTAATGCGATCTCGCTTGGCCGGATCGAGCGGCTTTCTCACGACATCCTTCATAAGGCGCGTATCGGGAGGAACCCAGTCCGAGTCGGGGGGATCCGTCCAGGAGTCGAGCTCGAAAATCCAAACGACGACCGCGTCGAGTTTCCGCGTAAAAATATTTCTCAAGGGATTCCATGCGGGCTCTTCGAGCCAATCGATCGGTTTGTATTCGATCGAAGCCGCCGGCAAGCTCCAATAGGCCGTCAACGCGATCATGAGAGCCATCGCCATGACAAAGAGGACTTGGATTCGCGTTAGAGTCGCCGACTTCAACACGACGCCATTTTATCACAAAGGCGGCGAATCGGGGCGCCTCCCGGTTTTCCATGATTCACAAAGCGCAGTCTGGTAAAATAACACCCAAATGCAAACACTGACGGAACTTCTGCAAAAAAAGATTTTGATTCTAGACGGGGCGATGGGCACGATGATCCAGCGCCTCAAGCTGGACGAGAACGCCTTTAGAGGCTCGCGCTTCAAAGATCATTCTCATCCGCTCAAAGGCAATAACGACCTCCTATCCCTGACCCAGCCTGACGCGATCTCGGAAATCCATCGCGGGTATCTCGAAGCCGGCGCCGACATCATCGAAACAAACACGTTTAATTCGAACCGCATTTCGATGAAAGACTACGCCCTTGAAGAGGTCGTCTTGGAGCTCAACCGCAAAAGCGCGGAGCTTGCAAAACGATGCGCCGAAGAATACACGCGAAAAAATCCTTCAAAACCGCGCTTTGTCGCCGGATCCATCGGCCCCACAAATCGCACGGCCTCCCTCTCTCCGGAC
>Ga0172375_10001578_pt1 | contig 36409 bp, 37 predicted proteins | sample LakKiv1m_FD_114537 | JGI IMG/M metagenome (GOLD analysis project Ga0172375, IMG submission 114537) | Freshwater microbial communities from Kabuno Bay, South-Kivu, Congo - kab_092012_11.1m | ecosystem: Environmental > Aquatic > Freshwater > Lake | place: Democratic Republic of the Congo... | reverse complement strand
ATTATACGACAAACTTTGTTAAAGGTTGCGTTATGCACATTAACAACGATTGATAAAAAAAAGGCAGGTAAGTACCTGCCCTTTGATTTTGGAATTTACAAATACCGATATTTCTTTTATACCACTTGAGCTTTTTGAACGACTGCGGAAAAAGCCTTTGGATCCCGAACAGCCAAATCGGCAAGAACCTTACGGTTGAGAGCAATTCGACTACTCTTCATATCATGGATCAATCGACTGTAAGTAGTACCATTGACGCGCGCGGCAGCATTAATTCGGGCGATCCACAAGCGTCGTAAATCTCGTTTGCGGGTGCGTCGGTCGCGATAAGCGTACCAAAGGCTTTTTAGCATTGCCTCATTCGCGCGTCGGAATAGCCTACTACGCGTCCCGAATTGACCTTTGGTCATTTTCAATATTTTCTTATGCCGCCTACGGCGTGTATATCCTGTCTTTACACGTGCCATTTTATACCTCCTGCGAACCCCTGAGCGCCGGTAGCCTATTGACTACCTGTTGCTAGCACTCAACAGCCGCAACTAAAAAAAATTAGTCCATAGATTCAATCGAAGTAGATTGAATCTCCAAGAATAGCTTAGCTATTCTTGCTCATATAAGGCGCTAAACGTTTAATTGTCTTCTTGATGCCGCGCCCTTTTACTGGCAACATCTCGTCAAACAAATATTTCGTTCGCTGGGATTTTTGACGACGTAAGTGGCTTTTCCCAATTTTGGTGCGCACTAACTTCCCAGAACCGGTTACACGGAAGCGCTTAGCAGTAGCTTTATGAGTTTTTAATTTATATTTACCTGCAGTTTTCTTGCGAGGCACAATATACCTCCTCTCAAACAAAATTCCACGGAATTTTCTCTACCCGCGGATGATGATAGTTTTTTGATCTAGAAGCAAATATCAGTTGTGAATTTATTTCTTCTTTACGGCTTTAGTGGGTGCTAACACCATTAACATCGTTCGTCCTTCCAAGGCTGGTGATTGCTCCACAACTGCAAGATCGGAAAGAGATTCAGCAACTTCTTTTAAGTTGGTTAGAGCGATCTCAGGATATGTGATCTCTCGTCCTCTAAATCGTACACGCACTTTGACTTTCATGCCATCTTCAAGCCAACGGCGTGCATCTCGTATCTTTAAATCCCGATGATGCTCATTGGTTTTAGGACGCAGGCGAATTTCTTTGACCTCTATTTTTGTCTGAGCTTTACGAGCTTCGCGCTCTTTTTTTGCTCTTTCATAAACAAATTTCCCAAAGTCCATCACCCGACATACCGGCGGGTCAGCATTCGGTGCGACTTCCACTAAGTCAAGGTCAGCTTCAACTGCCATTCTTCTTGCTTCGTCTATGCTGACAACACCGACATTATTGCCATCGGCACCGATTAGACGAACTTTTGGGGCACGAATGGTGTCATTTACTCGATACTCACTTGCGCTGATATTTAGCTCCTTTCACATCTTACTTTGTAAATTCCAATTTAGTGTTGGCATAATACCAAAAAACGATTGAAACGTCAACATATATAAAAATTGGGAAAATAAAAATGCTCAGCAAGGAAGCGAGCATTAAAGGTGGGCGGGATAGGACTCGAACCTACGGCCTCTGCGATGTCAACGCAGTGCTCTAACCAACTGAGCTACCCGCCCAAACGAAAGTGATTATACACATAACCCGAAGAATAAGCAAGGTTCTGAGCAATTATTAATATGAAATTTCCTGTAAAAAATCTGTGATTTTTTCTGCAACCATTCCAGGTTGTTCGAGCATCACCATGTGACCTGCCTCTGGAATGATGGCAAGTCTAGAATTTGGGATGCGATCTGCTAAGAAATGTGAATATCTCAGAGGAGTCATTTGATCTTCTGCACCGCAAAGGATTAATGTGGGTTGAGAAATTTTTTCGATGTGTTCCATTTCATCAAACTTATTACAGGCTAAAAAATCAGAAAGTAATACACTGGGACGTATTTCGCCCATACGTTTTGTAGCAATATCTACTAATCGTTGTTGAGTATTTGCGCTGAAAGACCATGTAATGATCTTGTGGACTGCACTTTGATATGTAGAAGGAGTGCTCAGTTGCTCTATGATATCAGGGGAAACGCTTAATTTTGCGCCAGCGCCAATTAATCCTAGACCTAAGACATTTTCTGGATACTTAAGAGCTAAATCAAGTGCAATCGCACTTCCCATTGAATGACCAATGAATATGGCTCTAAAAATCCCCAAAGCATCTATCCATTTCCTTATATGTTCAGCGAAGTCATCTATTGATTGTATGGCTTGTCCACTTGATTTTCCATGACCTGGTAAATCTATGGCATACACCTTTTTATTGGGTAAACGTCGTAATTCTACTGACCAAAAAAGATGGTTTCCTCCTGCTCCATGGATCAATATCACGGAAGGATTTGTAAACCCTGTATCGCCTTCATAAAGATGATAATAAATATTATTTTTGATGGGCATTTGTCACCAATAACTGTATTACGAGATTGCTTGTCTGATCTTGTCTGAAGCATCTTCAGTCAGAGGAATGATCACCTGAATGCTTGTCCCTTTCCCTACGACAGAATGAATTCGAATAATTCCATTCACCAAGCTTGCTCTTTCTTTCATGTTAACCATTCCGAGACTGGTACGGCTTTCGTAAGAAGAATCGACCTCTTTTGTATTAAAACCAACACCATCATCTTTGATTTCAAGTAAACAGATATCTTTTTTTATCAACTCGAGTCTTACCCAAATGTGGTCTGCTTGAGCATGTTTGCGAGCGTTGTTTATGCCTTCTTCTGCAATATAGAAGATCACAGCCTGTTTGCTCATTTCTAAAGCATCTACAATACTTGAATCTGCTTGAATAATGACATTTTGGTTATAGGTTTCGTGCATCTTTTCTGCCATAGAATCAAGCGCTGCGATTAAACCCTGGGTTTCAAGGATCAATGGTCTCAGAGTAAACAGCATATGCCGGATTTCTTTGGTAGTTCGGCGAGCCAAATCTTCAATTTTAAATAATTCTTCGCCAGCAGCTTTCACATCACGTTCCAATAATCTGCGTGCGAAATTTACTCGCATGGCAATAGCTGATACTGTCTGAGTGGGACCATCATGCAAATCACGAGCCATCTTCTTTCGAGATTCTTCTTGAACCTCCATGATGCGTTCCTTTTCTGATTCTAGATCTTCATACAAGCGTGCGTTTTGCATTGCGATCATGGATTGATTACCTACGATCTCAAGGATTTCAATTCTTTCTGTAGCGAAAAAATCAGGATCGGGATGAGCAAAAAGCAATACGCCATATACATCGAAGGCGGTCCTTAATGGGTAGGTGAAGACAGCTTGACAATGATGCATTGATATGAAATTTGATAGTTCTGGATCGCTGTTAACCTGATCTGATAATTGAACGTCACCTGTGTTGATGGTCTTTCCTAAGATTCCACTTTTTCCAGGTAATGATACCCGTAAATCGGGAGCTAGAAAATGTCGAGAGGTGGCAATAAATAATTCAGAATCTTTATATTCACTGCTCTCAGAGAATAATAAGACAGCACTGATCAATCTATCTGATGGCGCATCGAGCTCTGAAAGTGTCGTAATGCTCAAATCTAGGGAGTTTTCTAAGACACGTTCATAATTTAGTGATGAGCTTAGTGCAGATATTAATTCGACAATCAACCTACGACGTCGCTTTTCCTTAAACAGCACTTCCGATACCTCGGGGATTTTCTGTTCGATTTTTATTTCTAACTCTTTTTTATGGTGTAGATGATCTATATAATAACTAAAATACGCGAGAGGAAACCCAATGATTAATGATAGCGGTATAAATAGACCTACGAATATTAGAACATCATCTGGTTCTGTAAATAACGTTAGCAATCCACCTAATAGGAAGACATTAAGTAATGATATAACGAAAACACCTAACCATTGGAATGATAATGATGCTGTTAGCAGAGGTAAAAGACAAAACCAACCCAGATTGGTAGCTCCCATAGAAAGTGCAAGATAATAAAATAGATAAGCAAAGATTATATCTATAGAAATCCCCACTACCTTTATCCCTTTGGAAGAATCCCAAAAAGTGATTCCAAACACTACGATGAGATAAATAAATGCTGAAAAGATTATTACTGCGAAACGGATGAAATTTATATTGGCGGTTAAGGATAACCATAAGCTCATTGATACAAGAAAAACAATTCGGATAAATAGCGTTAACCAATCAACAACTGTTAACTTCTGAATGCTTTTTACGATCTGTTTCACCCGTTGATCAATCGACATGGTTAATAATCCAAATTTTTATTTAAGCGATCTAGAATTGGTTTAGCTGCTTGAATTGCTAAGCCTCTGTGACTCAATTGGTTTTTTTCCTGCAAAGTTAATTCTGCCATAGTACACCCTCTTTGTGGAAGAAAGAAAATTGGATCATATCCAAAACCTAGAAAGCCTCTTTCTTCAGGAATAATTTCCCCATTGCATATTCCTTCAGAAAAATGGACTTTCTTCCCTGGATGAACAATTGCGATACTACAATGGAAATGCGCTAACCAGGGGCGAGGCTTGTTCTTTAGTTGTTCTAACAAGCGCTTCCTGCGGTCTGCATCATCTGCATTTTTGTTCGGTGAGAATCGAGCAGAGTATATCCCAGGTAAGCCATTCAATAGATCTACTTCCAAACCCGAATCATCCGCTAGTGTTGGATAACCTGAAGCTTGAGCATAAGCGTTTGCTTTGATGATAGCATTTTCAGCGTAGGAATTCCCAGTTTCATCAACTTTCAGTGATATGTTCAATTGTTCAGGCGTGACTAATTCAAAAGTGTAACCTTGAAGCAAGGATCGATATTCTCGAATTTTCCCTGGGTTGTTGCTAGCGATCAATAGCTTAGACATGTCTTCACTCATTACATCAAATTATAATTCAACTATATGTTATAATAAAATCAAATATGCATAAATATTCAAAGTAATAAGAGTCAATTTATGACGGAATTAATGAGGTTCATCATTCGTCACAAAATGGCTCGATTTTTAAATAAGCCAGGTATTTTATTTAATCATGTCGAAATATAATCAAATCCTCACATTAAATGTTGGATTTATCATCCACGAAACGGTTGGATATTTTCGGGTATTTGATCTAGAAGCGCCAGAAATCCATCTCCATCCTGACCTTGATCTGAAAGATTTTTACGGAATAGTAAAAGTTACCCGAGCAGCTAAGGGTTTACTTGTCCAAGCAAGAGCGCGCGCGAAAGTAATGAGTGAATGCGTCCGCTGTTTAGAACCATTTCTTCTACCCCTGGAGATAGATTTCACGGATCTTTATGCATTTTCTCTAGATTCTGCAGATGCTTCAGGATTATTATTACCAGATAATGGAAAAATCGATCTTGAACCATCCATACGAGAAGAGATGCTTCTGGATATTCCGATCAACCCCATCTGTTCACCGAATTGCAAAGGTCTCTGTCCGATCTGTGGGGAGAACCTTAATACCGGCGAACATTTAGAGCATCATGAAGAAAATCCAGATCCTAGATTAAGCATTTTGAAGTCCTTACTTGACGAGGATGCTGCATCATAGAGAGTAAAGTTTTCCATTCGTGTATAATGGATGATCAATGATTTGTATGAAGTTCATGCAATATCCTTTTCTCTTGACAAATCATCTTTAGCATTTTAGACTTAGATTAATATTTTTTTATATAGGTAATTGAGAATGGCGCCAGTAGTCTCGCGAAGAAATCATTGCGAATATTCAATGGCTATGATGTGTGTATTGTCAACCATTGACTTTACTTGAGTATGGGCAGCCAATCTCGATTTTTACCCATGTAACGATAATCAAAAATAATAATTAGCTGCCCGAAAGGGCAGTTTCTTTTAAGATATATACCCTTGGAGGTACTAAATGTCAAAATATATTTTAGTCGCTGTAGCCTGGCCTTATGCAAATTCAGATATCCATGTTGGGAATATTACAGGTTCTTATTTACCAGCAGATATTTTCGCTCGTTTTAACCGTTTATTGGGCAATCACGTCCTGATGGTCTCTGGGTCTGATGCGCATGGAACGCCAGTCGCAGTACGCGCTGATGCTGAAGGGGTTTCTCCTGCTGAGGTTTATGAACGCTTTCATTTAGGGTTTATTGAGTTGTTTCAAAAACTTGGTCTTTGTTATGACTTATTTACAACTACTCATACGGAAAATCATACTAGAGTATCACAATCTATATTCCTAGCATTAAAAGAGAATAATTATCTTTACACCAAGCGCGAACAACAGTGGTATTCAAAATCGCAAAATCGTTTTCTCCCCGATCGTTTTGTTGAAGGAACGTGTTATTTATGTGGGTATGAAAATGCACGTGGTGATCAGTGTGACCGCTGTGGTAACCTGCTTGATGCTACTCAGCTTATCAATCCTCGGTCGAAAATTGATAACACAGTACCGACATTACTAGAGACAGAGCATTTTTATCTTGATCTAGGCGCCCTAGAGCAGAATATTGTTGCATTTTTAAGAGAGCGAGAGAGTTATTGGCGACCGAATGTCTTGCGTCAATCCTTGGGACAGATTTTAGCGAAAGGATTGCATGGTCGCGCAATCACCAGGGATTTGGATTGGGGAATCCCAGTACCCGTAGATGGATGGGAAGGGAAATGTCTTTATGTTTGGTTTGAGGCGGTTATTGGATATCTTTCTGCTGCAATTGAATGGGCTTCAATCAATCATGAAGATGGAATTTGGGAAAAGTGGTGGTTTAATCCTGAGATGCGTTCTTATTATTTCATTGGTAAAGATAATATCCCTTTTCATGCTGTTATTTGGCCGGCTCAATTGATTGGCTCTGGTGAGAATTTTGGCGCAATTTTCCAAGATATTCAAGGAAAACGACTTACCTTACCTTATGATGTTCCTGCGAATGAATTTATGAACCTCGAAGGTCAGAAAATTTCTGGTAGTCGTAATTGGGCAGTATGGGGATTGGATTTCTTGAGCCGTTATGATCCAGATCCTTTGCGCTATTATTTAACAGCTAATATGCCTGAAAGTAAAGATACCGATTGGGATTGGGAGGATTTTGTCCGCCGTAATAATGATGAATTAGTCGCTACTTGGGGAAACCTGGCGAATCGGGTATTGTCTTTTTGCTATAAACACTGGGATGGTAAGGTACCCGAACCAAGTGATTTGAGACCAGAAGATCGAGAGATTCTGGAGATTGTTGAAAGTGGATTCATAACCGTGGCAGAGCATTTTGAGACAGTTCATCTTCGTGCAGCTCTTAATGAAGTGATGCGATTAGCTACTGAAGTTAATCGATATCTTGATAAAGCAGCGCCTTGGCAGGAAATTAAGACTGATAAAAACACAGCTGCCACTAGTATCTATACAGCCTTAAGAGCAATAGACTCGCTAAAGATTCTTTTTGCTCCTTTTTTGCCATTTACTTGTGAACGTTTACATAAATATATGGGTTATGATTCACCTTTATTTGGAAAACAGTTTGTAGAAACACGAATGGATAGTATGGGTGAGCATACTGTCTTAAGATATCAAAACAATCATCTTGTTAATCAATGGCAACCAAGTCAATTAAAAGCTGGTCAAAAATTGAATCAACCAGAAAGATTATTTAATAAATTAGAAATTAGTGTTGCTCAAGAAGAAAGATTGAGATTGGGATAGTTGCCCCCTTTTTATATGATCACCTCTCTTTGAAAAAAATTAGATCTTATGACTAAAAGGATTCTTTGGTTGAATATACCAAAGAATTTCTTTTGGTACGAAGATTAATTCAAATATTTGTTCGCTTGTTGTCATGACTAGGAAATGCAAATTATCTTCTTTGATCCAAGTTCTACCAGCGCTAATAATTTTATAGTTACGATTTTGAAATGAGAAATTTATTGGAAACACATCGCCTTTTGTGTCAAAACGAGCTGTCACTTCGACTGATTTCATCCCTTATCCTTTAACTCGAATAGGATTTTTCTCCAAAATGTTTGGTTAGTGTGTTATATAAGAAAAGCAATGCTTGTTGAGCACTTTGCTGTTTGATCTCCAGTCGATTGCCTTCTAAATGTAAATCCTGCGAAGTTAGAAAATTTTTTATACTTAGTCCTATCCAAACCAAACCGACGGGTTTTTCGCTGGTTCCACCATCCGGTCCTGCGACACCACTAATGGAGAGTCCTATATCTGAATGGAACCCTTGACGAGCCCCAATCGCCATTTCAATGACGATTTGTTTACTTACTGCACCGTATTTTTGCAAAGTGATTTCCGACACGCCTAATAATGAGACCTTTGCACTATTTGAATAAGTAATAAAACCACCTAGAAAGTACGCAGATGACCCCGGAATATTTGTGATTAGATTACCAACCAATCCTCCTGTACAAGATTCAGCAACCGCTAGCGTCAGATGATGCTGGAGGAGTAACTCGCCAACGATTACTTCATCTGCTGCGCTTGTCAGTACTTGTTTTTCAGCTTTCATCCTGTCTTTACACTTCGCTGAATATCAATGAGTTTCAGTCACTTTTTGAATGGTGCGTGGGTGATCAGCATCAAACCCTTTCACCAGGGTCAAGTAATATGCGAATAGTTGTGCGGGAATGATAGCTACCAGTGGTGTTAACCACTCTGGTATTCCTTCTGGTAAAGCGAGTGGGGATTGTGCTAAATCTAACGCCGCTTGATGATCAGAAATCACCAACAATTCAGCGCCAAGATCATTTTTTAGACCATATAAAAGTTCTCGAATATCTTCAAAAACATACCCATTGGGTGCAACAGCCATAATTGGAAACCCTCGTTCGATCATGGCGATTGGTCCATGTCTGAAATCCGCGGATGAATATGGTTCCGCTATCGTATAAGTCATTTCTTTCAACTTTAGCGACCATTCGAATGCAGTCGCATAATTATATCCTCTTCCAATCACAACGCATTGATTCATATATCGATATCGTTCGGCAATACGAGCAATCTGATCATCTAGCGTAAGAACCTGTTTTATCCAGGTGGATATATTTTTGAGATTCATTAATTGTTCTTCTTCGCCTTTTAAAATTACAGAAAGCAAGGCGATAGACATGAGTTCCGCTGTATAGGTTTTGGTTGCTGCGACTGCAGTCTCTAATCCAGCACAAATATCAATCGTGTATTCGGCTATATCTGCTAAAGGGGAATCTGGGGAGTTTGTGATTGCTAAAGTCAATTGACCTTGTCTACGTCCTTCTTCTAAAACTTTGACAATATCTGGGGATTGCCCTGACTGCGATATCCCAACGACAAGCGATCCCTCTAATCTGGGAGGCTTCTCGTAGAATGTGAATAGAGATGGTGTGGCTAGCGCGACCGGTAATTTGTTATTTGAGCCCCAGAGGTAATTCGCATATCGTCCAGCATTATCAGAAGTACCCCGAGCTGCTAAAAAAATAAATTTCGGAGAATATTCCTTAATAACATTGGCGATCTCAACAATATTATCTTTCTGTATTGAATATAATTGATTGAAAAGATCTTTTTGCTCTAATATCTCTTTATAAAGTGTCATATATTTTTCCAGTAAGGTTTTTCTGACTTCTGAATAGGAGAAATGAATTTCATTCCACTTTAATTTGGCTTGCTAATTTATCTTCTAGCGCCAATTCTGTATTGTCAACTTTAACAACGGTAACCGGTGAATGTTGTAGAACTTCGACCCAATGACCGGGGATCAATCCATATGCCATTAAGTGATCTTGTCTATTCTGCGGAATACCAGGGTCAAACCCTTGGATGCAAGCCCGGCATCCTGGAGTGACATCCGCCAATGATCCACAAACTCGAAAGCATCTCCTCCTTTTGTGTCTGAAGGCATGGATTGAATCGTGAAGTAATTGTTTGCCTAAATGTCTTCTCATTGTTTTGAATGCTCCTTTATGGAGAGGGTTTCTTTTCAGGATGTCTCTTGTTCTCTTGATCGAGCCATTGCATGGTGAGTACTGCAATCTTAGAGTATGTGGCATTCACTGTTTGATATCCACAAATGGGACAACAGACAAATCCACAATCATGGTTTAGTGGACATGACTGACAAGCCTTGTTGCCAGTAATTTCAAAACGATGTCCGCACAATGGACAGGTAATTATATCTTGATTCATGCACCCCATCCTATGAATAATAGTATTCTGTTTAATAAACCACCGACGAAGATCGCTAGTGGGAATATGAAAAGTACGACTCCTACCGCGGTTTGCCAACCGCGCTCTTTGGAAATCATCAGAACACTAGCAATACATGGCACAAATAAGGTTACAGTTACCATTGCGACCAAAACTTGTACCGGTGTCAATAATCCTTCTGATTGCATTACATAGAATCCGGAAGCGCCAAAATCACGTCGTAAAAACCCCATCAGGAAAGCTGAACTTGCTTCAGGAGGCAGCCCTAACCATCCTGTAACAAGAGGTTTACTAGCTGATGTGAGCCATGTCAGACCGCCAGAAAGATCTAAAAAAAACATCATTGCAGCCCCAATCAAGAACAATGGTACCACCTCTTTCAAATACCATTCAACTCTTGCGATTGTTTTCACCAATACATTTGCAAGAATTGGTAATCTAAGCGGGGGTAGTTCTACCAATAATAGACTTCTTTCACCAGGTAAAACGTGTGCTGCTAACCAACCAACCAATAATAAGACCAATAAAATCACGCTTGTCCAAATTATAACCGCGCTAAACGAAATACCAGCTAACATACCCATAACAACGCCTAATTGTGCGGAACAAGGAACCGCTAATGCTAACAATAGTGTTACTAAGAGCTTTTCCCGTTTGCTTTCTAATACTCTTGTTGTCAGAGTTGCCATTGTGACACATCCGAGTCCCAAGACCATTGGTAGCACTGCTTTTCCGTTCAATCCCAGATCTTGAAAGGCTCGATTGCTCAACGCAGCTAGCCGAGGTAGATATCCTGAGTCTTCCATGATACCGAAAGCAAGGAAAAAAGTTGTCACAATTGGAAATACTAATCCAAATGCGTATGTCAATCCCATCGTCCAAACTCCATAATCCCCGACTAAGAAATCGACAAGAAAGGAAATTGGGATAATGCTCTCAACGACTTTGATAAACCAGGGGTTGATCAATTCTCCGAATAAGTAATTTTCGAAAAAGCCAACTAGAGTACCTGCACCGAAAACTCCCACAAACCAATACATGGAATAAAGGATAAACGCTAATATTAACCATCCCCAAACTGGGTGTGTTGTTAGGCGGCTAATTTTGGTAAAAAAACCTTGCTTACCCTTCTTTACTTGGTTTATTGCATTATCCGTTATTTCTTTTATGAATGAATAACGAGTACGCTGAATGCTCGCAAGAATCGATTCATGGATTGAATTTTGGAGTTCATCGCGTTGTTGTATTAATAACTTATGTTCATCTTGGTCAAGATTCTCCTTTAACCAATTTTCTGCCAGTGTGTCACCACTAAGCCAGAGTATGGCTATAGAGCGTGTGTTAATTCTAGGTAAACGATCGATGGAATTAATAATCGACCTTTCAAAAGTTTCTACTGCTTTCTCGATTTCCTCCCCATAATCTAACCGAATATTTGGAGGGTTTGATTCCAGAAGTGCATTATTTAAATCTTTGATACCCATACCATAGATTGCGGTTGTCGGTATCACAGAGAACCCTAGATGATCAGAAAGTGATTTGAAGTCAAAATGATAGCCGAGAGTTTCTGCTTCATCCATCATGTTAAAGGCAAGTACTAGAGGAATTCCAATCTCTGCGATTTGTATAGCTAGTATTAATGTTCGGATAAAATTCTTCGCGTCACCAACTTGAAGAATCGACTTTATTGGTTCATTCCATAATAACTTTTCGGTTACTTGCTCATCTTCTGTTAATGGGGGGAACGCAATCACACCCGGGGTATCGACCATTTCTATTCCCGTCAGTGTTCGAGAGCTTCCTCGGGTAACCTCAACTGTAGTCCCTGGGTAATTTGATACAATCACCCGTTGTCCTGTTAACCGTTGAAAGATCGCGGATTTTCCGACATTAGGTTGACCAACTAAAGCAATGCTACCATTGATGTTCATCATTTTTTGATTGATCATATTTCTCTTTACCAGCTTGTAAGTTTATTAAGTATAGTCATTCTCGTTTCGGCAGATTTCACATAGTCCGTAAAGAATAATTGATTTAGATTCAACCACACAACCAGTTGATTCTTCAAATCTTGTTTTTATATCATTTATCGATGGATCATTGAATTCAATCACTTTTTTACATTTTGAACACAAGAAATGATGATGTTCTGAAGGGGTTGCAGAGTCAAAGCGATCTTGACGATGATCAATGTTGAATCTCCTTGCGATAATTAATCCTTCCGTCTCCATCCATCGTAAAGTTCGATACACTGTTGAAAGATTAAGATTTGAGTCCACCTGGCTAGCTTTTTCAAAGAGTTCTTCAGCCGTAGGGTGACAATCAAGTTCTTCTAATGCCTCGAGAATCACCCTTCGCTGGTGTGTCATCCGACCACCTTGTTCGTGAAGTCTTTTTTTTGCGTTTATCAGTAAACTACTCATGGGGAAACCATTATTGCAAATCGTTTGCAATAGTATTTTATTATACAATATTTCGACCTTTCAGTGATGATTGTCATAACATATCAGGATTCCCTTCACAAATGATGGGTTGTTTTGTGCTGAGTTATTATGAATAAAATTTCATAATAAGCTTGTTTGGCTTTTTATCTCGCAGTTTATATCATCTCCGATTAAAATACCTTTCTAGCAAAGCAGATATAACGAGCGCGATTGTTCTATGAGTTTTGAATATGCAGAAAAAGGTTTCTTTTATCGAATATCAGCCAAAAACGATTCTAAATAAGAGTAAAAGGGCGGATGATTGGTTTTGGACTCGTTATAGCGCCTATCCATATATTGGTTGTCAACATGCTTGTGAATTCTGCTATTGCCGGGAAAGGAAATATTCTCCCTATGAGAATCTATATGATTTTGCAGCTATCATCAAGGTAAAAGAGAATGCCCCATCTCTTCTACGACGTGCTCTTCAGAGAAATTCTATTGATGTCATCTTTACAGGGGACTATCAACCTGCTGAGAAAAAATACCAACTATCGCAAAAGATGCTAAAGGTAATCCTGGAGTTTGGATATCCGGTTTTCATTCTTGAACGATCCCCGTTAGTTTTAAGAGACATTGATTTAATTCATGAAATTGATCATAAAGCCAAAGCAATCGTCTGTTTTAGTATTATAAGCACGCCTGATTCTCCTAACTATAAACAAGTATCTTATTTAGAACACCTTGCACCCTCTGCGGAAAAGAGATTTCGTGCCATGGAAGAATTTGCTGAACGAGGCATCTTAACTGGCACATGTTTCATGCCAATATTACCCAAATTATGTGATGATGATAAAACTCTCTCGGATATCGTGCGTTGGACGGCTGATCATGGTGGGCAATTTGTGCTTAGTGGAGGACTGACACTGGCTGATCAACAAAAAGGTTATTTCTTGAATATTATGAAGGAAAAATTTCCCGATTTATATAAACCTTATCTTGATTATTATCCTGATGGTAGCTATAGTCCTAAAGGATGGCATTGGGAAAAGATCGCCCTTCAACTCCAAGAACTATGTAAACAATCTGGATTACATGATCGAATACCTAGACCGATCCTATCTGGTGAAAAAAGGGCTAGAAATAAATGTGTTGTAGAAAAACTTGCCTATAAAGTCTATAATATGGAATTACGAGGTCAACCCAATAGTAAAATTTGGGCATATAGACGAGCAGCATGGGCAATTGAAGATCTGGAACAGGATATTGGATTAATCAGAGCTAAACTTGGAAGGAAGGGACTAGAGAGTATTCCAAATATCGGAGTAAAAATGGCGATAGAAATCGAGAGGATTTTGGATACTGATATTGAAAAGAGAGGAGATTTTTAGGAATAAATATTAGTTAATTAAAAAATGAACTTAATAGTTCATTTTGATTTGTTCTAATATAGTTTGATTTAGTGAGCGCGGCAGGGATCGAACCTGCAACCAATGGCTTAAAAGGCCACTGCTCTACCATTGAGCTACGCGCCCATATTGCGTCCTGCATTCTATCACTTTCGTGTTTACTCGTCAACGCTTTTTCTGTAGAAATTAAAAAACCATTGGTTTGAATATGCATATGGTTATATCTATTAATTCTTGGTTAAGTTGTTTCGCTTATAATAAGCGCTGATTTATTAACAAAAGCCGAATTGCAAACAAGAAAGCACTTTTCAAAAAAAGAGTAGTATCAAATAAATAGTTATGCAGACAAAAAAAATTTGCTTAATAAAAAAAATCGGGTATGATAAAAAATCTGGAGAAAAACCAAAATGATACGGAGGAAGATTAATGGCTGAAATGTTTTCAGTTAATGAGGAAAACTTTCAAAAGGAGGTATTGGAATCGAAACAACCTGTGATTGTTGATTTTACTGCAGTTTGGTGTGGTCCGTGTAAGATGCTGGATCCAGTGGTTGAACAGTTGGGGAAAGAGTTGGATGGCATCATCAGGATTGCTAAACTTGATGTTGATAATAATCCCAATCTTGCAATGCAATATCAAGTAATGGGTGTGCCAACACTGATGTTATTTAAAAATGGTCAACCCGTTGAAAGGGTCACTGGTTATCAACCTAAAGATAGACTTATGAAGAAATTCAACCATCATCTTAGTTAATTGATATACTTGATAAAAGTCAAGAATTTTAAAATGAAACCTTTGCTATATAGGGGAAAGGGTTTCATAAGATAATGATGAGACATTGACAAAAATGTCTTGTCGAGAGCGGATCAAAAAGGTGTAATTATGTCTGACAAGTATGTAGAAATGCTTCGTTCACGAGGGTATAGAATAACCCCGCAACGAGAGATGATTATCGAAGAGCTTGCGAAAACAAATGCACATATGGCGGCGGAGGAAATTCATGATTCGCTTAAATCAAGAACAAAATCATTGAATATCGCCACGATATATCGCACTCTCGAAATGCTTGTTGAAGAAGGCTTGGCTTGTAGAAATGACCTGGGAGGGGGGTGTGTTGTTTATGCCATCACTCGACATGGACCGCATATTCACCTAGTCTGTCGCCTCTGTGGACAAGTTATTGAAGCAGATTATGAGTTATTAACAGATCTTGGATATAAGCTCAAACAAGAATATGGATTTGAAGCAGACCTTCGCCATATTTCATTATTTGGAATATGTTCGAAATGTCAAAGAGAACAAGAAGAAACCCGAAGCTAAGAGCTTCGGGTTTTCTATTTAGTCTGTTGGTTCTGATATTTTTTCTTCCAACTTAGCGGCTTGTTTTAAGGCTTCCGCTTTATCCGTTTGCTCCCACGGTAAATCTAAATCATCGCGGCCAAAATGTCCGTAAGCAGCTATTTGTTGGTAGATTGGGCGACGTAATTTCAGGTCACGTATAATCGCTCCTGGTCGCAGATCAAAGTGAGTTTGGATGAGATATGCAATATCATCATCGGAAATTCGACCGGTTCCAAAAGTTTCTACATTGATACTTAAGGGTTGCGCGACCCCAATCGCGTAGGCAACCTGGATTTCACAGCGATCTGCTAAACCTGCCGCGACAATATTCTTGGCAACCCAACGTGCTGCGTAGGCGGCTGAGCGATCTACTTTCGTTGGATCTTTACCGCTAAAGCAACCACCCCCATGACGTCCCATACCACCATAGGTGTCAACAATGATTTTTCTACCGGTTACACCAGAATCACCTTGTGGTCCACCGATCACAAAGCGTCCTGTGGGATTAACAAATATTTTTGTATTCTCATCAAACATTTCCTTTGGAATGACCGGTAAGATGACTTCATTGATCATTGCTTCGCGTATCTGTTTTTGAGAGATCTCTGGGGAATGTTGTGTAGAAACTAGTATCGTGTCCACGCGAACTGGTTTTCCATAGCGGTATTCGATGGTGACTTGAGTCTTTCCATCAGGTCGTAACCAGGGTAATTCGCCATTCTTACGAACCTCTGTTAACCGACGCGCCATTTTATGAGCTAGATAAATTGGCATTGGCATGAGTTCTGGGGTTTCATTGCATGCGTATCCAAACATCATTCCTTGGTCGCCAGCGCCTATCGATTCAACTTCTTCATCCGTCACTTCTCCTTCTTTGGATTCCAAAGCTTGATCAACCCCCATTGCGATATCTCCAGACTGCTTGGCTATAGCAACCAATACACCACATGTATTACCATCCAACCCCTTAGTGCTATCGTCATAGCCGATATCATTGATCACTCGACGCACTAACTCATCATAATTAACTTGCGCCTTTGTTGTGATCTCTCCCATTAGCATAACAAAACCTGTTTTGGTTGCCACTTCACAAGCCACACGAGAACGTGGGTCTTGTTCCAGGCATGCATCTAGTACAGCATCGCTAATCTGATCACAGATTTTATCCGGATGTCCCTCAGTAACCGATTCTGAGGTAAACATTAGGCTGGATGCATTTGTAAAACTACTACTCATTCTATACCTCCATAAGAAAAACCCTTCCTGGTAAACGAGAAAGGGTTTTATCATACAGAGATAATTGGCAACCTTCTCATCTTCCAGATAATCCTTCTGCCGGAATTGGCACCTTCCGTTGGGATAAACCCAATTGGGGTTGCCGAGGTTTCATAGGGCCGGTCCCTCCACCTCTCTGGATAAGAGTACCATTTAGGGTAATTTAAATTGTTATAGGAGATGATACCACGTTGAAAATGCTATGTCAACTTAATAAATCATAAGAAAAAGGTAGTAATGATGAAGTATCCAATTGCCCCTGCCCAGAGCCAGGTATCAATCCGGTCGAATGCGCCTCCATGCCCGGGTAATAATTTACCTGAATCCTTTGCGCCGACCTGTCTTTTGATCAGGCTGGCGCCTAAATCACCAAGAATGGCGATACTAGATAATACTAAGGCTAAAATGGCTGCGCGAGAGGGTGTAATTGCAGAAATGGGTTCTGAAAGCGTCCGCCATAATATTGCTAGGAGGGTAGTTAATGGAACACTCACCAGAATCCCACCAAAATACCCTTCCCAGGTTTTGTGAGGGCTAAGACGTTTGGTAATGGGATGTTTACCAATCAGGCTACCGATGATATAGGCTCCTGAGTCAGAGAACCATACAGATGGTAATACTAATAACAACCAATATTGTCCTTCTGGTAATGATCTTATAGAAACGAGAAAGGCTCCCAACCACCCGATATATAGAATGCCAGATAGAGTTAGTCCGAAATCTGTCCCGGCTTGATCTTGACCTTCCTCATAAGATGCAAGGTGATAGATTATGCTAGTGAAGATGATCAAGCTCAGCAACCAAGGTGTGCTTTGGAAATTATCTACAGCGCGGAAAATAATTAAAGTTATGGTTCCCCCAACGACTAGAAAGACAGATGGCTTAAACCCACCTGTACGGAATAATTTTACATATTCAAAGGAAGCAATACTACAAATTAAAACTACAACGCCGATATAAACTACACCACCTAAGAAAGTTATCCCAATAACAAGTGGTAATAAGAATAAAATTACCAGGACTCTTTGACGGAACATTTTGGCTTATTGAACTTGCTCTGTTGACAGTTTCCCATACCGCCTTTCTCTGTGACGATATTCTTCAAGCGCTAATCTTAATTGCTCTTTGTCGAAATCAGGCCAAAAAACCGGAGTGAATATCCATTCTGAGTATGCACCTTGCCAGATCAAGAAGTTGCTTACACGAAACTCACCAGATGTGCGAATAATCAAATCCGGATCAGGCATACCGGCAGTGAATAAATATTGATTTACCAGATTTACGTTCACATTTTCTGGAGCGACACCATCTTTGAGAATACCCTTGATCGCATTGACAATCTCATCTCTTCCACCATAATTAAAAGCAATATTAAGAACAAGACGTGAATTATTACGTGTGTAATCGAGCGCTTGTTTTACTTTGTTTTGGAATGTGGGAGATAGTCGATCTAAATGACCGATATGTCTCAGCTGCACACCTTGGTCATGTAGCTCCTGTAATTCTCGCTCGATAACATCCTCGAAGATTTTCATAAGCCCACGAACTTCTTGACGCGGTCTCTCCCAATTTTCAGTTGAAAAAGCATAAATAGTAAGATACTGAATACCGAACTCTATGGATGCCTCAATAACACGACGTAAGTTTTCTGTTCCAGCTCGGTGACCCGCCAATCGGGGTAATCCGCGTGAAAGCGCCCAACGACCATTACCATCCATTATGATCGCTACGTGGGTAGGAATTATTTCGGGATGTGAGTTGTTATTTTTAGAATTCATGGGCTCCTTTAATTCGTGCCTCAGTGCATGGTTTAGGATAGAGCGCCTTAACTAAACTTCGAGAATCTCTTTCTCCTTCCGCTCGCCAATTTTGTTGATTTCGTCAATATAATGGTCGGTAAATTTCTGTAATTCTTCTTCGCCGATCTTTTCTTCATCTTCGGAGATCATTTTTTCTTGTTCAAATTCTTTAAGGTCTTTGATCATCTCTCTGCGTATGTTTCTGATCGAGATTCGAGTTTCTTCGAGACGATTATTGACTAGCTTAACCAGATCCTTTCTTCGTTCTTCTGTAAGCGTGGGAAGGTTTAATCGAATAGCCTTTCCATCATTGTTTGGTGTTAAGCCCAAATCAGATGCCAAGATGCTGCGTTCAATCGCTTTTAAAGTGGTTGCATCAAAAGGTCGAATCAACAGAGAGCGAGGTTCAGGAACACTAATACTAGCAAGTTGTACCAGTGGAGTCATCATATTATAATATTCGACTTGTAGCTTTTCAACTAAGGCGGGGTGAGCTCGCCCTGTGCGGATTCCAGCTAGATCTTCTTCAAGAGCAAGGATGGCTTTCTTCATTCGAGTTTCAGTATCTTTGTATACATCTTTCAGCATTACAGCCTCCATCGATCGAAAGAGTAAGTATAATAAAACCTAACTATAGGATACCCGAATTTTTATTGGTAGAAAAGGGTCAAATTCTATCAGAAACTAGCGTACCTACAGGATACCCATATAAAGCTTTTGATAGTGATTCCGAATCCCACAAATTTACGACAAGTATGGGGAGATGATTATCCATGCATAAAGATATTGCAGTACTATCCATGACTTTTAGTCGTTTATTGATTGCCTCCATATAAGTAACCTTATCGAAGCGTTTTGCATTTGGGTTTTCCATGGGGTCTGAGTCATAGATACCGTCGACTTTGGTTGCCTTTATCAGGACATCAGCTCCAATTTCCATTGCGCGCAATGCAGCGGCAGTGTCTGTGGAAAAATAGGGATTTCCAGTTCCACCTCCTAATATTACGATACGACCTTTTTCCATATGGCGAATTGCTCTCCGACGAATATATGGCTCAGCGACAGCATGCATTTCAACGGCTGATTGAACGCGTGTGAATAACCCCATTCGTTCCATGGCATCCATTAGAGCTAATGCATTCATCATTGTCGCTAACATGCCCATATAATCCGCTGTAGCTCGATCCATTCCTCGGTCTAATCCAAGCTTTCCGCGCCAGAGGTTTCCAGCTCCAATAACAATGGCGACATCAACGCCAAGTTGATGTATATCATGGACACGCATAGCAATGTCTTCAGCTTTTTCAGGGTCAATTCCAAATCCCTCTTTTCCTGCTAATGCCTCCCCACTCAGTTTTAAAAGAATTCGACTGTATTTTAATTCATCGTCCACGAGATTAAGCCTCCTTGTAAAAAGAGCCAACCGATTTGGTTGGCTCTCTTGATATTATTCACCTAACATTTCACCCAATTCCCAACGGGCGAACCTACGAACGATGATATTCTCTCCGATTGAAGCGATATTTTGTAGAAGTAATTGTTCAATGGTAATATCTTCGTCGCGAATATAGGCTTGGCGCATAAGACAAGCCTCGTCTCTAAACTTTTCAAGTCGTCCTTCGATAATTCGATCGATTACTTTTTCAGATTTTCCTTCCTCTAGAGCTCGTTTTCGAGCAATTTCCTTTTCGTGCTCAAGAACTGATTCAGGAATATCATCTGCCGTCAAATATCCAGGTGCTGCTGCTGCAATTTGAAGCGCGATTTCATGCGCAAAATTGCGGAATGCATCTGAACGTGCGACAAAATCTGTCTCACAGTTTACTTCCACCATCACGCCTACGCGACCATCGCCATGGGAATATAATTCCACCATTCCTTCAGAGGCTTCACGATCGGCGCGTTTTGCTGCAGTGGCGAGACCTTTTTCACGTAAAAAATCTACCGCTTTGTTAAAATCACCATCAGATTTTTCTAATGCCTTTCTACAATCCAGGATACCAGCTCCGGTTGCACTTCTTAATTCTTTAATCTGTTCAGTAGTTACAGCCATAATTTTTCCTTCTTCTCAAAACAAATCCTTAATTTGCTTCATCTTCAGTTTCATCTTCTTCGAAGATTTCTGCGCTGTCTGCTTCTTGTTCTTTGATCTCTTCATTGACTTCCGAATCGATCAAATCTTCGCTTTCTTCGCTTATCAAAGCAGGCTTAGCAGAAGCAAGCTTTTCAAGGGTTGATTTTCCAAGCAATTCTTCGTCTGGTCGATCATGCAAATCTTTTTCGGGTAGTTTGCTAGTGGGTTCTTCCTCTTCGATATCCTTTCGAAGCGCTTTCCCTTCTTCAACGCCATCCGCGATTTTGCTTACCAATAGCTTGATTGCGCGGATCGCATCATCATTGGATGGAATTACAAAGTCAATATTCCTTGGGTCACAGTTGGTGTCGACAAGTGCAATGACGGGGATCTTGAGAAGATTTGCCTCATGGATTGCGGTTGCTTCTCGACGAACATCAATCACAAAAAGTAGATCTGGTAATCCAGCCATATAGCGAATACCACCCAGTAACCCTTCAAGGCGGTCAATTTTTCGAGAGAGGATTAAAGCCTCTTTCTTTGTAATTCGCTCGAAGTCTCCTCGTTCACGCATACGTTCTAAGCGTTCCAGTTCATTGATCCGCTGTCGAATAGTACGCCAGTTAGTAAGCATGCCTCCTAACCAGCGAGCAGTGACATATGGCATTCCGCATCGTATTGCTTCATCTTGAATGGTCTCTTGGGCTTGTCGCTTTGTGCCTACAAATAATACTGTTCCGCCTTCAGCAACTTTGCTAACTACTAGCGCGTAAGCTTCGTCGAGCGCTTTGACCGTTTTCTGGAGATCGATAATATGAATACTATTTCTCTCCGTAAAAATAAACGGCTTCATCGCAGGGTGCCATTTATGCGTTCGATGACCGAAATGAACACCGCTTTCGAGAAGCGCCTTCATACTTATTAAAGCCATTTGTTATTCTCCTTTTCGTTTTTCCTCCGCTTGCTTCTTCCTGATTTAGAACCGTTTTCACGGCACGTCTAAAGCAGTCAGCAAGCGTGTGTAATAATATGATCTCTTATTTAGAGATAGGCGTGCTTTGCACAACCTCTCCCCCATTTGGCGGGAGCTTGCGAAGTATATCATAGAGTTGAAAGATTCGTCTAGGATTTTTTTCATTTTTTTTGTCCGTCTTTTACGATATATACGGTACAATCCCAAAATGGATTTGATTTCTCTTCAAGAAACACTAAAACATTTGCCTTTAGGTGAGATTCGTTATTATCAAAAGATTGATTCTACGAATGATATCGCTCTTCAATGGGCTAATCACGGCGCCAAAAATCTTTCCTTGGTGATTGCTGACGAACAGACTCGGGGAAGAGGGCGTCTTGGGCGAACCTGGTTCACACCAGCTTCATCTGCTATTGCTTGTAGCATCATCTTAAAAGACATTCTTGATCATAGAGATCATAGCTTAAGCCTAGATAGTGAGGTACGAAATAATGCAGAACGTTTATCGCTCCTTAGATTGACTGCTCTAGGCACATTAGCTGTCTATAATGCGCTAAAGGAATATTATCAATTAGAACCAAAAATTAAATGGCCAAACGATGTATTAATTAGAGGGATGAAAATTGCTGGAGTTTTGGCTGAAGTTCAATGGAATGGTGATGAATTTTCAAATGCCATCATTGGCATTGGTGTCAATGTCTATCCTTCATCAGTACCTCCATTAGAAATGCTTGCTTTTCCAGCTACTTGTGTCGCTAATGAAGTAGGGAAGGACATTTCTCGGGTTGATTTTTTGAAGAATATCCTCGAACAATTTGTAAATTTCGAGTGTAAGCTCTTTGAAACGATTTTTATGGAAACTTGGAATGAAAATCTTGCTTTTAAAGGAGAATGGGTGGAAATCATTCACCATGCGAAATACCAGAAGTACGATGTCTTATTGGCAATGGTCAAAGGGGTTACCCCACAAGGGTATCTAAAAATCGTCACAAAATCAGGGGAAGAGAAAGTGTTGACAAATGGAGAAATTAGTCTTCGTATGATATGAAATTGATGATAAAACTCTGATAAAATGGGGGGGAATTATTGGAGAAATTTAAATGTTTGAAGAATTCCGTGATGATGCAATCAATGATACCAATTTTATCGATGAAGTAAATCAATCCGATGATTATGATTTCGAGGAACCCTCAAAACCCAAGGGACAATTGTTGGGGATGTCTCCCATTCAACGTTTGATTATTGCGATCATGCTTTTCGTGATTGCATGTGTGTTGAGCGCTTTTTGTTTATTGATCACACAGAAAGTCATCCCACCTTTCCTGTAAAAAAAAAGTCCATCACAATCATTATGATGGACAAATAAGTGTAACTAAAGAATACCGAATTATTCTGATATAGCGCCAGCTTGGCGGAGGTCTGCATCAGCAATTCGTGCAATCGAAGCGACTCTATCACCTTCCTGTAAATTGATCAGCAATACACCTCTTGTAGAACGACTGGTTTGAGAAATATTCTTGACTTTGGTTCGCAGTGCAACACCACCAGAAGATATGATCGTCAATTCATCGTCTTCCTGGACGATACTTGCAACCGCAATTTTTCCAACCTTGGCGATTGCCTTTTTCCCAATCGTCAGGACCCCTATGCTAGCTCTACTACGAGGCGCGTATTCATCCAAGCTTGTTCTTTTCCCATAGCCCTTGTCCGTGACTACTAATAAATCACCACCTAGTTCGACGATAGCCATGCTAGCTAATTTATCGCCTTTCTTCAATCGGATAGCATTTACACCAACGGTCATTCTTCCTGTAGGACGAACATCTTTTTCTGGGAAACGTAGAGCCATTCCCATCTCTGTAACAAGAACAATTTCATCATCGCCATTTGTAAGTTTTACCCAACCCAACTCATCATCCTCACCTAAATTAATAGCGATTATGCCCGAAGGTCTTACGGATGATAAACCCCGTAAGGGGATGCGTTTGATCTTTCCCTGCCGAGTTACCATAGTGCAATACCGATCATCTTCAAAAGATGGCACTGCAACAGCAGCGGTAACCGTCTCGCTAGGATCAATCGATAGTACATTCACAATTGGCACCCCTCGAGCAGTTCTGTCTGCATCCGGGATTTGATAGGCGCGTTCTGAATAGACTTTCCCTCGATCAGAGAAAAATAGGATGGTATCTAATGTGCGCGCAGGCATTAACATCATCACTTCATCTTCTTCTTTTGTAGTGTGTCCAGTTACACCACGTCCTCCACGGCTTTGTGATCGAAATGTTTTCGAAGCGAGACGCTTTACATAACCGCGTTCGGTGATACTGATTAATACTGGTTCATCCTGCACCAATTCATCTTCGCTAAACCCTTCACTAATATCATGTAGGATGCGAGTGCGTCGCTCATCGCCAAATTCCTCGGATAGTTTTTCGACATCTTCTTTAATCAATTGCAGAATCTTCTTGGGGTGAGCCAACAAATCTTCGAGATAGGCTATTGTCTCCAAAATCTGCTTATGTTCGTCTTCTATCTTTTGTTGTTCCAAGGCAGCTAATCGTCTTAACTGCATGTCTAAGATCGCTTGAGCTTGTTTATCGCTCAACTCGAAGCGTTCAATTAATCGCAATTTTGCGATTTCTGCATCTGGAGACTTTCGGATTGTTTCAATGACTTCATCCAAATATTTGAGGGCAATCAGTAATCCCTCGAGAATATGAGCGCGTGCCCTGGCTTTCTCGAGTTCAAAATTTGACCGCCTGATTATCACGTCCTGGCGATGTTGAATGAAGACTTGTAATGATCTCTTTAGAGAAAACAAACGCGGCTCTCCATCGATTAATGCTAGCATCTGAACGCCAAAAGAGGTTTGTAATTGAGTATGTTTATATAATTGATTTAATAATTTCTTTGGTTGTGTACCGCGCTTTAATTCGATGACGATGCTCATACCGCGTTGATCGGATTCGTCGCGCAAATCTGAAATCTCATCCAGTTTTCCACTTCGTACGAGATCGGCGATATGTTGAATTAATGCCGCTTTATTTACTTGATAAGGAATTTCGGTTACTGCTATGCGGTGGCGATTTTTACCCATTTCTTCTATATGGGCAACCGCGCGCATCACGATTCTTCCTTTTCCGGTGCTATAGGTTTGTAAAATACCTTCATCGCCAATAATGGTTCCTCCGGTAGGAAAATCTGGACCTGGAACTCGCTTGATCAACTCTTCGATCGGTATATCATCAATATTATCAATATTATCGATGATATAACTAACGGCGCAGGCTAATTCTTTTAAATTATGTGGTGGAATATTGGTCGCCATTCCTACGGCGATACCCGATGAACCATTTAATAAAAGATTTGGGAATCTGGCAGGTAAAACGAGAGGTTCTTTAAGCGATCCGTCAAAATTGTCAATAAAACCGACCGTGTCTTTTTCGATATCAGTCAATAATTCTTCAGCAAGCTTGGTCATGCGAGCTTCGGTGTAACGCATCGCGGCTGGGCTATCACCATCAACCGAACCAAAATTTCCCTGACCATCAACTAATTGATAGCGCATGGAGAAATCCTGCGCCATACGTACCATTGAGTCATAGACAGCCGAGTCGCCATGGGGATGATATTTACCGAGTACTTCACCAACAATACGGGCTGATTTTTTATAGGCTGTGTTCGAGCGTATCCCCATATCATACATAGCGTAAAGTATACGACGATGAACTGGCTTCAAACCATCACGCGCATCTGGTAAAGCTCGTGAAACAATGACACTCATCGCGTAATCCAAGTATGCTGTACGCATCTGATCATTTATATCTACATTTTGAACAGAGCCGATTTCCATTGATTATTCCTGCTTTTTCTAAATTTTGGTAAAACCATTAACGACTTAAAAGGCTGTATGCACTATACATACAGCTTATAATTATACCTCAGCAGTATTGTTTTAATCTTATTTTTTAGATAGTTTTGAATACCTGTTGCTGCTTTTCTAACAGAGACCATGACAGTGACAATAAAATCCAGACCAATGACGCCATCTTCACCAGCAAAAACGCCTGGAATGGATGTCGCACCGGTTTCTTTATCGGCAGCAATAAGACTCTAATTGTGCGTTTTAAGATCAGGTGTCGCATCGACGATTAATGGAACAGCCAATAATAAAAGCTAGTGTCACGATATCCGTCTCATAGATAAAAATTGAGCCTTCGATTGGGATGGGTCTTCTACGTCCGCGTTCACAGGGTTCTCCAACTTTGATTTCCACACTCCCGAGGATTGATCGTTCGTAAACGGTTACCTATGCTTCTAGTTGGATTAATTGCATAAAAAAGTGTGACGAAAAAATAAAAAAAATGAACCCGGTATTGTCCGGGTTCATTTTTATATTTACTTACGATCAAATGGTTATATATCAAGGTTATTTATATCATCATAATCATCATCAAAGTCGTCATTTTCAGATTCAAAGATCGTATTTTCCACATCCAATCGAACCCATAGAACGAGCATTTGCCCTTCTTCAGCCTCGAATGTACGCGCTGCGAGAATTGGTACTTCATTATTTAGACCATCGGAGCCACGAAATTCAAGGTTGATACTTGATTGATTTTTCCAGGCGCGATAACACCGCTCCACAAGTTCTCCACCGTTGAATGTGCGTAGTTTTGTTGAGGCGATATTGTATAGGGTCGGACTTTCTTCTAAGCTCAGCGACCAACCATCAACTGCTACTTCAAATGTTGGAGGGGGACCCTCGATTATTGTGATTTTTTCTTCCATTCTAAACTCCACTCACCGAATCATACCACGATTTAAAATATATGGAAGATTATTCGTCTTCAGCTGCGAGTATAATTCAAGCTGGAGGATCTGTTATGTACAAACTGGTGATCTTGATCGAATCAATGGAAGATTGGCAGTCATTTGAATCGGAATGGCCAAAATTCTTGCACCTCGCGGAAAGTATGCCGGGTCTAAAAAAGGAAGCGATCAGCCAAATCGATCGATTGCTTTATGGAAATACTTCATATGTGAAAATGTATGAATTGTATTTTGATACAAAAGAAAATGTTGAACAAGCTCTTTCATCAAGCGCTGGTCAAGAAGCTGGTAGACTTTTACAGATGATTACTCAAGGCAAGATAATGCTTTTCATTGCTAAACATCAAGAAGATGATTTAACCAATATTAGGAAGTTTAAGAAGATCACACGAAATGGTTAACAGAAAGCACAGAAAAATAGGCTCTATCATCCTATTTTTGATCTCCACTTTTCTCGTATTTTTGATCGTAATCATTTATTTTGTTATCCGTGAAAAAGATCGTACCACTGCACGTACGTTGCGACTAATGTCCTGGTTCCGTGACCCTCAGACGCATTCTAATTGGGAGATCAGAGCAGGAGAAGCCTGCGAAGGGGCAGCCTTTGTTTTTCCAACCAACGGGTATATTGGCTTTCTGTGGGGAGACTCTTTTCGTCCTGGACATACGCATCAAGGGATTGACATCTTTGGAAGTCCAATGGAAGATAGAACACCTATCATCGCCGCTTATGATGGATATCTGACCCGTTTAACAGATTGGAAATCCTCTGTAATCATTCGCATACCGGATGACCCGCTTCAACCTGGGCGTCAAATCTGGACCTACTATACCCATATGGCGTCTTCGCAAGGTGAGTCTTATATTGAGCCAGCATTTCCCCCTGGCACCCACGATCTTTTCATTGAGCAAGGGACTCTCTTAGGCTACCAGGGCAATTATTCAGGGAATCCTGGAAATCCAACCGGAATCCATCTCCATTTTTCGATCGTTTTGGATGATGAACAAGGAAATTTCCGAAATGAGTTGGAGTTCAAGAACACCTTGGATCCCTCTCCCTATTTTGGAATGCAACTGAATGCTGATCTTAATGAAGATCAAGTCCCGGTCTGTGAGAATATTGAACAATGAAATGTAATTATGTGAGTTTTAATAACTGGGGCTGAGTGTAAGAATAATGTCCTCGCCTTACCCTATTGTCGAATTTGTGGTTAATAAGAAAAAGGCTGGTAAAGAAATCCATCTCTGCCAGCCCTTCTCATGTTCATGAATAATTCTTTTCCTAATTCTTAAAAATCAATGGCAGGTAGTTGATAAGGTCTTTTAATCCACACCAGAATCCAGTGCACTCTGTATAATGATCGCTGGATTTGATCCCGATTGCGGATTGTCCAATTGTACTGTTGAGTTGGTAGTGAGCTGAGGATATGGGTCCACCGCCACAAGCATTGATATTCCAATGGAGTTGATAATGGTCTGACTCGATCGAGGAACCAAACAAACCGGATGGGATATCGCCGGGCAGATAACCGGATGGCGCATTTTCTGTGCTGTATGCTTGAGCCGCTATCAAACCCAAACCTGCTATACCGATGATTAGCACAATCCCAAAGATGTAATATTTCCTTCTATGCAGATTATTTATCATTTGTCAGGCTCCTTTTCCTATTCCTCTCCAGATACTGGCATAATCTCCATTCGGTCGTCCTCATAGCCTAATCGTTTTGCTGTAATTCGATAATCAAAACCAATCGAGGATGTACCTCCACCCAGCTCTTTTACCAGAAAACCGGTTGGAGTTTTCTCTGCTATGTATAAGCCGGCACAATCTCCAAGGGGTGTTAAGAATACATGGTATTCTTTGTTTAGGTTAATGGTTTCTGCAAATAAAGTCTCTATAGATATCCATGCCTCACCTGATTCAAGTTGAGCGCTTCCAAAATCTTCGAACCAGACTTCTGGACTTTCAATAGCATACAAATATCGATCCTCTCCTTGAATATTAATTACTGCTGGTTTGGCACCATCTGCAGTTAAATCTCCAGTACAGTGAAGATTACCATTTTCTTCAAATTTGCATATTTCGTTTCCAACACCATTTTGAATTTCCAAGTATGAATTGGCAATAGTGTCGTTTTGATCGACTTGGAGAAATATTGCATCGTTTGAAAAAAACGCTAGATCACTATTGGTATCATCTATTGCACTGTATATTGTCCCATCATCGCTGGTAGCTGGATCAAGTCCTTTTAATTCTAACCCGACATCGCCCTGTACCATCAATGCCGGTAAAGCCATGTTAGATGCATCGCCATCATGTGTATTTTTTACGCTGACAATACCTTCAATACCTAGAGCACCAAAAGAGTTTGTGTCAAATGAACTTGAGATCACCGTTCCGGGCATCAAGGTGAAGGCATAAGGAGCGCCATAGAGACGCTGGCGAGGCGTGAGAGTCTCTGTGATTGTGCCATTGCCAATCTCTAATTCAATCCATAAAGGCTTTGTGAGATCATCCGGTGTGAGTCCACCCACAATACCTGAAGGTCCGACAACTGAATTGAAATTTCCGTTGTCTACGGTTACCGTTTCTGATTCAGCGTATAAAGCTGTTCCTCCTGTGTCTTGATCATATATCTGATATCTGATTTTTACTTGCCCTGTGATCGGTAAACCATTCTCATCGGTTAACCTTCCCTGATATGTGAATTGTGGGAATAGTCCAACGCAACCAGTTAGAAAAAGAAAACCAGCAGCAACGATGAATACAGATAATAACTTGATCAATTTAATTATTCGATTTGAAGACATAAGGCTCCTCCTTTGAGCGCAAATACAATATTGATTGTTCCCAGGTTTTGTGTGCATAAAAAAGAGCGCATTATAACGCGTTCATTTCTATTATCTTATCCTCATTTTATATTAACAAGCAAAAGGATGGAAATCAATACTTTCTTCAATACCTTACAAAACTGTTGGGAAATCGGCCCAAAAAGTGGTGCCATTATCGATTTGGCTGCTTACCCCAATTTCGCCCCCATGGTTTTCGACGATTGATTTTGCGATGGCTAATCCTAAACCGCTTCCTTTGGTCATCCCTGGGCGAGCGCGCTGTGTCTCGGCGCGGTAGAAGCGTTCAAAGACATGAGAGAGATGTTCGGGTGGAATCCCCGGTCCAGTGTCTCTTACCAGGAAACGTACTGAATTCTCGCTTGGTCCTTGTCTTAAAAGAATCTCGACATCTCCACCATCAGGTGTGTAACGAATGGCGTTCTCGATCAGGTTGTAAAATACACGTCGGATCTGATCTTCATTGCCTATGACCTGTGGCAAATTGGAAGCGATATCTTTCTTGAGATGGACATTTACTCTCTCAGCACGAATTTTGAATGTCTCAAAAACCTCTTTGGCAATCGTATCTAGGCTAATAAGACAGGGCGCGCCTGCTTCTAAGCCTGCCTCCATGCGTGATAAATCGAGCAAATCATTAACCATGCGCACTAAGCGATCGACCTCATTCTCGATTTCTTCCAGAAAGCGTATTGCTACTTCGGGATCTTCGAGCGCGCCCTCGCGTAAAGCTTCTGTGCGCAGCTTAACCACCGTTAAGGGGGTGCGTAATTCATGGCTGGCATTTGGTACAAAGGCGCGTAATTCGCTGACATTGGATTGTAAACGTTTCGCCATGCTGTTAAATGCTTCGGCGAGGCGATACATTTCTTGTGGTCCGGACGGTTTCACGCGCACGCTCAAGTCGCCTTGTTCCATGTTCTCCGCTGCGCGGGTGAGGACTTGAATAGGGCGCGCTAAGTTATGTGCTAATATCCAACCAAATAAACTGACGCCAGAAGCGATCAGGAGAGCGGTTAATAACAATACAGCGATCGAGCGTCTCGCAGCATCCTGGGCGGGTTGCATGGGCACGCTCAAGCGTAATATGGCGATCACCTCAATCTCTCTTTGTACCAAAACAGCCATATGCATATAGGATTCGCCTTTTGCGTTCTTGCGGATATCCACCCCCCTGCCCAGTTCGCTTTCGAGCGCTTGTATTACTTCGGGAGAATTTTTTCGATTTGCTTTTTCTGGCGGGTTATTGCCGCTGTCAATAAGAACATCGCCAGTCACCCTATAGACCGTAAAACGCAAATCCAAGTTGTCTGCGAACATATTACTGAGCATTTCCTTAACGGATTCTGGTGTGCGATTGCCATCTTGGATTTCTTGAATGGGAAGTTCTAAAGCATTGCCGGCTGCAAACGCTAAATCCTGTAGATTATGTTCGGCTTCCGCTATGGTTGCTTGTAAGATAGTGCGCCCAGCGAAGACTGCCATTAGGATGATGCTGATCAGAGATACAATTAGGTGGCTGATGATCAAACGCGCGTTAAGTGAGCGGGTGAATTTCATATAATTTTGGTAGAGTTTAGGAAATTGAGCTTTTTTCAAGAGAGTTCTTCTTGTCCTGAGAATCGATATCCAAAACCACGCACGGTTTGGATATATTCCGGATCTGCAGGATCTTCCTCGATCTTTAATCGCAACCAACGAATATGCACATCTAGTGTGCGCGGGTCGCCGACCCATTCGTTGCCCCATACTTGTTTGATCAGATCTTCACGACTCATTGCTTTGCCAGCGTTTTTCATCAAGATTTCCAGGAGATCAAATTCGCGTGCGGAGAGTTGTAATTCGTCTTTGCCACTAAAAGCGCGCCTACCAACTGGGTCAAGACTAATTTTACGAAGGGACATCGTTTCGGGTTTCTTGACCTTCCTATCCAATTCAATCCGTCTGAGCATAGCTTGTATACGCGCTAATAACTCGCGGAAAGAGAATGGTTTCGCAAGGTAGTCATCTGCGCCCATTTCTAAACCCAATACACGGTCAATTTCTTCACCGCGTGCAGTCAACATGATGACAGGTGTTGTGGAGTTCATCCTTAATCGCCGACAAACCTCAAAGCCGCTGATATCTGGCAGCATTAAATCCAACACAATCAGATCAGGTTTCACGGAATCAATTTTTTCCAGCGCAGTTTTTCCATCAGCAGCGGTTTCGACATCGAATCCTTCCCGCTTCAAGCTATAAGAAAGCGAGTCGGTGATTAATTCTTCATCGTCTACTAATAAAATGAGTGTCACTGCACACCTCCATCCTTCGGCGGTTTATTTGTTCTCCTATAAGTATAGCGAATTTTATTCGTATTGCGTAGGTATTAAGCAGGTTTTAATCCCTACGCAATACGAATAAATGAGGACAAATGTTGGGATTCCCCACTACCTTGCACGCCTTACCCTGATGAAAACCTTGCCTTAATCGAAAAAGGAAATATGGCGGCTGGTTTTATGATTACAAATCAGGAATAAGTATTCATTCATCTGGACATTTGAGTATAATTAAAACGCTGGAAATTTTAATCAAGTTTTTCTTTAGGATGGGTGATGCCTTTATTATGGCTTTCAGCGGCGTTTCTGAGCGGAATTCTGATAGGCTCGTTATTCGATTGGTCTATACAGGGTTGGTTGATTCTTTCGCTTGTATCTATTCTATTAGCGCTTCTATGGCGATTGGTCTTTCGATTTCACCCAAGCATTTATGGAAGAATTGAGGGCTTTTCAACTCGGATACCCAAAATCATCCGAGATTTAAATCCACCTATTTCTTACTTCATAATCCTAGCGGTTCTATTTCTTGGTACAGCGCGCTTTGAATCTACACGCCCTGATCTTGTAGTCAATCGTCTTGACCATTTCAACGACACAGATGAAATCTTTATCCTTGAGGGATTGATCAAAACTCAACCGGATGAACGTGATGGTTACACCAATATCATCGTAGATGTTGAACAGATTCATCCATTAGCTGATAAGTCATTTATTCCGGTGAAAGGGAAATTGTTGGCTAGGCTCTCTCCTGGAGGGGATTATGAATACGGTGATCGTATTCGGCTAAAGGGAAGAATAAGAACACCCTTTGAAACGGAAGAGTTTTCGTATAAGAATTACCTGGCGCATAAAGAAATTTATTCGACTTTATCGTGTTACCGATACACCTACGAATGTGCTTGGTTATTGTCAAGAGGGAATGGGAATCCAATTCTTGCATGGATCTATGCACTACGATATAAAGCTTCGTTGGTCATCTATCGATTATTCCCTGACCCTGAAGCTTCACTATTACGAGGGATATTATTAGGTTTAGAATCGGGAATCCCAGAAAAAGTTGATCAAGCATTTATTGACACGGGGACTTCACATATTATTGCAATTAGCGGATTTAATTTTGCTATCGTCGCGGCGCTGATTACATCTTTATTTGATCGGATCCTCGGTCGCTGGCGAGGGATCCTGGCAGCATTCTTGGGAATGGCGCTTTATGCTGTAATTGCAGGCGCTTCCGCAGTGGTAATACGAGCTGCCATAATGGGAGCGTTAGGAGTATTTGGGTCGCGTATTGGACGCAGGAGTCATGGCTGGAATACTCTGTTTTTCGTTGCCGCGATCATGGCTGCCTTTTCCCCCCATATTCTCTGGGATGTAGGTTTCCAGCTTTCTTTTATGGCGACACTCGGTTTAGTGGTATATGCACAACCTATGACCGATAAATTTATTCAAATTTCCTCTTGTTACTTTTCTCAGGAAACTTCTCAGCGGATAAGCGCACCCATTAATGAATTCTTTTTATATTCTATTGCAGCGCAAGTTACCACACTGCCAATCATCTTATATCATTTTCAGCGTTTATCGTTAATATCATTAATTGCAAATATTTGTATCTTGCCTGCTCAACCATCTGTGATGATATTTGGAGGGATAGCAACCATCCTGGGATTAGTCTGCTTTCCGTTGGGAAAATTGTTCGCATATATTGCGTTACCTTTTTTGATCTATACCATTCGTCTCGTGGAAATGCTTGCCAAGATTCCCAATTCAGCTATTTCCGTAGGTGAAATAAGTTTGTTTTGGATTATTCTTTTCTACCTCTTTCTTTTTGGAGCAACTTTTTTTGGAGGTGAAGTCATAACATGGTTGCGATCCAGGTTTCCTGTTTCCCACTCACAATCTATCAAAGGATTTGTTTTTGGTTTTTTATGTATTACAACTGCTGTAATCTGGAGGATGGTTTTTTCACTCCCCGATGGTCGTTTACATATCAACTTATTTGATGTTGGTAGCGGCGAGGGGATATTGATCCAGACACCAAAAGGAGGATATGTTTTGATTGATGGCGGATCAAGTGCGAATGCTCTCTCCGATGGGTTAGGGCGACGATTACCGTTGGAAAAACGGAAAATTGACTATCTAATTATTGCAGGTAGTGAGGATGAGCAATTATCTGGAATCCCTTATTCTATCGATCGCTTTCCACCTGAAAAGGTGATTTGGTCGGGACCTCCGCTGGGAAGTTATAGCGCTCGTAGTCTTCGCCTTAAGCTTTCTCGGAATGGGATACCAATCGTTGAGGCTCAAAGTGGTAATGTCCTTGATCTCGGGGAAGGCGCAAAGTTGGAAATTCTGGCTACGACAGAGAAAGGAGCGATCTTGTTGATCGAATGGCAATTCTTCCGAGTATTGCTGCCGATTGGTTTAGATACCAAGAGCCTAGCAGATATATTGGAAACAAAGAATCCATCGACAGTAAATGCGATCTTATTAGCTGAATGTGGTTCAACAGGATTGACAAGTCGGGAGTGGTTGGACAGGTGGCAGCCTGATGTCATTTTGCTTAGTGTAGCTGCGGATGACTCAAGCGAACGTCCCTCCTCTGATGTTTTGAATTTGATCAAAGAATATACCATCCTCAGAACTGATCAAAATGGATGGATTGAACTCAGCAGTGATGGAAGACAATTATGGATAGAAGTGGAAAGGCTATCCGGTATGAAGTGATTCATTTTTTTACATGGATTACTGGGAAGTAAATGATATACGGATATTGAGCCTCAGCCATCAATATAGGAGGGCTTTTGGAATTTTGCCATAATTCATAAAGACTTTGTCCATCTACGCCCCCATGCCATTCTAAGAATTCGATATATTCCTTTGAAGCAGTTTGGTAATAGAGCCTTGCGTAAACTCGCTCTGTTTCTAATGGCAGAGTATAAGTGGTCTCATCCCAATTTTGTCCATTGCTATAGAATGCGCCTACTGATTGTAAACCCATCTCTTGATAATCTACCAAAGAAAAACCTTGTGGAGGAATCCTGTTATCCTTAATAATAGTGTTGTTAAGGATGAAATGAAAAGTCTCTCCTGGAACCTTGTTCAACCATTCAGCGAATTCAGGTGTTATTCCTTGTTTCGCTTCATATACCTTAATATGGGTATCGCGTTCAAGTTGTCCGGTTGATGAATTATAAGTTCCTGATTCAAAGACTTTTACTCCACTATCATCGTAAGCAGAAAGGTGGATCCACATTTGCCGTCCTTCTGGGTAACCTGTAGGTAATTTATGTCCAGTATTATTTGTGACTCTTACAGTCGCTACTTTATGTGAATTTGAAGTTGTAAGATTCAGCGTTATAGAGGCCGCTTTTCTAACAAATCGTTCTGCTTCTTGGATAGTACTATCTAAATATTGACTATCAGAAGGAGCATAGAGCCTCCAATCGGAATCCTGTAACAAGTTAGGAACCCAGGAATTGGCGCCAATAAATGTGTGTTCAGGCAAGCATCCTGTAGTTCGACAATCACGTAGAACTGGATTAAACGCTGAATCAGTTGCTGTCCCTTGAGTTCTTTGCATATGACAATCTTGACAAGATTCTACTATTCCGTCAGAAATATTCCCAGAAAATTGCGGTGCATAAACCCCACCGTTTGCATAATCACTATATAACCATTCATCATAAGTTGTTTCGATACGGAAAAGAACTTGATTGTCAAAGGAAGGTGCAGGGCTGTTAGTCTCATTGATCCAAAATTGGGAGCGTTCCTCATCCCAAGAAAGAACTGGATTTGAAACATTGTGGCAGCTCCCACACAATCTTGAACTTGTAACAGCATCTTTTGTTTGATGAAAAAAATCTGTCTGGTAAGCAGAATGATATGGAAGCGATAATCCAAATGAGAATGGACCGCGCCTACGATCATCGGGATCAACAATAATTGCACCACTACCTATAAAATCAATCGGAATAGGATTAACCAAAGCATTTCTGATTAAGGCATCGATAAGGCTAGCTTCATCACTTGATGATGGGTGTGAGTCTATGAGTCGATGGCAAAGCGCGCACGATACGCCATCGGCTAGATCTGATGTTGATAATCCAGAACCATTTGATGGGCTGTTTCGACCTTCAAGCCAGCCCTTTGGTGTATGACATCTAAGACAATATTCACCCGAATTTGGAGCGTCTACATTTGCGATATTTAATGCTGACCAAAATAATGGATCACGAGCTGCTTGACTCATCATACTACCGCGCCATTTATCGTAAATTGGTTCGCTATGGCATATATCACAATCTGCTGCTGATGGAATCTCTGAATTTAATTGATTAGATTGAGTCCCCGGAAGGGAGAAATCATTTGATGTTGTTTCGATCACTGAGGTTGGAATGGAGATGGATGCGTAAAGCTCTAAATCTGAGATACTGGGGGAAGTGATCGAGGCTTTATTTACAATACTTCCAGTGATCAAACCAGTCACTTGTACTTGATAAGTAATGGTCATATCTTGGCTATCTTCAATATTCCCTGTCCAAGATAGTATTGGCGCTGAACTATCATTGGTTTCTCCGTGGGTTGCTTGAAGAGAACCTGCTATATATTCCAATCCGGTTGGTATTGTGTCAGACATTGATATAGATTCATTAATTAATCCACCGGTATTCTTAATCGAAATTTGATAATTAACAGTATCTAATGGATCTGCGCTTGGTTTGGAAACCGATTTGTTTGATTCTGTAAGAATTGGAATCGCGCCATTTGAGTCTGTTAAATGTCGAACTGTTCCTCCTGTATAATCTAGTATATAGATTTCACCATTTTCATCTTCGCCGAATGATGAGATGTTTAAACTAGATGAAATTTTTAATTCGGGAACTGACCATGTAATAGGATT